>Ga0065721_10003673_pt1 | contig 110746 bp, 75 predicted proteins | sample Mesricmetagenome_FD_59108 | JGI IMG/M metagenome (GOLD analysis project Ga0065721, IMG submission 59108) | Mesophilic microbial community from rice straw/compost enrichment Sample: eDNA_1 v2 (version 2) | ecosystem: Engineered > Solid waste > Grass > Composting > Bioreactor | place: USA...
TTGAGTATTCGAGGGATCGCTTTTATACCGCAGGTTCTACCAATACCACATCAGATCCTATTAGCGGCGTCGATGATGACGAGTTGTTTCAGTCAGAGCGCTACGGCAATTACAGCTACGAAATTCCGGTCGGCAATGCCCGCTATTCCTTGACATTACATTTTGTTGAGCTTTTTCAAACCGCAGCTGAGAAGAGATCATTCAATGTGCTGGTGGAAGATAAACCAGTTTTATCTTCCGTTGACTTGTATTCTCTGGTGGGTCACGACAGCGCTTATTCCTACGAAGTAAAAAATATCGAAGTGACGGACGGCAGGTTGAGTATCCGTTTGGAATCCTTGGTTGACAATGCAACGCTCAGCGGGTTTGCGGTTTATTCCGATAACGGTGGTTCTATAGTGGAGCCAGAACCTAATAAAGCCTTGGCGCATCTGATTCCTTCAGCGAAAGAAGTTGGTCTTAAACTCGCAAATCGATTCAATAATCAGGCGCTTAAGTTTAATTCGGTGGCCAATCTTCCGGGTGATGGTTACAAAACAGCTTGTGAATGGTATGGCGCAATTGCAATAGCAAACCTGACTGAAAACCAACAGCTTCTGGATTCTCTGGTAACAAAATTTAATCCATTGAAACAAAATTTCGTAAACGCCATGTTCGGCGGTGATGCGCATGTGGATCGCTACATCTTCGGCATGGTGCCTCTTGAGATATATCTCCAAACTCAGGACGAAAGTTACCTTCCTCTTGGCACTCAAGTCGCGGATCGTCAGCAAGTGACCAATCAGACCCGCAATGCCATTGACGATATGTTCATGATGACCGGCCTTCAATTGCAGGCTTATAGAGCTACAGGCAATTCCAAGTACCTGGATTTTATGGCTCGAACTATGGTGGATTATCTGAGCTTTCAGCAGTCAAATGGGCTCTTCTTTCACAATACCACCCAAGCGCGAACCTATTGGGGGCGAGGCAACGGTTGGTTTGCCGCTGGAATGGCTGAAATTATGCGGGATCTCCCGGCAACCCATCAGCATTATCAAACGATTGAACGCGGTTATAAAAAAATGATGGAAGGCTTATTGCCCTTTCAATTAGACAGCGGCTTGTGGGCTCAGGTTATTAATTTGCCGGACGATCCAAGGAACTGGGGTGAAACCTCAGGAACAGCCATGTTTACCTACGCCATGATTGCAGGTGTTAAACGCGGTATTCTCGATGCCAATATTTATGTTCCGGTAATTGAAAAAGCGTGGCAAGGGTTGCGGGACCAAATCAACGAAAATGGTGATATTCGCAATGTCTGCGTTGGTACCTGGTATAAGAATTCACCGCAGGAATACATGGCACTTACCCGACTAACAGGCGATGGTCACGGACAGGCTCCGGTTCTTTGGATAGTTGCTGAACTGCTGCGTTAAGTGCGTCTGACGATGAGTTCATTAGAACAAAAAAGTCTCTTTCCATAACTTCGGTACTTGGTTGATTTAATCAGTACTGAGCCTGGCGCTATAAAAATAAAAAAAATATCTTTATTGATTTGGTTTTGGTGGCGACCAAATGCTGGAGCGATCTATGTCAATTGATAATAACTTCCGTGAGGCCGGTGCATCCGGTTTATGCCGGCTTTTGTTGGTATTCTCAGCTGCGCTGTTTGTGAGTGCATGCGGCGGTTCGAACGAAACAAATTCGGGATCCAGTTCTTCATCCGCCTCATCTGGTTCAAGTTCGTCTGCTTCCAGTTCATCCAGCTCCAGTTCATCCAGTAGCTCCAGCTCATCCAGTTCCTCAAGTTCGAGTTCTTCTAGTTCCAGCTCCTCAAATTCAAGTGGTGGGACAGATAGCAAATTGGTTATCGCCATCAATGCTGGAGGCACTGCCTCCGCTTTATTAAACGGCATTGGGTATTCCAGAGACCGCTTTTATACCGGAGGCTCTGCCAATACCACATCAGACCCTATTAGTGGCGTCGATGATGATGAGTTGTTTCAATCAGAGCGCTACGGCAATTACAGCTACGAAATTCCGGTCACTAATGCCCGCTATTCCTTGACATTACATTTTGTTGAGCTTTTTCAAACCGCGGCAGAGAAGAGATCATTCAATGTGTTAGTAGAAGATAAACCAGTTTTATCTTCCGTTGATTTGTATTCTTTGGTGGGACATGACAGCGCTTATTCCTACGAAGTAAAAGATATCGAAGTAACGGATGGACGATTGAATATCCGTTTACAATCTTTGGTTGACAATGCAACTCTCAGCGGATTTTCGGTGTATTCCGATAATGGTGGCGCAGTTGATGATTCAGGTAATAGTGGAAGCGTTGGTTGTCCTTTTACTCCTCCCCTGCCGTTAGACACCTACCCTGCCAATTGGGCCGCCGGTGAGATTACGGTATTCAACAGCAACGGCGCCTGGACTTGGTACAACGACGAGCGCGCGCTTGTGGATGTGGATGCAGGCAAGCTGATAGTAGGCTCGGCAGCGTCAAATGGCAGCAGTAGCATTGATGTTGTGATTCACGATTTGGTTACTGGCAGAAACGAGAAAAAATCACTGGGAAGTCTGAGTTACGCGGACGACCACAATAATCCTGGAATCGTGATTACAGCACCAGGCGAGTACTTTGCTGCATATGCGCATCACAATGTGGATTGCAATTCCTATTGGAGTAATTATTCCAACGGCAGTTGGAGCAACACGGTAACATTTAATTGGGGTACCCAAGGACTCGGCTGCCCCTGGAATGGTAGCGATGTCACCTACAACAATCCCTGGAAAATGAGCGAAGAAGGACGAATCTACAACTTCGTTCGATCGATTGATACGAGTCCCAATTTTTTGTTATCTGAGGACAACGGCAAAACATGGAAATACGGCGGCCGGGTTACCGCGAGCCCACAAGTGGGTTACAACGCGGGCTATTACAAATTCTGGGGCAACAGTACTAATCGAATCGATTTTTTCGCGACCGAATCCCATCCGCGCGATTCCAACACCAGCTTATATCACGGTTATATCCAGGATGGAAAAAGCTACAACTCTCTCGGTCAGTTGGTCGACAACAACGTGTTCGATAGAAATGCACCGCAAATTAACCAATTTACCCGAGTGTTCAGAGCTGGCGATTCAATCAAAGGTGTGACGCTTCATCGTCTTTGGAATTTTGATGTGGTGCGCTATGACGATGGCACTTTGGCGGTTCTTTGGCAGGGACGGGAAAATCAATGCGGTAAATGCAGCAGTCCTGGTCATCATTTGGCTTATTCACGTTTTGATGGCACATCCTGGAAGTCAACGCGGCTCGTCAAAGGTGGACGTACGCTTTATCGAGATACGAGCGGATGGTGGGAAGAAGATTATTTAGGTGGCGGTGCTCTTGATCCGAATGATCCTCGTGTCATTTATATCTCCACTCCCATTGATCCGCGTGATGATTCCACCAACGTTGGCAATCACGAAATCTGGAAAGGTGTGACATGCGACAACGGAGCGACCTTCGCCTGGACGCCTATGACCATGAATTCGCGCAACGAAAATTTACGTCCAGCGGTACCTGCGTGGGATGAGAAAAACACAGCTCTTTTATGGTTCCGCGGCAGATACAATACAGCTCAGTCATTTAACGCCGAGGTTGTGGGTATACTGACGCGCGAAAAATAGCCATTCATCCTAAATATTCAGGAATAACGATGATAAATCGAATTATTGCTTCCGTGCTGTTGGCAGCAGTTGTCCCTTGTTACCAAGCGAGCGCTGCACCTGATCCGAATTTTCATATTTATCTGGCGCTTGGCCAATCCAATATGCAAGGTGCCGCACACTTGCCTGCTAATCCACCATCTCATTCCAGAGTGCGAGTTTTACAGGGGCAAAATTGCAGCGAGCATAATTTTAAATATGGACAATGGCGAGATCATTTTCAGCCTGTTATTCGCTGTAGAGAGGGAAATCGCACGAAGCCAGACGGCACATCAGGACCAATCGGATTGAGCCCAGCGGACTCATTTGCCGTGGCCATGGCTGAGGCTGCCGGACCGGGTATTACCATTGGTCTGGTTGGAGCAGCTTATGGTGGAACAGATATCCAAGCGCACCTGCCTAATTGCGCGGAATACGGCGCATGCAAGCCTCCTTATGGCGACGTTAGCGGCGCACCAGTCGTTGGCGGTACCACCCCTATTTATCAGTGGGCGCTGGACTTGGGACGCAAGGCACAAGAAGTTGGTGTGATCAAAGGAATTATCTTTCACCACGGAGAGAATAACGCTGGTCAGCAGGAATGGTTAACCCATGTTAATAGCTACATTTCAAGCTTAAGGCGCGACCTTAATTTGGATCCTGCTGAAGTACCTTTCATCGCGGGCGAGCTTCCTCGTACAGGCTGCTGCGCGAGTTCGCACAATCCACTGGTTCAAAGAATACCGGACTATGTTGAAAATGGTCATTGGGTGTCCTCTGGTCCTATGCCGGATGGAACGGTTTTAGGAGATCGGAGCGATGGCCTCCATTGGAGCACTTTTTCTGTGGAAGAAATGGGTAAACGCTATGCCGCGAAAATGCTCGAAGTCGGTCATTACGGTCCGAAAGATTGCGGCACTAAAGATGGGGTGGCCATTTGTTGTGATATCAGTGCAGATCCGGACGGCGACGGTGTTGGTGATCAGAATGATGGTCAAATGTGTGTTGTTACAGAGGAAACCAACGGTTGGCATCCTGCCAATCCAGCAGACGTCATTTATGCCATCAACGTGGGAGGCAGCGGTGATGCAGTAGAGTTCAATGGCATTTGGTATCAAGCCGACGCCTACTATACCGGCGGTACGGCGGGTACTACGAATGACAATATCACCGGTGCTACGGACAGCCGTCTATTTAATTCGGAGCGCTATGGTGCTTCCCGTTATGATCTTCCTGTGTCCAATGGCAAATACAGCGTTATTCTCGGCATGGTGGAAATGTTTCATAACAACCCAAGCTCTCGGGCATTTCACATTGATATTGAGGGAAATAGAGTTATTCAAAGCCTCGACTTGTACGCGGATGTTGGCCATGACCGAGCGCATATTAGTGAGCCTTTTTCAGTGCAGGTAAACGATGGCAATTTGGATATCGACTTGGTCAATGTCACCGATAATGCAACCTTGAGCAGCATTTTAGTGCGCTCCGCGGAAGCGTCTTCCTCCAGTTCCAGTTCTTCATCGAGTGCGTCTTCCTCCTCATCCTCATCATCTTCTTCATCGAGCTCATCGTCATCTTCGTCAAGTTCTTCATCATCAACATCAGGCTCGGGCGGACAGTCCACAGGAGGAAGCTTAGATATTTTTTGGCTTTTGCTCGTTGCTTTTCTGATTGGCGGAAAATTGCCCAGAGGACACCTGCGCAGATAACTGCGCAGGTGTAATTTTTTAGGGGCCAAATACTGCTTAAATCGATCAGGCTACGCGCTCGGAACGCTTGCGCGGCGCCCGATCATTCCCGCCAATATCAGCAGCACAGTTAAAAGGTCCAGACTGCCGCCGCCTGCGCCACCACCGGAACTGCCAGAGCTGGACGAACTGCTGCTCGATGATGAAGAACTACTTGAGCTGCTGGAAGATGAACTGCTCGAGCTGGATGAAGAAGAGGAGCTACTTGAGCTGGATGAAGAAGAGCTGCTCGAACTGGAGCTGGAGGAGCTCGAAGACGATGAACTGCTTGAACTCGACGAGCTGCCTCCACCAAATACGGTAGCGCGTTTGGAAGTGGTTTTAATGCCATTGGCACCGTTAATAAGCATATTGCCCCAGCTGGTGAGACTGGTGGCATTGAAATTATTGGTGATATCCAAAGCTGTACAGCAGCTGCCGTTACCGGACCAGGACCAGCCGATATATCCCACATTTAATTCTTCTGCGACTCGCATAATGGAAGCCGCGTCCACAAAATTACCCTGGTGATCAGCACCAAATTCTCCGACGATAATCGGCAGATTGTGACGGTTCATAAAACCCGAAACGTAATTACGGACTTTGTCATAATTTTGGTAAATCTCGTACATATGTACGCTGAACATGGTGTTATTCAGTGGATCCGCATCGGCTACTTCTGATGCACGGTTAAGCATGGTCTCCTGCCAATCTTGTCCCCAGTTGGGTGCATCTACCACCAATGTGTGGGTGAGATTGGCATTGCGAATGGTTTGGATGGCGGCGCGATGTTGATCAACCCAAGCGCTGGCCGCCTGATTATTACCAAAAGGCTCATTGCCTATATTGATCAATACGTAGTTCTCCTCTCCCCTCAAAGTGCTTGCCAGACTTACCCAATACTCGGCCGCCTGAGCTAAAGTGGTCGCCTCGGCCTTTTCTCCATAGCCTGTGGTGTCATGCACTTCAAGCATGCAAATAATGCGATTGGTTTTGCACAAGTTGATAATGTTGACGACTTCATTGACCGGAGTGCGCGCCCATCCCTCCCGGTGAGTGCCGTTGGATAAAACCACTCTCACAACATTAGCGCCTGTATTGGCAATATTCGGAATGGCTGAATTGGTTTGACTGGCATACCAAGTGTGCGCATGGTTGATACCGCGCATAACGAAAGGTTGCCCGTTGCCATCCAATAACTGAGTTCCGGAAATTGAAAAATTTGCCCAAGATGAAGTTGATATAAGTCCTACGCCCAAAACACAGCCGGCGACTACTTTTTTCACGAAGTTCGAGCCGATCATTATTTTTACCCTCATTAACGGAAAGTTTTTGTGGCTATACACGCGATATCCAGCGATCCCGGATGCAGCTGTGTAACAACACACGGTTGCGATGTAACCGATTACATTATAAGTCCGCTGCAATCATATCTCGCATAAACTGGGTCACATTTAGAGCGTGTAACGCTGTGCAATTGTTGAAACAGCTGGCATTAAAATTAAATGCAAACGCTGCGGGCAAATTATATTTTTAGGTGTGAACGCTCTATCCTTTTGCAGAAGAACTTTTAGTTTTTATTTTAATAGTATTAAAGCTGAAAAAAATTCAATTTAAGGGATCGCAACTGCGACAATGTTAGAAGGCATGGATTCGCCTGTTTCATTTACAGCAATAACACGGTAATACCAGATTCCAGGATCGAGTAAGGCGGGGTCCGTGAACAGGGTGTCAGTCGCAGGATTAAATTCATTTCGTCCATCACTAATGCCAGATCCCACGATTGTCCATGGGCCTTCAGCGCTGGATGCTCGCTCGACGCGATAGCTTTGTCCCAATGGTGCTCCCATCCAGCGGATATCCTTCGCAGGATTGACAATGGGATGCAGTAACGGCGGTTCCGGAACGGGTAACGGTAGGATATCGCGGCCGGCAATGTGTGCCTGAGCTTCGCGCACCAAGCTGATTACTGCGAGCTCTTCGTTATTATCATTGTCGGCAAAACCAGGTAGGTGATAGCTGTAATGCCCTGTGTATTCTTTGTGCCAATAAAAGCCGCCCTCTTCTCGATGACCGCGAAACCCCCACACAAAAACACCGACGGCGCGCGCGCCATCATGTTGGTAATGCACAACGGTTTGCATAATATCCCGCATTTGTTTTGCCGGTAGCAAACCAAACTCACCAACCATGTACGCCTTGCGCCCATCAATCCTCGCCAAATCTGTTTTTACCTGTTCTGGCTTGTTGTTGCCATTCACCGTGTAAAAATGGTTTGAAATGATGTCCACATTGGGATCATCCAGTGATTCCGGAATAATTTTCAAATAGGTGCCATCCACCACCAAATGATTGCGGTCAAGGCTTTTGATGAACGCGGATGTGGTGCGGACGAACTCCGGAGAAGATTCTCTCAATTCGTTACCGGTTTCCCAAGCCATGATAGATGGTTCGTCGCGGTATTTGCGTTTGGTTATAGTATTTTGGCGAGTGATTACCTGGTGAATGATGGATTGGTAGGCCGCATAGGTTTTGCTGTTTACACTGTAGAAATCCCCTTCCGATTCACCGTAGAACGCCGCCAATTGTTTGCGACCGCCCCACCATTCCCAATGATCAATAAACGGCAAAATCAAACGCAGCCCATATTTTTCAGACAACGCAATCATGCGGTCGTAAACTACAAACGCCGCTTCATTCAATCGTGGCATACCGCTCTCTTCCGTCGGCGGCAAAATATGCGTTTCCCTATCGCAGGCCTCATCCCACGGAGTGGCAACGGATAACACATAGACCCGCATGGCTTTGTGGCCAGAGCCGGTCAACGCTTTGATCCAATTCTCCTGCTCCCGCTCAGTTGGCCACTTAAAATATTGTCCCCAACCGCGTGGGTCTTCCGCGCACACACCGCGCGAGTCATCCTCAATACGATGCAGCTCCGGAGCGTGAATTCCCGCAAAACGAAACGGCTTGTCTCCCTCCATCAATAGCGGCCCTTCCCGGGTAATAAACTTATCCATAATCATTGGCTGTTTGTGCATGCCCGAGCAGGCACAAATTAAAATGGCAGCTGCGATCAGCATTATCTTTTTCATCTGAATGCTCTTAAATTTTGGCTGTACTGATCGGTAGTTGTTTCACTCTAAGTGTATATCGTCAATTCGACGGCAAAGTTCAAGCATGGCGCGGCCGTTGTGGTAAGGACCCTTCCATGGCCCCACTTTATAATGACTCGGCACCTTCGGATCCGTATCGCAGGTGGCCGTCCAATGCCATTCGCCATGCTTTCTATCGAGTAATTCCTGTCGGATGAATTCCCAAATGCCGAAAACGTAATTCAAATATTGATCGTTGCGGGTAATTTGCCAAGCATTAAAAAAGCCGACCAAAGCCTCTGCCTGCACCCACCATATACGGGCTTTTTCTATATGGCCTGTTGATATTTGTACCATGTCATAAACTGAGCCCGCGTTGCTGGCCAAGCCTTCTGCAATGGTAGTTTGGATAAGGCTATCTACCGTAGCCTGGTAAATAGGCTTGAGATTGTGCGAGTGGAGCTCGGTCACCGCTTCCCAGATCAGCCAGCTGCTTTCTATGTCGTGTCCAAAACTATAAGCAGAACTTTCGTCGAACCATGTATTTCCCATAAACATCCGCAGATGTTTGGTGTCCGCGTCAAAAAAACGCTCCTTATAGGTATTGAGCAGGCGGATCAAGCAAGTGCTGATCTTCATGAGGTGCAGGTCCGAACCTGCAATTTTTTCAGCTCGCAACAGACCGGTATAAGCTTCCAGCAAATGCAGGTGAGTATTCATGGTCTTGGGGCTGGGCAAATCCTTGGTGCTGAGGCGAATATCGTGAAGAAAGCCCCAGTCGTGAGAAAACGCCTCAAAATAGCCGCCGTTGACTTGGTCAAAAGCATGGGTTTCCAGCAGAGCAAAAATGCGCCGCGCATGTTCGAGCGCAGCCGGATTCTTACTTAGCCGAAAATAAGCACTGAACGCATAGATGGCGAACGCCTGAGCATATACTTGTTTGCGATCGTTCTTTACTTGACCTTTGGCGTTAAGCATCCAAAAGACGCCACCTTGTCTTGTATCAATAAAATAATCGCAAATAAAACAATATATTTTGTCCGCTGCGCAGCGGAGAGAATATTCCTCCAGATACATGGCCGCTTCGGAAAAGTACCACAGCATGCGTGTTGCCAGAATGATCCCCTTGTCTGCATTTGGCTCGCGAACGCCGTCGGCGGAAACCTGGCCGCAGTAACTCTCTTCAGATATCACATCGTTCAACCAAAAATGGTTAATCCGACGCAATTCCGCAAGCAACTCTGTTTTCAATGCTTCTAGAGCTAGCGGAATTTTTGAAGCTTGATTTTCCATCTTTATCTCTCTGATTTGTATGACTGCTTAGCAATGCCGTTCGCGAACCAAACAAGGTTGTTCAAGGAGTTACAAAAACTGGATTAGGACCCGTTGTTCAACCCTTCGCCAAAACGCAGGCCTGTGGTGCCGTCGACAAATACCGGCGTGTCCACATAGGCTTTTTCACCAGTAAATTCGAGGCGGCCATCCGGCAATACCGCGAATAAACTGAGTTCGGAAGACCCCTGGTTGGCCACCACCAGAAGCCTGTGCGCGTCGAACAGCTTGAAGGTGCGGGGTATGTCGCCTTCGCTACCGATGAGCTGGATCCGCTGGGGTATGCCTTGGTCATTCAGTTGGAATACCGCGACGGAATTGTGGCCGCGGTTCGAGGTGTAAAGTGTGCGGCCATCCGCGGCCACCTGTATGTGAGCCGTCTGGTTATAGGCCGTGAAGCCGTCCGGCAAGGTGGAGACGGAACCTTCTTCCGTCAGGGTGCCATCGTCTTCCATGCGCGCATAAGTGAGCGTACCGGCCTTTTCATTCAGCACGTAAACCTTGGCCAGAGTCGGATGAAAGTCCATATGACGCGGGTTCACCTGGGTGCCGAGGTCCAGGGCGGTGAAGGGTGCGGCATAGCCGCCCGCGCCATCGGGACGGAAACCGAATACCCGGCCGATTTCCAGCACCACCGTGTATAAATAACCACTGCGCCTGCTCCACCCGATCCAATGCGCCTTGTTGCCGGCCGGTCGATAAAGATTGATTTGCCGGTTGATGGTGCCGTCGCCATTCAGCGCATAAATGGCGACATGGCCGGAGTCATAATTCGCCACGGCCAACTCCCTGCCGCTCGGGCTCACCGCCACATGAGCCGCCCCGGTGCCGCCGGAATTCGCACTGGACTCCACGCGAGCAGACAAGCTGTCCAGCTGCTGCACTGAGCCACTGTAAAAAGTGAAATACAGATTTCGCTGGTCCGGCGCCAACACACCGAACGCCCCGGCACCGGTGCCAGCCAAATTGCGCACCCTGCCGAAAGCGTGTGTCGTTAGATCTATTTCCACCGCCGCCAGATCGTACCTGCCCCCGGCAATCAGGCTGAGAGAGCCTTCACCGCTGGACGAACTGCTTGAAGATGAACTGCTCGCGGAGGAACTGCTGGAAGATGAGGAACTCGAGCCGCTCGATGATGAGGAACTGGTTGACGAGCCGCCGCTCGAGGAACCTGTCGCTCCCGTCTGCCCGCCGCAACCGGCCAGGGTCAGCAGGATCGCGACGGCAAATGGACCTATGAATACATGCATTAATTTATCTCTTGCCAAGCACAAACACCGATTTCCACCACCATCGACCGCCGTATAACCGGACGATGTGGACAAAGCCTCCAGTGACTATAGGGATCAAATGTGGAGCCAATATGGAGATCGCTTTCCTATCCATCACACCCCGTCTCGCCCGCTGTTGAACCGGCGCGACTGCTATATGAATCCAGAGAGGTTGTGATATTTATCTCAAAAGTATTCAATTTTTATCTTATGAAATTGTGCCCGCCATTGTAACCGGTTACATTCAGTATACAGCTTTGGCTTTTCGAGCGCGAGCTGAGCTATGCGGACTGGCAACCGAAGCTGGGGTCTGCTAATCCAAAAATAAAATCAATGGATTGCCAGATATAAACCGGACCAGGGCAGCCGCGCCGCGGCGGATGAATTTTGCATGGCACCGGATCGAGGTAAATGTGACAACACTGGATAAGCCCGCAAACATAATGGTGGTCGAAGACGACCCCCAAATCGCCGAATTGATTATCGAGCATTTGCGAAAGGATCATTTTGTCAGCATCTGGCAAAAGAGCCGCGCGAAGATTGCCGAGTCAATCAATAGCAGCTGCCCCGCTCTGCTGGTGATAGGTCTCAATTCCGCGGACGACGGCAGCTATTCCATTTGCACGGAGATTCGCCGCCATTCGCAAATTCCCATAATCATGCTGGCCAATAGTGATCAGCAGGCTGATCGCTTGCGTGCTTTCGAGATGGGCGTGGACGATTATGTGTGCAAACCTTTTAATCCGAAGGAATTACTTTTTCGAATAAAGGCCATTTTGCGGCGCCACGAGTTTATTAGCACTAGAGTCCCTGGTGCGAAACTGCAGTTGGAAACCATGACCTATAAAGCCAGACTGGATGGGCGATATCTCGATTTGACGCCGATTGAATTCCGTATCCTAGCGGCAATGGCTCAGTTTCCCGGCCGAATTTTTACGCGAAACGACCTTCTCGACCGGGCATACCCGGATCATCGGGCGATAAACGATCGCACCATCGACAGCCATATCAAAAATCTGCGCAGAAAATTGAGCGCAGTTAGTGCCGAAAATGAAATAGTGCATTCAATATATGGTGTTGGGTACAAATTCGAAGCTAAAGATAAATACATCACCGTTTGCATCGCGTAGCTGCAGCATTAAATGCCGTTGTTGATTCATTGCTGCATTCTCTGGGGTATCGCTACGGCCCCAAATTAACTCTCCCCGCAGTCATTCCATAAAAATAGTTTTATCTTGTGCCGAAAATGATTTTTTGTGCACGAGATTATTTCGGTGTCCATCATGGAAATCGTTGTTTGAAAAATTTCGCCGAGTAAACCCTTGTGCAGCTACTCACAGTTTTTGCGGTGACGTCGTCTCATCTGCAGAAATCCATTTTGCTTCTCCATATTTTCTGCATATTTGAACCATAGAGTCGGCACCAGCGCGGCGCCAATTCCAATGGCAGCCTCATTGCGCCAACGGAGTTTCGCCACCTTGATTGCCCGAGTTGGCATTGGTGAAAGCTGCTGACAATAAACACAACTGAGGCCAGTATGAAAACCTTTTCTGGGTTATTTTCCGCTCCGCCACCTGCATTCGTGTGCCGCTGGCAAATTTTTGTTACCGCCATTCTTGCAATGCTTCTCGTTGCCTGCGGCGGCGAAACCGATGGCGGTTCGGCGAGTTCGTCATCCGCTGCGAGCAGTTCATCGAGTTCGTCCAGCTCATCCAGCGGTTTGTCTGCGGATGCCTGCGCTGCGGGGAGTAACATAGCGCGTGGGCTGAGTGCAGCAACCGCATCATCACAGGATATGACGAGTGCGGGTTTGGATTCGGCCAAGGCTTTTGACGGCGACCCCACCACCCGCTGGGCAAGCGCTTATTCCGACAGCGAATGGCTGGCGATAAATTTAGGGGCGGGCGCGCGCATCTGCGGATTCCGGTTGTCCTGGGAAGCCGCTTACGGCTCCGCCTATCAAATCCAAACGTCCGCCGATGGGATCTCCTGGAGCACCGTGCACACCGTGACCAATGGTGACGGAGCAATTGACACTATTACCCTGCCCGCACCCGTGGTAGCCCAGCATGTGCGGTTGCTCGGCTCTGCCCGCGCCACCAGTTGGGGGTATTCCCTGTGGGAATTTGAGGTGATCGGCACCTTGGCGGGACCACCGGTGGCGGATTTCAGCGTGGCCGGCACCGCGCGACTGGGTAGTCCAGTGCAATTCGACGCGCGTTCGTCTCGCGATCCTGGCGGCTCGATTGTGCGTTACGCCTGGGACTTTGGAGATGGCGCCAAGCAGACAACCACCAACCCAGACTTCTCACATACTTATTCGGTTGCCGGGAATTTCAATGTCTCCCTGACTGTGACGGACAACGAAGGCAATACCGCCGTGAAAACCCGCAGCGTGCGCGTCATTGAAAACGTTGCCGCCGGAGAGGCCAAATTTGCCGAGTTGTGCGTGAGCTGTCATGCGGTGGGCCACGACTTTGTGGCGGATACCCTGGCGTCCCTGGCCTCGACCATAGAGGCGACCATGCCCCTCGGCAACGTCAATGCGTGCGACGCGGTCTGCGCCGCTGATATCGCCGCTTATATCATGTCTTGGGCTCCGCCAGTGGCCGTGAATTGCGACGCGGGCGAGCAGCCATTGCCGCGCGCTTTGCGTTTGCTCACCAAGGTGGAGTACCAGAACACCATCAACGACCTGTTTAACTTGCCCGCGTTAAATGACGTTGCAGCGAATTTCCCCGGTAGCGCGCGTAGTGAAAAAACCCGCGACTACGACAACAACGCCGTGGCGGAGAGTGTCGGCGAAGCGCGTATGAATGCGTTCTGGGAAGCTGCCAAAACAGTGGCGTCCACGGTCGCCCAGAACAATCTCAATCAGTTCGTTGGCTGCGCCACACATGACAGCACCTGCGCTACCAATTTCGTAAATACATTTGGCTTAAAAACGTTTCGTCGCCCCTTAACGGCCGAGGAGCGTGCTGGCTATGTGACCTTGTTTACCGGAGGCGCCAATTTCTCCGAGGGTGTGCAACGGGTAATCAAGGGCATGTTGATCTCACCGAATTTTCTTTACCGCTCTGAGCAGGGAACCTTGCAAGGCAGTGTTTACCGTCTGACACCATATGAGACGGCGACCTTTTTGGCCTACACCTTTACCGCTTCCACACCAGATTCGATTTTGCTGGCGGCCGCCGCCAATAATCAGTTGCAGACGCGCGAGCAACTGGTGGCGCAGGTGCAACGCTTATTGCAATCGCCGAAGGCATCGGCCGCTATCTTGTATTTTGCCCGCCAGTGGCTGCACGTCACGGGTTTCAAGGATGTCACCAAGAGCGCAGCGGTGTTTCCGGGATTTACATCCGCAGTGAAGGACGCGATGGCTGTGGAATTGGATAAATTTATGGTCAGTGTGCTGCTGGGAAGCGACACCAGCTATAGCGACCTCTATGTTTCCGATTACACCTTTGCCAATCCGGCCCTGGCGAATTTTTACGGGCTCAGCGGTGGCACCGCGGATTTTGCTCAGATCAATTCTGATGGGGAGCGCGGCGGAATTTTAAAACTGGGCGCCTGGCTCGCGACCCAGGGTAAAGCCGGCGATACTTCGCCTGTGTTGCGCGGTGTGTTCGTGCGCAAACACCTGCTCTGTCAACACATGCCCTCCCCGCCGGCGAATTTGCAAATCAATATTCCTGAGCGCAAACCTGGCGTGTCGACCCGCGAGCAATTTTCTCAGCACTCCGCGGACGCGGTGTGTGCCACCTGCCACCAATACATTGATGACGTGGGTTTTGGATTCGACACCTTCGACGGCGACGGCAGTGCGCGTCCTGATCCTGATGACTACGGTGTGATTACCGGACTAAATCAGCTGTCCGGCAGCGATTCTCACGATTTCAAAGGCGTCCACGAGTTATCGGGCATTCTGGCCGCGGCCGACAGCGCCGCCGCTTGTGTAGTGGAGCAATTCCAGATTTTTTCCACCGGCCAGGTGGAACAGGATGAATGCACTATTCACAGCGTTGCGACCCGCTGGAAAAACCAAAATTACACCTTTGCAGAGCTTTGGAGCGAGATCGTTTCCTCGCCCAATTTTCTGATCCGCCGCTAAGGAGCCGACCATGAACCGAAGAGATTTTATTTGCCTGACCTCCGCGGCCATGGCGGGGGCGCAATTGCCGCTGCATCTGACCCTGGCCCGCTCAGCCATCGCCCAGACCTCCGGCAGCAGGCCGAAACGCGCGCTGTTTGTTTTTACTCCCCACGGCGGGGGACCCTCTTATGACCGGCCGAACCTCTGGCATCCGACTGTTAGCAATGGCCAATTGGTGATGAACGAATTATCCGCACCCATGGACTCCGTTAAACAACATGTGCTGTTTATCGACGGCATGTCCATGTACGGCAATCCCCATGGTATCGCTGACGGTCATAAGCAAGGCAACCGCAAAGCTATGACAGGTAACGGCGCCAATTCACTGGATATCGTCATAGGCGATCACTTTCGCAGCCAGACGCCTTTTGGATCGGTGCAAATGGGTGTGATGCCCAACCGCTTCGACCACCACGACACGCCGGCCTATCGCAACGGCCAGCAGGTGCCGTTTCTGGATAATCCGCGGGACGTCTATACGCGTTTGTTTTCCCAGGGCACCAGTTCTGCGGGCAACCCGGATGTGAATGTGCTTTCGAATGCTACAGCCGAATTGGCACGCCTGCGGACCCTGCTCGGCCAGCTGGAGCGTGAACGGCTGGAGGAGCACGCGGATAATCTGGCGCAACTGGAGCAGCGTCTCAACAGTCTGCCAGCGGCCAGCTGCCAGAATCCCTCCATTAGCATGGCCGGCGTTCCCAACAGCGCCAATGACGAAAGCGCTATAGATGCGATTGCAAGAGTGATGCGCGAAATCTGCTGCCAGGCACTGGCCTGTGATTTGACGCGCAGCATCCATTTTTTGTTCGGCCACGAAGCCAATGGCATACGCCTGCCCGGCTACCGTGCCTACGACCACGACGCGTCGCACAATGACACGGGCGGCGAATGGCTGGGCTACCGCAAATATTGGGCGATGCAGTTGGCAAGTTTCATCACCAATCTGGCCAACACCAATGATGGCGGCGGCAGCCTGTTGGATAACACTCTGATGATGCACTACAGCGAGATTGGTCATTCCAACAGCCACGATTACAACCGCGTGCCCTTTTTTCTGGCGGGAGGGAAAAATTTTGGTTTGAAAACCAATCAGAAAATTACCTATTCACACGACAGCCGCTACGATCCCAACGGCCAACCCCATACTCGATTGCTCGCGACCATCGGGCAAAAAATGGGTTTAAACATGACGAGTTTTGGCGATGGCAACGGCGTGCTAGGCAATATGAACGAGCTGTTTACCTAACACCATTCCCCTGGATGGCACCTTTAGCTTCATTTTCTTCTGATTGGGGAAATGAAGCTTTTTTTTGCGTAAATATACTTTGCTAATACCTTGCAAATGACACATCTAGGCTGAGGTATTTTCGCTTTAGAGCGATTGGATTTGCGTAACGGTGGCGATCAAAAGAACATTTGCAGGAGACACGTCAATCCCAGATCAGGTCGGTAGTATTTTCTCCGATGATGGCCAGTTCGGCGTTTTCGATCAGAATTTTTACTCCGCCGGCAATCCCCTGATGCAGAGTGTCGGGTCGTGTGGCCGCGTTTGACGCTAGGCCGACGCTGCGGTTACGCCCGGATCTTTTTGCAGCATAGAGTGCATGATCGGCGATATTGATCACCTCCTCCCAGGAAATGGCCAGCGGATGTTTCTGCAAAAAGGGCAGGCAGGCAAAGCCGATGGAACAGGTCCGGGAGATCCCGCCTCCATCCGGCAGGACAAATTGATTTTGCTCTACGGTTTTCCGAATACGCTCTGCCATAGCTGGGGCGTCGTCACGGTCGGTGAAACGGCTGACGATCAAAAATTCCTCTCCGCCCCAGCGCACGACACAGTCAGATTCCCTGCACACCCGGGTGAGCAACTCGGCCATTTGCACCAGCAAACTATCGCCAGCCGCGTGGCCGTGGATATCATTAACGGATTTGAAATAATCGATGTCCAACAAAAAGAAGGTGAGATCAAGAGAGATTTTTTTGGGAGTTCGGTGCGGATAGTTAGGGTCATATTCACGCTGTACTTTGGCGATGTCAGCGGGCATCAATTTTTGCAGATACCGCCGATTGCTCAGGCCGGTCAGCGGATCGGACAAACTGATGGCTTCCAACTGTGCATAGGCATGTTCAAGCTCTACATTTTTCTGCTGAAGCTCAATGGCTTTNCGATGCAATTCCGCNGTGCGTTCGGCCACTTTGATTTCGAGGCTGCGACTGGTCTTGCGCTCATCGAGCACTTTTTTATGTTGAGTGTGANCAAAATACAACAACAGGCCGAGGGCTGNTNCGGCGTAAATACAATAAGCCCACCAGGTTTTCCAAGGCGGCGGCAGNATGGTCAAAAGCAANCTTCGCCCCTCAGAATTCCACACGCCGTCATTGTTACTGCCCTGCACGCGGAATGTATATTTGCCTGCGGGTAAATTGGTGTAGAGCGCACTGCGCGAGGTGCCTACCTCGCGCCATTTATCGTCAAAACCTTCTAATTTGTACTTGTACTGATTTTTTCCCGAGTCGCGAAAGTTTAATGCCGCAAATCCGAACGAGATCATAATTTTGGTATGGTCAAGGGTGATCTGCTCAGTTTGATTGATGACTTTGGTGAGAATGGAACCGGGACCACCGACGGGCACCGAGCGGGTGAAAATCCTAAAATCGGTCAGCACGATGGGCGGTGATTTTTCATTGGTTAACAGCCGGTTCGCATTGAATATGTAAAGCCCCGAGCGCGTTCCGAACACCATTTCACCCTTGCGGGTCGCAACGGCAGCGCCTGTAGCAACACCGCCGATCAGCCCTCCGTTGAAGCGCGTGTAATTGCGCACCAGGCCGTCGTCGGGGTTGAACATCACCACTCCATTGTTGGTTCCGAGCCAGAGGTTGCCCGCAGTGTCTTCGATGATCGCGCGTATACCGTGATCAACAAAGCCATTCTTGATGTTATAGACGGTGAAATCGTCCGACTCTTGATGGTAGAGATGCAAGCCAGCGTCGGTGCCGAACCATAAGCGACCGCGGCGATCTTCATAAATCGCCAATACCGAGGGATTGGCGAGGCTGCGCGGATTATCGTATTGGGGAAAATAATGTTTGAACGTACCCTGCTCGCGGTCCATCAGATTAAGCCCATTGGCAGTACCGACCCAAAAGCGGCCCTGGGAGTCTTCAAACGTTGTCCAAACTACCGCGCTGGAAACCGTGGTCGGATCATTCTTGTCATGACGGTAATAGGTGTAGCTCCCACTTCGGCTGTCGAATTTGGTCAAACCGCTGTAATGGGTTGATATCCATAAATTTTGCTGCCGGTCTTGGTATACGCTCCACACCATTAGGTCGTTAAGTTTATTTCCGGTTTTTTCGCCGCTGGAGCCGAGAGTGGTATCGACGGGCAACTCTTCGAAGCGATCTTCTTGTGGGTTGTAGCGCAATATTCCGTGGCCCCAGGAGCCGAAAAGAAGTTCCCCGTCAGAACTCACCACACCATTCAACAGCGATGTCGAAGCGGTACGGGAATCACTACCGCTGGTATATCGATAATGCGTTAATGAACCATCCTGCGGGTTGTAGCGCGTGACACCGTCGGCGCCGATCCACAGGTTGCCGTCTGCGTCTTCTTCCACTGCTTCGACGTTATTTCCCAACAACCCCTTGCCAGGATCAACATGGGCCTGCAAAACCCGGATGGCAGACGTGGATCGATCATAGACATTTACACCGGATGGATAGGTACCGATCCATATATCGCCGATGTCATCTTCATAGATGCGGCGAATTGTGTTGCTGCTGATGGTGCCGCTGCGGCCTGGCTCGTTCCGGAAACGCAAAAAGCGGTCGTGATCTTCGTCGTAAAGATTAATGCCACCGCCGTCACTGCCCGTCCAAACCCACCCCGGTTTGTCCACAAAGATCTGCCAGGTAAGACTGTCAGAAAGACTGTAGGGATTCGTTGGGTCGTGGCGGTAAGTGCGAATCGTGCCCGTCCCGGGATCCAGGCGGTAAATGCCGTGATCGTTGCCGCCCCAGACATAGCCTTTATGATCAACGGCGATTGTGCGGATGGCGTTTTTGGTGGACCCGAGGTTGTCAGGCTCCAGGGTAAAAAGAGTCATTTCATGCCCGGACCAAACTATGCGCAGCAATCCATTATTAAGGCCGAGCCAGACTACATCCTGATCGACATAAATTTCCTTGACGATATTGCTCGGCAAGCTCTTGGCGTCATCGGGTTGATGAGAAAGCAGCGTAGCTACACGTGTCGTCAAATCGTAAACCGCAAGTCCTTGATCAGACCCGACCAGCAATTTACCGTCTGGGCTTTCGGCAAGAGCGTTAATGGTTTCGCGGAACATCAGCATCCCTTGCTCATTCGTGACGGGTAGCATCAATTCACGATTGCGATCGTAGCGATAGAGCCCCGAACGGGTACCGGCCCAGAGATCACCGCGGCTGTCTTCGAGCAACTCCAGAACATGGGTTAAGGCTTGGGTCTCAGTTAAATCCCTGAGATCGGGCGCATAACGGATTCCGAGAAAGTCATAGCCGTCATAGCGCAGCAGCGCGTTACGGCCACCGAGCCACATAAAACCTTCGTGGTCCTGCAATATGGCTTCCACTTCGCCTAGCGCTATATTTTCTTCCTGCATTATGTTGCGGAAATAAATGGTCTTCGGATATTCGGCCGCAGTGATGGCAGCCGTGAATGACATCAACCACAGGCAGACAGCTGCCCTGATCCAGGTTTTAAATTCAGAAGCCAAGTTCTGGTAGGCCGTGCGCATGGTGGTATGTCAGGTCATCATTCGACTGGAACGCGGCAGAGCGTTTAACATCTCCACCTGTCGCGAAGCCAGTCTGGTTGTAAATAAAGTCATTAGTGCGATGGCGACTGGTCAAACCCGATCGCGATCCATCCTCTAGTTATAGCACCGCCTTACGTTTTGACACGGCCGTGGCTAACCCATTGCAGAGAGCCGCAAGGCGCCTAGTCAGCTTGGGGAGCCGCTCGCGTATGCGTGGAGATTGGCATCGGCATTGATGGCACGCCTCAGGAATGCCTCATGTGAAGGTAGCGCCGCGACTGCGGATTGAATACTGCCTGCTATCGCAGCCAGTTCCTGTGTTACGGCGTCCAGGGAAAATTCGTCTACGGCGGGATGATAATAGCGAGCGTCGATACCGAAGCCCGCGAACATCGCCAGCCAACTGTTAGCAGCAAAAAAATCCAGGTCGTCCACTGGCACCCGGCAGCTGTGCCGAAAAGCCTCGATACGATTTTCCAGAGAATCGGGAATTTTCATGCGGCGGCAATCGTCCCAGAAAGTCACGCCTATGCGCTGGTTGGCCCAGTAATGCAGAATTAAAAAATCCCGCAAACGTTCCTGTCTTGCGCGCAATTGTTGATTGACCAGTTGAGCAAGAACAGGGTCGCAACTGCGGGTGGGGAAATGGCTGATAAAAGTCTCCAGCGCAGACTGCACCATATAAATACTGGTGGATTCGAGAGGTTCCAGGAATCCGCTTGCCAGGCCTACGCTAAATACGTTATTGATCCACGACCGTTTTCGCATGCCGGTAGTGAATCCTATACGTTTAGGTGGCTGCAGGCATGCGCCAGAAATATGCTGAAGCAATTGCTCTTCCGCCGTTTGGTGATCGAGATAACGGCTGGCATAGACATAGCCATTGCCGGTGCGTCGCTGCAGTGGGATGGTCCACTGCCAACCGGCCTCCATAGCGCGGCAGTGAGTGAACGGAGCTGGATCCTCGAGCGCGTCAGACGGCACGGCAATGGCGCTGTCGCACGGTAACCAATGACTCCAATCTTCGTATCCGGCTCGCAAGGTTTCTTCGATCAGCAGGCCGCGGAAACCGGAGCAGTCCATATAAAAATCGGCCGCCAGTATTTCGCCTGAGTCCAGGTGCAACTGCTGAATAAATCCGGTATCGGGATGCTGCTGCACATGCGCGACACGCGCCTGTAGATGGCGCACACCCATATGTCGGGCAATTTTGCCGAGATAGGCTGCAAATTGCGTCGCATCAAAATGGAACGCGTAATTAAAGCTGGCCAGCTCCACTTCCGGATTGGGTTTGGGCAAGGCGAACCGCCGCTGCGCCACCATTTGGCTGGCGAGGCAGTAGGTATCCAAGTCCGCAGCGCGATTGTGCTGGCGCAACCGAGTCCAAAAATGTTGGAAAGGAATGCGCGCGATGCGCGATCCATAACCGGCGAAAGGGTGAAAAAAACGGCCTCCTGGTGTGTTCCAGCCGTCAAAACAAATGCCTAGCTTATAAGTAGCCTGAGTGTTGCGCATAAAATCGATTTCATCGATTTTGAGATCGCGCAGAAAATTTTTGAGCGACGGCACGGTGGCTTCGCCCACTCCGATTGTGCCGATCTCGGTCGATTCCACCAGGGTAATCGCGCACTGGCGAAACCGGTTCGCCAGTGCGCATGCTGTCATCCAACCGGCAGTGCCACCGCCGACGATCACAATGGATTTAATTCTGTCGTGATTCATCTCCGTTACCTTGTGCTGGTCAGCGGCAGACTCGGCTGTGCCACAGCGGCCATTAGAATTTGTAATTGACGCCCGCAGTGATACGCCTTTCGAAAATATCGTAGGAATCCTTGTAATCCTGCCACTGGGTATAAATCACATTGTTTTCCTTGGTTGCATTATTGACCGCCAAGGTCAGCTGCAGATTATCCAAAAGGTAATAGGACGCCGTGAGATCAACGAACAAGGTGGATTCCAGATAACGCGGCATGCCCACAGCATTATTGGGTGGAGTCCACATCCAGTCTGCAATCATGCCCTGGTACTGCTTGCCCAAATAATTAGCGGCGATGCGAAACTCGGCTTTGTCGTCCTGGTACCAGAGAATCAGATTCATCTGGTCTTCAGCAGTATTGTTGAAAGGTGCCAACTCCCCTGATGGCATAATCTGATCGGACGGACTCTCGCTCGGTGAATAGGTGTAGTTGAACGTAATGCCGGTATTGGCAAGCGGCCCCGGTAGAAAGGTAAAACTCTGCTGGTAGGAAAATTCATAACCTTTTACTGAACCACCTGAGCCATTGGCGATAGTGCGTTCTTCACCACCGCGCCGGACGGTGCCATCGCTGTCTGCGAGCGTGGGATTATGTTCACTTTGGGTATAGGTGAAGCTGGCGACGTCGATATTGAAAAAGCCAAGAGCAAGGATCGTATCGTCCGTGGGATACCATTCCACGGCAGCATTTAACACGTTCGCTTCCCAGGGTTTCAGGTAGGGGTTGCCGTTGTTCTGCCGCGACGATACACGTTGGAATTCCTCCCCTTCCGCTTCCGACGCAAAATACGTTATGGAGCCGTCACCCAGGGAGTTCAGGTTCTGCAGTGCGATACGTTTGTCATAGGCAAGTTTGATTTTGTATTGGTCGAACAGCGAGAAATTCAGATTAATGCTCGGCAAAAAGTGGCTGTAGGTGATTACCGTGACTTTGTCTCCGAGGTCCACATATGTCGTGTGAACCGGATCGACTCCGGCCAGGATGCGGGGATTCAGCATGTTCGGATCTGTAATATTCTGAGTTACTGTCAGATCCGTGGTGACCCGACGCACGCCGGCGTTGCCGCTCAAACGTACGATGTCACTGAGGGGCTGATCGAAATTGACTTGCACATGCACACTTTCGCGGGAGTCGGCGACCACATAAGAGCGGTCGGGATTCGCAATGCGCTCGCCTTTACCGTACAACCGGTCATTAAATGCAATGGGATCATCAATCCTGCTTACATCGACCATGGGAATGCCGACATTCAATCCTTTCAACGCTTCACCAAAATGAGTTACCCGAGTGATATAGCTCTGCAGCCGTGGGTCTTCCAATTGGATGACGGGCAATGGATCGTAAGTGAGTCCCTGGGCGGTGCCGGTTGTGCCGCTCTGGCCAATGGCATAGCCGACCTCGTGGTATTTGTTGAGCAGCTCATTGCCATCCGCATCGAAAACACCTGACGGGGAAAAAAATGACAAATCGGTATTGGTCACCGTGCGCGATGAGAAGCGCCAGCCGAAATCCACGGACGTGATGCCCTCCTCCGCCAGGGTAAAAGTACCGTCTGCGCGCAAAACATCAAAATCCGCATCGGCCTCGGCTCCCTCGATCCAGCCGGAGTGCAGATACCAGGCGGTGGGATCCGCCATTTTCGCGCTCATCAACGGATCGAGATTGGCGGCCACATGATCGCCGTTCAATGTCACCCGCATCGGATAAACCAAACCATCGGCAATAGCGCCTGGGTTTATTTCCACTGGGGCGCCGCCGGGCTCGCGCACCACTGTCAGACCATTGGTTACTTGAGCCAGTATTAATTCGTTGACATCCGTGTCGGCTTTGCCGGCCACCCAGCGGATGCTGCCGGTAAATGGGCCGCCGTTGTCGTAGCTCAGCTCCAGGTCGGTATTCAGAGCCGAGCTGTCCCGGTAGGTGCCTATTACTCCACCGCGAAACCCTTGCACCATAGTGCGCAGATCAGTGGCGTAATAGGGTTGGCCGCCGAGGCTGCCATCGCCGGTGCGGATAAAGGCCGGCTCTCCAGTCACTCGCACATATTCGTGAAATCCGGCGCGGCCACCGATCTGGTTGCCAAGGTAGAGAAATTGTCCGGCGGATTTTTCCTCCATCCGGGTATAAAACACGTTCGCGCTCAGCTCCAGGGCGTCGCTGACCACCAGATTGAAGTTGTACGCCATGCCCAGACGTTCGCGGCCAATTTCGATAGAAGAAAATTCCGGGCTCTGCCAGTTCATAGGATTGAAAAAATCGCCGGCCTCGTCGCCGTTGCCATCGAGGTCCTGGCAGGTGCCGCCGCACTCCCAAGTTTCCCCGGCGCGGTCCGTGCGCAGCCGTCCGCGGTTATTGGCGAGTGTCGCTTCCGAATAGGAAAGTGCCAGAGACATAGCCAGTCGGCCGTCGTGGTTCCAGCCCAGCAGGCCACTCAGCTCGGGGTCGGTGGAATCCGTGATGCTGCCACGGCTGCCCTGAAGTCGCACACTGCCGCTGTAGCCCTGTGGGAGCTCCAGAGCGCGTTGTGTGCGCAAGTCTACGGAGCCACCTATGCCCCCTTCCAACAAACGCGCGGATTGAGATTTGCTGACGGCGAGCCCGGACACCAGACTGGCGGGCACATCGGTGAAGTCCACCCCGTTTGTGGTCATGCTGGCCGGCAGGAGATATTCCTCTCCATTGAGCGTGCTCAGAACCTGGGTCATCCCGCGAACGCTGACGATACTGCCCTGACCGCCACTGCGTTGGATCTGCACGCCGGTGACGCGCTGCAGGGAATCGGCAATGGTGGTATCGGGCAATTTGCCTATGTCCTCGGCGGCCACCAGATCCACCAATTCCGCAGCATTGCGTTTGATATCAATCGCGCGCTCCTGCGCACCTCGTACTCCCACGACCAATACTTCCTCTACCGGAGCTCCGGAAGTCTGGCTGCTTGCGCCGTTGCTGGCGATGGCCAAGGAACTGGCAATTAGGGAAGAAAGCAGCTTTTTAGAAGGGTATGAATGGTCCATAGAGAGCTCCGTAATTATTGGAATTAAGGTTTCGGATGACATAAAACATTATTTGTAACCGGTTTCAGTTGCGAATGAAACCGGTTACATTATTTTTTTGAATTTCCCTGTTTCCTCCATACTTTCTCCATATTTAGGCAATATGCTGGGCGATTTAATTTTGCCGGGACAAGGTAATAAATGGGGCCTTAATAAAGGCCCCATGTAGCTGAAGTTATCGCTATTTCATCAAAGCTTCGTCATTGGTTCCAACCAACAGTTCCTTCGGGATATCCTCCGGATAATCCTGCAAATGGCGATACCAGTTACGCCACAGAAACAACGCGCATGCCGCCACCACGCCGATGGCGATAAAAAATTTGCTGTAATGATGAATCACCAAAAAGATCGGGGCAGCTATCAGCGATGTTTGCCAGATTATGCCAACCACCACATTCACCATATCGCGTTTGAAATTGGTATTGGGTTTTACGCTGACATATTCCTGCAACGCCGCCTCGCGCACGGGTCCCCAAAATCCCCACGGGCGAACCTTCAGATAGAATCTTTTCAACACATTCATATCCGTTGGCGGTGTCAGTAACGAACCTGCGATGCTGGCGATCAGACAAATTGCCAGTAGTGCCGGGAATGCAAACAACGGTTGCACATCAATTTTCGCCAGCGCCAGTGCGCAGATAATCCCTACCGCCATCCCCCAAAAATAACCGAAGCCGTTAAAGCGCCACCAATACCATTTAAGAACGTTGGATGCCGTATAGCCGCCGAAAAGGCCGCTTACCAGCCACATGATGACTTCGTTCAAACTGGGAATGAAAAAGCCGATAGATACTCCGGTTGCGATGAAGATGAGAGACACTATGTAGCTCATATTGACATAGCGTTTCGGGTGCGCACTCGGATTGATGTAACGCTTATAAATATCGTTGACGACATAGGCCGGGGCGGCGTTCACAGTCGCGGCGAAGTTGGACATGAAAGCTGCCAGCAAGCCCGCGATCAATAAACCCAGCAGACCACTGGGAATATAATTCTTCAGCACAAAGGGTAATATCTGTTCGAAATCGACATCAGGCCCCATCGCTTGGAGATCGCCCATAAAAAATTTGAGCGCTAAAACCGTGAGGCCGGTGATCAGCATATAGCGCGGAAACATCAACACCACTGTAACGAAGCCGCTCATTTTTGCGGCGTCCCGTGGTGACTGCGTGGAAAGAACACGCTGCATATCGTAATTGGGCGCCGGGCCAGCCAAACTGAGGAGAATGCCCTTGAATAACATCAGCATGAAAAATATGGCGAATGGGGAATAGCCATCCGCTGCGATTTTCGCGTTGGCAGAATCCAGCTTGCCGGCCCAATCAATATTGAGATCCCAACCGAACAAAATGCTTTCCCAGCCCTGCGGCACTAGGGTCTCAATGGTTCCTGGCGCAACGGCGTTCATGGCGATAATGCCGACGCTGATGCTTGCAATGGTGGTGACAATGAATTGGAAAACTTCGGTAAACACCACAGAAAACATGCCACCCTTGACGATATAAAGCGTAGTGATGGCGGTCATGCACAGTCCGTAGTACATGTCATTCAAATGCGGATCTTGCGATAGTTTCCAGGGAAAAAATACTGAGGCGAATTTGCCTATGCCGATAAATCCGTAAGCGAGAAATCCGATCACGCTGACCAGTGCGAACATCACCACAATAATGTTGGAAAGGCGCGCGCCCATGCCGTCGCCGAAACGAAAAGTGATCCACTCAGCGCCCGTCATGACGCCGGAGCGACGCAGCCAGGTGGCAAGAAACACCATCAGAAAAATCTGATTGAACACAGGCCACAGCCAGGGGATGTAAATGCTGGTGAGCCCGTAGACAAACAACAAATACACCAGCCACATGGTGCCGCTGATATCGAACATGCCCGAGGCATTGGACAGGCCCAGCATGTACCACTTGAGTTTATTCCCTCCCAGGAAATAACTGTTCATGTCTTTCGAGGCGCGCGAAGAAACCCAAAAACCGACACAAACTGTGGAGCAGATAAAGAGCAGGACTATTGCAATATCAAGAAGCGGTAGATGCATGCATGAATTCCGATTTACTTATTATTAATACGGGCCGTTTTCGAAAAGCCCGTATTGGTTCGGCGGTATGATTGTTTAAGTACGTGGGTCTTTTAAAGCCATTCGTGTTTAATCTCTAAATTGCGGCGAATCAAATCGCTGCGAACCTGCACTGAGGCGGCGGATCTCAATCCGTCCGCGGGCGTGTTTTTCACATAATCCAGCAGGCGCTCAACGCTGGAGGTGGCAACATGCATACGTGTATCCGAAGACGCGTAGTAGATAAATACCTCATTTTTTTCATTGACGATCCATCCATTGGCAAACACCACGTTGGAAACATCCCCTACCCGCTCGATTCCGTGCGGCGCAATAAAATGCCCCCCCGGGCTGTGGGTCACCCGCCATGGCTGATGCAGGTCCGTCATAAACATATACAACACGTAGCGCAAACCTGCGGCGGTATTGCGCACGCCGTGGGCGAGATGCAACCACCCTTCGGAAGTTTTGATCGGCGCCGGCCCCTGCCCGTTTTTTACCTCTTTGATCGTGTGGTACTGCTTGCTGTCCACGATGACTTCCGTTTTGATCTCTGCGCGGGCCATATCCTCTGTCAGCCCCCAGCCAATACCACCGCCACTGCCCACATTGATGAAGCCATCCTGCGGCCTTGTGTATAGCGCATATTGGCCGTTCACAAATTCCGGGTGGAGGACCACATTGCGCTGCTGACCTGAATAGGTAATCAAATCCGGCAGGCGCTCCCATGTCACCAGATCACGGCTCCGCGCTATTCCGCATTGTGCCTCCGCGGCGGAGAGGTCGTCCGGCCGGCTCATATCCTTTCGTTCCGTACAAAACAATCCGTAAATGTAACCGTCCTCATGCGCCGTCAAGCGCATGTCATAGACATTGGTGTCGGGGCGGTCGGTCTCCGGCATGGTCACCGGATAATCCCAAAAACGAAATTGATCTACCCCATTGGGGCTTTCGGCGACCGCAAAAAATGATTTGCGATCATCGCCTTCAACCCGCACCACCAGCAGATAACGTCCGTCCAGATACAAAGCGCCGGAATTGAACGTGGCGTTGATGCCGAGGCGCTCCAACAAAAAGGGATTGGTGCGTTCGTTCAGGTCGTAGCGCCAAAAAATAGGAGTGTGTGCCGCGGTGAGAACAGGATTCTGCCAGCGCTGATAAATGCCGTTCGTCATAGCAGAAGGGGTATTTTTCTGGCTGATCAGGGCGTGATGTTCCGCGAGAAGAGCGTTAAGACGAGTTTTGAATTGCAACATGTACAGGGTTCCGATATCGATTGTCCGCAATGGGAAGTCGTACTGCGAGCCAAAGACTCTACCATAGAACCTCCGCAATGTAACCGGTTACATCCTGTTGTTCTGGTAAGCGCATTGGGTTTCCGGTAAATTCCTGCGAAAAATCACACAGATCAATGAAGTAACTATGTCCAATATTCGCGAGGTAGCGCAGGCGGCCGGCGTCTCAGTCGCCACTGTCTCCAGAGCTCTGACAAATCCGGAAAAAGTATCGGAAGAAAGCCTGAAAAAAGTTCATGATGCCATCAAGGTCGTGGGCTATAGGCCCAATTTGCTGGCGCGCAGCTTCAGGGCGGCCAAATCTTTTTCTGTCGTGGTTTTGGTTCCGGACATCACCAACCCATTTTTTTCCCAAGTCATTCAGGCGATTGAAGATCGCGCACAACAAAAAGGCTATGCCGTGCTCTTGGGGGACACCCGGGAGACATCCAAACGGGAGCAGGAATACGTTAACCGAGTGGAAACCCGTTTGGCGGATGGGGTTATCCAGCTGCGACCGCAATCCATGAGTTCAAGCACGCAACGCATTCCCTGGGTCAACGCCTGTGGTTGTGAGGGCACTCCAGGGCCATCGATCCGCATCGACAACGTCGCCGCAGCGAAGACTATGGTCGATTATCTGATCTCCTTGGGGCACAGGCGCATCGGCGTAATTTCCGGTCTAAAAGACAATCCGCATAGTGCAGATCGCCTGAAAGGCTATAAGGCCAGCCTGGCTGCCGCAGGTATTGCATTCAAAAAAGAATGGGTGGTGGAAGGCAATTTCACCATGTGGTCCGGCCAAAACGCCGCCAAACAATTTTTCCATCTCAAGCAGATGCCCACCGCTATTTTCTGCATGAATGACGAGATGGCGCTCGGCGCCATTCAGACATTAAAGGCGGAAGGATTGAGCGTCCCCAACGATATCTCCGTCACCGGATTCGATGACATAGGTTATGCAAAATATTGGGATCCCGCGTTAACCACCATGGCTCAGCCGGCGGAGGAAATCGGTAAACGCGCCATAGACACGTTGTTGCGCATCATCGAGGGAGAGGAACTTTCGAACGCAGAAGTCGTGCTCCCGTCCGAAATTATGATTCGCCAGAGCGCCTGTCCGCCAAAGACGTGACGAACCTTAAACCGGCCTGCCAAAGTCGCACCTGAGGCTGAAGCATCCGACGAGCGGGACGTAGTCGCGATATCCTGCCAACACACATGTCTAAACCGATGATTCGAAGAATAGTTTTGCGATGCATCTCATTCGAAGGGATGAGCCAGCAGATATCAAAACCCTAATCAGTGACATATTCACATCTAATCCTCGTAATACGACCGTTGAGAAAGGGGGGCGCATTTGCTAAATTCCATAGCTTCAGCGCAACTGATTTCTATCAGTTAAGTAAAATAAAATAATTCTATTGATTAAATATCGGAATAAGAGCTGCAAACTTACCCGTTAATGAAATCAGCGGGATTTTACCGTGGCGGTGAACCTGCCGCATTGTCGCATTAATACCGACTTAATCGGACGGGCTGACAAGAGTACTTTCTCGCTTTTAAGGAAGGATACTTAAAATGAACAATACTATTATCAAGCTGGGCCTTTTAATTCAAAATCGAACTTATTGTGAGGCGTTGACCTATGCGATGCAGGCGCGCAGCGGCTTTACGGTCAGGCAACACTACGCCGACACCGCCTCATCTCTTGAAATGCTGGGCGAATCAACGGATGTTGTTGTGTGTGATGCCACTCTCGATTTTTTGTTGTGTGCAATGAACCGGTTGCGGCAACTGGAAAAGTCTCCGCGGTTTATACTTGTTTTGCATGCAAAAAATGACGGTCTTATGGATAAGTTTATTGCCAATGGCTTTCATGGGTTTGTCGAAAAAGATGAAGGCCTAGATAGATTGCAACACTGTATTACCGAGGTGTACGCTGGCCGCCTTGTTTTCCCGTCTGACATTACCCAGCGTTTTCTTAATGTCCTTGCCCAAAGTTATTCCTATAAAACCCATGTTGGCAATGATTCAAAATCACTGACGCCGCGACAGAACACGGTCATTAAATTGATGGAATCCGGTTGCTCGAATAAAGAAATTGCCAGGAAGCTGGGTATAGAGCTGGCGACGGTTAAAAACCATGTTCATCAGATCCTCGATAAGCTGGAGGCTAAAAGTCGCAACGAGGCGGTCGCCTTTTATCGCAAAGACAATGACTTGCAATACGGCATGCGCATGTAAACCATCGATCCCCTTGTGCCGTCGCTATAAAAAATCAAGCAGAAAGCTCCAGGTTTGCAAAGCGCTCAAAAGGGAATGCGGCTAGCAGCCGGTCGCCATCCAGTGTATTCCGTATCGAGTATATCTCGCCGGTGATGAGCGATGGGTCAAATCCATCTTTCATTATTAGTGGGGTATATTTAAGCCATTTGTTCGGCTTGGTTATTTCCACTTTTTCGAAATCAAAGTCATTAAGCAGTTCACCCTCCAGGGAGGCGAAAAAGTCATAGAATTTGCAATCGTCTCCCATAATCCTATTGGCTACCTTAAGCCAGCGTACGGGAATCCCGTAGGCCACCGCGAGAATAATGCCATGCAGTGATGAAGAGACTAACGCTTCGCAGCATGTCAATTGGTCGATAATTTTTTCAACATCATTTGTGCGTACATCTACGAGCAGAATATCTTTTCTGCCTGAGAGGCGATTTTTAAGGTCGGAATAGTCCGTTAAATGCGATACCACGCCGAGTTGATACCGCTTTACCGTTTTGGGTTGATGGTAGCGCGGCAGTAATATGGCGGGATCGCCAAAAATATCAGCACATTGATAGCCCAGCTGCTGCAGTCTTCTATGAGTAAGCGGGCCTCGGACGGCGCAGAACCGCTTTGCGGCCGCAAACTCCTGATCGATGTTGCGAATGCCAGCGCCCCAAACCAAAGTGTTTTTCCCGCTCAAACGCAATACGCTACCCACTGAAATCAGTACTTCTTTGCTCGACTTACGTGGATCTGGAATGGGAGCAGCCGGGACGTCCTTGCGGCACAGACCGAGGATTCTAGAAACAAGGTACGGCGCAATCTCATCACCAACATTCATTACGCTCCCGCGGTACCAATATAAATCAACAGGTAGTGCTGATAAATTCCCGCGCAATTTGGAGGCAGGAGCGGCTGCGGATTCTGCCTGAGTTTTAGTTTCGACTGGTCGAGATTCCGGGTTTAAGTGAATGCGTCGTTGCATTCTGGAATTTGGCCAGAACTTTCGCCACTCTCCCACCATTTCTTTAATTTGATTGTTAGGCCATTTTNGGTGATTCTGCCAGGGTTTCANGGCGCTAAGGTGGATGATCCCGGCTGTTTCAAGTATGGTTTCCGNGACTCGGGNACCCGTTAAGCCGCGATATACATTCCATCCGTCAGGTAGGATATGCAAANTTAGCTCTGGATTTAAGGCCAGAATCAGAGCNAGCGTGGAATCATCCCCAGCTCTCGGAATGCCGGCGTTTTCGGAGCGATTGAACGCGTCGACCGCACGTTTAAAAAATCCTGCTAACGTTAATTGTTCGTTGTTGAAAAAGAGTACGCCGGAATTGGTCGCGGGGCGGTTTGCATTAGACTCTTCCAGCTTCAGCTTGCGTTTAAGAGCACCCAGTTGGTTTATGTTTTTAAGAAATTGGCCGGTTGTGCAGCCTCTGTGTACGCCGGCAATGTGTTCTAATTTGTCGAGCCAATCGAAATCCAATTGGCGGCGACATAAAATATCGCCATCGACTGCCAGCGAATATCGATAGCCCATTCCGTGAAATAGTTCGGGGCCTTTAAATATCCAAAAACATTCACTTGGGTAGAGATGCCTAAATTTACGCGCAAAGGTCTCATTCAGATTGATATTGTGATAGCGGATACCGAAACGATTCATCAGTCTGCGAGTGCGCAGGCTGAAATTATTTCCAAGAATATAATAATCGATGTCGTCATGTCCGTTGTGCTTGATGAACGACCGCAGGCTCGCCACCAGGTACTCAGCGTAATTTTCTGTCGCTGTACCATAGATGCACAAGCGCTTGTTGGATTTTGTCGGGTGCGGCACTTTGCCGGCGGTCGCCGGCAGGTCGTTTCTTGCTTTGACACTCGGCACCACGGAGCTATTGTGAGTCTCGTCTAAGTCGGTTATCAGCACAGAGTTCAGGCTTTCCCTGGGTTCTTTAACAGGCTGCTTCGGGGGTAGAACAAAATCGCTAAAGCGTGTTGCTCGCAAAAAGGGAAAGCTTGTTACCAGTTTATTCAGGTCTATTTGGGGTGCTGGAGCGGCGAGCGCAGCTTGCACGCCCGCTTGCAGGTCTGGAACCCGATGCCAGTTCAGGGGGGAGGCTTGCCGGTTTGTGGCGGCGTAATAATCTCTGAATTTGAAACCGTCTCCAACAACCTTATCTGATATCTCCACCCAGGCTGCCGGAATACCATAAGCTTCGGCCAGGATAATGCCGTGCAAAGAGCTGCTTAATATGGTTTCGCATTGACGTGTCATTTTGATGACTTCTTCAACACCGGCACGTATATCAATTATGCAAACATGTTGCTTATTGTGTTGCGGTAAGGTTTTGCGTAACAGTGGCAGATCGACATAATGCGGAATCAGCCCAATTGCGTATTTCTTCTTCACAGGTTGATCGTATATTGCCGGCAACAGTAGACCGGGATCACCGAATACTTCTGGGCAAGTGATGCCCTGCCCTAACAAGATCTCTCGAGTGAGCGGTCCGCGTATTGCGCGTACATCAATGCCGTTTTGCGCGCGATCATTCTCGTGAATAAACCCTGCTCCCCAAATGATATCCCCCGCTTTGGCGAATTTTAGTAATGACCCCACTGCGAAAAGCCTTGGAGCATTTTGTTTAAATACAACAGGGCGTTCACTCAGCGCCTTGACAATAATGGGCGAAAGCATATCGCCAAAGTTGCCGCGTTTTCCGTTGCGGCAGGTCCAAAATACCGGCAGTGGATTACCCTGATGTTTTCTGTGCTCAGATGTTGTTTCTCCTCCCCTTGCCTGTTCTATCACACCCTGTTTTTTTGGCGATTTATGTTTGGCAGCGCTGCTGGATTCTTTTTCGTTGATAGGCGCCGTCTTCAATGCTTTTTCGATGACAGGTTGCCACTGTCTTTGCCACTGCTCACCGAAACGCCAGTATTGCTCCAGCCATTGACGATTCTGGCTGCCGCGAGAGACGAGTTCTTCTTTGCCGAGTTGAATAAGCTCTATCAGAGTTTGCTCAAGCGTTTCTAATTTACATCTAACGAAGGGAATTTCGACCGTTTCCAAGCTGACGCAATGCTTCAATACTTTTTCCACATTGGCATTCATCCCATTTATCACCACACAACCACAGGCCAAACCTTCAAGACTATTCCGGTGGTAGCTTCCGGTCACACACTCGTCAATAACAATATGCGATTCCTGCTTCATACGCAGAACCTGCTGATGGCTGAGCTGCTTGCTGCGAATCACATTGAGTTTTAGAGAAAAGCGTTTGGCCAGCCGCTCAAGAACGGCCATGGTCGTTTCATAGCCCTTGCTGTGCCAATACAGCCGGTGATTGGGTGGATAACGCTCGTGCTTGCCAGAGGGTGTATAACAAATCGTCATTACAGAATTTTTGGTCCGTGGTTGATGAAGTTCATCCCACTCTGGAATGGGGTTGGCGACGGGAGTCCAGGCGGAAAATTCAGGCAATGTGGCTTGATATTGCCCTACAACCACGCCCGGCATTCCTCGTTTAATAAAGTCTTGATCAACATTCCACAAATAATTGTGCGCCATGGTCACAACGGGTTTGTTTGCAAGTAGGGCTTTATGTTCGCGCGCAACTTTACCGTTATGCACTATTACCACGTCCGCCTGAGCCAGAGCTCGCTTCGCGTCATTTGGCTTTTTGCTCCACTCTAGAGCGGAAGCGAAGCTGACGCCGTTGGCATAGGCATTGTTCTGCCACATGCACACGCAATGATGAACTGTGTATTGATTAATACAGCGCGCCAGTAGCTCTGGCACCCCGGCGACGGGAGTGGTCGAATAGGAAACAATCCTCAGCGGTTTGATATCGTTCAGAACTGGCGGTTGATGTTTTTCCTGTTGTCTGATTTCTATATCAGCGTTTTGACGGGCATTGGTTCGCAAAAAATCTTGTAGAGTCTCTTTCCGAAAAGCAGTAAGACGGCTCTCCGCACTTAGATTGACGATGTTAACGCCATTTCTTTCGGCGGCTTTTTGTAGGCAACTATATTCCTGATTTATTTTAGATAGGCTTTTGTTGAGAGCGTGCTTTCCGGTGTTGGAAAAGAAGTGGTGATCGGTAAAGTCCACACCGATCAACCCGATTTCTTTTGCACCCATAAACATGGCAAGGCAAAGTGCGACATAAGGAGAGTTGCGGGTGTAAGGTACAGTAAAGTCGTCAGCAACTTCTGTTCCCCCGCGACGACCAAGCTTAAAGCGAACTATATGGTTGTGCTGTATCCCGAGATTAAGTTGGGTGAATATCGCTTTCGCCTTGGAGCTTTTTACATGCTGAAATCGTTCTGATTTGAATTGCGAAGCAGAATTGAGTACTACCAGATACTCTGGCTGGAATAGGCGGCCAACATCATTGACCCCTATCGTTATAACGCCTGGCGGTGGTTTGAACTGTTTTAAAGAGTGCCCACAGCCGCAGACTATAATTGTGTCGCGCTTGTGCAGGTTTTTATAAGTCGAAAATTGGGGGGTGGTGCCTCTTCCTGATACATTCATAATAGCTCCGCTTTTCTTCCGCATCAGCTCTTTTGTAACTTTGCAACCAACGCTTCAAACAGTTCCGCCGTGCTCGCGCTCTGCTGCAACCCCAGGTCATTTACCATGCCCTCCAGCATGTTGGCGACCGCAGCAGGTGCTTTTTCATTGTCAGAATGCAAGCTATTCAACAGTTCGGCCATGTCCAAATTTCCTACCTGACCCAGCCAAAAGTCAATCTGCTTATCCCACCCTTCTATTGCGTGTGCCGCAGAGGCGGTAACTCCCATTTTCTCCAGTGTCTGTTGTAGTTCTTTATTCCAGTGATCGCCATTGACCACGCCTTTGATTTGCGCCTCTTTTAAAATTTTCGCCACGATAGGTGCCACTGCATTTACAAGCCCAGCTGGAGGCTCACTATTTTCCGGGTGCCCCAAAAGTGCTTTCTCTACTTCCGCATCGAATATGGCCCCTCGCAAATCCGCTCCGGTAAAATCAGCGCTTTCAATAGTCGCTTCGGAAAAATCTGCGCCACGCAGGTCGGCGTCGCGAAATATTGTTTTTATTAACTTGGATTCACGAAAATCTACACCGCGCATATTGCAGAGTTGGGCGTCCGCATTGGTCAAGTTTGCGCCTCTAAAGTTTGAACGGCTGAAATTGCTTTCGGTTAGATGTGCATTTGTAAAGTTTGCTCGTTTAAAGCTGCTGCCTTGCGCTACGCAGTTCTCTATGGTTATGCTAAAAAGATCCGCATCTTCAAATGAAATTTGCTCGAACTCGCATAATCGCATTATCGATTTATGAGCTGTTGTGGTCTCAAAAATGACTTTCCTTATTTTTGAGTTTCGAATATTAGATCGATCTAGAGCCACATTTTTAAGTGTCATGTTTTCAAGGTTTAGATTGTTTGCACGCAACCCCGAAAGATCCAAATTTTCATGGACACCATTTTTTAAAGTTAGATCTCTAACTGTTTTTCCTTTTTCAATCAGCTCTAGGATCTCGTTCAATTCGTTTTTCATATAAGAACCCTGTTATATGCTTTGTATTGAAGAGCTAATTATGTGGTATGTGTTCATTGAAGCGTGAATAGTATATTTGAGCTGCTTCGTATTGAATTTCGATGCCACGGTCCTCATCTAAGATAGAAGAAGGAGTTTCTTCTGGATTTTTAATTATGTTTAAGTAATATTTCTTTCCCTTTCCTACGATCCAGCCCAGCAAGTCTTCCAAGGCATCTTCAGTAATGTTGTCGACACCATTAAGTACGGCATCCATATGTGCGTCATCACCAAGATCTTCGATCTTATCTCTGAACATCCAGACAAATTCTTTTAATTCGTTCTTGTCCATAGAATTTAGTATTTTCCGAAATTGATCAAGGTCGCGATTTGCTTCGCCTACTAGGTTCCAGAAATTGTTTTCAGGTATCATCGAGGGGCCTCTATTTAAAAGTATTTGCGCTCAATCGTTTCCTTGCTGCGGGTGGTTATCCTTTGGAACTCAGCGATCATCTGTTCTCTATTCATACCCAAAGCTTTTAATTCCGCTTTTTTTGCGGCAACATCGATTAAATTTCCATCTTTTGTCCATACCTGTTTTTTGCCAGTGTTTACNNATCCCCNGTGTGCCTTGGCCGGACCTACGTAACCTTCCTTCACGAATGAGTTTTCCTCCTGGTGTAGTGCGACGATGCGCTCCCGAGCTTCGACTATGAATTTGATCCCAAGGCATAACATGTCCCTCCACCTCCAATCGCGTACGAATTTGATCCTCTATATCGCGAATGTTTTTTCCTCCTTTGGGGTTTACAACGGCAATTTCCAGTTCGAAGCTTCGTCCCAGATGCCCTTGCGCATCCAGATATTTTTGGAATCGTCCCGGCCCCTGTTCTGCGGTGCCAACTTTTAATATTGCCCCACTGGCCTTATCGCGCAGAATATAGATGGCGTCTTCTCCCCGTTTTATTGAAGAGCTATTAAATTTCGCGACGTCAATTTTTTCAGTGCGCACCACATCGGCATCCAGATCGCGTAGATGTGGTGGCGACTCCAATTCGCCTTTGGCATTTTTAGTCTGTATTAGGCTTGGGTCGTCGATCGCTTTCCCCAATATTGGAAATTGCTCGGCAGCCTCTTTGAAACGCGCAGCAATGTCAGCGGCGTCTTCCATCATTTTTACGCCCGACTCCCCTGCCGCCATGCGAGTTTCAACATCTTTAACTTTTTCCAGCAGCGCCTCCAGTTTTTTTCGAAGAGCCGTGTCTGGATTGCCTTCAAGCATTTTTCCGAGTGCCATTTTTGTTGGGCCGCAGCCACTACAAACGCCGCAGCCGTTCTTGTCGATATACATATCGTGCTCAACGTCACCGAGATGTTCGCGAGTTTTCGTGGCATCTATTAACTCCTCGCTGGTTAATTCTTTTGCTGGACGCGTCAGATCAGTGTCCGCATTTTGCGGTTTTGGTGTTGTTGGTACTTCGGTCTCGGATGGTCGTCGCGACGGTGCGGAACTGTCTTCCTGGCTAGCCGCGCTGCGCCGTGGGCCTGGGCCATCTGCCTCAGCGGGTCTCGGTGTAGGTGCAGCATCCAGTTCCTGTGCTGCTCTTCGTGGCGCAGTTGGGGTATCTATATCAGGGGCTGTAGGCCTAGGCGGTGTCGGGGTACCCACAGGTTTAGGTGTTGTGACGGCACCTGTTTCCTGTGCGCCTGATATTTTTGGTGGCGAAGGCACGTCTACATCAGGTGTAGCGGGTCGCGCTGTGGGCACGTCCCCGCCACCATGAGGCTGGCGAGCTCCCAATCCGGCGGCACCTATGCCAGCGATAGTGCCCGCAGCCGAGGTGGCGAAACGATTCGCATCGAACTCACCGGTCGCCAGGAAGCTTGTTCCCTCCACTGCGGCCACAATGCCCAAACCGATGGCAGCGTCTCCTGCCGTCGGCAAGCGTAAATTGGGTCGTGCGCCGGCAGCGCCAGTGGGTCTGAACATGCCGGAGACTGATGCGTCGGCATCAAATTTACCCGCCGCACCACCAGCACCTCGAGCGGTGGAAGCGACGGACATTGCGCCGGCGGTTGCGAAGCCCTGCCAATTGAATTTTTGACCGTACGCGAAGTAACCGAATGCCTGGGTCGCACCCTCGGCAACCATGTCTCCCGCGAGGTTGACGCCGACATTAATGGCCACTCGGGTCAGTGTGCTGGATCCGGCCTTGATGGCAGCGTTGACGCCGACCTGGGCCAGTCCATTCGCTCCGGCACCAATGGCTCCGCCGATAGCGCCGCCAACCGCCCCCATTACAATGGCTTGTACCAGCCCCTTGGTTAATTCTTCCCCCGCGGCCCAGTTGTTCACCATCTGGATTAATCCCGCACTGACCGCACCCACGACAGCGCCAAGCACGGCGGCGCCCAGTATCGGTCCCAAGGCAGCGGCGGCGGCGCCTGCGGTCAATACGGTGACAACAATGGAAGCGATGATGATCAGAATGATCAGAACAACTGCGAGCACCCCCTTCCAGGCCGGTTGTTCTTTGGAGGCGGCTCGCCAGGCTTCGCCAGCGATTTTGCCTGGCAGTTTTTCCGCCATGTTGGTGAGTTCGGTATTTAATTCACCGAGAGAGGTGGTGATAACACCATCGACCTGCGTATAGATTTGTTCGGTCGTTGCCATGAAACCTGCGACCAGTTGATCCATGCTGTCGGCACCGGTGGTGGCGGATTCCTGGGCATTGCCAATATGGTTGTCTGCCAACTGCGCCATGGAATCACTGGCAGCGCCGACCAGGGTGCTCAGTTCTGCACTGAACCCTTGATCGGATTCAGCAGAGAGTGACGCATTGCCGGATGTGATATCCGCTAATGCCGATGCCGCAGTTTGGCCCGACTCAAGCAGCGACATTTCAGCTTCGGAAGCGCCCGCTTCCATTTTCTCCAGAAGCGAGCCCACCCCTTCACCCAAGCCCTGTTCTGCGGAGCTCAAAACGGCAGTCAATTGCTCGTCCGAAGGAACTTCTCCGCCCAATAACTGCTCGCGCAGGTCGCCAAGTTTTTGCTCCAGGCTGTCCATGGCCGCTGAGACGCTGTTGACTAAACCAGCGGCAACCTGATGCGCCATTTGCTCTACGGCAACCTGCTGCACATAGCCCGAATCATTGACGGCTTGGCGCTGTTCGCGCTCTTGTCGGGAGAGGCTTTGGAAGCGGGCCTGAAGGCTCACATCGACGCCGCGTAAATTGGCATCTCGGGCTTTGGTTAATCCGTCCAGAGTGCTGGCTCTACCGCTTTCAAGGCCAGCCATCAGTCCCTCGAGGGTGGAATCCAAAGTGGTCTGTGATTCTGTGGCGCCAGCGATAACAGCACAGCGATATTGAGTGCGCTGATTGCGCAAATTGAAGCCCTTATCTTTGGCCATATCGACCATATTTTTTGCCATGCCACCAGCGGTGGTACAGGCAGCATCCTGCTGTGCCTTGGCGCGACGAACAGTCAGGCAGCCATCCCAGAAACCGTCCTCGTTGTTGCGTTTGTATTCGTTGCCCGGGCCTGCCCGACACGCATCGTAGGAATTGGCCCATTGCTGCCCGGTGGCGACAGCGGCGTTAGCGAAGGTGGTTCCTTTGGTGTCGTGGTCATCACGCCCGGTTTGGAATCGCCTGTTCACTTCGGCAAGAGCGGTTTCCTCCTGCCCGGAAATGGCATCGGTGGACGCGAGATGTACGCCCGTCAATATTTGAACGGCAGCGTCGGTCTCCGCATTGACGCTGGCGACATTGGCTTCATATTCCCCGTTGATGGTATTGCGCGCGGCTGCGGCCTCAGCAATTGCTGCGCCTCTGGATTGGTTGATCCGTTCTGAGATCGCGCTTTTCTCGGCGATCATTGATGCTTCGATACTGGCTTTTATGGCTTCCGCCATAGCGCCGAGACGCGCGGGCGCTTCATCGCGGACAAACGCCACCGCACCTTCTATCTGGGCGGTTGCGTTTTGCATAAAGGCGCTGATTCTTTCGAGCGCCATAGCCTGTCGCGCAGCTTCTGCGGCCGTGCCGGCGGGCTCTGCGTTGAAACTTAGGCCTTGTGATAAGCGCCTGGCTCTGTCCGGAACTTGATCGACTTGAGTTGTAGCGGCATCAAACTCTGCCACAGCCGCATCGCGCGCGGCTTCTCCTTGCGTAAATTGGCCTTCCGAACTTTCCTCGGCGCCACCGCCACCCGTACCGCCGGAAGCTCCGCCACCCGACGCTTCGCCGCCTTTGCCGTCCGCGCCTACAGGCGCTTCAGGTCCTGCATTGCCTTGTGCATCAGCGGTACTCAACTCCGGCGGGCCGGCGGTAGCCACCTGTTGCGACACCGCATTGGGCGCTATGGCTTCTGCCGCTTTGCAGTCGCATTCGTCGTTGGGTTCCTCCCATTCGCCGTGCTCCACTTTTGCTTCGGCTTCTGGCTGATTTGGCGGTGTATCCCCCTTGGGCTCTTCAGAACCTTTCGGTGGATCGGGCGCATCTTCCACATAGCAGCGGCCCATCTCGGCGGGGCCGGCGGATTCTTCTGCGGGTTGCTCTGCCGGACCTGTAGCGTCTGGTTGTTTGGGTTCTTGCGCCTTATCTCCCTGTGCTTTAGCGCAATCTGCCGCGGGATCAGGCTCGTTTTCTTCCTGAGTTTCAGCAACTTCCTCGGTATTTTCCGCGCCCTCCTCCGCCCCGGCGTCGGCTTCCGCCAATTGGTCTCCGCCATCGCCTGCGGAGCCAGCTCCACCTTCGGCTCCGTCCTCTTTTCTATCTTCTATTCCGGGCTCCGTCTGGTGAGATGCGTCGGAGGTGATCTTGTTTTGAATCTGCGGCGTCGCTGCATTAGCTCCCGCCACATTACCCCCAGCTGCATCACCTCCTGCTACCACAGGACTTGAGGCGGGAACCTGATTGGCATTTAGGATATTTTCCGAGTTTGCCGAAGTTGACGGTGCAACAGAATCCAACAAGGGTTCGGCGGATTCTCCTGCTGCCACTGCATCCGCGACATCATCCGCATGTCGCTCCCAGCGATCGCCGGGTGTTCCGACATTGCCTGGCAGCTTTAAACCTGCTCGTTGCTGAACTGTGTGTGCCGCTTCATGTGCCGCGAGTTTGATGTCCGGTGTGTGGCGAAAACCGATTTTGTCGCCGGAGGTGTAAGCGAGCGCGCCTAATTTCTGGGTGGCGCGTCCGGCATTTCCACCAACTTCAGCGCGGACATTCGATATATCGTGGCGACCAAATGATTTCTGAATGCGTTCATGATGTGGCAAGGGATGGTGAGCATTGGCCAATCCCTGTTCGGCCACACGATGAACCGGTGGAGATTTACCTGTTTTGCCCGTAGCGGATTTGGTCTGTACTTCCTCTTTCTCCGCCTCACACGCGGCGCATTTTGCTTGGACTAAATCTGTATCGGCTTCCTCATCCTTGTTTGTTTTTGCTTGTTCGGTTGCGGCCTCTTCCTTGGTCTGAATTTGGCACGTTGGCTTGTCATAATCATTGCAACTCCACATTTGTACTGTGGAATCCGCCGGCATAGCTTCATCATCATCCTCAACTGCCGCCGTCGCCTCTTCTTTCAACTGCGTTTTTTTTGGCTCGGAATCCTCCTCTTGTGCCTGCGAGTCAGGCTCCTGTGCTTGTTGTTGAACCTGCGCCTCTCCTTGCTGTTGTTCTTCTTTTTCACATTCCGCGCATTTAAATTGCAAGGACGCCGCTCCGGGGGCGAGTTTGGTTTGCAGTGGTGAGTCTTGCTGCTGATCTTCCGACATGTCCGTGTCGTTGTTCGACATTTTTGCCTGCAAGGTAGGACTAAACCCTGCCGCTGCGCCACAAGAATAAAATGCACCCAAAGGCTGCCGCGCAGCGCTTGCGGCCGGCTTTGGCGAAGCGGCGACAGAGGACACCCCGTGCCCTTTCTTCGCACTTTGCGCCGTACCTTTTTTGGAGCTGTGGCTTAAATACATATCCGCTTATTTATTCTCCTACGGCTCTTCGCAATCGATATCCACATCGAAATGAAAAGGATCGAGCGCATCGCTCGCCGCCTGGGCAGCGGCGCGACGTGCTGATTCCTGCGTATCGAACATGGACTGAATGGTTGAATCAAACTCACTACGACAAAGTGTTACGTCGAAAGGTGTGCGAGTAATACCGTTATATTGGCGAAAGGCTTGTACGTGCTGCTGCTCGTGCGGCGCAAGAATCGTAGTAATTGCCCGTTGCACCCGTGTGCGCTGGCAAGGCGTAAGATCCGGAAAATCAGCAACTCTGGGCAAGGTCACGGTAGTAGCGACATGAAACCGTGCAACCAGAATTCCGCGTGCGCGAATACAAGGATCGCCATCGCCACAGGCACACCCATCCGCTGCGCTCACACGTACATGTTCGGTTTCAAAAGCACCGCCATCGAATGTCGCATCAGTGCGACCTTGTAGACGCACATTGTTGGCCATTGCGGAATCCTGTGACGGATCTCCTCTGCCGCTGGTTTGTAGACTCAAGCCAGAAGCCAGCATAGGCGGCATAGCGAGGACGGGTCCGGCTTTGTAAATCGCCCCTTGTTTCTGAGTGCGCAAATCTCTTTTGCTTGTAAGTGTGGAACTGGGCTTGCTTTCTTCCAGTTCTCCGCCAACTTTATGTTTACGCTTTTTGGCAAGTTGTTTTCGAGGCATTTTTATAACCCTCAAACACGTCTCGATAATGCGTGAATAAACGTGTCCAGGCCTCCGTCATCGGCTGTTTTGGTTTGCGATGTATTCATCGGGTAGGTGCTGCCATTTTTGCGGTATTCACTGCGTAGAGAAAATTCCAGGTGAGCCTTGTTGACAAGACTATTGTCATCGAGCGCTACCAGCGCAGCGTGCTGACAGACATTGCGGATTTGGCCGCCCATCAAATTGCAGTAATTGGCAACCTTTTCAAGAAAGCTGTCTTCAATCTGATGGTTTGTGGGAAGGTGCAGCTTGAAGATCGCGAGACGCTGTTCCATTTGCGGTTGAAAAAAAGGGATCACAATATCCATGCGCCGCTGAAAAGCTTTATCGATATTGTCGGAAAGATTGGTCGTTACCAGAATGATGCCATGGTAGTGTTCAAGGCGTTGTAGCAGATAATTGGTTTCCAGATTGGCATATCGATCGTTGGCGTTTTTGACCTCGGTACGGCCGCCAAGTAAAGAGTCGCCCTCATCCAGTAACAGAATTACATCCAACGCTTCCGCGCGAGTTAACACCTTATTCAGATTTTTCTCGGTTTCGCCAATGTACTTGTTCACGATCGAGGCGAGATCCACCCGGTAGATATCCATACCCAATTCGGCGGCGAGAATGCGCGCTGCTAATGTTTTTCCGGTGCCGCTGCGACCGGTAAATAGTGCGCGGACGCCGCAGTTGGACGCATTTTTAAAAGCCGGCCCCAGGCAGTCGAGCAATGTTTCGCGATGGTGACAGCGCTGCTGTAATTCAAGGAGCTTTTCATTGGTGGTCGCAACGGAAATGAGTTGTGCCCAGGAACCTTTCGCCTCAAGGCGATCAGCCAGCGAATCCAGTTTCTGACGGTTAAGATTGCGCGACGCATTGCGAATATCGTCGATGTCAACATAACCACGCGTTTCCAAAGCGGCATTATTCTTCGCGATCGTCGCAATTTGCTTGATAAACTCACCAGGCACGCGGAACTGCCTGGAGATATCCTCGACGTCATTGACCCGCACACCTTGAAGGTGGTGCTGCCACATGGATTCGCGTTGGCCTTTGCTGGGAAAATCCAGTTCAAGATTTACCAATTGCTCTGCTTGGGACACATCCAGTCCGCCGCCGGGGCCTAGGATAATGCCGATAAAGCCCGAATAGCCGGAGAGCCTTGGCAGAGCGGCGGTTTCTCCTGAACTCAAATCAAATTTAAATACCGGCAACGTATTGGATAAGGTGCAAAGAATTCCCACGTTGTCATGTTGGGTTGAAGGTGCCTGTTCATTGTTTTCAATCAGCAGCAGATTTTTCTTGATGGCGTGCGCAATAGCACCCATGACTTCAACGCTGTGGCTGCCTTCCGGGGCCCGCAACACCAGATTGCGAAGGCGTTTCTGTTTTACCAGCGATGGTACTGCCTGCAGACGTAGACGTAATGCATCCTCTATCAGTACCGTTTTGAGGGCATTGAGTTGTCCATAAGGAGAATACCGGTAATGTGCGTGTACAGAAGAAAATTTTCCAGTGCGTATTACATCCCATACATCGGGAGCCACCTTCAATACCCATTCCGCACGTGGTTGTTGCGTATTTTCCACATGCACCAGCTGATTGTGCAGCAGTGGTTGGCAAACATCCCACGGGCTTTTCCCTTGTATGACCTCGTCATCATTTACGATATGCCCCAGCGTTTCGAGCATGGGTCGGCGAAAACTGAGGGGTTGTTGCAGTTCGGCAAACAGGGTTCCAAAACGAGAATCTTCCTCTACCAGGCCGATCAGCATCAAGGCCATGAGATTTTCATGTCTCAATCCCTGCTGGGCTTCCAGAATCTTTAACGGCAAATGCAATTTAACCGACAAGCCAGGCGCAGTGAAGCCGGCTAGATTTTTCTGCCACCAACGCCTGCCTTCCTGCCAATCAAGCGTTTTCGGCATCACCAAAAGCAGCTGCTGTTGATAGGCCTGCAAAAATGGATAACGGACAAAATACTGCTCAATACTATCGCCACCATGAGCACTCAAACGCTGTAGCCAAGCAAGCAGACAGTAGATTCCGGCAAATAAATGTAATGCGTAGTGATCGTGAATAGGCTCCTTGGAAGCATCTCGATTGCGCATTGCGCCATTGCCAGAGCCGCGCTTCGCCTTTGGCAATAAGCCTTCGTTTAATGCTTCCATAAATCGTTTCTCCGTTTGAGCAGTTGAAACTCAGGAAAAATGAATCAATACCACACGTCCGTAATCGGGTAGCCAGCCCGGATCCTGATCCAGACCGGCGCAACGTAATCTGAAATTTGTCTGTTCAATATTGGCGACCAGGTCAATGTGGCTGGAACTTAGATAAATACGGGAATCGAGCAGGAGCAGTTCGCGAACCAGCGCTCGCTTATCCGTGGTCTTCAGTTGCAGCTGCTGTTTTAGAAACGTTTGGACAAAGGGCGTAATCANAGCGAGCAAGCGNGCGANATCCGGATTTATCCCGGCAGCGAGAAGGTGTGATCTCGCTNCAAGCGGCGCACTTCGGTATGCCCCCTGTTGTAAGCCGCCTTGCGAGTGATCAAATTCATACGGCTGCAATTCGGTTATACAACTCTGGTAAGCGTCATCCTCGTAGGTTGTTTCAACCAAAACACAAGCTTCAGTCCAGATGCGGAGCCTACGGCCTGATGTTGCCCAATAAACCTTGTCCACCTTCAGCCATTGATACCAGGCAAGTGGAATATGGTAATTCGCCTGCCCAACGAACTTTTTAGCAATTTTTAATTTGGTACGACGGCCGTCCAGCTTGGCAATAATGCGCCACACCGGGTCTGTATAGAAATCCGAAAACTGTTTTCCTAACAATGTCCGCGCAAATAAATCCACTAATGCCCATGGGCTGATTTGTTGGCCCAGTCTCCAGTGATCATCAAAAGCTTGAGGCATGTCCAGCTGACGCAAAAGATTAATCAAGAAGAGAATGCCGCCAATATGCGTGTCGACCCATGTGTCGGAGAAATGTAGATTGACTTCATCGTCGCTATCCAGGTGCTCTTCAGGCAATTCGGCTTCAAATTTTTCAGAATATGTCTTGGCGGTCGGTTCAGTATCAGCTGGCACTGCGTCATTACTATCGTTAAATCTGGAGTCTTCCAAGCCTTTGGGAATCTCCTCCGGCGCACTGGCAGAAAAACCACGTTCAAACGCACGATCGTTGTCTTCCTCAAGGACAGTTGCAGATTGGCGCTGAACAGAGGATATGTCGACTTCGAGCGCGCCGCTGCTATCATCCATATTTATTTCGCGGGGAAAAATACCCGGATCTTCTTGGTGTTTTTCAGAGAGAAAATCAACAGAGTCGACAGTGCTTTCGGTGTCGTGCTCACGGATTAGAGACGAATATTCCTTGGCCGCATAATCGGTAGCCGGATGTTCGATATCGGTAGCCGGATGTTCGATTGCCTTTGTCCGGTCTATTTGAGTGTCGTTGGGTAATCCCGTTTTATCCCGCAATCCATTTTGAAAAACTGAAGCGGAAATTTCATCAGAGTCAGCCCAGCGAACATTGGCGCCATCGGCAATTGCATCAATATGATTTGAGTCGGCCCACCATTGCGCGACGCTATGTAGGAATATCCGATTGCGCATCATTGCCGGGCGCTGATGTAACATGCGAGCAACACCGAGCAAAGCAGCTTGGTTGCGATGCAGATCTGCTTGCCAGATTTCTTCCGTAAAAATACCTGACCAGGGTGGGAGTGAATGCGGATGAATACCCCCGTACTGATCATGTCCTGATTTATCCGTCCCCTCGGCTTCTTTGGTCGTTCGTAAGTCAAGCGGATTAAACTCGCTTTCCGCTGCCGTCATTAGCGCCCATAGTTCGCCAAGAGAAAATTCGCCGAGCATCGCCTGTAAAATTTCACCGGCATGTGCGGGTTCTACTTGTTTGATCAGGTTCAGCGCTTTTTCAGCCTGGGCCAAGTGGGAAAAAGCCGCGGGCGCATAACGTACTTCCATTATGAGCACGTCACGGATTCGTTGCGAAATGTGTGGACTGGAAAAATGCCGATTCCTCCACCACCAATTGTGCGCAACACGATGCTCGCCGATATCTGCCAATAAACAGGCCAGCAGCTCCGCCTGATCGCGAAATACCACGGCTGGAGGATTGCCCTGCAGCGCGCAACGCACTGGCTTTGCCGCTTCACGATAGATCGATGTCAGATTGTCATGCAGTGCGTCGCGCCAGGCATTTTTGCTTTTTTTCTTGCTTATAAGAGATCCAGGCAAAGGATCATTCAGAAACCGAATCATAAAGATGGCTGAAGGCGGCATGCCCGGCGGATGCAGGTTCAATGACGCAAGCGATTGCATGAGCGCCAAACGCAGTGCAGGTTTATCGCCCTCCCTGGCTTTTATTCTGAGAGTCTGAATCCTGTCGTGCGTCCAAGGTGCAGTCGCCATTTGTGTGCCTGCTATTGATCCGCTTTTTGGCCTTTCACAAGGTAACCGAAAGAACCTGCAGTTTCGTACACATTGAAAGGTTTGCCATTTACCTCCAGTGTTTTATTCGCTTTTCGATAGCCAAAGTAAACGGCAGTGGGCAGGTTTGCGCCGATCCCGACGAAGCCGAATTGGTCTCTTGCGAAATTAACCGAGGATTGCAGGTGGCGTGGCAGATCGAGCATATCCGTCACATAAATATTGATGGGTTGTTCTGCCGCTATACGCCCGTCTCCCTTGCTGAGCTGTTGTCTCAAATACAGTGACTCAGCTCCCTTGGGTGCTATCAAAGAAGTACCGGGACTTACAACAAAACTACTGTTGCTGAATCCGTCCCAGGAAGCGAGCACGGTGCCAGCTAATAGCGTTGCTTCTCTCGTACTATTTGCCGCATCCCTGGCAGTCATATGTGTCGTTGGTGGCGCACCGGCATTTTTAACCTGTCGATTCGGCACCAGACTAATCAGTGTGCCTGCGGCAACCTTCAGCTTAATAATGTCACTTTGTTGACCTTCCTGATCCTCTTTTATAGGGGGAATGACGAGCTTCTCAAAGGCAACCAGAGATTGTTCAGGGGGTTGCACCGCCAATCCAATGTCTTTGCTTTCTTTGATGGGAATCGTGAGTTGATACAGGTTGTCCTTAACTTTTTGGGCACCCTCAATTTTGGACTCCCATTTCAGGTCCGGCTTGTAATTATAAAATCTCTCGCGAATGATAAATTCTTCCTGACGCATCTGCTCCGCAAGATGATACCCAGCTGTTGCAATTGCGGGTTTACTGGTAAACGGCGAACTGGTCACCACAAAATCCATATTGCGCTGTGCTGAAGAATTAATAAAAGTCGTTTGTGGATTGGTAGAGCTGAGTTGTACGCGAATGCATTGATGGTCGTGCGTTGTGTAATCAGGCACTCTATCTGGCGGCACACTCCAGTTCAGTGTGTAGTTTTGGCTCGCCGTCGGATTGATGCTGAGTACACTTGAAATTCCAATGCTTTCCCAGCTGCCAAAAGCCGGCAGACCAAAATTGGCCAGCTGGAAATCAGCCTTAATATCTTGAGCTATGGTTGTGCCCTGATTGTGAGCTATCGCAGTAAAGATATTTGGCTGATTAATGCTGATGATCGAAGAACCGTGATTGGTGCTGATATCCTGTGAAGAAATGCTGACTCCGGTCGGCAAACTGGAATCCAAGGATGCGTTGCCCCAGTGTGCTTGCAACGGAATAGCGTTAGTGCTTCCTGGCGCGATCGAACCGCTTAACAAGGTTGTACCAGCGCCGTTGTTAAACGGCCAAGTGTATTGGAATACATTTGTGCCGAATAAGTCGTAATCCAGAACGCTTGCAAATAAACCAAAGAAGCCTGTTCCAGGAAGATTAAATGGCGCGCCTCGAGGAATTCTGACTTCCAGGGCCCAGATGCCCCCTGCCCCAGCAGCTGAAGCGTAAGCTCGGGTAAGCACATTATGTGGATCCGCGCTCGCTGTGTAGGTGTTATCGCCATCTGGGTCGGTGTAGTAAATGATCGTCGGAGTGATATTGGTTAGGCTGTTCAGGCATTGTGAGGTTGTCGAGCAGGGATTGATGACCAACAGATGTTTTTGCGTGGGACTTGATGTGGGTGATAATGCAAGAACAAGGGCGTCAAGCTGGCTGAATTGATCAACCGTTGTGGCAAAGTACAAATAGAAATAAGTTCCGTCCGCAACGCCCCAGAAGTTGTTGTTGGCCACCGGTACGCCATTAATTAATTGAATATTGAAAGCATCAACCCACTTCGGATCACTTGCCGCATTATTGTCACCATCTATATGAGTATCCCCCGCCACCGGATCGGTTTGGGGAATAATCAAACGAAAGTTAGGGTCAAATCCTAAGGGCACTTCGCCACCACACCCGAAAAAAGACCAAGTGGCAGCAACGACAAATATGACTTTAAAAGTCCTTAGGATCCATTCTTTTTGCATCAGTTTTAACTGTTTCATAACGCTACTCCCACTTTTTGTGAAAATTTCCCGTTAGGCGTTGGTCAAGCTGTAAAGTAATTCAAATGGCGGCTCGTCCGACCCATTTCTGGACGCCTGGAAGCGCAACTGACTTGTCGTCAGCGGACTTGACCCGCGTGTGAGTTGAAAAGTGAATGACACCAGTTGCGTTGTTGGGGTGGCAATTACGGTTTGCGGCAATTGATGAGTCAGCGACCAGGGGCCTTGTGGTGTTATGGTTGGCGCACTGAAGGTGTAAGTATTTTTAGCGATAAAATCTGCATCGCTTTCACCCGTTTCCTGCGGGTAAAGCACAATGCTGAACTGCAAGACGAAAGGTACTATTTGGCTCTGACTAAGAAGGAATGTATTGGTGGCGGCATTGAAATTGGCCGGTGGAATATTCTGCGCAGACAGCGCTATATCGGTGTTTACCTCAGGTGTGTCACCAATAACCAAAGGCAAGCCAGTGGATGTTCTGTTTTGGTCAGGATAATCCACTGCCTCTATCCGAACGGACAAGCTCGCAGAACCACTTGGCCCAGCCGTTACTAATAGAACAATGTCGGTAATAAACGCGTTCTGGCTGCTTCGTGGAATAGTAATGATTTCGTCGCCGTCGACAACGGCAGACCAGCCTGCATCGCCATCTATAATGGTACTTATTTCAAAGTCGGCTTCCAGCGTGGTGAAAGCCGACAATTGCAAAGTCACCGGATAGGTAGTGTTGGGCTGGAGTTCTTCTTCGGGAATATCACTATAGGTAAGTGTAATATTCGCTGTAAGATCTTGCGGTACCGAAGGTAAAACGTGAACCAGAATGTCGTCGCTGCCAAAATTGTTGCTGATCTCCAATGTCACATCTGCCCCATTCTCACCTATACCGAGCATTGGCGGCACGATGAATGTCAATTTTTTTCCTTGACTGGATCCACCAAAGGCCGTTACTACACGATTGCCGATGCGTACGCTCGTGAGCGTGGCGGGTGCAAGATTGTCACCGATTACCGTCAGCGTTTCGCCGATTCTGACTCCGTTATTGGGGTTCACAAAAATAATTTTTGGCGCTTCCTGACTTGGGACACCATTTTCCAGATCAGCGACACGAGCCTGCAAATTCCCGATATCCGCCAGCATCTGATTCATCAGCTCAGCAGTGATCACATCACCTGCCTGCACAAAGGTGGTTCGTCTGGCAATCAGTTCCGTCGACAACTCCTGGAGTTCTGCAGAATTCAGTGCCGATTGCAGCAATTCCAGAACGTCGGCCAGCGAGACGACGACATCGCCAGGGTTCGCGTTGATTAAATCTAGATCTGCCATACTCGTTTCCTCTCAAGCGGCGTTATTCACTCGGCGTAGGCTACGGATTCATTGCTCGGAAATCTGAAAGCTAAATGAGCCCATAGTTGCTGTAATCCCACTTATTCCGATTAAACCGCGCGTTGCCGAAGTACGGCGCATGGCCGCTGGTAAACACAATGTATTCCTGTAAGGTTGCTGCAGGATTGTTGTCCGCCTCTTCCGCATTTTCGCGTGTGCGATACAGCCACATAAATTCCTCGCTCAATAAGTCAACCGCCCAAAATGCCAGCGCCGCTTGCGAAATTGGCACCAGCGCGGCCGCCTCTACAAATACGCTATTGCGCACCACGGCATCGGCAAAAAAAGCTTGCTCATTGAAGCCAATATTGGACGTGGCATTGGTTGTACGAATGGGTAAGTAGCCCACCGGCGGTAGAAATCGAAAATAATCCGTGGCGCTAACCGTGCTCAAATTCGAGATGCTCTGCATTAAAAAATTCAGATGCTCCTGAAACTGCAGACGGGATTCATCGGCGCGGCTGTAACTGTGGCGGGTAAAGGTGGGGATGTTGTAGGGCGCGCTATCGCGATGGCTGGCTTTGCGTTTCACCGCCCAATTGTCTACAAAAACGATACCGTCCAGATTCCAATACAGCAATGCGAGTGGTGTGTCGCTGGTGGTAAGGCCTTCTTCCAATCCCAGCAGCGCATCAAGACCTGACGCAGTTGTGCTCTTGGTAATGAAGTTGGGATCACGTGCAGCGCGAATTGTTGCATCTGTGCCAAAACAGATATGCGCAACCAGATTGCGCATTTTTGATAATGCCGGTAAATCGTCGAGGCTAACTGGATTCGATGCGCTCAAGTATTCGTCTTCCAGTTCGTCGCGCACGTCGTCGGCAATGTCCGGCATTAAAGTGGGATCAAATTTCACCAACCGAAACTGCACACTTTCCACCAGGTAACGGCGACCACAATTGTGAGCAATGCCTTTCTTTTGCAAGCCACTTTTGGGGGCAAACTCCTGCCAGACTTTGGCCGGACTCATGACCAGAATATAGAGACCTGCCCCGCTGGGTACGAGGGTTTCGGAAGGCAGTGGCGAGCAATTTTTAAAGCCGATATTGGTAGCAGTAAACGCATCAAGAGTGCGCGATAGCTGGACATCCACATAGCTCAACGCCAATTCCAATGTTTCGCCTTCAAGGGTAATTGCAAGCCCTTTCTTCACCCGCACAACAGGTTGTTCGCCATTCGCTCCGGTGTTTTCCACGCTGACTTCCAAACCTTCTACAACACCGTGGCCCAAAGTGCGCCCGAGGTGCTGCCGATGAATACGGTTAGCCAACTCCTGGTCGCTGAGATCTTTTCCGCTCAGCAAGCGTCCCTCAAAGAAATTGACATTTTTAATGCCGCTGTCGACGACCGGTTCGAGCAGATTTTTAAAGCTCATCTTATACACCTCGGCCAAGTCGGTTGGCGGTGTAGCGCAGGTCTACCTGCAGGAGATACACCTGGGAGATGGGGTTTCCCGGATTAACCATGGAAATACGCAAGGCACCGTATTGATGGTTGTCGGTGAACGCGATTGATGGATCCAAATCAATGAAGGGAGTCATTAATACGGCGTTGCGTCGAGTAGTCGGTTCAGCAACGGCCACTTCGACATTTTCAAAAGCAGCGGTGGCTTCATTAGCCTGATATATCCGCCCGCCTACGCGCCAAGTAAAGGCAATGGCCGCGGGTTGCGGGTCACCTTGAAAGCCCCAATGCAAACGAAACTGCATGCCTTCCGCATATTCCATATCTTCTGGTAGCGGTAGCGAAAACAATGCCGCACCATCAAAAGCATTGGGGCCGGACGTCATAAAATGCAGGGAGGGCAATTCATTGAAAAGTACACGTTCTGTCCCGCCCTCGAAGTGCGCGCTATAACCCGGGAGCACAAGCTTTTTGAAAACTCGCCCGCTCTCTACCAACGCGAGAGGACCAGAAAAGCTCTTTATGCCATTAATCGTTTCGTTGTCATCGATATGTACAAGATTGTCGTCATCTATGCCACCACCGCCACCACCGCCACCAATAAAATCTGGTAGCAACCCGCTGGCTAAACTTTTGGCCCAAACAGCAAAGTACTGGATAAAATCCTGCTGATCCTGTGTCGCGAGCAAAAACTGACGCTGGCTTTCATCAATCACCACCTCAGAATCAAGCAATACCAAGTTATCAACAGAGGTTACTTCGAAGTTGATCTGCGCAAGAAAGACGCAGTTGCGGGTTTTATCTTCAGGCACAACATTGTATGTGCAACTCATATGACAGGGCTTAATCTCGGTTACCCATAACTTGAAGGCTTCGCGAAAATACAGCGCTACATTTTCCGGCGCTATGGCTCCGGCAATGGCGGGAGAAGATAACGATGGTGAGGAGACTTCCGGCGGCGAGGAAACCTGGTAATCAGGATCAAGTGTGCGTACCAGATCCAGCAATTCCTCAAGTGTCAGTGTGCCGCCCGCCTCTACCGGAATGCTCAATAACAAATCCGACAACTCCGTCATGGTCGCTTCGAAGTGATAGTCCGGCGGCAGATCAAGAGAGAAACGCAAACTGAAATCATCGGCAATGCGCGAAGCCGCCGTAATCTCCTCCAATGATTGACAAGGCCCGGCGGGAATTGGTACCAGATCAGTTTCGCATTCGCGATAACACAACATCAGAAATAAACTGAGCGGCCCCTCTGCGGGTGATCCCAAGCGTTCAATGATGTCGGCGCTGTTCGCCGCCAGCCATTCTTCCAGAACTGCACACTGGGTGCGCGCTACCTGGATAACCTGGCCGCAATAATTAATCGCCATGCCTGGCTTGACTCTTATTTCCGTGCCGGCGGTTTCAGCACTCTGTTCTACTGAAAGGCCGCAAACGGTACCATAGCCGTGCAATGTGCGATTGTGCTGTCGATCCTTTTCCAGCACGTAATATTCTTCCTGACGAAATTCATCTACTCCCAGCACCAATCCATGCAAATAATTGACACGTTTATTCGGATCTAAAGGTTGGGTTGCGGGGAAAACACTAGAAAAGTCACTCATTTCATGGTCTCCATTTCAATTCATAAGTGAGACGGTCGCGGCCCACTACTGAGCGATCTGTTACATTCCATGGATGTGATTCAGCCAGATAACTCTGACCGAGAAAATTTGCGCCCAATACCATGGCAACAAAACGCCCGCCTTCCCCTATGGTGCTATCAATACCCAGGCGGGCGCTGCCAATCTGAAACATCGCCCAAAAGAACTGCACATCAAAATGCGTATGCGCGGGTTTTTCACGTTTGACGATGCTTTCCACCTGAGCTCTGCGGACTTCAAGCGCGGCAGGCAAATCGCCGAGTACCGTGGGTAAATAAACCGTGAACTGATGAGCCTGACGATGAATCGGTAAGGACAGCGAAACAAATTCGATCCAATCGATCAACGCGGTTTTGTTTTCGGGAAGTTTGGTAGGCATAGCAACGGCGGAAAAACTGATCGGCGCAAGTTTTCCAGACAAACCATGTGCGGCACTCAATTTTTGGATCTGTTGATAACGCAGCTGAAGAAATTGCCGATACAAGGCCAAGTCATTATTGTTTACCGATGGATAGGTAAATCCAATGTAATCCCGCGTAAATTCCTCCCATGCCGTAGCATGTGCCGGCTCACCAGGGGTAAGTGGAGGAAACTTGATTGTGTCAAAGTTGGAAATTCTGTTGGCTGCTGTGCCCCAGGCCGATTTAAGCGCATTGACATCTTGTCGGTATTTGTACCTCAGAAACTGTTGATATAGCTTGTGTAAAGCGCTGGCCCCGTGAATGGGTTGCCAACTCTGACCCTCGGTACGCAAAGCCAAAGCCGTAGAGCGTGCACCGCTATCTGTCTGCGCCAGGCGACGGGTAAGGAAGTGTTCGACAATGCGGACATCCTGGCCTGCAAAAATGCTGTTGTCATCGCGCCCCGGAAATCGCAAAGGTTCAAAGATGTTGTCATCAGGGCAGTCATCAATACCAAGTTTGATCAGTGCGCGTATACAGGCGGGCGTGCCGCGCCAATTGAATAACAACACCGCATTGTCAATAAATAAACGCTTGCGCTTTTCATCCCATACCGGGTCGACAAAAGCGCCCAGCCATTGTCCCAGCCATTCAAGAAATTCTGGCGGTGTGGTGCGCGTATCGAAGAGAGATTCGGCATGCGCGATTTTATCCTCCATGTGTGTGTAGAGTCCTTCAATGTTGGCAAGAAAGCGATCCAGAAAGGCGGCTGAACGTTTGTCATCCTGGTATACCGCTGGCAAATAGCGTTTTAGCCAGGAATAGCGCGGATAATAAATTCGGCAAGCGCGCAGCATGGGCGTTTTTTGTCGGGTGCCACTCAATTGCAAACGCAGCTCAAGATGGCGCCCTTCCGCTTGCTGAAATAAAAGTTCAAAACTGCCGCTGTGTTCATCGGAACAAATTGGTGCATCCGCATGTGGGAGCTCAGCGCCTTGTGCGCGCATATAGAGTGCTGGCTCTTGCTGCCATGGTAAAGCCGATAATTCCGCGACTGAATTTGCAGCACGACTAAGGATTTGCACATTGGTGCCTGGGGGTATGCGTGCATCTATAATCGCACGATGCCAAACACAGTCAGGCTCTTCGCCATCCAGGATAATGCCGCTCAATTGCGCCGCACTCTGATACTGTTTTAATGGTTGCTCCGCCAGTGGCAACCAGCGATCTTCAAAGTCATACCAGGCGCCGTTACCGGAAGCGATTAGTGCTTTTCCGGTGAGTGCGCGCATCGGTAACAATGTTGCTTGCATTGCCAGCTGCATACTGTGGTTACTTGCGTAAAGCTGAAATTCGAAGGCCTGATAAAAGCGACTGGCGGAAATATATAGGGTGCCGCGATGGATACGCTCGTCACTGGTCTCGCTTGAGACAAATGCAAAGTCATGCGCGTGTACGACGTTGTTGTTGAGCAATGTACCAATGGCACTTTGGTCAAGATCTACTGAATCGATATATTCGCTGTTGCGAAAATAATGTGCAGAAGAATACAAGCTGTCTTGCGGTGAATCGAGAATCACAAAGGCATTATTCGCCACGGCTTCTATTGAAATGGGAGTATCTACACTACCCCCACTTGCCTGGGTCAAATCTATACCGGTGAAAAAGTGTGCGTGGTCCGCGCCATTGCCGGATGCCTCCACAGCAGAATCAGTGGCGGATTCATCTTGCGGAAAAAAATCGTGCTGACTGGCGAGTTCAATTACCTCACCGTTGCACCCGAGAATTTGCCAGCGTTTATCAAGATGCCAGACTCGGGACGACAGGTTAGCTACAGGGTCGCGATCCAGAATATACAGGCCGCCGTCGGGCGTACAGGTCAGATCCAGTGGCGAAAATGCGCTGTTTGCAGGCCACCGCAACCATAGAGGCGAGCCGCCGGCATGCAAATCAAAAATCAAGAGGCCCGCACTGTGAGTCGTCGAGGCGAGTGTGCCAATCACCAGATATTCGCAAGTCGTAACCGTCAGGCCGCTGAGTTTGGGATGTTCGAGTTCGGGGGCGGTCTGCTTGGGTTTAAAATCTCCGTGATCACGATTGTTTCGCGCCTCAATCTGCAATTCACGGACGTGCCAGAATTCTCCTTTTTTGAGAGGTGTTGCAGCCGGTTGGCAAAAGACGCCGTCTCGAGTTTCGTTTATCCAATATACATTTCCATAATGATCAAAGGCGGCACCACGGCGCTGGCTTTGTTGCAGATATTTGTCTTGATTCAGCTCATTGATCTGTTGTAATACCGGCGCCAAGGTTACTGCTTTGCGTTCACGATCCCACCACAACTGCGCGGTCTCCTGCTCGAACAGCAGCGGCAACCAATTTTGCTCGCCATAAATCAAATGAAACTGACGGTTTTGACTGTCCATTTGCTAGCACTCTATGGGTACAACCGGCACCGGAACAACGTTGGCGCCGCCGGGGTTGATTACGGGAGCTTCAGTTTCGCCCCGTATATCTTCAATATTGAGCGCATCTCCTTCGACCACAGCGACTTTCATTACACGCGGCAAATTCAAGCCTTGCATGCTGATGTTGGGCACCTCCGGTCCGCTCGATTCCGCGATACGCAGTTGATTGATTTTGGCGACGCCGCTCACACGTGCAACCGCGGCGGAAATTTCCAACGCATCTACGGTTTTTTCCAGAGGCCAGCCTTCAATGGAGAATCCCCCCTGAAGTGGTGAGAGAAAACGTTTTACTTCCGCTTTGACCGCTTCGCTCACAGGGGCCGGGTCAGAACCCGGAACCACGTTGATACCAACCGAGACCCAGACTTCTTTATAAACCGGCCCGCGTATATGCAATTCGGTGGTGAGAATTCTGCGCGGCTTTAAATAGCGACACACATTTTGCAAAAAAAGCTGATCCGGTTCTGGTGAGTCGGGATACGCAATATCGAGCAGCGGTATCACCAACAAGGTCACTACACCGCTGGAAATTTGATTGGGAAGTTTTGGATGAAACAGCGGCAGAACATCCACACGACCGAGATCAATACCCGGAGTACGTTTGACGATGTCCTTATAATCCTGCTCGGACATCAGGCGATCGCGATGTCGTAGGGTCATGGGAATATTGCGTTCGCCATCGGCAACTTTCTCTGCTGCCGTCGCTCCCCAGGTGGGAACCGGATTGGTAACTTTAACGCCCGCCGGCAGATTCGGCGCTTTTACGATGGTATTTACGCCCACCAAACCCTGTAAGCCGCCTCCATAAGCGTACGATGCCTGAATCACCGCGCCCTTCGGCGGGCGTGCACCGCGCAAACCGTTGCCAAAAAACAGCTCGCCTGCTTCTCGATCCAGACGATAGACCTTACTGTTGGCGTTGGCATTTTTGCCGCTGCCAATTTCCGAACCCGCTATGGCGAGGTCATCGACCTCACTCCAGCGTTCGCCGTTTACAAATAAAGCAAAGGTATCTTCAATAATCGGCCGATTAAGCAAGCGCAATTGTTGATTTGGCTTGCCGCTGCCATCGCTCAAGCGCTCGGCAGCGACATCGGTGCGTTGCATGACACTCGCCGCATTTATGCCAACCCATCCGAGTTTTATCGAAAGCTGTCTGGAAGATGCGTCCACACTGGTATCAATTTGTGGTGCGCGAATTCGTATCCACGTCACCAAACGCTCCTGGTCGTCAGTATTGGCCAGAGAAGGTGGACGATTATCTACACCGGCGGTCAATGCTTCTTCTTGCCACACCTGTAATTGGTCGGCGGATGGAATTCGAAGTTTTATTACACCTGCCTGAGTTAGCACATTGTGTTGCGCGGTGTATTCCAGCGGTTGATAACGAATACGCGCGTCACTGGCATTGGGGACTTCAAAAATCAACCCCTGATTAATCGCATTGGCAAGCGCGGCAATATCCTGGATCTGACAGCCATCTTCACCGTAGCTTGGTTGCATACCGAGAGATAATACAGAGTTGGCTATTTTTTCCCGCGCCTGTTGCGAAGTTTCGGTTGAGCGTGCAAGCACCGCTATCCACAATGCGCCATCCACCGTATCACGCGCGATGTCGATGGATTTCATTTTCAATCCGTCGCTGGTGGGTTCAAAAATGGTGGTTTCGTAAAATGCCAGCTGGTTTTCCGGCAAATCGAAGGCTGCATATAGGTTGCGATACAGCTCACTCAGTTCACTACCTTCATCGGCCGTCACCGGCTTTTTGTAGTAAAGGCGCGACTCAATGGGCAAAACGGCCAAACCGTTCATGGATTTAAAGGCCACATTGCCGGCGGCCAGATTCTGCCCGGCTTTCACTACAATATTTTCAAATATACCGCGTGGATTGGAAAAACTTACCAGCCCCAATGCGGCGGCGGCAGGCCGCAACGGAATTTGCAAAAGGCGTAAAAATTTCTGACGATTGCGCTCGGGAATCAGGTTGGTGCGGTACAACACATTTTCCGTCATAAAGGAAAACAGTTGTAACAGGGTAATGCCTGGGTCAGGCTCGCTGCGATTGGTCCACTCAGGTATATGAGCAGCGATACGCGCTATGGCCTCATTGAAAATGTCGTTATAAGTGCGACTTTCAAACTGCGGTTCTGGTAGTGGCATTAGGTTTTCCTCAGTTTCCGCTTAACATCCCGTGTGGGTTGAGTTAACCGCTCAGCTGAACACGTAACTGTATTTGGTCCGGACTTTGGTTAGATACCAGGCTGTAACGCAAAGTGATCCAAGCGATGTTGTGCTCTTTTGGATCCGCCATGACGTCGACAGAACTCACACGAATACGCCGTTCCCAGCGCTCCAGTGCGCGGGTAATCAACTCTTCGATAAGGCTGTGTGTTTCTGCGATGTTGGGTTGAAATAACATGCGCTTTAAACCGCATCCAAAAGCCGGCAGCATCAAACGTTCCAGAGGTTCGGTTTGCAAAATGATCTGGATGGATTGGCGAATATTTTCCGACCCGGCCGACCAGGCCCAGCGACCATTGGCGGTGATTTTGGGCGGAAAGTGCACCCCGCGTCCGAATAGTTTTCCTTCATCAAGCATGTAAAAGCCCTCGCTACTTTTGCTTGCCGGTCAAACCCGGAATCGGCAAGCACAGGAAAAACAATGGCAACCAGCGAAAAAACAAATCAAATAACGTCACCATAATGATGAGCAAAATCATCGCGCAAAGCGTGACTATCGGAATTGATAAGGAACAAAACATGCCGAAGCCTATCCCGCCTTTGCTGCATTCACTTTTGGTGGAGGGTTCGGGTAAATCCTTGTGAAAAGGCCACGGCAAAACCGATAAGACGAGATCGCCCAGGGTGGTTTTGCGCGTGCCGCGAATTTTTCCGCATAACATATCGGAAATCATAAAGGTGGCGTTTTTGTTGTGTTTGCGCAAACCCGCTGGGGAAATATCCAGCGGCATCGGAATATTGATCGGACGACCGGGCGCATCCGGGTCGTACAACGACGCCATTTTGAATGGCACGGTGGCATCACTGACCAGCGGCGGATCAAATGGTCCGCAATGCGGAGATTCATATACGCAACGAATAACAAACCAGCCACCGGTGCCATCCTTTTGCGGTGCTTTTGCGCGGGTTACGTCTGGTGCAGCTTTGGCAAGATCATCGGGTATCGCCAATTTCACCAGATTGGTCAGCGCATCGACTTGATCTTGACTGCGATCGGGTTCCTCGGGACTCAGCTCCGCCGGTGGAACCAGCTTTGGCAAAGGCGTGTTCAGTAATGGGTCTGCAAGCGGAAAAACAAAATCCGGCCAGTGGTGCTCGGCGCCGGAATTTTCACCGGCTCGATCATAGGGATACTCAACCAGATCCAGTTCTATTTCGATGGCCGGGTTGTGGGCCAACTCACTCAAGGCCGCAACCACAGACGTTTTTAAATCCGTTTGATAACAGTTGGCCATATAACTTGCAAAGCTGGCCGGGTTTAAGGTCAAAGTATCCAAGGCATTGATCAAATTAATTTCTGCAGCAGATGCACCAGCGGGAATGTTTCCGGTATCGATGTATTGATAGACACGGGGAATGAAATCTTTAAAGAAATTCAGCATATCCACCAGCACATACCAGGATAATGTCTGAATCCGCTCACGCAGGTCTTTCAGGTTGCTACCGTTAATGTCATCAATATGATCCTCGAGATTCCCGGCTTCGCTCGCAATTGGTGGTGCGCTTGCCAGCCAGTCGGCGACCACCCCTTTTTCGCTTTCACGCATCGATAACAAACGCTTCCATGGACCGGCTACCTGTAAGCTGAATACATGGGCCATGGCTTCTCGGCTGGAGATGCTCAGACTGTTCTCGTCTTCGCCATCCGATGCTTCACCTGGGAGAATTTTCGCTGCATTGATATAGGCTTCGCGTTTTGAAACCGGGATAAAACCACTTAATAGCTTGCGTTTGCGTCCGCTGTCTTCAATGTAGCCAAGTGACGACATCGGTAAGCGTTCTTCTTCTGCCAGCAGCGCTTTTTCTGTGAAGTTTCCTCCTTCGAGGACCTTTTTCCATTTCATTTCACCTTGGTGCAAAACCCAGGCATATTCCTCGCATTTATCTGGCTCGAAAATATCAGGATTGTCCACTTTGGCGTCCGGATCCTTCGGTAACATGCGGCGAACAACAAATTTTACTTTCTGATCTTTTTCCAGCGAGACCGCTTTGTCAGGCAATCCTACTTGGCGACAGACAAGAGATGCGGTGACCAGATAAAAGCGTTGATGTATCGGTTGGTAGAGCTTTAAAGGTCTGTTATTGACCACTGGTGGATTAACGCTTGCAGAAAGTGCCGGAACGCTCTTGCTTTTATTCAGCGTTTTGATTGTTCGCGTCTGGCTTTTAACTATTTCGGAGAGAGGTTCCTCGATCTGCAACAACTTGCGTGTTGGCGGTGTTGCCATGGGTTCTCGCCAGGTTTCCGGTTGCGCTTTCCATTCGATTAGCCGGTCCGGGTGCAACTGCATAAGCGACATCAGTTCCTGCATAAAAGCATCGCTGTTAAAACGCAGAATGGTTGGACGCTGAAAATTTTCGCGTACGGCGGCATTACTGGTATCTGAAAATTGAGTCCACAGCGGTGCCGGGGCTAGCCAGCGGGTATCGTGTTTATGCTGGATTTTTTGCAGCGCGCTCACCATATATTTCCCGCTCCTGGTGTGTAGGACGAACTGATTACGCTATTGGTGATGACCGTATCGGCTTTAACGACACCGCTGAAGGTGCTGAAGGGGCAATCCACCGTCATGAAGGATGCGGAGACGGTTATGACGGTTGCCTCCACCTTAACCAGCGCGGAAGCGGTTACTGTAATACCGCTTGGAGCAAGTTTGATGGAATTTCCGTTGCTGTCTTCCACCGTGATACCACCGGGTCCATCCTTTAGCTCCAGGGTTTGTCCACCCGGGGTTTCCAGCGTTAGACTCTCCTGGCCATCCTGGTCGTTGAGACATATGCGCACCCCATTTTTTGAGTGAATTGTCTTTTTATAATTATTTCCCGCGCCGTCCATGGATTCCGGTGGTTGATCCTGACCGTTCCACAGCGAGCCTATTACAAAGGGATGGCGCGCATCACCCGCGCTAAAGGCGATTAATACCTCATCATCCACATGTGGAATAAACCAGCTGCCGCGATTACTGCCTGCCATCATTGTCGCCACGCGTGCCCAAGCCTGATATTCGCCGTCACCGCCGTCGGGGGACCACGGCAATTTAATCCTGACGCGACCTTGACCATCAGGATCTTTTATATCGATCACCTGCGCTACGTAAACACCATAAAAGGTACCGCCGAAACCCGCTGGTATGCGCGAATCAAACATTCTTTGCAACATGGTGTCTTGCACAATCAAAACCTTTTGTCGGCTGATAGTTGAGACGGTGTCTAAATGCCGATCGCCGCCCGTTCCACACAAAAACGCGTTTTATAACCACGTTCACTGGAAAACATATGATGCACACTGTTGATGTAATACGGTCCGCTAAACATGGAGCCGAGGCCCTGAATATTGATTTTTGCTCCAGCTTTATAACGCGCATCGCCTTCAGCAAGACCTTGGCCGGTAACAAATTGGCGCGACAAGGTGCGATAGCAACTTTCTGCCAGATAGCGTGTTTCTTCGTTGGATACCGGCGTTAAATGCACTGCGCTGTCGCGCCGCTCGCCGAAAGCTTGTTGCAGAATCTGACTTCCGGACAAACCGCCTTCGAGTTCGGATTCAATCACCGCCTTATCCACTTCCACCTCGAATTTATCCTTTGCCTGCACATCCCAACCGCTCACGGAAAACTTGGTACGCTGATGAGCAAGATCTGCACACACACGAAATTCACGCAGATGTTGTTTGTAAACCACTTCGAGATCGGCGACCTTCCGACGCGCGCGCGTTTGTACATAAAGCCGGTTGTCTTCTACCCAAACCTCCGCGTCCACCAGGCGCGCACGTTCGCGCAGGAACGCGAGGTCACTCTGATTTAACTGAGAGAGGTTTTTATAGGTAGGACTGTCAAGGTCAATTTCAGCTTGCAAACCGTGATCGCGTGCGATGGTTTCCGCCACATCTTTTAATCCCACGTCTTCAAAACTCCGGGTGCGGCGGGTCATACGCAAGTCCTGAAGCCTGTCTTCCGCNAGAANCAAAATCTCCGGCGGACGGCTTTCTATAAATCTNCCTTCGATACCGGTAATTTTNCCCAGAAAAACCTGGGCCGCGGCATTGCCATCACCCATTTCCACTTGCAAAGTTCGGCCAAAGTCAAAAACGTTGCGATTGAAATAGAGATAATCGAGATCGCTGCTGACGGTTCCCCAGTTGCCTAAAATGAGTTCGCAACTATAAAGGCCCTGTTCATCTTCCTTTACGGATATCGATAAAATTCCCGCATCGATACGCGCGTCCGGCGTACCGTCGATCTTGATGCGCGGTCGCGAAGGATAAAGCGGTAGTGTGGCGGCCAGACCGGTCATACTAGTGTGCTCGCAAGCGATTATTACGCAGGTACTGGTATTCCAGAACCGCTTCTATATCAGTGGGTTTTGTCGCGCTGCCAGCGGTTTGTGCATTGTTGTTGGAAGATGCACTGGGTGTGGCACTTTCGGTCTCGCTAATGACTTCAAAGGTATCAATAATGACTGCCATGGTATTTATCTCCAGTCGTGGTAATCCAAAATTCAATAATCAATTTAAAAATTAAAATCTGCGTCACTATCGGCTGTGAAATCACTGTCGATGCCGCCGTTCAAAGCCAATTCTGCACTCGGGTCGATCTCGAAATTATTGGCAGAGGGAATATCCACGCCTAACACTCCAGAACTGAAGCTGCTGCCCGAATTAAAACCGGCGCTGCCAGAGCTAAAGCTGCCGCCGGAACTAAAACCAGCGGCACCAAAACTGCCACCAATAGCGGCGCCCGCGCTAAGACCGGTATCCAGCCCACCATCAAATCCTATCCCGCCGCCTATACCCAAACCGCCGCCGATGCCTCCACCGATTCCGAGGCCGCCGCCCAGTGCTACTCCGCCACCGATTCCGATACCAGCGCCAATGCCGCCACTGATGCTGCCGCCGAAACTGCCACCGAGGCTTCCTCCGATGCTGCCCCCTATGCCTGCGCTGAAACCGGTGGACGCACCCAGGCCAATACCTCCCTGCAACCCTGCATTAAAAGAGGCAGCGAGCTCTCCGCCCAGAGCGAGTGGCTGGCCCACCGGCAAGTCCAGTGGGTTTTCAATGCCGTTTGCAAGTGCATCTCCTTGCCAAGGTTTAGGCGTACCATTCTTGCTCATTTGATCCGCCATGGAATTTTTGCCTTCTTTGGGAGTGGTCGTTTCTGCTGTGCCCGCGTTTGCGTTTCCTTGTGCGTCGGTATCGGGTGCATTGAAATTGATGTCCACATCCTGTTTGGTGATGCTCACACTCAATGTTGAGCGCAGTGGAATGCCGTCGGCGGAAAAAAATTCCAGCTTTTCGGTAATTGAATTCACAACCCCATCAAAGCGAAATGATCCCCAACTGAAACGTATACCCGGCGGTGTAAACTTCGCGTCTTTGCCACTGCCGCTGCGTTCAGTTTGCATAAAGTCTGCAACGAGTTTGGTGACTTTTCTTACATCTTTGGTGCTCGTGGGCTTGTTGTCAGCATTAAAACGCTCAGCAATTTTGGGATCGGTAACATCGAACACAAGATCAAAGGTCAGCTTGGTTGTGCCCTTTGAATTAAACTGAATGGCCGACCCACCTGCCTGATCACCTCCCGCCACTTGATTGGAAAACGCAACATTCAAGGTTTCCGGATTGAATTGCACCTCAAATTTCGGACCTTCATTGCTCACCTGCCCTTCTTCATTCCAGGCAATTTTCTGCAACACGGCTTTTTTTATCTTTTGTTGGTCTGGCATAAGTTATACCTGCTCGGCGTTTTCCTCTTCCTTGACTTCACGTTTTAGGCGTTCGTAGGCAATTTGCATTTCTTCAAGTGCAATTTCACCGTCTTTAGCGTTCAGCGAAGGTGCCACCATCTTAATAGGGAGGCAGTTATAAACCTTGAAAACTGCGTTCTTACTTTTTTTAACAACTAGCTTGTTGTTCTGCATACTGCGCTCCATTGCCAACAATTGTATTTCACCATCAATGCGCAAATTCGGATCGGTTTGTACTCGTTCAAACCAGTCCCATAAGTCGAAATTTCTGGTCATGCCGCGCTTGAGCGTCAGCTGGCCGTAAGTCATGGGCCCAGATAAATGAATTTGCTCACCGTTATTGCCACCCTCCCTGATCGTTTTCACTTCCATATTCATTTCCAACCCGGAACATTCGGAAAACTCCGCCTCACAAACCGTGGATTTCTCCTTCGGCAAGGTAAATAGAACGTGAAAATTGAAATTGGTGAATGGCGTCATGAGGCGATCTCCTGAACGGAAAACTGGCCACTGCCTTCCTGCACCAGGCGCACGCGGATAAACTTCATCGGGTGTGAAGGGGCGACATGCAGCTCAACGATAAACCGTCCCGCTTCTGCGCTTTGAACAGTGTTTACTTTGGTCCCGGTAATCACCTTATAGGCTTGATCCGGTTTCGAGCCGGCAAATGCACCACGCGCAAACAAACGCGCAAAGATATTGTCGAATTGCTGTTTGACCTTGTCGTGCAGCAGATCGTTATTGTTCTCAAATACGTAGAGATTACCTTCACGCTCTGCGATACGCCGGATCAAACTCATCAATCGGCGCACATTGATTTCATTCCACTCACGATCACCTGAAAACGTGTCGGCACTCATCAGCAGATGGCCGCGCGACTCCCGGCGCAAAACGTTTACCCGGGCCTGCATCAACTGCAGCCACTGCTCACGGCTTACGGGCTTGTGCAGTGCAAGTACATTTTCGAAAGGAGAATTTGCCGGCGCTATCCATGCGCCTTGTTCAAGTGCGCGGTGGGCAAACTTGCCGAGCACACAGCCTTCCGGCGGTATTGTGCGGATATCCAGCGAGCTTTCGATCCGCGCGCTGATCCAGGGATGGTACAGAGCCGCGTGGGTGGCAGCTTTTTGTTCTGCAATGGAAAGTGGACGCACCCTTGCGCTAAAGTCATCAGCGCCAGTGCTGTTAACAACAGCCGTATTGATGCTTTCAACTTCGCCGGGTGAACCACCTCCAGGATTAAGTACTGCGCAATGGTCAAGCACGTCCTGCACTTCATAGCTGCGGGGAAAACCCAACACTGCAAACAGATCGCCTCGCGCGGCACAGGCGCGCAATGTGGCTCGATGTACCGCCAGACAATCTGCCGACAAACCTTTGTCGTTACGCAGGGTTACGCGGTCCAATTGCGACGGCCACAAAATAGCGGTGTTGGACCACGGGCCCGTCGTATTGGCTTTTGTGGCACGCACGCGAAAATAGCAACTTGCTCCCGCTTCGGCCTGAACCTCGAACGAGGGAAAGTTTGCATTGTTGAGAGCATCCGGCTCTCCATGAAATACGATTACCGGACTGAAAAAGCCGAATTCATCGGCGCGTTGCAGTTCGAATGTGTCTATGTCGCTTTCATTCTGCAAGCCGTCGAGCAACACCCAGTTCAACACATATACGCCGGGTTCTGCCGGAGAGTTCGCGCTGATGTTCAATTCGACTTCCAGGGTGTGTGCTTGTACGGCGCCGCAAGCCGTAAAATCCACTTCCGGAATAAACACCGCTCGTTGGTTGGACCAGGGGCTAATATCCGTTTCCCGTTCAGCGCGCACACGAACATAATATTCACGCGGACATTCGGATTGTATAAGCAACAGATATTCAGTCAGCGGTTCTGGCAGCAAATCAACTGCTTCACCGATTTGGGGTAAATCGTCACTGCCTATCACTATGGACGCGCGTTCACGAAAATCAGGATCCCGGCTCCACTCAAGCCGATAGTGTCGAGCTTCCGCAACTGCACTCCAGCTTATCAGCCAGTGATCTTCATACTCTTCGCTGCGCTGAACGCTATTGAGCTCGGGCGCTTCCATGGGTGTAACAAGTTCGGGCGGTATATCGTCCCAGCGGGCATGCATTGCATCCGGCAAGGCAATAAGCGTGGCTTCTTTCAACATTAAAATGCCGTGTAACCCGCGAAGTTTTGCGGGAGGCTGGGTGAGATACACCAGACGATTGGCTTCCTGCAGCAAATTCTCTTCGCTCAAATCAGTGAGACGCGTGTCCAAAAAATGAAGGGATCCGAAATTCCGCAATCCGTCGCGGCTGAGCTTGTCTTCTGTATTGGCCACGCCGCCAGAGTTGATAAATTCTGCGCGGCTGCTGATTCCGTTGCAATGGTCCATCAATAAAGGAAGATAAATAAAATCCGTGCCGCAGTTTGCGCTGTCGATCGCAGCACAAACGGGAAAGCGCGGCACGTTTGCTTCGGTCAGTAGCTTGACGGTTTCAGGTGGAATTTTTTTCTGCGGCTGACCTTCGGTCTGTGCAAATAATGTTTCATCCGCGGGCAACGTACCCCAGAAACGTGGATGCCCGGCGGTAAAACGTAACGCATCCAGGGTTTTCACTTGGCCATTGCGTTCCAAGGAGCGCAATTGAAAATCCAGCAGGTGTATTTGTGGCAAAGCATTGTCCGGCGAACTCATTGTCGACCATTCCAGCTCTGCACCAAGGGTTGCAAGATTCTGCAAATTGAAGAGTTGTAATCCGTCAAATGAGCCGGGGATAGCCAGATCAGGGGCGAACACTGGAGGTGAAACCACCTCGATATTGGAATAGCAGAAAAATCCCCGCGTGCCGCTCACACGCGCTCCGCCGGAAGTCGCTACCACTGCATCAACCACCAGAAACCAGGTTCCTGCGTGTGTATCGACGGTGACGGAGAGTAAATCGCCGGCTGCAATAAAGCCCGCGCTGGTCAACAGCTTGGCAAACCAGCCGTCACTTCTGATTTGCAGTCCTATCTCGTTCAGCACATCCGTTTGCGGGCGCAAGGAAAGCGTGTTCAGCTGCGAACGCAGTCGGACATATTCAGCCCAAGACCCAGCACTTCGCGCACTGGCGTAGGCCTGTTCGAGAGTGTTGCCGTCGCAACGATACAAACCGGGAATCGCAAAGCGCGCAGTTTGGGCGAGGTTCTCGTCCGCCACGCGCACCACCCAACAGCGCTTGCCGCCATTGCGGAAAAATCCTTCTACCGCAGAGCCGAGGCAACTTTTTTCCGTCTGTCTGGTTTGGTCATTCCATGCAAGCTCCAGATCCGCACCGAATATTTCCCTGAAACGAGCAATATCTTCCACAGCCACCGGCGTGTGCAATGGGCCCGAACTGGCAAAGCCGACAAACGCCGCTATGTCCATGCGCGGCAATACGGTTTCCAGTTCGGGTTTAACCGTTTCGAAATACACCCCAGGAAATATCGCAGTGTTCGCGTACATTAGGCGGCCTCTTGTTCAATCCTTTCGGCTGAGAGCACCAACTCTTCTATTGCCAGGTCCGTCCCCTTGCCGTTAAACGAAGGCGCCGTGTATTTAATGGGCCGCGCTGCCAATAATTTCCAACGCATAACCGGCTCGCGGTCCTCGCTGAGCAAAGTCACTTTCACCGTTTTCAATTGATCCTGATGGCCATCGCGCACCGAATTTATCCACTCATACAAATCATGGGCGCCAATAACCCCGCGCTTAAAAGTGGCGTCACTGGCTTTTGCCGTCGTAGTGACTTTGATCGCCTCATTGGTTTTTGCATTGCCGGCGCGATACTCGGTAATGTTGATTTCCAACCCGAGTCCGCTGACTTCCTGGAATCCGGCGTCCCGGGTTTCGCCTTTCATGTTGTCCCACTCGACCAGGAAGTTAAATTGTGAGTAGGGATAGTTTTTTGGCCTTGCCATGGTTATTCCTCCAAGTCAACTCAGGATTCGCTAGACAGGGTTCGCTGGCCGATACGGAAGATGACAAATTCCGCCGGTCTCAAGGGGGCAACACCGATAAGGCAAATCATGCGGCCGTTATCGATGTCATTTTGCGTCATGGTGCTGCGATCACAACGGACGAAGAAAGCCTCCTCCGGGGTGGCACCCGCGATACGATCCTCCTTCCACTCTGTAAACAAAAAATCTGCAACGGTGGATTGAATATTCGACCAAAGTGTTCTTCCGTTATTTTCGAAAACTGCCCACTGCGTCCCTTTTTCAATGGATCGCTCTAAATAGGCAAAGTAGCGGCGCACGTTCATATATTTCCATTCCGGATCGGATGTCGATGTGCGAGCACCCCAAACGCGATATCCTCTGCCTTCAAAAAATCGCAGTACGTTAATACCATCGGGGTTGAGCACCTCCTGCTGCGCTTTGTTGATGTTGAGTTCCAGGCTTTTTGCAAGGCGTATGACTTCGTTCGCCGGTGCCTTGTGGACTCCGCGTTCAATATCGTTGCGGGCAAAAATTCCTGCGACAAACCCGCTGGGCGGCAGCAGAATGTCTGTTTCCGTGACCGGATCCGCAATTTCTACCCATGGATAATAAAATCCCGCGCGGGTGGTATCGATGCTGGAGCGATCAGCGCGAACCTCAGAAATCAAATGACCACTGACCGAATCCAGCACTGCGACGCGATAACGCATTTTTTCACAATGGGCAATCAGCAGGCGGCGCACATCCGCACCGGTTTCGCCGCCGTCGCTGTCAGTCGAGCCCGGCGCGGCAATAATGGAAATTTCCTCAAGATCTTCCAGAGTGCGAATACCCGATTTTGGATGATCTTCAGACCCTTCATAGTCGGGTCCTGTCAAGCGATCGCCATCGCTACCATTGCGGAGAAAAATGCGAGCGGAGCGTTCTGCGTCAGTCGAATTTTGAGTGTTCAATCCCATGAGAATGGTTGCTGCGGGAGAGGCATCCGGGGAATTGGACAGNCTTTCCAGGTCAAGCAAATCCGCCACGGCTTCCACNCGATCATTGGGATCCAGATTGGCCACCAGCGGCACATATAATTCAGTGCGTAAATTTGTTGGCGAAGGTTGGAAGACATTAAAGAAGCTTTCCGCGTGATCAGCGCGAAAGTTCAAGTCCTCCCAGGATTGTTGATCACTGAAACGACCCATGGGGCTGGTCAGAACACTGACGGTCAACATATGCACGGAGGTGAATTGATCAAGTTCCACCGCTGCATTTGGTGAACTGCTTTCTGCCGGGCGCAGACGATAGGTATTGCGACCGGCATCAATAAAACTCTCCACCTCATACAATTCCCGTTGTTCGACAGGAGAACCGGATTCAGCCGCAAGCACGAGGTCTCCGGCGCGGACACCGCGCAGAATGGGAACAGTATCGTTGCTCAATGGCAAGGTTGGGTCGCGCGGTGCTTGGCCTAAAATGTTTTCCCCTGTTTTAAAAATCAGAGTGACATTAAAGTTGCCCGCAGCGCCCGGATGACGCGCTTCAAAGTTCATCACCGATGGGGAATCGGATACCGATGCTCGTGCACGTGCAGCCGAGGCGTCCACTACACGCGAGACATAGAGACGGCGCCCCCCCTCTTCAAAATATGCGCGCACGGCATGAGCGAGGTAATTATGTGTGGGTTCCTCGTCGGAAAACTGCAATTGATCAAGGCCACCATAAATACGTTCAAATTCCGAAAAGCTGGTTAATAAAGAGGGTTCACCACTTTCCGGGCCAAACCGCGTTGGGCCAACAAAGGCCGTCGTGCTTGTGCTCACACCTTCTATGGTTTTTTGCCGAAAGCTTGTCTCTTCAACGAACACTCCGGGGGCTAAGTACTCAGGCATAAATTGTCCTCCAAAAAATTTTAGGCAGGTGATCCGCTGGCACTAACATACAATTCAGAAAAACCTGCGGTCGTTACCACGACATCTCGTCCGTAAACAAGCTCGGCTTGTAATTCACTTGTTTCTCCAACATCTGTATCTGGAGATTCCGTATAAAGAAAACCCTGTCCCTGGCTGAGTATGCTTGAATACTCGGGCAGATCGCTTCCCGGTAAACTGGTGAGATTCAACGGCTCATACAGTACGGTGACGGTTAAGCTCCAGCTGCGCTCGGTCAGCCGAATTCCATCGTTGAATGGTGGTGAGCTGCCGAACGCAATATGCAAGAGGGGGTAAGGCAGCATCACCGCAAATTTTCCATCCGCATCCGCAATACCGTACCAGCTAAGGCCTTCTTCGTTTTCGACACGTATCAGGGCGTGGGCGGCCGGTAGCTCGGTATTGCGATCGATAAGATCACCACGCAAGAATGTAAATTGCGGAGCCACCGGGCGATGCGGTGACGAATATAGGTTGAAACCTCGTGGAGTTAAGGCGGGAGATGCATTGGTATCATCAACCAGAAATATGCCGTTATATGGCAGCGGTAAATCCACCATAAAAGCTGCCGGTGTGAAACACCTTTTTGTGTCAAACACTTCGACCACGAATGAACGTATTGTTTGCGGACTTGAGATTCCGGATTCAGCTTGTGTTTCGTGGGAAATCATTCCGGGAATTGAGGCAAATGCATAAACGCCTGATCTTGTGCGAAATGCAGAAATCTTTTTGCGGGTATAGTCCAGCGCATGCAAAGTAACCTGCAAATCGTCGCTCACTGGCGTATCGAGTGCTACGTCCCAGAAGCGAATTCCGAGCAAGGTTTTGCAGGAAATGCGTTCCAGAAACTGGTATTCCATTGCACTGTTCACGCAAATTTACCCATATATATTCACCCTTCCGCGCGCTTCAGCACACCAGCACGCTGAATGCGCTCTTGCACACGCGCGCCGTACTCGTCTGCGCGGGCATGTGAAGATTCAATGTGAACAACACGTGCGACGTAGGGAATGGAAAGCTGATAGGCGTTCACTCCCAGTACATCCCAGATGCGAAACAAATCCTCCGTGCGTAACTCTGCCAGCGTGATATCTACCGTCTCATCGGGATAAAAAACATTCGGTGTGGTGGAGTTGAGCACTGCGGAAGGTAGAACTGGCGTATCTTCAATCAGCCGCATAATCCAGCCGGCCAGTTCATACTGATACGAAGCGTCACCGCCCCACAACGTAATTAGAAAATGCAGTTCCAGTGGCAGTTTGGTGTCGGCGCGTCGCCCGTCAGGATTTATGCGCCCAGGCGGAATGCGAAACGCGCCGTTGCAGTAAAGGCGATATATGAACAGCGAGGCGCCATTGGTGATGGCATTGTTGGTGAAATCCCGCGAAGTGAACATACGGAAGTCGGCGACTATATCGTTGAACTCTTCCGGTCGATAACTCGATTGCAGCAGCCCCATCAAGGCGTCACCCACCGACCGAATTGCCCTGAAGTCCGCCATGCATCCTCCTGCTTACCGTCACCGATGTGTGAATTTATTGGGGTGTCGTCAGCTATGCTGATTCCTGCAGGTAGTATCCGGCTGCGGAGACGCAAACAAAATGAATCCTTGGGACTAAATGGGGATTCAAAGATGGGCTATATCACATGAATCCATGGGTTCATATCGGGCACCCATTATTCGAGTTCGACATATTCCAGCAAACAAAGCGAGGCAGGATATGGCGCGCAATGAAATTTTTTCAAAGCGCGTTTTGGACGAGTTTGATTTCGATTTTGAATAATACAGTGGATAGTTGTTGGTTGGGTACGTCGCCTTGGGGATTGGCTTTTGCCCTATCCTTACAGCTGATTCACCTATATCGATACAGCTTCACCTTCTGAATCGAAAACTCCCCCGGCACCAGACGCACGTGACGGCCTTGGTGTGTTTGGTCGCCGTTATTCCAGATAGTGGTCTGCCATTTTCCGTTTTGATAAAACCCGGATTGCGCATACACGATGCCAGCTTCTTCGTTGGGTACAAGGGATTCAAAGGTGATGGTCAGCCCTATGCCGGCGAAGACAAATTCGTTTTCCGCTAATTGGATGACGAGCCCTCCTGCCGGAGCTCGCGGCCCGCGGGAGACATCGTTACTTTCATTGATAACACCGTCCGCTAATGGCGGTGGTGTGGCGTATTCAAAAGCAACATTCATTTCGTAATTGCCAAAGCGAACTTGCTGCGGTGCTCTTTGCTGGTCGCTGATTTGCAGAAAACCGCGCATGGCGTTTTTGTCTTTAATGCCGAGAATCAGCGGTTCCAGCTGACGGAGAATATCGTAGCTTTTGCTCAGATAGGTTTCCGCTGCACCGGAAATGGATTCAATTCCAAAGGGGCTGAATCCCATGGCGTTATGCTCGCCCACTGCGTAAAGCGCGTTGACGGAGGCAAGTTCGTTGCGCAGTGCTTCGGGAATAAACAGTGGATTGCCGCTACGGGTATAACGCTCTGTCCATTCGGTGAAATTCGGGAAATAAATATCCGGCGCAATAAAATCGATGGACGGAGCGGCGGCGCGCCAGATATCGATCAGATGAGGCAATGGTCCGGCGCTGATATATTGGCCGGGCTGGTGTCCTGGGCGCATTAACGCCGCGTTGACGAACATGGGGATGTCATATTCAGCTTTTCCAGCGCGGGCGACCTGTTCCGTGTAGTAAGCAAAATGCCAAGCCATAAACAATTCTTCGGTTTGCGGCGACTGGCCAAAAATTTCAGTCCAGGTTCCCTCCTCCTTATAATTCTAGTTTCGCCACAAGGCCATCAGTTCAGGCGTCAGGTTCTGCCGATGGGCGATCAGATATTGCATCAACGCCGCCGGAACGGCTGATTGGTAGGCCTGATTGGCCTTCTCACTATATTCCCGCGCCGACTCCACCATGCCGATTTCATTTTCCGGTTGCACCATAATGACGGTGCTTTTTTTGTCGATCTGGCGGATGTGTTTCATCAGCGCACGAAAAGCCTTGGCATCGCTCTGATAATTGGCTTCGTGAAATGGTGACAGGATTTCCAGCGCGCGACCGTCGCGATTGCGCGCGCGGGGAAATCGCTGAAAATCGACTTTGACCCACTCGGGGCAATAGGACGACATGCTGTTTTTCCAGCTGCCGAACCACAGCAGCACCAGCTTCATATTGTTTTTTTCTGCAGCCCTGATCAGCCCATCTACTAAAGTAAAATCAAACCGTCCTTCCGCCGGCTCTATCAGATCCCAATAAACCGGTGCGACCACCGTATTCATATTCAGCTGGCGAAATTTTTCCCAATAGGCGTTGAGTTCGTTAAGGCTGGAAGCGACCGAATTGGCAAGCTCACCACCGCGTACCAAAAAAGGCTTGTTATCCACCATAAGATGCACCAGTTCGCCTCCACACTGCAGTTGCGGCGCAGCCGCCGCTGTAAAGGCACAGATCCAAACGGTACACAGCAATATGCATCGTATGACGGCTCTGGAAATTGGGGATGATTTGCTCATGGCTCGCTGTCTTAGTCGAATCGACGGTTGTTATAGGCACTTCCATATGTAGCACATCTGGTGGAATTTTGGCCGGTTTAAGCCGGTTCTTTCTTAAATGGCGTCCTACTTGCTTGAAATAAGCAACAAAAACAACCAAAGCGAGGCACGATATGACGCACAGCGAAACCCTGTTCGCCGGAGAGCAAATCAGTATTGAAAACACCCAATCGTCCGCGCTCGCGATCAGTATCGAAAGCGTCGACGGCTGTCAATTGGCCCTTGATCTGTTACCGGGGCAAAGCTTGAGTTTCTCCCCAGGTGAAGCCGATGCCAAGCTTATCCTGCGCAATGGCGATCCCGCCGGTTTGTTGTTGATAAGACCGGAAACAGCGACTTAATGAAAAGCAATGGCGGGACGCTGACAGCTTAAACGGCGTCCCTGCCCTATCCAGCGCTATCCTTTCGAAACATTAATTCAGCGTGACAGCTCCCTTCATAAGGGTGATATGACCCGGGAATGAGCAGAAAAATGTATATTTTTCATCAGCACTTAACTGATTGACTTTAAACGTGGTCGAGGTTTTGCCGCCACCGCCAATGATTTCAGTGAAAGCAATGACACGTTCATCTCCCGGTTTTAGATAGTTGTTGTCCAGTCCGGCGGATATTGCGTCACTGGCTACAGCGGCGGCATCGGCTTCTTTGGTAATCACCACATTATGACCCATCACATTTTTGGCGAGCTTTCCTGAATGGGTCAGGTTGATGGTGAATTCCTCGCAGGACTTATCCACGACAATTTTATCTTTGTCGAATTTCATGGCGTCAGTGCTGTCGATGGTGACACTGCAGGTGTCAGCCGCAGCGTGCATTGCCAGGCCAAACGATATAAAAGGTAGCGCGAGATATTTCAGTTTCATGGGATGTCTCCGTATTAAGGTGCTCCGTAGACAATAAAAATCGCACGGCGTTTCCATCGCAGTCAATGTTGGCTTCCCAGTGCGCCCTCCCCTGCATTTGACCAAATAACTTGCTCCAGGCGGCGTTTGTGTCAGCACAACGATGCGAAACTAACGATGAAGAACCTGTACTACAATTTTACAGGGCATTGTTTTTACAGGGCATTGTTGCCATGGCATTTTTAAGGTGTTCCTGACATCTTTTTGGCCGGCATTTGCCCCGCGTGCTTTTCGCATCATTGGATTTATCTGTAGGATTGTTCATATGCAATTGCTGCGTTCAATATTTATGTTTGGAAACCTTTTGAGGATTAGCCAATGAACGAAATGAATAAAAGCCTGCCCGATTGGGATCCTCATTCCGACACAGTCACCACTGACCAACTTGCCGCGTATGACGAGATGCGGAATCGTTGCCCGGTCGCTTTCAGCGAACGGCACCAATGGTCTCTGTTTCGGCACGACGAAATCATGCGTGTGCTGCACGACCACGACACTTTTAGCAATGTCGTGTCCCAACATCTGTCCGTACCAAATGGGATGGACCCGCCGCAACATACCGCCTACCGCAAACTCATCGAGTCGTTTTTTTCTTTTGATGCAATGACGGCGTTCGAACCTGTGTGCAGGGATCTTGCCTCCACCCTTGTCAAAAGCCTCCCGCGAAACCGTTCTGTAGAAGTCGTCAGTACTTTTGCGCAGACCTTTGCTTTACAGGTGCAGTGTGCATTTCTAGGCTGGCCGTTTTCGATGCAAGAGCTTTTGCGCCAATGGTCTCGCAAGAACCAGGAGGCGATCCTCAAACAGGAACGCGACAAGCTGTCTGATATAGCAGCTGAATTTTCGACATACATCAAAGAGCTTCTGCAGGCGCGGCGCGATTCGGGCGAGCAGGCTCCGCAAGATGTCACTACCGCACTGTTGCATAGCGAGATTGATGGCAGACCGCTCACTGACGAAGAAATCGTCAGTATCCTTCGAAATTGGACGGCAGGTGAAATTGGCACCATTGCTGGCGCGGTGAGTATTTTGCTTCAGTTTTTGGCTGAGCACCCTGAGTTGCAACAGGAACTGCGAAAACAACCGGAGAAGCTACCAGAGGCTATTGATGAAATACTCCGGATACATGGACCGTTGATATCTAATCGCCGTCGCGCGACTCGTTCTGTCACCGTCGGTGGGCGCGCCATTAACGCAGGAGAAAAGCTTTCCCTCTTCTGGGTTTCCGCTAATCGTGATGAGCAAGTGTTTGAGGACGCGGAACTGTTCCGCTGGGGGCGAGACCAGAATAAAAACCTTTTGTACGGGGCGGGTATACATGTGTGCCCAGGCGCGCCATTGGCGCGACTTGAACTTCGCGTCCTCATGGAGGAAGTATTAGCGGGTACAAAAGACATAACGCTCATCGGTGCAGCACCAACGCGAGCAGTCTTTCCCGCCGGCGGCTTCAGTCAACTCTATATTCAGTTCCGATAATCGATGCTACCTGGATCCGCTCCCATGAACGAAATTAAATCCCCACGCCATAATCCGATATCTGCACTGCTGGCTCATCCCTTTCGCCCCTTTTTTCTAATCACGGGAATTTATGCCGTTGCGGTGATGGTAGGTTGGATTGCGTTTTTATTTGGAGGGATGCCCATACCTGTGGGCTGGGCACCTGTGCAATGGCACAGTCACGAGATGCTTTACGGTTTTGTTACGGCTGCGACTGCGGGGTTTGTGTTGACCGCCATGACCAACTGGACGGGCGCCCAGCCTTTACAAGGTCACAAGCTGCTCGCTCTGTTGCTTTTATGGCTCGTTGGTCGACTGGCCATGTGGTTCGGTGGCTGGCTGCCCGATCTGCTTGTGGCAGTGCTGGACCTGGCGTTTTTACCGGTGTTGGGAATTTATGTGGCATGGGTGCTGATCGCCCACAATAACCGTCGCAACTTTATTCTGGTGGCCGTGCTGGCGCTGCTTTTTGCCGGAAACCTGATGATGCAGATCGGATTGATAACTCAAAAAATCGGGCTTTTATATTTAGGCCAGCAACACGGCATTAACGTCATTACGCTTTTGATGGTGATTATTGCGGGCCGAATTATCCCCGCGTTTTCCAGAAATTGGTTGCGATTACATGGCGATAATCCAGAAGCGGTGAAGACATTCCGTATCCTGGAGATTTTTTCAATCGGCAGTGTGGTATTGCTTTTAGTGGCGGATTGGTTTCCTCTGCCGATCCAAGTAAAAGGCGTGCTCGCACTTCTCGCCGCTGCAGCCAACGGTTTACGCTTGGTCGGTTGGGTAGGCTGGAAAACAACGCGTGAACCTTTGCTTTGGATATTGCACTTGGCTTATTTATGGGTCGCCGTCGCATTATTGTTGCGCGGTATAGCCGGCTTCACACCTGTCATTAGCGCTAGCGTCTGGCAACATGCCATGAGTGTGGGCGGTATGGCGACGCTTATTCTTGGTGTCATGACCCGGGTCACTATGGGCCATACAGGGCGCCCCTTGAAGTTACTGCGATTCGCTTTACTTGCTTATATTGCGATTATTCTTGCAACTGTATTGCGCTTGCTGGCGGCTACTGGGGCATTGGATTTCAGGTTGGGCGTGAGCTTGTCTGCGCTCGCTTGGATCGTCGCATTTGGTCTTTTTGTAGTTCTCTACGGTCCTGCATTGATGAGCCCGCGCGCGGATGGCAAACCGGGTTGAGCTTTTTTTCTACTCGTGGTGTGTGCGAACGTCAGACTGATGCCAGTACCACCACTTTACTGCTCCAGCAGCCGCTTCATCCATTCCAATAAAACCCTGGGCAATAATTCGGGCTTGGGCAACAGCGCGTAAGCGTGTTTACCGAAAATGGCAGGGAGATAATTAGCGGCTTGCCGATCAATAGTGAGGCAAAAAGTGAAAATGCCTTGCAGTTTTGCTTCAACCACTGCTTGGCGAGTGTCTTCCACGCCGTAGCGGCCTTCGTACAGATCATTGTCGTGGGGCTTTCCGTCGGAAAGTAACAGCAATAATTTGTGTGCGGCAGCGGTTGCCATCAGTTGTGCGGCGGCGTGCCGCATAGCCGCTCCGACGCGGGTGTAATTTTCCGGTTCGAGCGAGCTGATCTTTAAGGCCACGTCATTGTTGAAGCGTTCATCGAACGCTTTGATCTGTTGAACTTTCACCGCACGCGGACCGTCACCGGAAAATGCGACGACAGAATAAGGCTCACCCATACTTTCCAGCGCGATGCAAACCAGCAGCAACGCCTCCCGTTCTACGTCGATCACACGCCGGTTAGCGGAGATCCAGCCATCGGTTGAACCACTGATGTCAATCAGCAGCGTAATTGCCACATTCCGCTCAGTGGCGCGTCGAGTTTGATAAAGCGCCTCATTGAAGCTGCTGCCCGCGCGAAAATCCGCTCTGCTTTCGATGTAGGCATCGAGGTCAATTTCATCGCCATCCACCTGTTTGCGAAATAAAATGCGGCGCGCACGCAGCATTTCAAATTGTCGTCGGATGCTGTCAATCAGGCAACGGTGAGCTTCGAGGGTTTGCTCTACCCATTTTTGTGATCCTTTGCCGACCGGTATGCGCAGAACCCGAGCACCGGGATTGCGATAGCTTTTAATGCGATAGTCCCACTCTGGGTAATCCCAGCCCTCCTCCGCCGATGGATTCTGGCTTTCTGCCCTGCGAGCCTGCGATTCAGGAGAATCATCAGACAACAAAACTTCCTTGGGCTGGGATGCGGTAGCAACCAAACGCGCTTGTGCGAGCTCGGAAACCAAGTCGCCAAATTCTGTTGCTTCGATGTCCTCATCGCGATCAACCGGTCGTTGCATACCCAGCGGATCTTCCGCATGCGGATGCGATTCGTCCCCTTGCACCATCCAGGCCGATGACGTCTCCTGTTTATCTTCTCCCTCAGTCGCGTTACGTACCTCGGGGCGGCGCGACAAATGTGTACTGCGCGGAGGTTTATCGAAAGAATCCCCTCCTGCGATTTCTTCCCCGGATGATTGGGTAGTGGGCGCGCGCAATTCGCCGATCCACAGGTCTTTCAAAAGGGGTTCACTGCTCCAAACGCGCAGAGAAAATTTGCCATTGTCCCCGGCCATATCGGCGAAAAATTTTTCCGACCGGACAAAGGATTCGAAAGCCGTTGAAGATTTCGGCAGCTTGTTAGAGTCACTGAGCAGTTCACGATAAAGATTTTCCACCCGTTTTCTTTCAGATGAAAAGGTAGAAAGCGGGGGTCGCAGCTGGAGCGCCATTACGCGGAAATTTGTGCACGACCGCTGCAGTCCAGGCAGCATTTCAAGAAGATCCTGATTTGCGGCATGTGCTTCCAGTAATAAAAAAAGATCGCGCCACAAGGGGTTTTTTATTCGAGGTATAAATTCAGCACTGCCCCGCCGCGCGCGCATGGCTTGCTGCAGCGCCATGACACGGTAAATTTCCAGAGCAAGCGATGGATCCTCAATTTCGATATCAGCCGGTAACCAGATCGAATTGTTATCGGTAGCGGGGACCGGTTTGCTGGAATATGGGGATTGACTGTGACGCAATGCGGTTGCGAGCAATGTTGGGCGCGCTGGAGCCTGCGCAACCCGGAATGAATACGATCTGTTAAAAACGGATGTCACCAGAAAATCAAGCCGCGGGGCCGCGGTCATCAAACTGACCGTACGAGAGGCTGCAGTACTGGGGTGATATTTTCGCCAGAGATTCTGCGCAAATACGGTAGCGTGACGCGCTACATCGGTTAATACATCCTCTGCTTCTGCCATGCGAGTGACTTATATGAGCAACGATTAAAATTCAGCTATGGGAAAGTCGCATCGACCAAATCTTTCATTGCGCCCGCCAGCGATTCATCATCAGATAAAGGCGCAACGATTGCTGCGCAACATGCTGTGCGTATATCGATGCCGCTGCGAAACAGCGATGCAGCGGCAACAAGCAATCGTGTACTCGGAATTTCCGCCAGTCCGCGATCGCGCAGTGAGCGAAGCCGTTGCGCGAGTGAAACCAGGGCATGTGCAGTGGCATGGTCGACCCCGCTTTCCTGAGCGACGATGTGAGCTTCGGTCTCGGCACTTGGGAAATCAAACTCGAGCGCAACAAAACGTTGCCGGGTGCTCGGTTTTAAATCCTTCAGCATGCGTTGATAGCCAGGATTATAGGAGATGATTAATTGAAAGCCGGGTGCGGCCACAAGCTTTTCACCGGTTTTATCGATGGGCAACAGGCGCCGGTGATCCGTCAGCGAGTGCAAAACAACAATAGTGTCCTGACGCGCTTCCACAACTTCGTCCAAATAGCATATCGCTCCTTCGCGGACGGCGCGGGTTAGAGGACCGTCTTGCCAAACCGTATTGTCGTGGCGAATAAGATACCGACCGATCAGGTCGCTTGCTGCCAAATCATCGTGGCAAGCAACCGTAATCAACGGGCGCTTTAGTCGCCACGCCATATATTCGACAAAACGGGTCTTCCCACAGCCGGTCGGACCCTTAAGCATCACTGCCAAGTTCTGGTGATGGCATTTTTCGAAGATGGCCACTTCATCGCCCGTTGCAAAATAAAACGGTTCGTGTGGCTCTGCGCCCACCGACGAAAATACTTCGGGCTGTGTCATAAAGATGCTCTTGCTACCGCAGGTGTTTCCTCCTGGTTATCGACAAGAAACGCAGGTGCGTGCCGGAAGAAGTCGTAAATAAACAGCGCAACACCTATGGTGAACAGAGAGGCTGTGGCAATTAACATCAGGAAATGCACCTGAATTTTGAGCTGCGCGTCCAGATATCCCATTCCCATGATCCGTTCGAGATACACCTGTCCAATGCCCGCGGTCGCAAATGAAAGTGTCATGCCGAACATGCCCGCAATTTGCAACCAGAATGCCCAATAACCAAGACTATTGCCCTCTTCAGGTCTTCCGCGGGTGAGTGACGGTAGTGCATAGGTGATCATCGCCAAAACAATCATTGCATAAGCACCATAAAATGCAGCATGACCGTGCATGGCGGTGATTAATGTGCCGTGCGTCCATTTATTCACGCTCGGCCAGGTGTGCGCCAAGCCTAACAGGCCGGCCCCGAACAATGAAAATAAAGCGCTGCCGATTGTCCAGTGCAAGGCGAGTTTATTGGGGTGTGACATTCCCGCTCGGCGGATGGCGCTGTAGGCATACATAGCCATGCCCACTAATGCGGCAGGTTCGAGGGCGCTGAAAAGTCCGCCAATCGGCAACCAATAAGTCGGAACGCCCACCCAATAATAGTGATGCGCTGTACCTAAAATGCCTGCGATAAAAACGAGCCCCACAATAACGTATAACCATTTTTCCATCACTTCCCTGTCAGCACCGGAGAGTCGGATAAGCAGGTAAGCAAGGAAGGCGCCCATTATCATCATCCACACGCCCTCCACCCAAAGATGAATGGTCCACCAGCGATAAAATATCGAAACCGTGTAATTTTCGTAATGCAGTAAAGCCGGGAAAAACAGCAGCGCCGAGGTTACCAGACCGATCATCAACACCCCTTCGGTGGTCGTAAAGCGACCCGCTTTTTTTATTGTCATGCCAATGTTGTAAAGGAAGATCAGCATGCAAATCACAATGACTATTTTGTGAGGCAGGGGTTGCTCCAGAAGCTTATTCCCCGTTCCAAAGCGAAAGAGATAACCAATGATCGCGCTTACGCCCATCAATACCCACAGGACCAACTGAATATAGGCGAGCTTTACACTATGGAGTTCTGTTCGCGATTCATCTGGAACCATCCAGTAAGTGGCCCCCATGAATCCGGTCAAAACCCAAACGATCAGCAAATTGGTGTGAATAACTTTCGTTACGTCAAAAGGCAAAATATAGAGCAGCGGATCTGGCCCCAAGTATTTGGACGCAGATAAAAGACCAAACACCAATTGTAAGCCGAACAACACCATTGCAACCGCGAAATACCAATATGCCACTGACTGCGATTTGTAACGCATGATCACTCTCCGTCTGGTGTACCGAAATGGCAGCCGCCAGTTCGGTCTTTGTTATTTTTTAGCGACTTGCTATTTTTAAAAATCGTTATTTTTAGCGAATCGTCATTTAAGCGAGGCTAGATAAGCTGTTAAATGGTTCAGCTGTTCCTGGGTCAAGCTCTTGTCATAGCCGGTGGGCATAAACGATGTGCTATTTGCTGAGTACATTTTTCCCGGTATCAGGTGTGCGCTCGGATTCACGATAGACTCTCGAATGTATCCTTCCACATCTTCAGCACTGCCTGTGTAATTACCCGATGCGAGAATTTCAGCCGCTCGAGTGGCGAGCCCCGCAAGCGTTGGTCCGGCCATGTCCGCCCCCGGCGCTGTTGAATGGCATGCGTTACAGGCCGGAACCGCAGTGCGGAAAACATGCTCGCCCTGCGCTCTTGGATCGTCCTCTGCTGTCACCGGTCTCGTCGCGGAAGGTGCGGATTCCTCGCCTGTTCCCTGAGAGCCTATGGTGTCTGCGCCGGGGATAAAGCTTCCCGTAACAAGAATTGGCCTCGGCGGCCATCCTTGATTATCGATTTTACCGACCCAATCCAAGAATGCGATTAGGTCAGTGATTTCCTGATCGCTCAAATCCTGTTTTGGCATTAATCGTCGATGTTTTTTCTCATCGTAAAACTGCGCTGGATCGCGCATATAGGCTTGGAGGTAAGCTTCGCCACGATGCTGCGTTATTTTGGTTAAATCTGGCGCGTAATAAGCGCCTTCGCCCAGCAGCGTGTGGCAATTAATACAGTTATATTTATGCCAGACATCTTTCCCGTGGGTGACTTCGGGCGTGATCTGATCGGCGTTGGTCAGTTTGCCAAACTGTCGGTGGCTATCAAGAGTAAGCACTAGAAAAACCAGTGCAGAGACTGCTGTTGCGCCTATCGCGAAGTTGCGAGCCTGTCGATTGTTCATGATGGTTTGTCCTATACGCCGATGCCGTTCCAGTATGTCAATGAAATTCCTACTGCATAGGCGATTGCCGCCCCCATAGCCAACAACACGACAAAACTGAGAATTCTGAGAGGTGTGTAAAACGGCCTTTGCTGCATAGGATATTCCCCTTATTTTTAGTTTTATTTAACGTCAGATTGAGAATTTCGCACAACACTGCGGACTATATCAGGTAACAGGCGATCTTGTGGAACAGCATTAGTATATTTTGTCTTTCTCAGCATGTCGTGCGACAGCGCACGTAGGTCTATTGTAATTTGGGTAAAAACGCGTATGGTCCATCACGGGCGCCCTCTCATTTAGCGGGTAAAATATCTGCAACCCCTTTTAAGAAATTGAACTCCTGTTAATGACCTGTGTGAATCACTGCCTCTTTCGATTTAAAAATATCCGGGTTCGCAGTGCCTTTTACGACCAGAAGCCCAGCCAAGCCTTTTTCCGCACGAGCCAGGGCATGGTCAACAATCATGTAATTACCGGGATAATCAACTTTGAACTCGACCATGGTCGCGCCGCCTGCGGGAACCAATGTCGTTTGAACATCCTTCAGCGGCGGGGAGGTCAATGAGCCCTGATCATAAACGCGATCAAAAATCTCGCCGATAACGTGAAAACTTGAGGTGAGATTGGGGCCACCCACGCCAAAAAATATGCGGACCGTATCGCCAACCTGGGCTTCGAGTTTATGGGTTTTGGTCAGGGCGGTCATATTGCCGTTGAACATCATGTGCTCCGGCTTTTCGTCGAGCATTTTCTGCAGAGAAAACTCGTGGCGCCCCACAGAGCCGTGCCTCTCAGCAGTGTAAAGTTCACCCTGCATAATGTAGAACTCGCGTTCCACCGGCGCCAACCCTCCTTCCGGTTCCACGAGAATCATGCCGTACATTCCATTCGTAATATGTTGGGCCACCATGGGTGTAGCGCAGTGATATACATATAAGCCGGCCTGGAGCGCCCTAAACGTAAAACTTTTGGTTTGGCCCGGAGGTGCCTGAGTTACCGCTGCACCTCCGCCAGGACCGGTAACAGCGTGGAAATCGACAGAATGAATATGGGTGCTGTTGGTCGCATTTTTCATGTTTACCGTTACAGTATCGCCAACTCGGACGGGTACGAAGGGACCAGGTACCGTGTCATTGAATGTCCAATAGCGATAGGTACTGCCTTCCCCTAATTTGCCTTCCACTTCCGTGGTAATGAGGTCCACAGTCACATTTTTGGACGCGCGCTTGCCTACCGGTTCGCCCACTTCATTCGGATTCTTGGATAGGTCCGGGGCACTAGAATCCGCTTTCTGCTCTACGTCACCAACGACGATTTTGCCGAACATTCCAGCGGTCTTATGGCCAGGCAATGTACAGAGATATTCATAAACGCCTTTTTTATTTGCGCGGAACACAATCGCGGTGGCTGCACCCTTGCCTACGATTTGCTCAGATTTTGCGCCGAATTCTGGAACGGCTATGTCGTGAATGGCTCCATCTCCGTTAACCACTGAGATGAGCACTACCGCATTTTCCGGCACCCGGAGATCAGGGTTGACCTGGCCTTTGGTTGCGCCGGATTCGCTGATGTAAACCAGTTTGCCTTCGGCAATATCGGTGCGTAACGTGAAACGGACATCGGGCCTAGGCTTTACATCCTGGCTGCCCGGAGCACCGTAGGCGTACGGATGAAATATGCCCAACGCAATTAAGAAGGTTATCCAAAGAATCTTAGACATGGCAGCTCCTGAGTTTTTGTTTTTATCAATAATTCGGATAGTAAGATTTTAGCTGCGGATAATGCTGATTTGTGGCCTTTGGAAATCAACTGGCGCTATGGCAGGTGGAATGAAGAGTTTTCGTTATATAGAATTGGATCTACATGCCGTGATGTGGGTTGGAGCGTCGAAAGCAAAGGCAGGAGGCGGAAATGTTATTCAAATTAAATATAAATATACTGATTTTTGTGGCCTGTTTAGCACCGCATAAAGGCGTCCTTGCCCAGGGTGAATATCGTCAAATAAATACTGCTTATTTCAACGTAACACTTCCTTTCATAAGGGTGACATGACCGGGAAATGAACAAAAAAAGCTGTATTTTTCATTCGCCTTTAATGAGTCCACCTTGAAGCTTGTAGAAGTCTTTTCGCCACCTCCGATAATTTCCGTAAACGCGATTACACGCGCATCGTCAGGTTTAACATAGTGATTTTCCAGTCCGGCCGCTATGGCATCGCTGGCTGTCGCGCTGACATCGGCTTCTTTGGTAATGACCACGTTGTGGCCCATTACATTTTTGGCGAGTTTTCCCGAATGGGTAAGATTGATGGTGAACTCTTTACAAGATTTATCAATGACGATTTCGTCCTTATCAAATCTCATGGCGTCAGTGCTGTCAATATTAACGCTGCACGAATCAGCGTTCGCGTGCACCGCTATAGCGAACGGCATTACAGCTAATATAAAGTATTTCTTTTTCATGGTTTCACCTTGGGTTTTAGCGTTGAGTATTTAAATACAGTGTACGTTGAAATGCGTTATCTCGCTCTTCTTCGGACACTGCACCGGGTAAATTATTCCGCGTGGGTCGATTGTGATTAACGATACAAAGCCGAACATATAAAATGGGAATTCCCCGTAAATTTCAGCGTGCGAACGACGGGTTTTCACGATTATCCTTTTAAATCTGTGAATGGGCGCTGAATAGGTTTGCGCGATTTCTCCCCGCGGACTTGGCTACATAAAGCGCAGCATCGGACTCTGTAAATAGTGTTTGAAGCACCATGCCGCTATTGGGTTTTGCATTGCTGACACCGATACTGACGGTGATAAAAATATCACCCTTTTCGGTACGTAGGGTCATGTTGGCAATTGCGACCAAAATTCGCTGAGCGACTTGCATGGCGTCCGCGCTGTTGGTCTCGGGCAAAACAACGCAAAATTCCTCGCCGCCGTAGCGCGCCACTATATCGGTGGGCCGCAACAGTTCGCGGAGAAGCTTCGCCACCTCCTGCAAACAATAGTCTCCGATGTCATGACCAAAGCGATCATTCACCTGTTTGAAATGGTCGATATCCAACATCAAAACTGAAATTTCGGTTGATTTTCGTAAGCATCGCTGCCACTCCCTTGCTGCGCCCTCCTCGAGATAACGTCGATTGTATGATTGCGTCAGTGGATCTGTATAACTCAGCTCTTGGAGTTTCCGGTTGAGTTCGACGAGTTCTTGGGTGCGCTCTGCGACCCGCATTTCTAAGGTTTCATTTGCCCGGATTTGGATGGCGAGATTTTCCGCCTGCGCTTTGAAACGCATGCGCCGCTCAAAGTTTATGCGGTCTGCCATGGCGAACGACAGCAAAATAGCTTCCAAAATCGAACCCACTTGAACCGCATTCTCTGTGAACATGTTCGAAGGAAGGATGTTCAGCTTGTTGAAGGAAAAAACCAGACTGCCGAGTAGGAATGCGGACCAGGCAAGGACATAAAAACGCGCCGAAACAACCTGCCGATGCCATGCATAAATGCCCGCGGCCATGTCGGCTATGCACGCAAAGATCACGGTGGCCACCAATAGGATAATGCTATTTTGGTATGGTAGGTAAAATGACATTACCAATGCTGCAGTGCCGATAACAGCAAAGGCGAGAATTGCATAATCGACCGCGCTGGAGATTTTTTTTAGCTCGAGAAAACGACGGGTGAACAGAGCGCCGAAGATCACCAAACATGAGAGGAAGACCGGTATTGCATGATCGTTCCAAGCGGGTAGATCGGGCCAAATGTAACGGAAGCCCAGTCCTTTAAGTGCCAAAAAATAAAGTGGGGCGGATACAACAAAGCCGACATAATACAAATAGCTTCTGTCACGAAGTGTGACAAAGATCAGCAGGTTGTAAATCACGATGGTGAATGTGCCACCGAAGTAAAGTCCTTGAAGCAAGTTGTTGTTAGCCTGATGACGCAAAAAGGCATCCTCTTGCCACAGGATCAAGGGGACCTGCGTTGAGGATGCCGTTTGGATTCTTATATAGATTGATAGCCCATTCTGTGGTAAATGAAGCGGCACAACAAAATTTCGGCTGGTCAAAGGACGGTTGTGGAACGGCAACTTGTCACCAGTTTGATAGCTTTGAAGCACTTGTCCATCTTGAATCACATGCAGGTCGATTTTATCGAGAAGCGGGTTACCAATTTCGAGCAAGCGCTTAGAGGAGTGCGTTTGCGCACCGTGGAGCTCGAGCTTGAGCCACCAAACGGAACGGCTAAATCCTTTATTGAAAACTTGTTCCCCGTTTTGCCGCCAGCTTTCAGTGCCGCCTAACAATTCCTCCAGGGTACGGCTTCCGTCAGTGTCTTCGAGGTAGTGAACTTGACTGTTGAGAACATTGCGTTCGGCGGCAATGCTAAATTGCGTGGCGGCGAGGGGGCGCTCACAGAGAAGCGCCAAAAAAAAGGTAGCGAGAAAAAAAAGCCTTATCCGACCCAGATGTTGGATATAACAATGCCCAGCATCAGTTGCCATTTCTGCCATTGCTCGCTTTGTCCCGAGGTGATGATCCCCATGAAGTTAAAAGTATAGTTCATGGTATCCGTCGCGCTGACGCGTATCGGAACGGACCATCGTATTTAATCAAACGCAATTGACACTTGTGTGACAAATCGCTCCTCTGCAATGATCTCCCTATTCTTGTTTTCGAGGTCGGACGTTGATGTTTCGTTTTGCCGGTTCAGGTTTTACGGTTCCCCGCTCTCTTTTTTTAATTTTCCTGTTCTCTTTTGCCGTGCAGTCGCGCGCGGAGGCTCCCGTGGATCCCCAGATTGAAGCGCTTATTAAAGAGATGACACCGGAGGAAAAAGCCGGGCAATTAACGATTCTGGCGGATGAATTCCGCAACACGCCGCCTGGTGTCAATCCAGAATTCAAACGCCGGCAGATCAACGAATTGCTTGCCGATGTGCGTGCCGGCCGAGTCGGAGCTTTGTTTAACGGCCAGGGCGTGACATTAGGACGCGAGGCGCAGCGTATTGCGATTGAAGAATCCCGCTTAAAAATCCCTTTGCTCTTCGGCGCGGATGTGATTCATGGGTTTCGCACAGTTTTTCCTATTCCCCTTGCCGAGGCAGCGAGTTTTGAGCCGGAGCTGGCGCAGCGCACGGCGCGGGTTGCGGCCATAGAATCCACCGCCGCCGGTATTCACTGGACGTTTGCACCCATGGTGGATGTGGCGCGCGATCAACGCTGGGGACGCGTGGCTGAAGGCGCTGGTGAAGATGTATATCTAGGCAAACTGTTTGCGGCGGCGCGAGTGCGCGGCTTTCAGGGAGACAATTTGCGCGCGGAGGATTCGCTGCTGGCAACGCCCAAACATTTTGCCGCCTACGGCGCGGTGAGCGGCGGTATGGATTACAACACCGTGGAAATTTCCCCGCAGGCGCTTCGGGAAATACATTTCCCGCCGTTTCAAGCGGCGTTTGCAGCCGGCGCTTTGACGACTATGAGTGCATTCAACGATATCAACGGTGTGCCGGCGTCCGGCAATCACTGGTTGATGACAAAGGTACTGCGCGGCGAATGGAATTTTCCGGGTTTTGTGGTCAGCGATTACACCGCCGACTTGGAACTGGTGCGCCACGGCTATGCCGCCAACGGCCGCGACGCGGCCCGCGTTGCCCTGCAGGCCGGTGTGGATATGAGCATGCAAAGCGGCTTGTATATGAATGAAATTCCCAAATTGCTCGCCGCTGGGGAATTGTCCATGGTGGTTGTGGACGAGGCGGTGCGCCGAGTGCTCTATGTCAAAAAAGCGCTGGGATTATTTGATAATCCCTATCGCTCTTTGGACGCAAACCGGGAAGCGACTCAGATTGAATTACCCACCCACCGCGCACTCGCTCGCGAGGCCGCGCGCAAATCCATAGTGCTGTTGCGCAACGAGGGCAATTTATTGCCCCTCGATAAATCCGCACGTATCGCCTTGATCGGTCCTTTGGGTGACGACCGTAAAAATCTTTTTGGTCCCTGGACTTTATTCGGCCGGGATGAAAACTCCGTCACATTAAAACAAGGATTAATTAATGCGGGCATCACCAATTTCAGTGTTGAGCCTGGATCAGAAATTGAAACTGCTTTGGATGGCGGAATTGCAGCTGCGGTTGCCGCAGCAAAAAATGCAGATGTGGTGTTGTTGGCGCTGGGCGAAGGTGAACGCATGAGCGGCGAAGCTCAGTCGCGCACGTCTATTGATATTCCCGCGCCTCAACAGGAATTGGCTGCGGCAGTTATAGCGACGGGAAAACCCGTGGTATTGCTGTTGAGCAGCGGCCGCGCCTTGGCATTAAAAGGCGCAACGCGGGATGCCAATGCCATTGTGGTGAATTGGTTTCTCGGCGCGGAAGCGGGCAATGCCCTGGCGGATATTTTGTTTGGAGATCACAGCCCTTCCGGGCGCCTGCCGGTGAGTTTCCCGTTTGAATCCGGCCAGCAACCCTTTTATTACAACCACCGCAGAACCGGGCGGCCGGTTGTTCCGGGTGAACCGGTGGAATTTAAAACCCAATATCGCGAAGCGCCCAACGCCGCGCTTTTTCCTTTCGGTCACGGCCTCACTTACACCACTTTTGCATATGGTGAAGTCAGTTTGGATAGCCCTACTCTCGCCTGGAATGGCAGCATTCGCGCAAGTGCGCGCATTACCAATTCTGGGCAGCGCGCCGCCGAGGAAGTGGTGCAACTGTATATTCACGATAAAGTGGCGAGCATCACCCGCCCCATACGGGAATTAAAGGGTTTTCAAAAAGTTCTGCTGCAGCCGGGAGAAAGTCGGGAAATTGTTTTTGAATTGCGCCGCAGCGATCTGGAATTCGTCGGCCCGGACAATTCGTGGATTGCCGAGCCCGGTTTATTTAATGTGTGGATTTCACCTTCATCCGCCAGCGGCAATCCGGTGGAATTTGAATTGCTGAAACCGCTGGAAAATTAATTGCGCTGCGATATCAGCTCTCGCCGGTTACTCGACTCACCACATGAGCTTCCGTTAAATCCGACGAACACATTTCGATAAAGCGATAGGCATAACGGCGCAACAAATGGCCTTTGCGCACTGCGAGTTTGGTTTCGTTTTCCAGGAAAAGATGAGTGGAGTCCAGCATTTTTAAGGCGACGTCGCGCTCGGGAGAAAAGGCCACGGACGCGATAATACCCACGCCCAAATCCAGCTCAACGTAGGATTTAATTACGTCCGCATCCAAAGCGGACATAACGATATCCGGCGTCAAACCTGCATCGTGAAAGACTTTTTCCACCCGCGCGCGGCCGGTGAAACCTTCGTGATAGGTGATGATCGGAAATTCGGCAATCGCCTCCAGGGTGACTTCCTCTCGCGTGCTCAGCGGATGGTCTTTCGGTACCACCACCGCGTGACGCCAGCTGTATAAAGGAAAGGCCGCCAGATCTTCGATTTCACCCAAAGATTCGGTCGCCAGACCTATATCGGCGTCCCCTTGCATCAGCATTTGCACAATTTCCTTCGGGCTGCCCTGGTGCAGACGCAGGTGTACTTTCGGATATTGTTTTTTAAAGGCGGTCACCACCTTCGGCAGAATGTAGCGTGCCTGGGTGTGCGTTGCCGCCACGGTGAGCTGACCGGTGTCCTGCTGGCTGTATTGGTCAGCGAGGTTCTTGATATTGCCGGCATCCAGGAGCATGCGCTCGACGATCTTCAGCATTTCCCGGCCGGGGTCGGTGAGGCCCAGCAACCTTTTGCCCCGCCGCACATACAGCTCCACACCCAGTTCGTCTTCAAGATCTTTGATGTGTTTGGATACCCCGGACTGGGAGGTATGCAGGACATTGGCGACTTCGGTGAGATTGAAGTTCTGGCGGACGGTCTCGCGGATAATGCGGAGCTGCTGAAAATTCATGGTAACCCTGTGGAGCTGTTTTTTGCGGCAGTCAATCTAACAGAACTGGCCCGAAAAGCAATTCAAGCGAAGCTGCAAGTGTTGAAAAATCAACACCTGCAGCTTCGCGGTTACCACTTAAAACAGTACTTGAAACAACTACCACTTAAAGCAATGGTTGGCGTCCACTGGCAGCATGGGTTTTCCGAAAAGATAGCCCTGGCCGAAATCGCAGCCGTGGTGACGTAGAAAATCGCTCTGCTCCTCCGTTTCGACACCTTCCGCCACCACTCGCAAATCCAGGTTGTGCGCCAGATTGATAATTGAGCGGGTGATGATTTCGCTGTTGTTGTCGCGGAACAGATCGCGAATAAAAGATTGATCAATTTTCAAATTGTGGATCGGCAGAATTTTTAAATAGTTCAGCGATGAATAGCCGGTACCAAAATCATCGACGGATATGGTCATGCCCATCTGACTCAGTACCCGCAGCAGCGGAATAATGGTATTGGGGTCGGACATCAAGGTGGTTTCGGTCAGTTCGATGTCCAGATGGGAGGGATCCACATCGGCATCTTTAAGAATTTTTTCCAGATGCAGCAAAAAATGCGGATTATTGAGTTGCTTGATGGAAAAATTCACCGACAGGCTGAAGTGGTCGTTGATTTTTCCCTCCCGCACCCACTCTTTTAATTGCCGGTTGGCCTGGCCAAGTACCCAATTGCCGATTTCGTGAATGCGCCCACTGTCTTCGGCAATGGGAATGAATGACGCCGGCGACACTATCCCGAGGATGGGCGATTCCCAGCGCAATAAGGCTTCAAAGCCTTTCAGCTTGCCGTCCGCCATACCGATTTTGGGCTGATATACCAAATGGAATTCGCCTTTTTCCAAAGCGTTTTGAAATTGGGTTTCCACTTGGGCGCGATAGGAGACCTGCTGACTCAAGCTTTCATCGTAAAACTGAAAATTGTTGCGGCCCTTGGTTTTGGCGTTATACATGGCCACATCCGCCGCTTTGATCAAATCGTTGGCTTTGGGCGGCACGTCGGGGGTAATCGCAATACCGATGCTCACCGAGCAGTGCACCAGATTGCCGTTCAACTCAAACGGCTTGGACATATTGTCGATAATCACCGAGGCCATTTTGCCGATGCCGTTATGGTCGAGGTCGCCATCCACGATAATGGTGAACTCATCGCCGCTCAGGCGCACCACGGTGTCGCTCTCCCGCACACAGCTTTTTAAACGCCCGGCCACCTGGGTCAGCAACAAATCGCCGATAACATGGCCGAGGGTATCGTTCACCGCTTTGAAATGATCAATATCAATAAAGAGCAGTGCCACGCTGTGCTGAAAACGTTTCGCTTTGGCGAGAATTTTCGGCAACATGCGGTAAAACAGGCGGCGGTTGGCAAGCCCGGTCAGGGGATCGTATTCTGCAAGCTGGGCCAGTTGTTGCTCGGCTTTTATACGCACGCTGATATCTTCAAACACCAACACAAAGCCTTCCAGCTGCCCTTTGGCGTTATTCATTGGTGTTACGGAAAACTCCACCGGAAAAGAATCCCTGGATGTATGCAGCAAAAAATGCAGATCGCGATGGGTAAACGTTCTGCCGGCCATGCAGGTGCTATAAATTTCCGTATTTTCCCAGGCCACGTTGTGGTACTCCTGGATAAAACGCACGATATTCTGGCCTTCCAGCAATTGCCGGTTCATTTGCAGCATGCGCCCGGCAGAAGGGTTACTGAAAATTATTTCACCAGAGGTACTGAGGCCCAATACGCCTTCGTTCACTGAATCGAGAATCAACTGATTCTTTTGCGCAAGCTGCAGATATTCACAGCGATTCCTAAACAATTCCGCAAACACACTGACCTTGTAACGCAATACCTGCGGATCGAAGGGTTTGAACAGATAATCCACCGCCCCCAGCTCATAACCCTGCTGTACATACTGCTTTTCCTTATTGATCGCCGTGACAAAAATAATGGGAAGGGCTTTGGTTTCCTCATTGCTGCGAATCAGTTCCGCTGTCTCAAAGCCGTTCATTTCCGGCATCTGCACATCCATTAACACCACGGCAAACTCGTTGCGCAGCAAATGTTTCAGCGCTTCGTTGCCGCTCTCCGCGCATATAATTTCGCCATTGACCTTGCTGAGGATATGGCGCATGGCGGTGAGGTTTTCCGGCCGGTCATCAACTACCAGGATTTTCGGACGTGTGGCGACTGTCATGAACTCTGCACTCCAATTATTCGATTCCGGCATGCATCTTCTGGTAGATGCGATGACGTTTGTCGGAAAGCTGAAAAAACGAATTGATGTGATCGGGATCTATGGCTTCAGTGTCACCAAGGCATAAAAAACCCTGATGACATAAACTGCGGGAAAACAGCTCAACACTGTGTTTTTTAAGTTCCGCATTGAAATAAATCATCACATTGCGGCAGGACACCACCACCATCTCGCCGAAGACGCCATCGTGGACCAGATTGTGACGGGCAAAGGTAATGTGTTTTTGCAGCCTACCGGCCATTTTGAAGGCGCCGTAGCTGCTTTGGCAGTAATCGTCGAAACTGCGTTTGCCACCCATGCCCAGATAATTTTCGCAGGCCTTGGCGTACTGGTCCTGGCTGTAGACACCGCTGCGGCCTTCCTGCAATACATGGCTGTTGATATCCGTGGCGTAAATCCGCGAGCGCTCCAGCAGTCCCTCCTCTTCCAATAAAATCGCCCAACTGTAGGCTTCCTCGCCACTGGCGCAGCCGGCGCACCACAAAGAGATAAAGGCATAGGTACGCAAGATAGGAACCACCTGTTTTCTGAATGCGGCAAAAAATTCCGGATCGCGGAAGAATTCCGTTACGGGAACGGACATGGTCAACAGCAATTGATGCAATAATTCCCGGTCACGCAATAACAACGGCAGGGTTTCCGTCAGATATTGCGCCTTGCAATGCACTCGAAACAGGTTCAGTCTGCGTCGCAGCACATTTTCCGAATACTGGCGAAAGTCGTAGCCGTAGCGCCGCATAACCGCTTCCAACAGCAGATCCATTTCGATCTGCTCAACGGAGTCAAAAACAATATCCTCACCGAATTCCATGTTATCCAGCACTGGCATATCGCTGTCTGCGTTCATGCGCTCGCCCAAACCCTCAGCGCCGACATTAGCCGCTCAGGATCGACCGGCTTGGCGAGATAATCGTTGGCGCCCACCTGCAAACATTTATCGCGATCTTCCGGCATGGCTTTGGCGGTGACGGCGATAATCGGCAGATTTTTATAATCCTTCCTTTCGCGAATTTGTCGTATGGTTTCGTAACCGTCCATTTCCGGCATCATGATGTCCATAATGGCAATTTCGATATCGTTGAACTCGCTGAGTTTTTGCAGCGCGAGTCCGCCGTTATCCGCCATCACCACTTTCACCCCGTGGCGGCGCAACAATTTGGTGAGCGCAAAGGTGTTGCGCATATCGTCGTCCACTATGAGGATTTTTTTATCTTTCAGCACATCGTTGCTGAGGGATTCGGAGGATTGTTGTCCTTTAGGCTGCACACTGTGCAGAAACAGAATCACATCATTGAGCAAACGCTCCTGGGCGAGGCTGCCTTTGATAATGATATTGTTCGTGTACTGGCGCAGCTGTTTGTATTCTTCGTGACTGAGATCGGCACCGGTATAAATAATCACCGGTAAAGGTTCGGACACGTTTTCGCCGGCGATTTTTTGCAACACTTCCACGCTGTTCATATCCGGCAGATTGAGATCGAGAATGACGCAGGCCACCGACTCCCGTTCCAACAATTCCAAGCCGTCCTGGCCAGTCTCGGCATGCAGCACTTCCACATCGCGATTGCGCAATAAAGCTTCTATCCCTTTGCGAGTATTGTGGTCGTCCTCGATCACCAGTACGCGGCGTTTCTGATTGGTGTGAAGGTGCTTCAAAATATTATTGAAGGCGTTGTCGATGGATTCTTTGCTAATGGGTTTGGTGAGCACGCCAATGGCCTCGCCTTTTTCCACTTCCTCTTGATCCAGGGACGATACTATATGCACCGGAATATCCCGCGTTGTCGCCTGCTCAGCCAGTTTTTGCATTACCTGATCGCCGCTGCCGTCCGGCAATACCATATCCAGCACAATGGCGTTGGGCTTGAATCGCTGCGCCATCAGCACGCCGGATTGCCCGTCGCCCGCCACCAGACACTGGAAATTGCGGCTATGGGCGAGATCCATCATGCAGCGGGCAAACACCAAGTCGTCTTCGATTATCAACAGCAGATTCTGTCCGGGCTGCAATTGCTCGCGGTCGTCCGCTACAAATTGCGGAATATCCGCCACATTTTCTGGCGTTGCTTCCTGCGGGGTTTCTGCCTGAAATATCAGCGGCGCGTCAGCGTGATGGGCTTTGCCATTTTCCGCGGTGCGATAACGGGTGGTGGAACCATTGAAACTTTCAGCCGCTGATTCGCCAGCGACTATGGCAACGCGTGGCAGTCGCAGAGTGAACAAGGATCCTTTATTTTGCTCGCTCTGCAATTTAATGTCGCCGCCGAGCAGATGCGACAGTTCGCGGGAAATGGTAAGGCCGAGACCAGTGCCGGAATATTTACGGCGGGTGGAACCGTCCCCCTGCTGGAATGCTTCGAAAATCGCGCGTTGCAGTTTTTTCGGAATGCCGATGCCGGTGTCGCGCACATGAAACAGCAAACCACCCCGCTCATCCGGCTCGACGGTAAGCGCGACTTCGCCGGCATCGGTAAATTTAATAGCGTTGCTCAGCAGGTTGCGCAGAATTTGTTGCAGGCGCTGGGGATCGGTGTGAATGGCATTGGGCGCACTGGAGCTGACGGTGGCGGTGAGATCCAGCTTTTTATCTTTGGCTTGAGGAAGAAATTGCTGGTGCAGCGTTTGAATAAGATCGGCGAGATTGCAGTCCTCCCGCTCAACAGTCAATTTACCTGCTTCCACTTTGGAGAGATCCAAAATATCGTTGATCAACTTCAGCAGATCCTGGCCGGAGCCGTGGATAATCCGCGCCGCTTCCAGTTGCTCCGGTGTGAGATTGCCGTCGTCGTTTTCCCGCAGATTTTGCGCCAGCAACAATAAGCTGTTGAGCGGCGAGCGAAGCTCGTGGGACATGTTGGCGAGGAACTCGGATTTGTATTTGCTCGCCGTCATCAATTCTTCGGCTTTTTCCTCCAGTTCCGAGCGTGCTTTTTCCAGCTCTTCCGAGCGGGCTTCTATATCGCGATTGCGCACCACCAATTCTTCGGATTTCTGTCGCAACTCCTCATTGGCTTCCAGCAGCTGCTGTTTCTGGATGCGCAATTCCTGCTGCGATTCCTCCAATTGCTGGGTCTGCTCTTCCAATTCGGAATTGGCCTGCTCCAATTCTTCCTGCTGTGCCTGCAATTCCTCTGATTGTGCGCGGGATTCCTCCAGCATTTCCGCCAGCCGGTCGCGACCGAGAGCCGCGTGCAGGGCGACGGCGAGGCTGTCGCCGCACTTCGCCAGCAGATCCATTTCCGTTTCTTCGAGGGTGTGAAGGAATCCCAGCTCCAGTGCGCCCAACACTTTTTTCGCGTACACCAGCGGTATAACTACCAGGCTGCGCGGTGGCACTTGGCCGAGGCCAGAACTGACGCGTACATAATCCGGCGGCAGATCGTCCACCACTATGGTTTTGCGCTCGCGCACCGCCTGTCCCACCAGGGATTCGCCCTTGGCAAATCGATTGCGCGCTTCTTTGCGGAAGGTGTAGGCGTAGCTCGCGCAGAGTTCGGCCACCTCCTCGTGATTGACCAAATAAATCGCAGCGACAGGTGCCCGCAGATATTCCGCCAAAAAGGTCACCGCCTTCTGTGCCAAATCCTGAACACCCTGATCGGTGTTGATTTGCAGCGCGAGCTCGCTCTGGCCGGTTTTCAGCCAATTTTCCAGTTGCATGCGCTCGACCGAATCGCGCAGAGTTTTGATCATATGGTTCATGGACTGAGCCAGCCGGTCGCGCTCGCTCTTCACTTCCATTTGTTGGGAAAAATCGCCGCTGGCCACCGCCTCCGCCGCCTGACTGATATGGCGCAGCTGCGCGATCATGCGATTGAACGCGCGGGCGAGTTCACCCAATTCGTCATTGCTATCCAAAGCGACATCTTTTAATTCACCACTGTGGGTAAATTCCACAGCGGAATCGCGCAATTTGATAAAGCCGTCGATCAGTTTATTGGTGGCTATGGCCACCAGGGTCAGCACCACCGCGATGGTGGCCGCGGCGATCAGCAACGAAAAAATCAGCGACTTGAACGCCTGCCCACGGCGATTTTGCGCGTAATCCAAAAGATCCTGATTAATACTTTTTTCGAGTTCGCGCAGTCCGTCCAAACGTTGGGTGGCGGTGGCAAACCAGCGCTCGGGGTTGCCGCGAATCGTCGCATTGGCTTCTTTGCTCAGAATATCCTGTACCACCCGCCCCTCGCCGCTGCCGGCTTCATCCATATTCAGACGGATAAAATGTTCCTGATATGGCACGGGCGCCATCTTCAGAAATTTTTGGCTGAGAAACTCGTATTTGGTCACCAGCGCCAACAAATTGCGAACTTCCGCTTCGCTAGCACTGCCGTTATTGAGAATAATGCCGACCAGCCCGCGCTCGCGTCCGCGCAGCTCCTTTATCTCGGCGATTGCGGTGAGGGAATCCGCCAGTTGGAAAATTCGGCTGCCAGAGGCCAGGCCCAGCAGATTGCTGACGTGAACATGAATATTTTCGATGATGCGGGTGTAAGCGTTTTGAATTTCAACAGGCGGGATTTCCAGTTTGGCGAGTTGAGCGCGGGCTTTACGCAGATTTTCCAGTTCGTCGCTCAAGCCATTCAGCGCGTCAAGCACGTCAGAACCTGCACCGTCCCGGATCAATTCTGCCCGTAATTCGGGCAGCGTCAGCGCAAAATGATCGCTAAGCTCCGCCGCCTTGCGCCACTCCTGCAGATTTTTTTCGCTTCTCGCGGAAGCGTAGCCAACCGCTGCGCTGCGCTCGAACTGCAGACGGTGAACCACCGTTAGCACTTCCGTCGTCCTCGCGAGATGCCATACATCCCGGGCCTGCCCTAAGTCCTCGTAGCGCTCGTGGCTGAAGAAAACGGCGTACCCGAGAAACAGGACCAGGGGAAATGCAACAAGAGCAAATAATTTACGCTTTAGTGTGAACGACCCGGTCAACCCCATACAAGCTTGTCCCTACAGAGAATTCTGACGGCTTATATTTCTTCTTTTAAAAAGAATAGTTGTTGAAACGGCGTTTCATAGACCAATTTTATATATCGCGACCAAGCCAACCCTAAATTAAATCCATAAGAATAAGAGCGGCTTTATGTTGTTGTGCGCGCCACTCATCTGTTGATTTGGCATCAACCTGTTGACATTTCAACTCATAACCCTTTTGTAGATGTTGATATTTCAACATCTTTCGTCATTGTTTCCTTTTCGAATTAATGCATAAGCAATGCGGTATTTCTTATTTTGAATTGATTTAACGCATCTATAAGATCGCCGGCTATTCAGGCATCAGCTTGTGATGGTGATGCTTTTTATTTTGCTTTTTATCGATGTGTTTATGCCCCTGACTGTGCTGATGGATTACTTCAATGAGCAATTACAGCTGAACGCAAGGACACGCTCATTGCCTGCAACCGGCTTTTATAAAGCCTCCGATATGTTTGGGGCGAGATTTGGCAGCCTCACTTTTGGCAGTCATTTTTTTCGCATCATAGGTCCAGATGGAAAACATGTTATTGGCTATGACAGTGAGACGCTGGTGCGCTCCGCTACTGGCAACGAACTGGACATTGATGAGGTGTACGGCGCACTGGATGAACCCGAGCACATTATTCAGTTGGATCGACTGGTACGCACGTTGCATTCGCTGAATTATCTGCAGCGATTCAGCGGCAACGGCATCCTTTCGCTCAAAGTACATCCGCGGCATATCACTTCCGTCGGGGAAAACTACGGCAAGGTGTTCGAAGCCATTTTGAGCGATTGCGGTCTCGGTCCCGAGCGTGTGTTGTTGCATACGCGCTTGCTCAGCCACGCCAGCTTGCCGCGGTTTCAGCAGGCATTTTTCGATTATCGCGAGCGTGGTTATCAGCTTGGTGTGAATGTGCGCGGCCCGGAAGATCTGGCGTTATTGCATTCGCTCGAGCTGGAACCTGATGTGATTTTTGTGCATGTGCCGGAATCTGCGGACAGATGGCAGCCGCCATTGAGTTCGCTAAAGATATTTTCCAAAAGCCGGCATTACCTGGTCACCACTGATGAGTCGTCACCACACGCACAAATCAGTGAATTTGATGGCTCCGTTGTACGGTTTCGCCATACCGCCCATTTAATCAACGCGTAATTTCGCAGGAAGGAGTTCAGCGCCCTGCGATGAACTGAACTTCAACTTGTTATAACAGGATAAACCGAAGCGAATGAAATACTCCCCGAATCAGAATCTGGCGCAGTCGCCGTTTCCGCTGTACAGCCAGATCCGCGAATTGCTGCGCGCGCGTATTTTGGATGGCACGCATACGCCGCTCAGCCGCATGCCCTCGGAATATGAGCTGTGCGACTTATTCGGCGTAAGCCGCATCACCGTGCGCCAGGCGCTCAACGATTTGCAGAAGGAAGGTTTGATTTTCAAGGTCCACGGCAAAGGCACTTTCGTCGCCAAACCCAAGGCTTACCAAAACATCAGCAGCTTGCAGGGGCTTGCGGAATCTCTGGTGCAGCACGGTTATGAAGTAATCAACCAGGTGCGCAGCATTCGCTATTTCGCCGCGCCCCAGGAAGTGGCTGCGCGCCTCGCCCTCGAACCCGGTGTGGTGGTGGCAGAAATTCAGCGCGTGCGTTTGATCAACCGCGAGCCTGTTTCTCTCGAAGTCACTTATTTGCCGGGACAAATCGGCAAGCAGCTGGAAAAAGCCGATCTGGTGATGCGCGATATTTTTCTGATTTTGGAAAACGATCTTGGCATTGCGCTCGGTCACGCCGATTTGGCGATAGATGCAATTCTGGCCGACGCCGAATTGGCGCGAGCGCTAAAGACGGAAGAAAACTCACCGATTATGCGCATCGAGCGCCTCACTCACACGGATTCCGGCGCACCGCTGGATTTTGAATATCTCTATTACCGTGGCGACGCCTTTCAATATCGCCTGCGCATCGACCGCCAGCGCGGCCACAGCAGTGAATAAAGCGAGAATATTTCCATGAGTCTGAACAGCATTACCGATCTCGAACACGAATACGACATAGTGGTTATCGGCGGCGGCACGGCCGGCCCTATGGCGGCAATTAAAGCCAAGGAGCGCAATCCGAATCTGCGCATCCTGCTGCTGGACAAAGCCAACGTCAAACGCTCCGGCGCCATCAGCATGGGCATGGACGGTTTGAACAATGCGGTAATTCCCGGCCACGCCACGCCGGAGCAATACACCCGGGAAATTACCATCGCCAACGACGGTATCGTCAATCAGGCGACGGTTTACGCCTATGCCAAACACAGTTTCACCACCATCGAACAATTGGATCGCTGGGGCGTGAAATTTGAAAAAGATGGCACCGGCGATTATGCAGTGAAAAAAGTCCATCATATGGGCTCGTACGTATTGCCCATGCCGGAAGGCCACGACATTAAAAAAGTGCTCTACCGACAATTGAAGCGCGCCAAAATTGCCATCACCAATCGCGTGGTCAGCACACGTTTATTGACCGACGCCAGCGGCGCCGTCTGCGGAGTGTTGGGATTTGATTGTCGCAGTGGCGATTTTCATATCATCAAAGCCAAAGCGGTAATTTTGTGTTGCGGCGCCGCCGGGCGTTTGGGTTTGCCCGCCTCCGGTTATTTGATGGGCACTTACGAAAATCCCACCAACGCGGGCGACGGGTATGCCATGGCGTATCACGCCGGCGCGGAATTGGCGAATCTGGAATGTTTTCAAATCAATCCGCTGATCAAAGATTACAACGGCCCCGCCTGTGCTTATGTCACCGGTCCCCTCGGTGGTTATACCGCCAACAATAAAGGCAATCGTTTTATCGAGTGCGATTATTGGAGCGGTCAAATGATGTGGGAGTTTTATCAAGAATTACAGGGCGGCAACGGCCCGGTATTTTTGAAGCTCGATCACTTGGCGGAAGAAACGATTCAAACCATCGAGCATATCCTGCATAGCAATGAGCGGCCCAGCCGCGGGCAATTTCACGCCAACCGCAATACCGACTACCGCCACAAAATGGTGGAGATGCATATTTCCGAAATCGGTTTTTGCTCTGGCCACAGCGCTTCCGGCGTGTGGGTGAATGAACGCGCAGAGACCAGCGTGCCAGGTCTTTATTCCGCTGGCGATATGGCGGCAGTGCCGCACAACTATATGCTCGGCGCCTTTACCTACGGCTGGTTCGCAGGACAGAACGCTGCGGAATATGTCGCCGGTCGCGAATTTGCGCAAGTGGACGCCGGACAAGTTGCACGGGAAAAGCAACGTGTTTTCGCACCACTGCTGCGTGAACACGGTTTGCCGCCAGCGCAGGTGGAATACAAGTTGCGCCGCTTCGTTAACGATTATCTGCAACCGCCAAAAGTCACTCGCAAAATGGAAATTGCCCTGGAGCGTTTCGAGCAGATCGAAGACGATATCAGTCAATTAAAAGCGGCCAATCCTCACGAACTGATGCGCGCCATGGAAGTGGCGGTAATTCGGGATTGCGCGGAAATGGCAGCGCGAGCGTCACTGTACCGCCAGGAAAGCCGCTGGGGTTTGTATCACTACCGCGTCGATTTTCCCGAGCGCGACGACGCCAACTGGTTTTATCACTGCCACCTGAAAAAAGACCAGTCCGGCCGCATGGTCAGCCTCAAACGCGAAGTGGAACCCTATTTGATTCCCCTGGATGCCAATGAGCGCGACGCCTACAACAAATTGCGCCTGAAAGCCGCCAATGGCTAATTGTAGAGAGCATGAATGATGAGCCAGAAAGCCCACGATATTTTTTTTCGCAGCAATGCGCCGGTTACCGTCGATGAAGACAAATGTATCGCCCACAAAGGCTGTACCGTTTGTGTCGATGTCTGCCCTATGGATTTGCTCGCGATCAATCCGGAAACGCAAAAAGCCTATATGCAGTTCGACGAATGCTGGTACTGCATGCCCTGCGAAACCGATTGTCCGACCGGCGCAGTAAAGGTGGAAATTCCCTATTTATTGCGCTGAAAAATTTAGCTACCCGTTTACATCGGATGCACTGATTTGAAATTCCTACGCGACCTACTCCCACCGAAGAGCGGCGCGTTTAATAGAGTGAGACATAAAATGCGTTTGCATAAACTACTGCTTTCCCTTCTCCTGCCTTTGGTCGGTGTTGCTGCCCAGGCGGAAACCATCCGCGTTGCCATAGGCACCCAGGACACCACCATCAACTGCGCCGCTGGCGGTCTGTTGGTGCGCGAACTGAATTTGCTGGAAAAATATTTGCCCAAAACCGGCAAATATAAAGACGCGAAATACGATATCCAGTGGCGCAATTTCACCAGCGGCGCACCGCTGACCAACGAAATGGTCGCGGGTAAACTGGATTTTGGTTCCATGGCAGAATTTCCGGGCTCATTCAACGGTGCGGCGCATTTGGACGCGGGCAAGCGCAGCCTGTTTATCAATGTGTTGTCCGGCAGTATTAAAGGCAGCGGCAATGGCATAGTGGTCCCGGCTGCTTCACAAGTGCAGTCGCTGGCGGACCTCAAAGGCAAAACCATTTCCGTGCCCTTCGCCTCCACCGCTCACGGGGTATTGCTGCGCGCAGTGCGCGATCTCGGCTGGGATCCGGAAAAAGATGTGCGCATTATTTCCCAGGCTCCGGAAATTGCCGGCTCCGCACTGAAAAGCAACCGCATCGACGGTCACGCGAATTTTGTTCCCTTCGCTGATTTGTTTCCCAACCGCGGTTTTGCGCGCAAAATTTTCGACGGTTCACAAACCAATGCGCCGACTTTTCACGGTGGTTTAGTGGATGCCGCTTACGCGGAAAAATATCCGGAAATCGTAATTGCCTATCTGCAAGCGGTGATCGAAGCTGACCAATTGCTCGCCGCCGAGCCGGAAAAATACAGCGAGCTGATCGAAAAAGTCACTGGTATCGAAGCGGAAGTGAATTACCTGTTCCACGGCCCGCTCGGCCTGCAGACCCGCGATCTCACCTGGAAACCAGAATTCCGTCAGGCTACCCACACCGCTATCGAAACGCTGAAAACTCTTAAGCGCACCGATCGCGATCTGGATATCGAAAAATTCATTACCGACAAATATGTACGGGATGCCTTTAAAGCATCTGGCAAGGACTACGACGCTGCGCTGAAAAATTACGCTCCGTTGGCACTGACGGCGAAAGATGCGGAGACCGGCCAACCGATTACTAATTTCAACCGCCTTGCGCAAATCTGGGTAAAAGACGAGCCGCTCGTGCGTCACTACGCTTCGCCAGAAGCCGCGTTTAAAGCTCTCGCGCAACTGGAAACCGAAGGCAAAGCCATTCGCGCGGTTTACGCCCAGGCACGGGATAGCGGTTTGAAATTGCTCGCCGGTCAGGCCTGGTTCGTGAAGGACGAAAAAGGCCAGTTGAATGCTTTCCTTCTCAAAGATCAGGCGGAAACCTTCGCTAAACAAAACGGCGGTCAGGTGCGCGATTTCGCGACCGTCAGCCGCTAGGAGTCGACCATGGCCATTGCCGCTCTGCCCTCACGCCTGATTCTGCCGGGATTATCGCTGCTGGCCTGCCTGGTGTTTTGGCACTGGGCTTCCACCAGCCGGTTGGATTTAGGGCTGATTTCTTTTGTGTACGTGCCGCCGCCGGGGGCGGTGGCGGAGGCCGCCTGGGGCCTGGCGACCTCACCCAAGTTGCTGCCGCATTTAACCAGCAGCCTCGGGCGGGTGTTCGCTGGCTATTTCGCAGCAGTAGTGTTGGGAATCGGCATTGGCCTGTTTATCGGCCGCTGGAAATTAATGGAGTCTCTTTTATTGCCGCCGCTGGAAGTGTTGCGTCCGATCCCGGCGGTGGCCTGGATTCCGTTGGCGATTTTGATGTTCCCGTCGTCGGAGCTGTCGATGATTTTCATCACCTTTACCGGCGCGCTGTTTCCGATTCTGCTCAACACCATTCACGGTGTGGACGCGGTGGATAAACGCCTGGTGGCCTCAGCGCGCAGTCTCGGCGCCAAACCCTGGGCCATTTTGCGGGAAATTATTTTGCCCGGCGCGGCGCCGAGCATTATCACCGGCCTCACCATCGGCATGGGCACCTCCTGGTTCTGTCTGGTGACGGCGGAAATGATTTCCGGCCAGTTCGGTATCGGCTATTACACCTGGGAGAGTTATCTGATCCAGCGCTACCCCGAAATTATTGTCGGCATGTTGCTGATCGGTGTGCTCGGTATGGGCAGCAGTCTGCTGATTAAAACCGGCGGCCGATTTTTGATTCCCTGGTATCACCTGCGCCGCTCTATTTAATTTTTGATAAACAAACTGGTTGATGTGGAGACCTGTTATGAATGCCAACAGCCCTTTCCCTGGAGCAGTCACAGCGACAGACCTGTCGATCCATCTGGGCCACGGCAAAGACCGTTTCGAAGCCGTGCAGAAAATTGGTTTCGATATTCACGCCGGTGAATTTATTTGCATCCTAGGCCCCTCCGGCTGCGGCAAATCCACTTTGCTCGGCGCACTGGCGGGTCACCTGGTGCCGAGCGGCGGACAATTGCTAGTGGATAATCAGGCCGTCAACGGTCCCGCGCCGGAGCGCGGTATGGTGTTTCAGCACCACACGCTGTTTCCCTGGCGCCGGGTGATCGACAACGTCGCCTTCGGTTTGAAAATGCGCGGCGTCAATAAAGCGGAACGCCATCGGCAAGCGCAGGAAATTCTGCAATTGGTTGGATTGGAAGGTTTTGAAAAACGCTGGCCCAGCCAGCTCTCCGGCGGTATGCAGCAGCGCGTGGAAATCGCCCGGGTGCTGATCAACCGCCCGCGCCTGTTATTAATGGATGAGCCTTTCGGCGCACTGGATGCTCAATGCCGTATGGAAATGCAGCAATTGCTGCTGGGTATTTGGAGTCGTATTCGCACCACTGTCATTTTCGTCACTCACGATATCGACGAAGCACTGTTTCTCGCCGATCGAATTCTGGTGATGAGCCCGCGTCCCGGAAGATTAATAGAGGATTTGAAAGTAACCTTCCCCCGCCCGCGCGAGGCGGATGTGGTTACCAGTCCGGAATTTATGCGCTTGAAACGCCACTGCCTGGAACTGTTGCGTCACGAACCCGGTCAGGCACTGCCGCGTTTGTCGCCTCTCGGCATTCCGCGCGAGCTGGAAGCCCAGACGGCCTGATGAATTGCTAGAAGTCGCTTGATAAAAAATGCTTTCCTAAAAAAGAGAATCTTATGGAAACCCCGAATTACACCGAAAACCCCGACATACTCGTGCTGCAACCCCGCCTGCAGGACCCGGACGCCGGTGTGCGCCGGGTGGCTTTGATTGAATTGGCGGATCTGGAAGATCCAGATGCACTGCCATTTTTGGCGGGCGCCCTGCGCCAAGACGCGGATGCGCAAGTGCGTGCAGAAGCCGCTCGCCTGTTAGAAGCCTGGGAAGAACCCGCCATTGCCACAGCACTGTGCGATGCCTTAAGCGACCCTGATGAGTCGGTGCAGGAAGCCGCCGCGCAGAGCCTGAATCAACTAAAAAGCGCCCCCGCGGGCCGCGCCATACTGCCCTACGTGCAACACAGCGAGGCCTCCGTGCGCAGCCGCGCCCTTCGCGCCCTGCGGGAGTTGCGGCTGCCGGAAAGTGCGGGATCCGCCTTGGCAGCCCTCGCCGATGAACACGCCTCCGTGCGCCGCGAAGCTGTCAGTGTTCTCGGCTGGCTCAAATACACCCAAGCCCTGCCCGAACTCGCGCGCTTGGCCGTGGATGATCCGCAGGAAGAGGTGCGCCGCGCTGCCGTCGGCACACTCGCCATGGCGGAGGATCAAGCCGCTGCGGAAGCATTGCTGAGCGCCCTGCGCGACCCGGCGTGGCAGGTGCGGGAAGAAGCGATTATTACCCTGGGAAAGTTGCGTTTGGCCCACGCGGCGCAATCTTTGGTCGCCGCTCTGCATGACGACTACTGGCAATGCCGCCTGCAAGCCGCCCGCTCCTTGGGCAAATTGCGTTTCGCGCCGGCGGTTGCCGAGCTCGCCAATCTGCTGAGCCACAGCATCAGTAATCTGCGCAAAGAAGCCGCCCTGGCCTTGGGAGAAATCGGCAGCAGCGCCGCCCTGCCCGCTCTGCAAAACGCGGAACAAGATCAGGACCCGGAAGTGCGCAAATCCGTGCGCATCGCCATCGCCCAATTGAGCCTGCTCAATCATGAACCGCCCAGCGCCTCTTGAAATCCGCAACTCCCGCACCCGGCGGGAGTTGGTCCTCAATTGGTCCCCCGACCAGCAACAAAGCATCCCCCACCACCGCCTACGCGGTCACTGCCCTTGCTCCAGCTGCCGCGCCGCGCGCATACGCGGCCAGATCTCGCTAGTGGATGAGGCGGTAAAGGTGGAATCGGTGAATCTATTTCCATATGGCGTGCAGCTGGTCTTCAGCGATGGGCACGAACGGGGGATTTATCCTTGGGGGTATCTTTTTGACTTATAGGGCGGCCGGTGTATTATATTTTGGTTACATTTAATACAAGTCCGTCTTGTGGGAGGATCTATGTCCCGAGCAACTACCATGACCGTGCGTTTAAAAGGGCCTTTGAGTGACTTTGTGGCTGAGAACGTAGGTGAGTACGGTGTTTACGACAACGTCAGTGAATATGTCCGGGATCTGATTCGCCGNGATATGGAGCGTGCGGAGGCGGAGGCNTTTGAGCGCCTAAAAGCAGAACTCAACCATGCGTTTGCTGCNCCCGAATCGTCTTATCAACCTCTAACGGCAGCCGACATCATCGCNCGCAATAAGGCGTGATCCATGCGTCAGATTCGCATACAGGAAGNGGCATCCTATCGCCTGGATGAGATTTATCGTTACACCCGCGACCGTTGGGGTGTCCAACAAGCGGATCGTTATATCAATGGATTATTCGAAGCTTTTTCCAAGATTGACTCCCGCGGAATATCTTCACGCCCTGTGCCTGCAGAATTTGGAGTGGAAGGCTTTTATTTCCGTTACGAAAAGCATGTTGTGTATTGGCGCAGGCTGTCGAATGGCGATATAGGTATTGTCACTATCCTGCATGAGCGAATGCACCGGATTGACAGATTTCGGGAAGATTTTGGTATTTAATCCCGCACCCGTCGCCTTTTCACCGCATCCTTCGCCCAACTCGCCGCAACGGCTTCAACGGATTCGTGTGAATCCTTTGCGACCTCGTCCTCATCCGCTTTAACTGGCGCAGCTTCAACGGCCGCAGTGGTTTCAACCTGAGGTGCGATCAATTGTCCTTGATCCAACTCGATGATCGAGAGGTCCGTTACCAGCAAAAAAGCTGCTGAAGATACACTGGCGATTAACATAAAAACCTCTTAATAATCCAAATCCAAACTCGCGCTAGGCGCGAAGCTGATCAGCAAATACAAAGTCACTGAAACCAGCGCCAACAAAATGGTTGCGCGTATCCACAGAGACGAATCAATGGACGGAGCACTGCGCAAAGGCTCGCCGCCGGTTTTGTAGCCGGTGATCATGGCGGAGATCAGATTTTCGTTTTTCAAAAAGACATGAAACAGCACCGCAAGCACATGCAGAACCGTGGCGGCGAATATCCAGTAGAACAATTCTTTGTGTAGCGCGGTCAGTTGCAGGCTGGTCTCATTGGAGACATAACCGTAAAGCGCGCCCGCATTAAAAATTTCGTCGTTGGCGAACAATCCGCTGACGGCCTGAATCAATAAAGCCACCAGAAAAAACAGCACCATCAAAGCGCCGAGCGGATTATGCCCTGCGGTGGTGGTCTCTTTGCCGCGCAATAAATTGATGGTGTAGTGCCAGGTCACAATGGGCGAGCGGACAAAATTGGCGAAGCGCGCGTACCAAGTGCCAAAAAATCCCCAGAGAATACGAAAAGTCACGAGCACAGTGACCGCGTAACCAAACCACTCGTGATATTGAAACCAGGAAATGCCGAGCCAGTTGGTGAGATAAGCTCCGGCAAAAGACAAAACCAACAGCCAATGGAAAATCCGCACGGGCACATCCCACACTTTGCGGCGGATAGTGGCAATACCTTGCGCTGAGGAATCCTGTGTGTTCACCGAAAAATCCGGTGCCGATGGAATCATGACAACCTCTGACTTTTAACTTGCCGGCCTGAATTCAGGCCGGCACATGCTTAACAGGAACGGTTACTTCACCTTGTAGTTGTCGTGGCAGCCTTTGCAATCCTGAGCAACTTTCTGGGCTGCTTCTTTAAATGCGGCGGTTGGACCTTTTTCACGCTCAACCACGGCCAGCAGATTTTCGGTATTTGCGCGGAAGTCTTTCAGGCGCTTTTTAAAGTCCTCTTTATCTTTCCAGATTTCAGCTTTGGCTTTGGATTGCGGCTCGCCGAGGTTGGAATCTTCGTGGAAAGTGCCGGGGAAAAATTCGTTGAGGGATACCAGACGCTTAGCCAGCGCCGGAACATCAACAGAGTTGTAATCCACTTCACCTTTCAAAATGCCGCCGAAGGGCTTGAAGGTTTTGCCCACCAGATTAAAAGCGGCACGGCGCTGCTCTACGGCATCTTTGCCGGAGAGCTGGGGTTTTTTAGCCTTGTCGTCCGCCGAGGCCGTAAAAGCCAGCGCCGCCAATACTGCTGCGACAACCACAGCTTTACCGGAATGTCTAACGGGGTATTTCATAATTCGAACGCTCCTAATGATGCTATTTGTGATTTGAATTGCTTGTGCGGATGCTTCGGCGGTTAGGGGTTGGCAATTATCGGGCCAAAGGATTTTTTTAAGCGGAAAAGCGCTGTAGAGCCCGTATTTCCTGGGCTTTGCACATAAGCGGTCGCGGCAAGTGATGCTGCCGACATAGCCAAGTGCTGATTTCTCAACAGAGACGATGTTTTAAAAACACTAGATCGCGTAACCGGCCGGCCCGCCCTTTTTGGCGAAGGAACGACTTCCGGGTAAGTCCTAAACTGGGTTGGCCAAATCTCCTCGGTTTTCAGATTTTTTCTTTCTATCCTCATAACCAGATTTGGTAAATGACGAAAATCTGCACAGATTTCTCTTGTGAATTTGAGCAATTGTATGGATCAGCACATGAGTGTTGGTCGGCAATCAGTGTCATCTGTTAAGAATTAAGCACGCGCTTTAAAGCGAGGACAAAAATGTGCTGGCAAAGCAGCACTTGCCGTTAAAAAATCCAACAATGTTTATTTTTTCTTAATCCCGCTGTTGAGTTTTCACCTTTAAGTTACTGATTTTGCTTTGGTATGCCGCTTGCACTGGGCCGGCTTTCGCTACAAATGTATTCACGGGATCCACTATGAGCTTGCAAACGCAGTACAAAGCAAAAACTCCTTTTTCTTTTTTTAATAGAAAACCATTGGCTTCTTTAATTATCGCGAGTGTCGCAGCGCCCGCGTTAACTTTTGCACAAGGCATTCCGTCTTCCGGCGTGATTGAAGAAATTCTGGTCATGGGCGCTATCGCCACTTCTGCGGCCACCACCAATCTTGAGCAGGTTTACGATCTGCCGCTGTCCCAATCGTTTATTTCCGGAGACGTGCTGGATCGCGAATTGGGCCTCGATTACGAAGCCATTTCCAAGCGCTTGGCCAACGTAACCTTTAACCAGAACAATACTCGCGGTGCCTCTCTGTCTATTCGCGGCGTTGGTAAACGCGCATTCGCTGAAGTGCAGGACCCCAGTGTGCTGGTGGTGCAGGACGGCGTGAGCTTCGGTCTTACCGCTCTCGGCAATTTCGATTTTTATGACGTGGAAAGTGTGGAAGGTTTTCGCGGTCCCGTGGGCACTTGGGGCGGTAAAGGTGGCAGTTCCGGTGCGGTTTATGTCAACACCAAGCGGCCCACCTTCGAACAGGAATCGGATTTCTCCATCACCATCGGTGATCGCGAAGCCCTCATTATTAAAGGTGCAAGTGGTGGCCCGGTGATTGACGATCTGCTCGCCTGGCGCGGCTCCTTCGTTGTCGATAAAGGCCGCGGCTATTACAAAAACCGCTACAACACCAATTACACCCTGTACGACAAAAACCGCCTTAGCGGCCGCGTACAGTTTTTATTGACGCCGACCGAAAATTTCGAAGCGCGCCTGAGTGTGGATACCGAATCCCGCGCGCCGCAATTGCAAAATGGGTTGACCTTCTACCACGACCAGCCCGAATACTATGAAAACGGTGGCCGCACAGATGGTTCAGGCACCAGTGCTCGCGCCAAGTTATATGGCTTTTATAACAACAATGATGTCTGGACTCCGGCGCGCGACTGGTTTGTCGGCCGGGATTTCAACGGCGATATTTATACCTACGACGATTATGTCGCCGGTGAAGAACTTGAGATGGTGAACTTTAACCAGATCGAAGGCCAGACGGTTTCCAACCGGGGCGCTTCTCTGGAATTGAAATACGCTTTCGAAAACAGTGATCTCACCTCGATCACCGCAGTGCGTGAATATACCTTCGACGCCCACAACGACGAGGGCACACCCTTCGATATTAATATCGACGGCGGTGGCGGTGTTTTCTATCGCCAGTACAGTCAGGAAGTCTTTTTGGATGGCACGATTGAAGACACATTTAAGTACCGCGCCGGCTTTATTTTATTTAAAACCGACAACGACATTACTTCGAAAACCGGTTGGGGTTCCGATGCCGGCGCCTGGTTTGCGTCCAACACGCAATACAATATTTTGGAGCGCAATGCCGGCACCAACCGTGGCTCCGGTTTAGCTTTGCTACGTGACTCTTTGGATAACGGTCGCAGACAAGGCCACACCTATGTCAACACTCAAAGTAACGCCATCTTCGGTCAAATAAGTTGGAATTGGCATG
>Ga0065721_10048722_pt1 | contig 110688 bp, 102 predicted proteins | sample Mesricmetagenome_FD_59108 | JGI IMG/M metagenome (GOLD analysis project Ga0065721, IMG submission 59108) | Mesophilic microbial community from rice straw/compost enrichment Sample: eDNA_1 v2 (version 2) | ecosystem: Engineered > Solid waste > Grass > Composting > Bioreactor | place: USA...
CTGGCGCGCCGGCATGCGAGGCTGCGCGCCGCCGCTGGCGAGCGCCGCGAGGCCGCCGCCGCCGCGGCGGAAGAGCATGCAGCCGCTGTACGGCAATGGCGCGGCTGGCTTGAAGCACTTGCGCTGCCGGACATGTCGCCGGATGCAGCGCTCGAAGTCTTCGAGCTCGCCGAGCAAGCCTTGCAGCGGCTCCAAGAGCGGGACCGCCGCGCGGCTAAGCATGCCGCGGCGGCTGCCCAACTCGCCGCGTTCGAAGCCCGCGCGGCGGAGCTCTGCGCCGCTTTCCCTGATGCGGCGCATCGGCTGCCTGCCGAGCCGGCGCTTGCGCTGCGGCTCTTGCAGGCGGAGCTGCGCCGGCAGGCTGCGGCGCAGGAGGAAGCCGCCCGGCTGGATGAGCGGCTTCAAGTCTTACAGCTCGCGGTTGCTGCTGTGCAAGACAAGCAGCAGCAGCTCGACGCTTTTATCCGGGAGCTCATTGACGCTGCCGGCTTCAACAATGAAACCGAATTCGCCGCTATTCTGGTTCACCGCTCTCGATTGGAAGCCATAAATATGGAAATCTCCAAGCTGCAGATCGAAATGACCGCAGGTTTGTCGGAACAGCGGATGAAAGAGCTCGAACGGCTTCTGTCTACGAATGATGGTGATGAGCTGGAACGACTACATATTGAAAGTCAACATCAAACCAAACAGATGGAGCAGAGCAAGGCGGAGCTGCTGGAGCGGCGAGGCAGACTGAGTCAGCAACTAGAGGATTTGCTGCAAGAGGAGAAGCATCGGGAGCTGCTGGCCGTGAAAGAAATGACGATTGCTCAGCTTACTCAGGATGCAGAGCGTTATGCCGTACTGAGTGTCAGCGCCTCTCTGATCAGAGCTACGAAACGAATTTATGAAGAAGAGCGGCAGCCTGCTTTGCTTAAGTTGGCGAGTGAATATGTCCGCAGACTTACGGAAGGAAGGTATATCCGGGTGCTTACAACTCCCGACCAGCCTTCCATCCGATTGGAAACTTCCGATAATCGGCTGGTGGATTCTGTCATGCTGAGCCGCGGCACAGCCGAACTGGTCTATCTGGCCATGCGGCTTGCGCTTGCTGTAGAACGAACAGCAGCAGCGGGAATGCCGCTGCTGCTGGATGATTTGTTTGTTAACTTTGACCGCCAGCGTCTGCAAGCGGCAGCCCTATTGCTTGGCGAGTTGTCCTTGACGCGCCAATTGCTTCTTTTTACCTGTCATGATCACATTCGAGAGATGCTTCAGAGCTGCATACCTCATGCCCGACATATCCAGCTTTCCGGCCGCAGCCGGCAGCTAATGAGCCATCTTGCGCCGAATGACCAGGAATAACCATCCTAAGCTGATAAGGCCAAAGATCGGATAGAGCGTAGAGAGCAGCGGACCAAAGCCGATCTGGCTTGCGACAAAGCAGAAAGCAAGAACCCCGATGGTCAATACCGGGCGTGACCACTTCAGCCGTTCCTGAAGCTGGAGGGTGAGGCCGTAAATATCGGCAATAAGAGTTGTGAAGATTTCAGCAAAGATAAGGAAAATATAAATGTACTGCACGACAGAACCAAGCTGCTTGGCGATGCCTCCCATCGGGATTGCAAACTGCTGAATGCCGGGCATATGGACGGACAACGCAATATGACCGGCCAGCAGCATAATTCCAATTCCGATTCCGCCGACCCAGGAGCCAAGCATAATGGTTTTTCGGTCATGAATTTCTGCCCCAAGCGGAACAAGTACAGCCTGTGCCATCGACAGATTAAAGGCCGTATACAGAAACGGTGATGCCCATGCGGACCACATCGAATGATCGGTGGCAATCGTTATGAATCTGCCGGATTCCGGAGTTTGAAAGGTATCCAGCATAATAAGTCCGGTGAACAGCAGCATGAATGGCACAACAATGGCATTCACTGTCAGGATCGCTTTCATACCCTTGCGAAGCAGGAAGTAACAGGCGGCAATGGTGATGATTAATCCGAACTGATAGGGGATATTCCAATTTTCATAGAAAATCGTACCTGCTCCGGCGAGCATAACGGCCGTAACTCCCAGCAGGACAACAAGCATGAAATGGCTGATCCATCTCCCGTACTTATCGCCAAATAATGCAATATTAAGATCTTCGTATGATTTTGCCCCGATTTCACTGGCTATGAGCATCATTTTGCTGCCCAGCCATATGAAGAGCGCCGTCGCAACTGCGATCGTCAGCGTACCCCAATAGCCGAAGCGGGTGAAAAACTGCAAGATCTCTTGTCCAGTCGCGAAACCGGCGCCCACAATTGTGCCTATATAAGTTGATGCAATTTGCAAAACCTTACCTGTACGCTTCGCCATGGCATGTCCTCCCGAAATAACCTTCTATTATAGAAGGTATGTCCCAATAGGGACGGGCATGACTGCAACTTCCAGGCAAACAGCCGGTTATGCCCCGGCCAATAGTTTAATGGAAACGATTTTGTCACGGTCCGGATCAAGGTCAAACTTGAGGAGCGAATCCTTTCCTTGATAAGTAATAATATAGCTGTTCTGTGAGGAGGGTTTGCCAAGCGCCTTCAGAACGGCATCCGTACGGTCCTCGACATGAACGCCGCTAAGTCCGGTGACAATGGATTTATCGTAAACCTCAATATATTGAATGGTTTTATGCTCGTTAATTCCAACGGCAAAACCTGTATATTCGTAGACTTCGATCGCTTCCTTATCGTCTTCCAGACTGTAGACATCATTAGCACTGCCGAAGCGCTCCGACACTTTAGTATTGGAATCGCCGATGGCAAGCCCCAGCATGACCGGATGAGAGGCATCCCACTGCTGCTTATTGGATACGTTGGTGCTCGAAGTTTTTCCGCCTGATGATTCTGCACTAGTGTCTCCGCGATCGGAATTTGCACCATTTGAGTTGGGTTCATCTCCGGACTTTTCGTTCATTTGCCCCTGCAGATAGGTTTTCTGAGGGGTATCACCTGTCAAGTAAGAATCCGCATGCTTCTCAGCAGGCTGATAACTCGATTGGGCATTCGGATTTGCATTATTCGTGCAGCCGGTTGCTGTCAGCAAGGTGAAGGCCAGGATGGCAGCCCATTTTGCTGCGCCGTATTTCTGTGTTGTTTTGTGCATGCTTCTGCGCTCCTTTTAGGTCGCTTTTTGTCCCATTCTTATCATTATAAACGTCCATAACTGGAAAAAGTTTCTTCATTATATACCCCTTCTATGAAAAAGCAAGCATCTCCTTCTTCGATAAAAAAAATGAAAAAGCCGGGTTGCGTTATTTGCCTTTCCTATGGTAAGTTATCGAAAAGAGATTTTGGTGGAGGGAATAACGATGGATATTTTAAAAGAACGAATTTTAGAGCAAGCATCGGTGCTTTCAAACGATGTATTGCGGCTGGATTCCATACTTAACCACCAGGTCGATCCTGCTCTAACGATGGAAATGGGACATGAATTCGCAAAACGATTTGCTGACGAGAAAATTACAAAAGTTGTTACGATTGAATCTTCGGGCATCCCCGTTGCTTTCGCAGCAGCTTATGTACTAGGTGTACCGCTTGTATTCGCACGTCGCAAGAAAACTTTAATCGCGGATCCGGAAGCTTATTCGGAACGTGTTCCATCCTTCACGAAGGGGATGGTGACCGACATTATGGTGTCGAAGCAGTTCTTGTCGAATGAAGATAAAGTGCTGTTCATCGATGATATTATTGCGAATGGCGATGCAGCACGCGGACTTGTGAAGATTATCGAAAGATCAGGTGCACATCTGGTAGGCATGGGCATCGTATTGGAGAAATCCTTCCAGGCAGGTTCCAGAACACTGCGGGAGCAAGGTGTCCGGGTTGAATCACTTGTAAATGTTACTTCTTTGAAAAACGGGCAAATTCAGTTCGACTAAGTTATAATGAGAGTGAAGGAACCGAGGGGAGGCAGCGGCAATGTTAACTTCTGAATTTTTGTCTGCGAAACTGGGTGACGCGAAAGTTCACTTCGAACGCGCACTGGATTGCAAGCATACGGAATTTGATGATTTGTATCCTTATATGATTGAGCATCCGCAATTTTTCTGGTACAAGCGTTATGTCGCATGGTCGGAACTTCTTACGATTGTGAAACTTTGCGACGAACTCGGTGAGGAATGGAAAGGTCAATTCACAGAACGTCAAGCTGAATATATTGCAAAACGCGTCATGTCCTCAAGAGTGCTCGATGAATGGTATGAAACCAATGATTCCAAGGAGCATGTCGGTTAGTCCGTACGGAGGTATTAGCGGTGATTAGTGAAGAGCAGTTAGATCAATTCCGCGTAAGCGGCGAGCTTATACGAGTTATGCGAGACGAGATGGAAGTAAACGATGTGGTTGGAATCGTTGTTGCATGGGATGATACATCGGTCGTGATCCGTCGTGCGAATAGGCGAGTCGTCAAGCTAAGCCGCAATTACCGCTTTGAGCTTGCCTCAAGCGAACGCGGCTTTGCTGAGTAGCAACTAAAAGAGCTGTCCTCAGTCATTTTTAATGACTGGGGACAGCTCTTTTGTTACCACATAAGAATGTATAAGTTTCCGAGCCAGTCGGAAGAACAAATTCTTATTGGCGATAAAACCTACCTCTAAACGCGGTCGCCCTTCTTCGAAAGGCCTCGATAGAGGTTTTCTCACCACATAAGAATGTATAAGTTTCCGAGCCAGTCGGAAGAACAAATTCTTATTGGCGATAAAACCTACCTCTAAACGCGGTCGCCCTTCTTCGAATGGCCTCGGTAGAGGTTTTCTCACCACATAAGAATGTATAAGTTTCCGAGCCAGTCGGAAGAACAAATTCTTATTGGCGATAAAACCTACCTCTAAACGCGGTCGCCCTTCTTCGAAAGGCCTCGATAGAGGTTTTCTCAATATAAGTACCTGCTTTCCTATCTCGTCATAAATAAAAAAGGCTTTGGTCGTCTATTGCTAGACTCCAAAACCTTTGGTAATTTTAAGTTGGTGCGGTCGAGAGGACTCGAACCTCCACGGCTGTTACACCACTAGAACCTGAATCTAGCGCGTCTGCCAATTCCGCCACGACCGCAAATATTACTAACGAAAAATATAATAGCATTAATTCCTGGGGTAAGTCAAGCACTTTGGAAAAAATCATTATCCATTATGAAGAGGGGGATAAGCGAACAAATAAAAAAGGCTCCAGCTCATGCGCTGAAACCCTTTATGTATGGTGCGGTCGAGAGGACTCGAACCTCCACGGCTGTTACACCACTAGAACCTGAATCTAGCGCGTCTGCCAATTCCGCCACGACCGCATGCCTTATTACGTTCCTTATGGTAGCATGTTCATCATTCTTTCGTCAACTATTCCGATAAAGTTGCAATATTCAGCATATTTTTCCTTGGTTGGACAAACAATGAAGGGGATAAAGACGAAAGGGTGTATGACATGATTAAATCTTGCAAGGCAGCTGCCATTTGGGTTATTGCACTCCTGTTACTAGTGCCCGTTGGCGCCGGACATGCGATGGCTGCTGAAGAAGAACAAGCCGTAAGACAATTCGCTATCGTCATTGATGATTTCGGCAACGGAATGGATGGCACGGAAGAGATGCTGAAGTTGCCGGTCAAATTTACGGTAGCCATTATGCCGTTTATGCCAACGACCCAAAAGGATGCAGAGGAAGCGCATCGGCTTGGTCATGATGTCATTGTACATATGCCGATGGAGCCCAATAAGGGGCTCAAGAAATGGCTGGGACCGGGAGCTATTACAGCGGACCTCAGTGATGCCGAAATTCGGAAGCGGGTAGAAGAGGCTATTGATAATGTCCCTTATGCAGTAGGCATGAATAATCATATGGGCTCTAAAATAACAGCTGATGAGCGGATCATGCGAATCGTACTCGCCGTATGCAAGGAGCGGGGCTTATTCTTCCTGGACAGCCGTACAACGTTCAAGACGGTCGTTCCAAAAGTGACGCAGGAGCTTGGTGTACCGGCTTTGGCGAATAATGTCTTTCTGGATGATGTGTATACCGAGCAGCATGTTGCTAAACAGATGACGATTGCCAGAAAACATCTCGAATCCCATGAGACCTGTATTGTTATCGGGCATGTTGGACCCCCCGGCAAAAAAACGGCAGCCGTCCTTAAGGCATCTATTCCAGCGATGCAATCGGACGGCCGGGTACAATTCGTGAAGCTGACGAATCTGGTTCCATCCTTAACGGGTGATCCATTTATATTGCCGAATCCCTGAAGCAATGGCCGCAGCGACCCGAAGCTGTTCACGGGGGTTGGTGAGCATCGTACGGTCGCCTTCATGGCTGATGAATCCCATTTCAACAATAACGGAAGGCTGATCAACTTTGCGAAGCAGGTAGAATGGCTTTCCTTCCCTTGGGTAAAAGGCTGTTTGCTGCTGTCTGTTGAGCGTATCTTGAATACAAAAGGCGAGCAGGGCGCTTTCGCCAGAGGATTGGTGAAGAACAAGCGGACCATGCTTGGAACGGTCCTTTGTCCAGTTAACATGGAGACTAACCAGCATTGTTGTCTCGATCTCATCCGTTAATTGGCGGCGCTGTGACAAATCACGTTTGTGACGCGATCGGCTTATATGCCATCTGTTGTCATCGCTAAGCGCATAATCGCCGGTTCGATTCAACACAGCCGGAATGCCCTGACTGTTAAGCAGCAGATACAGCTTTTGGGCAATCGCCAGGTTAATGTCTTTTTCCAAGGTCGGGCCGGCTGCAGCTCCTCCATCAATCCCTCCATGTCCGGCATCAATTAAAACAACTGCTGACGGCATCGTCCAGTTGTCCTCCGGGGCATGGGCCAGCTGTTTCGTTTGTGGTACGGCAGCTGTCAGCTGCGAAGCTAATCCAAACAAACCGATCAATACAAGGACGGCAATCCGCATTATTATGAACAACTTGAATTCCTCCTTCATTTTGCTAAGACGCCGTATAAAGCAGCTACCGATAGAGTGGCTTAATGAAGGAAAACTCATGCATGTTTACGACATGGACATTACGGGCAAACTTCTAGTAACAAATTAACCGAAGAGGTGATCGAGCGTGGCCAATGGACATGATCTGATTAAGTATATGACCGTGGAATTTGTGAACTACATCGAGACGCCGAGGGATGAACGTAAAGCAGCGAGGGCGTCAGCCAAAGCGGTAAAAGAGCATTGGCTGACGCGTTGGTTTGGATGGGGCGGATCAAGTATTTTGTTATGGTGGAGAGGACGTACGGAACGTTAGCGGTAAAAGGAACCGAGCTCGGCAAGAAGCTTAAGGGGAATGTACCTTGTGCTGCTGCCGAGCTCGTCTGTTTCCAGCGCAGCATAAACGGTACCGTCATTGCCCCAGCTATGATAGCCTGTAACGGACCAAACATACAGCATTTGCTTATTATACCGTTCAGCTGTATAGCGAAGCGGTTCTTTGGAGCTTAATGCTTTCAGAACAATACTGGTGTTATCAGCCGTTGCCTGAAGCGGCTTCTTGATGAGCCATGGCATTTCGCTGTAAGGATCAAAAGAGCGGCTTCGTACGGCTCTCTTGATAACGGAATCACCTTCTAATGCGTAACGGCCCGCAAGCCCTTCTTCTGCCTTAACGGTCTTCTCCCAGGTTGCTTGCTGAAGAGGCAGCCACTCTCCGCTCATACCATCCAGATAAGTTTCATCCGCAGATCCGTTTACATCCCAAACGGCTAATAACGGATGGATATATAATGGCTTATTGGATTCCGATATAGAGGAGATGAGTTCAAGCTGCACAAGGGACTGACGCAGCGTTGTCTGATCGAACAAATAATCCCCCGTGCCGTATTCCCCCAGAGCAAACCCGCCATTTTCCTTCGCTTGAATAATCAGATAGCCGACTGTTAGATCATTATTCTTCACAATGGCAATCCAGCTATGCGTGCCGGGGCCAAGCGGGGACACGGTAAATTCAGCCTGATCCCATGCTTTGAACTCCGGAAGCTTCGCAAGCTCGTCCATCCAGCCGCGAATCACGCCATGAAGCTCATTTGCTTGTGAGGCCGGGGAGGGAGGTATTGCTTCTGCTTGAAGGGTTGGAACAGCGACAAGGAACGTTGATACTACTAATGCGGCTATTGCCGCTTGTCGAATCCAGTTTTTCATTAGGCACATCCTTCCTTGATTCCTTTCGGACCTGTTTTCCATTATATTGGACAAGCCCGCAGAAGGCTGTTGGAACCTGTCGCGGGCATAGTCTGGCAGATTGTTCTTTTTTTGGCGTATTGCTGCGAATGCCGTCTATTTGTCTCTATTCGATGCCTTCGAGGTGGAAAATACCGCAGTTAATGGCGGAAGCCGTCACCCGCGGTTCATACTGCCACTTGATCTCGGTCTGCCGCTGATTAAACTGCTCCTCGATCGCTGACTTTGATTCTTCCTCGGCATGCTTGATCATCGGGTCATAGTAATGCCGTATCCTATCGAGCTCTTCCTCCAGCCTTGCTGCCGCTTCAGCGGCCCAGGTATAGTCATAATTTTTGAGCTTACGTTCAAGAGAAGTTTCGACTATGCCTAATGCTTTGGCGAAAGATAAGCCATTTCGTGTCACATGAACATTAGCTGGAAGCCGCGGTGTAAGCTTGAGATTTTTCAGCCGGTCATAAAAATTCTCGACTACAAGACCTGTTGCAAGGGAGACGCCGTAGCTGTGAATCTCCTCACGCTTCCGGTCGCAGGCGAATTCCACGCGCATATTAACACCCAGCCATGCGGTGTACGGCGTCGATTGGAAGGGAGTGCTCGAACGCCGTTCAGGCTCCTGGAACAGGTTCACATAGCTTCCTGAAGATTTGGCAGCACCAAACAGCTGCTCCAGCTTGCGGGAGCCGAAGTACAGATCTTCTCTTGGTGTACGGGCACCGCTTGCCAGATTGCTGTTGACGAACCCGAAGGAGCGGTTAAGCGCAGCATCCACAGAAGAAGCTGCCTGCGCAGGCACCGGAGCCGGAGAAGCCAGGCTTTCCTCATATTTCTCCTTGTCCGTAACAAGCAGATAAGTCATCGTCTCCGGCTCAGAACCCGTGCGGTCAACAAAGCTCCAGTAGAAGGGGCGGTTCGTCAGCTCGCGGTCGGCAGCAGGAGAGAGCTTGACGGTGAAATGAGCAGGTGATTTCTCAATAATTGAGCATTGCGTCGCTTCAAGGAAACGCTGCACATATTTATGAACTTGTTTCGAATTCACGGTTTCACCTCGATTTTCTGGCCGAGTGCTGTCATCTGCGCAAGGATTGTTGGTCCTGTTGACGGCTCGGGTGAATCTGTTTCTTCACGGAGCTTGGAGATCGTTGATCCCAGATGGTTCAGCTTCTCTTCCAGATGAGAGGTATCTCCTCCCGACTCAAGGAGCATTCGCGCCAGTTGCTGTTCAATGGAGCCGGCATCCGATTCGAATTTCTCCAGAATATGATCCAGTCCGCCAATAACCAGCTCGAACAGATTGATTTTCTCATGGAGGAGATTGACGATATGCTCTTCAATCGTCCCGAGTGTGCACAAATTATAGATCTTTACATCTTCCTTCTGCCCAAGCCGGTGGACACGGCCAATCCGCTGCTCGACGCGCATCGGGTTCCAAGGCAGGTCGAAGTTAATCATATGGGAGCAGAACTGCAGATTGATGCCTTCGCCGCCGGCTTCGGTAGCAATGAGCACTTGAGCGCGGCCGCGGAACAAATCCATCATCCAGTCCTTTTTGCCGCGGTTCATGCCGCCCCGATATGGTACGGCTAGGATATTATGCGAGCGGAAAAATTGCAGCAAATATTCCTGCGATGCCCGATACTCGGTGAAGATAATAACTTTGTCATTAATTTGCTGGATAAGCTCCATAACTTTCTCGGCCTTGGTATTGGCCTTTACCTGCTTGATAAACTCGATAAGCCCCCAAATTTTCGGGCGGATCGGTGAATCCTCGGCGGTTTTCTTGAACAGATTTACGAGTGTAATAAATACCGCATCGCGGCTGCTGCATACCTCGCGCTGCAGCGTAACTAGCGGGAGCATGCTCATCATATCAACGCCATCTTCTTTATAGCGGTCTCTGACGAACGAGGTTACGGCATCATAGAGTGCCTTCTCCTCCGTAGACAGCTCAAGAGGGATATTCTTCACGACACGCTTCGTGAACGAAACGCCGCCATCGCCCCGCCGATTGCGGATCATGACGGTGGACAACGCATCCTGGAGCTGATCCTCGTTCTTCGGAAGCCGTTTATCAACAACAAAGTTGGCGGCGAATTCGCTTTGGCCGCCCAACTGGCCGGGCTTCAGCAGGGTGATGAGATTGTACAGCTCATCGAGATCGTTCTGGATCGGTGTAGCGGTGAGAAGAAGACAATATTTTTTGCGAAGCTGCAGCGCAAATTGATAGTTTGTTGTCTTTTTATTTTTGAGCTTATGGGCTTCATCAATAATGATCATGTCATAATCCTGTCCGAGGATGATGTCACGGTGCGGATCACGCTTGGCCGTATCAATGGAAGCTACAACAACATCATATTGCCAGGTATGTTCTTTCTTTTGTGCAACGGCCGAGATGCCAAACTTCGAATTCAACTCTCTTACCCATTGCAAGACGAGGGAAGCAGGTACAAGAATAAGCGCCCGCCGGACGAGGCCGCGCACCATATATTCTTTGATGACCAGTCCGGCTTCAATTGTTTTGCCGAGGCCTACTTCATCGGCGAGAATGGCCCGTCCGCCCATTTCATGTACAACCTTGCGTGCCGTATCAACCTGATGCGGCATCGGCTCGAAGGAAGGGAGCGTACGCAGGCATTGCAGCTGCTCGAAGCTGTCGACCCGTTTGGCTTGTTCGGCTTCCATGGACAGCTGATAGAGCGTCCAATCATCCCAAGGTCCGTTTTTCGCCATACGGTTTTGCAGCTCTTCGAACCAGCTGCGGTCGCATTGCAGATCAACAAGCGGATGCAGCTTGCGCCTTACCACAGAAGCTTCATTGGAAGCGGGATTCACATTCGCCTGATTATTTATAGTAGAGGTCACGGTCGGCAGCTCCTTTTCAACATATAAGAAAGTATAGGTTTCCCTATACGGCGCTTATATTTCACCTGCGAAACGTATGCTCCTCCTAAGGACAGAGCAGCCGTTGACGCTTGGCGAATAGTGATAATTGTCACTAGTATGGCCTTTTTCATCAAATCTTAACAAGCATGCCTCTCGCGGTGAAATAGAAGGCCGTATATTGAAAATGAATACGTTCCCGGATGTCAAAAAACGAGCAAAATAAGCGATAGGACAAGCAATAGACAGAGAATGGGCGATGTAAGCGCAGAATAGCGGCGAAATAGGTGAAAACTGGTGTGGAGACCGATATGTAGTATAGTATAATAAGCAGTACACACAATATATGGTGCCCGACACATACGATAATAGGTGTGCATGCGATATAAGGGGACATGGGAGGAAGGACCAATCGGATGGTAAAAACGCGGAAATTGGAAGGTCTTAGCGAGAAAATATTTTTGGACCGCTACGCTTGGAAAAATGCGGACACAAGCAATACGGCAGTAGGGGATGTCGTTCTGGTCCTGACAAAGGATGATCCGAAATTCCCGGCCAAAGAGGTTGGGGAAGTCATCGGACGCAGCGGAGCCGAAGTGACCGTAAAGCTGAGAAGCGGGGATACTGTGACGACCAGCGTGGAGAAACTCACGCTTACAATAGAGAAGACACCAGAAGAAATGTGGGACCGTCTGGCCGGGGCAATGGCGGGAGCAGAAGCCGGTGCAGAGAAGCAGCGTACGTGGACGGAACGATTCCGTTATATTCTGGATGATTGGAAGCTGGTTCCGGGCGGCCGTATTGCTGCTGGCGCCGGTGCCAGCGAAGAATTAACGCTGTTCAACTGCTACGTTATTCCATCGCCAAAGGACAGCCGGGGCGGCATTATGACAACCTTGTCGGAAATGACCGAAATTATGGCGCGCGGGGGCGGTGTAGGGATTAATCTATCTTCGCTGCGTCCACGCCGTGCCATCGTTGCAGGCGTTAACGGATCTTCGAGCGGTGCCGTATCATGGGGAGGCCTGTTCAGCTATACGACGGGTTTGATCGAGCAGGGCGGCAGCCGCCGAGGCGCGCTGATGCTGATGATTAATGACTGGCATCCGGATGTCCTCGACTTCATTACGGTGAAGCAGACGATGGGGCAAGTGACAAATGCGAACCTGTCGGTATGCGTAAGTAATGCTTTTATGACAGCTGTGAAGGAAGACCTGGAGTGGGAGCTTGTCTTCCCGGATACAAAGGAACCAGGCTATGATGAACTGTGGACGGGCGATCTGGATGCGTGGAAGAAGCTTGGCAAAAGGGTAGTGCCATACAAAACCGTTCGCGCCCGCGAAATATGGCATACAATCATTGAATCGGCGTGGAAATCGGCTGAGCCTGGCGTTGTCTTCATGGAATATTACAACCAGATGTCGAACAGCTGGTATTTCAACCCGATCATCTGTACCAATCCTTGCGGCGAGCAAGGGCTGCCGGGCTGGGGTGTCTGCAACCTGTCGGCTATCAATCTGTCCAAGTTTTATGATGAAGGCCAGCATGACGTGGATTGGGAAGAGCTGTCGAAGGTGACCCAATGGTCGGTACGTTTCCTCGATAATGTTATTGATACAACACCTTATCACTTTGAAGAGAACGAGAAGAATCAGAAGAAAGAGCGTCGTGTCGGTCTTGGGACGATGGGGCTTGCGGAGCTGATGATCAAGCTCGGCATCCGTTACGGCAGCCCGGAATCTCTTCTGTTCCTCGATAAAATATATGGCTTTATGGCGCGCGAAGCTTATCTGGCTTCCTCTGAGATAGCTGCGGAGAAAGGTTCATTCGAAGCATTTGATGCAGAGAAATTCCTGCAGAGCGGCTTTATGAAAAACATGGTATCCGAGTTCCCCGAAGTTGGCGAAGCCGTTTTGGCGAAAGGCATCCGTAACGTTACCATTATTACGCAGGCGCCGACAGGAAGCACAGGTACGATGGTGGGCACCTCGACAGGCATCGAGCCTTATTTCGCCTTCGAATATTTCCGCCAAAGCCGCCTTGGCTTCGACAAGCAGCTGGTGCCAATTGCGCAAGCCTGGAAGGATGCGCATCCGGATGAAGAATTGCCGGATTACTTTGTAACCGCAATGGACCTGTCGGCGAAGGATCATATCCGGGCCCAAGCGGCGATTCAGCGCTGGGTGGACAGCTCGATCTCGAAGACGGCGAATTGTCCAAGCGACTTTACGGTGGAAGAAACAAAAGAGCTGTATGAGCTGGCGTTTGACCTTGGCTGCAAAGGCGTAACGATTTATCGGGACGGCAGCCGTGATGTGCAGGTATTGTCAACGAAGAAGGATGACAAGCCGGAGTCGGCAGCAGGTGAAGCGGCAGCCGCAGCAGAAGCGGTGAAAGAAGAAAATAAGCTTGAGACGCTTCATACAACGCTAAACCCAAAAGTATCGCCGCAGGCGGAGCAGGACTTCGACAAACAGTATAAACGCCGTCCGCAAATTCTTCGCGGCGCAACGTATAAGGTGAATACGCCGTTTGGCATGGCTTATATTACGATCAATGATCTGAACGGAATACCAGGGGAGATTTTCCTGAACGTAGGCAAGGCTGGCTCTGATGTCTTCGCAATGGCGGAAGCCTTGGGCCGCGTATGCTCCTTGTTCCTCCGTTACGGCGATCATGGCAATAAGGTGAAGCTGCTGATCAAGCATCTTAAAGGCATTGGCGGTACGGGCGCTATTGGCTTTGGTGCTAACCGGGTAGAATCGATTGCCGATGCGGTAGCCAAGGCGCTGGAGATTCATATCGAGAGCACCAACGAGCAGGCGGCCGCTTATGAGCCTGTAAAAGCTGCTCCTGCATTGTCGGTTGCAGCAGCACCGGCAGTAGAGGATTCGCATAAGCATGGCGAGGTTACCTCGCGTGACCTATGTCCCTCCTGCGGATCAGCCTCGCTAATTAATGTGGAAGGCTGCAAACAATGCAGCAACTGCGGGTATAGTAAATGTAATTAATAATTGAACAAGCGATCATCGGGAGCACAGGGATTAACCCGCTTCTCGATGATCGCTTGTTTTTTTGCAATATATCTTATTTAAACAATCGCGGAGTTTCCTCCCACAGCTTCAGAGCAGTTGCCTTATCAATTGCCCATGCTTTCACGCCAACGGTCATGCTGTTGTCCGTATGCAGGGGCGCGATATCGCAGTTCTCGCAATAAACACCGCCGTATTCATTTAGTTGAGGGCTGACAGCACACCATACAATCGTGGCCGCGCCTTCCGAGATCGTTTTTCTTTCGTCGTCATATTGTTCATAGCCGCGCTCTCCGTTTGACTTGATTGCTCCAAAGGCTGAGAGTTCTTCTTCAGACAACGCATGGGAAAGACCGGTGACGATACTGCCCGGATGAACGGTAAAGGCATAAATGTTATCTTTTCTAAAGAGCTCATTAACTGCGACGCTGAGCAGCGACACCGCCGTTTTGGCTTGTCCGTAAGCAATCCACTTATCATAAGCCGAATGAAGAAAGTTAGGATCTTCAAAATGGAATGCAGAGTACCAATGAGCACGGGAAGATAAAGTCACGACCCGGGCACCGTTCGCTTTTTTCAATTGAGGGAGAAGTGAATTTATTAAGTGATAATGTCCGAGATAGTTGGCTGAAATTTGCATTTCATTTCCTTGATCATCTCGCGAGAGCGGAATCGCCATCACGCCCGCGCTATTAATCATAATGTCCAGCTTGTCATATCGCGCTTGGAACCATCTGCCGAAAGCGTCAATCGTTTCCCGCTTGCTCAGATCCATCTCATCAGGATATAACTCTACATTAGATATGCCGGCCAATGCCTGGCTCGCTTTGTTGACGTTTCTGGCAGGTACAATCACTTTCGCGCCAGCCGCAGCAAGTGCTTTGGTGGATTCTAATCCCAGACCGGCAGATCCCCCGGTAATCATGATGATTTTACCCGTCAAATCAAGGTCTTTCACGATTTCGTCAACTGTTGTTCTAGCCGAATAGCCGGATGGAATAGGTTTTTGCATTAGATACCGCCGCCTCGAAGTTTACTGAAGTGAGTTACTTTGTATCGAACCTTCTCCAGGATCTTTTGGCGCTTTTCAAGCTCAAGCTCCATTTTCGACGCATGCTCCCGAAGGATTTCATGGCATCGTGTAAAGTCTTTGGCCCGATAAGCGTCAACATAGATTTTGATTTGCTCCAAGGACATGTCCGTATCCTTCAAGTTTACGATAAAAGTCAGATATTCTACTGTCAATTCATCGTAGACTTTGTATCCTCGGGCGTTTTTTGCAGGCTCGTCAATTAATCCTAATTGTTCGTAGTAGCGAATGGTAGGGATTGGCAGGCCAATTCGTTTGGAGACTTCGGAAATTTGATACAAATGATTCTCACCTCGCGGAATCAAGATTACAACGTAAAGTTGACTTTATGTCAACCGCTAATTGTTTTGAACAGCGTTATTTTTTAGAAATATCGAGATACCAAACAGGATAGGGATGTAGCAGAACACAATATATTGTCCAATCGTTGAGTATAAGCGGGTTACCATTTGAATCTGGTCATCATTCTTTATGAACAATAACAGAATCAGAATAAGCCCGATAAATACTTTTAGACTTAATCGTTGTTTCAATCGGATGTTTTGTTTCATACTATGACAGGCTGCCCATAGCCCTAGAGAAACAATGGCCAGTATTTTAACTATCCAAATTGTAATTAACAGAGATTCCATACGCTGCATAAGAGGATAATCAAGAGTTGAAATCAAACTTAAGGTCGGCCAGGCAATTTGCTCAAGCTGCGCCTGACATGCCTACCATAGACAATATTAAATTTAATAAGCCGCCTGCCAAGACAGCCCAGAAGGACCATTTGATTGCTTTCTTCTGATTCCTGATGAAAGGGTAGATGACAAGAAGGATTTCGCATCGAATATATTCATGTGCCATTTTCCCGGAAGACTTCATGATTTCTGTCAGATTATGGTTGAATACCGGAAAAATATTATCCGGATGCAAACGCGGCAGGACAGCAAATAACTGAGGCATTATAAAAAGAAAGATACTTACGGTTCCCCACATACATAATCCTGTAACCGATTGAAAGCCGCCGGATATGGCGTAGTATACAATAAGCAGAATAATTAAACCGATGGGCCATGTATGGCTATGAGGGAAGATCCATACATGAACGATTTGGAGATAATACAGCACAGCTACAAAAGAGCCAAATACGAAATATAGAATCAGGATGAAATTGACAGCAGTCCCTGCTACGCTTCCAAAATACCTCTTGTTTATGGAGACCAAATTTGCCTGCTCCTGCTGTTGCCGATTAAGTACAAAAACCATCATCCATACTGCCAGAGCGGTAAAAAGACTAGCTATGATTACGGAGATCCAGGCATCATGTCCGGCATCAAACGCGGTATCATGCTGAAAGCTCATTGTTCTGAAGCCTATTAAACTCACATACATCAGAAAAAATAAATGTAGGGGTGACACAGAAAATTTATCGCTGACTGCTCCATTCACGTAAATTTGCCTCCATTCTTATTATATTATTTTTGGCTTCCGTACTGCACAAGCTTAATCTTTGTGGTCACATGTGATTTCATATCCGGATAAGCCGCATAAAATGCCGGAGCAGTCCATCCCCGGATTTTACTTCGGAAGAAGCTGCCAAACCCAACCGGATCTATATCCGCATGGCGGCAGGATTGGATGAATTGTTCCACTTCATCTGATAGGTACTTTTCAAGCTTCATTTGTAATTGTGAAGAATCCAAATCGGCATAACGGTCCGGCATGCCTTTTATTACGGCCTTAGCTGTAATGTTTATGTCAACTGCATAGGATACCTGAGAGGCAATTGTCGTGGATTTGTTTTTAAAGGAAGCTTTAGATGTGGCAATCTGCACGAAAGCAGATGATTCACGATCCTTTTTGGAGTCATCCAAGGGGAGCGTAAAGGTACCGTTTTTCCCGTTCTCAATAAGCATTTTTAGCCATAACGAATCCGTGTTCCCTTTTTGTTGAATAAGTTTTCCGTTTTTCCCGTCCTTGAATAGAACAATGCCATCGAGCTGGGCATTTTTTTCTTGATCTATTGCAATATGCGGTAAAAAAACATCTCTTCCTTCATCGTAGAAATTGAAAAGGATGGTTTGTAAATCGGTATGAGGCAGATTAGCCTTTTTCGAGTTCTGAATAAGCATTTCCATCAAAAATAAGGGATCATGCGTCGGGATTGTTGCAGCCAACAAATCGTTAGCTGTGTGATCGGCAACGGCCAATTGAAGGTTGCCTGAGATAGATACATCTTTGGAAAGAAATTTCAAAATGGGGCCAATATTCTGATGAGCATAGTCTTTTCCAAAAACGACCATTCTCATTTGTCCGTATTCAATTGGGTGATTGGCCTTGAAATTATGAAGCGGGATCATGTCATAGCTGTTGCTGGAGGTTGTTTTTAACAGCTTCATACTTGTTTTTTCTTTCACGGAATAATCTCCAATCAGTATGCTGGTTAACACATTGTCGTTATCCAAGTCATAGCCTGCGGTCTGAACAAGCTCGATTTGATCAATGACCTCTTCATTGCTGCAAGAAGCAAGAAGTATACCTAGAGCCAATAACAGCAGAGGCAATCCGCCATTTATCCTGCATCCCAACGACAGTCACTCCTCGTCAAAATCACGTTTTACTTTTTGTTTTTTTGGCTGATACCGAATGCTTGTAACGGGTTTGAGAAAGCTTGGCCTTGCATTGATCTGCGAATAAGAGGACCGGACTAAGCTATCCTTGAGATCTTGCGTTCGTAAGGGAAAGAAAGGAACCGTATACGGATATCCCAACGAACGGAGCTGGGATAAATGGATAATGATAATGCTAACGCCTAGCGCAATTCCCAGACTGCCCCAAATGGCAGCGAGAAAAATAATCGGGAATCGCAAAAAACGAATCGCGTTCGACATTTTATAGATTGGTGTCACAAATGAAGCCAAAGCGGACAAGGAAACAATGATAATGAGAACATTACTTGTTAAGGAAGCTTCGATCGCAGCCTGGCCCAAAATAATCCCTCCAACAATTCCAAGGGTTTGACCGATGCGACTTGGAAGACGGGCTCCGGCTTCCCTTAAAAATTCTACTGTAATCTCTAAAAAGAGAGCTTCGATCAACGGCGGGAAAGGAACATTTTGTCTCGAGTAGATCAGACGTCCAAGCAGCTCCTTAGGAATAACATCGTAATGGAAGGTAATGACCGCAACATACATAGCGGAGGCAAGAAGCGAGAACACCACTCCAAAAATCCGAATAAATCGAAAAAATGATCCCAGCAGCCAAGGAGTATAGTAATCCTCCGGCGATAAGAAAAAGTCAAATAAATTGGAAGGACCCGTAATAAAGTAGGGAGATCCATCGCAAACAACAGCTACTTGTCCTAACACAAGAGAATAGACAACCCGATCTCTCCGCTCTGTTGTTGTAAATAAAGGAAATGGAGTGAAAGAATTATCAGCAATAAGCTGATCTAATTGAGTGGTGTCAAAAATAACATCAAAATTAAGAGTTGATATCCGTTTTTCCATTTTCGCTACATTTTCTTGATTTGCCGCATTTTTAAGATACAGCAAGGAAACTCTGGTCTTGGACAAAGTGCCCACGGTTATTTCTTTAATGATCAAGTCGGGACTGTTTAATTGCAGGCGAATCAGCTTCAGGTTAAAATCCACATCTTCCACAAACCCAACCTTTGGTCCAACAACGCTAAATTCCTCTTCTGTTTCGTTACTTGTGCGAAGCCCCTTTTTTCCGGTAATGGGCACAAGCGCATACGAATCAAGCTTTGCGTCGCTGTGCACAAGTAACAGACCCTTCAACACACTTGATTGAATGGTTTCCATTTCATTGGTTAATTGAGTTCCGTCTATTGGAATATGGGGGACGATCTCTTCGATTTTTGATAAGGAAGTGGAGGGTTCTAATTGTTGAAGTGACTTTATGATGAGATTAAGCATGTCTTTATCTATTAATGTTTTGTAATAGGATAGTTTAAAGGATGTTGGCGCCGTAAGCATAAAGGAAAGTTCGATCGTAACAAAATCACTTGACTGATGGCAAGCCGCAAGGAATTCATCTATCATTGCTTTGTTCAATTGGCTGCTTGGCAAGACTGTTCATTCCCATCATCTGGTTTGTTTATATTCTGGATGAATGCTTATTGTATTATTCATAGACGGAATGGACGCATTGGCATGACCTATTTGGAGGGGCAAGCTTAGTAAGCTTAGTCGCCGTACGTTGGATTTCCTTCAATGAAATCAGGAGAGATGGGCGGCTCGCGGGGGCTACGTTGGAGTTACTCCAGTAAAAAGTCCAGAATGGGGCTTCTTTATCCAAAATTCGTTGATTACACTGTAGCCGATCCAATGTAAATCGAGTTTTCGGTCCAACAGGCTCGGTTATCCTGTACGGAATCCATTGTAGTTCTACTTTGTTGGATAGAGAGAAGGAAGGGGCTATTAGCTATTAGAGCACTTACTTCAATATAAAAGCCGTCCCAATGTCAATTATTGACTTTTGAGACGGCCTTTTTGGTTGCTTTATTTCCTCCGGTCAATCGGCTTCTTCCGTAAATACAGCCAAGTATTTGACTTGCTCGGAGATCGGGATGACGAGATGCTCTTCCAGGGAGTTGAAGTACATGCCGTCTCCCGCACTCATGTCATATTCCGTGCTGCCAACCTTATATTTCATTTGACCGGATAAAACATAAATGAATTCCTGTCCTTCATGAGAGAAGACATGGCTCTTTACTTCCCCGCGTTCCGCCACAAACAAGTACGGCTGCATCATTTTATCTCTTCGTCCTGATGCGAAGGCAAAGAAAGAATAGCCTTTATCCGTCTTGATCCACTTCTCAGGCTCCAGATAATCTGATGCATTTATGTAGACCGTGCCATTGCTAGGGGACGGTTCAAGCAGGTCGGATACTTTTACGCCTAATGCGGAGGCGATTTTGATAAGTGTTGCTACCGCGGGCATTGTGCTGCCGTTTTCGATTTTGGAGAGCATGCTTTTCGTAAAGCCGCAGGCTGCGGATACTTCGTCTTGCGTTCGTTTCTGTTCCTTGCGGATTAATCGGATTCTTTTGCCCAATTCCATCTATATCCCTCACGTTATCCAGTTTACTCTGTACTACAACTTTACCGATACTTTCGCGAAAACACCAGCCGTTTCAACAAAAAATATAGATTGCCGGATGGAAGGGAATGGTTTATAATCAAATTGTTATTCAACAGTGTTGAATTAAATTTAAATATGTTGAATGGGGTGGAGTACGTTGAAGAAATTTAAAGTCGGCCTTGTTGGTGCGGGCGGAGTCTCTGAATTGCATCTGGAAGGCTACAAAGCTAACCCGGAACGTGTATCTATTACGGCAATCTGTGATCCGAATGAAGAGGTTCTTCATGCCCGCGCAGACAAATACGGAATCGAACAGCGTTTTACGGATTTGAATGATTTTATTCAAAATAGCGGTGTTGATGTTACGGTTGTCTGCACACCTACCTCCATTCGAAAGCAAGTTGTTCTACCTTTGTTAGAAGCGGGAATTCCTCTTCTGGTGGAAAAACCGTTCTCCGATACGTTAAGCGATGCAATTGCTATTACGGAGAAAGCAAAGCAGCTTAACGTTCCTGTGGCTGTGAATCAGAACTTTAGACGTCATTATCCATTTGAAATCGTCAAGAATATCGTGGCTCAGCAAACCATTGGCAAGGTGACTATGATTCTGTTTAATGAAATGTTCTTCCGTCAGGACGCGGGATGGCGGCTTAATCAAGAAAGGCATGCCTTGTCCGTCATGGGCATTCATTGGTTTGACGGCTTCAGACAGATCCTGGGCTGTGAAGCAGAATCTGTCGCATGTATAATGACTTCCTCAGATGCGATCAACTGCAAAGGAGAAACGGATGCGACGGTACAGCTGAGATTTGCCAACGGTTCCATTGTAACGTACACCCAAAGCTTCTCTTCGAGAATTAGCCGGACCGAGATGATCGTTATCGGCGAGAAGGGAACGGTGAAATGCAAGCATAACCAGGTTGAACTGTACCTCGCAGGCGACCAGACTCCTTCGTGCATATGGGAAAACCATTATTCCCGCGAGCAGAACAGCCTCGATAACCTCGAACAGCTGTTAACATGGGTAGAGACTGGAACGGTTGCAAGCAACAGCGCGGAAGATAATTTAAAGACGGTCGCTTTACTCGATGCGGCCTACCGGTCAGCAGCCGATTCGCAAATCATCAGACTTAACAGCGGAATTAAGATATGAGGATCAAATATGCTTTTTCAAGGCCAACAGCATCGGATGAAGAGCGTAATCACCTGTTTAATGAATATAGGAAAGCCGGTTATGACGGATTGCAGCTGAAAGCCGGGCAATATGCCCCTTATTTGCATCAACCGGAGCGGTTTATTGAAGAATGGGGACAAAGTGAAGGAATAGCTGCTGCTCTCATTACCGGCGGGAATGTGGATGGCTCAGGAGTGAGACAGCTAAGAGAGCTGTTTCGCTTCGGCCAGAAGATTGGGACCGAACGGATTGTATTCTGTCACGGAGTATCCCGAACTCAAACGTCGGTGGAGGATATCCGCAGATTTGCAGAACAACTGTCGGAGCTCGGCAAGGAAGCGCAGCAATACGGCTTAAAGCTTTCGCTTCATCATCATTATGATCAGCCGGTTATGTACAGGGAGGATTTCGATATTTTCTTCGATCGCGTGCAGCCGGGGAGTGTGGGACTTACCGTTGATACCGCTCATCTGGTGAAATCCGGTATTAGTAATGGTGCCGAGTTAATCAGAGCTTATGCCTCCGTAATAGATAACTATCATATGAAAGATTTTGCAGCTGGAGAATGGCAAATTCTTGGACATGGAGACATCGATTTTGGACCGATTTTCCAGGCGATTCTGGATACGGGGTACCGTGGCTGGATCTCGGCAGATGAAGAAAGCGGCGGGGAGATTGTGGAAGGATTAACGGAGTGTATGAGCTTCTTGAAGCATGGCTTGCAATCTATTAAATAAAGGGAGAACAACTATGGCGACAATCTCGGATTTGCGCAAGGAAGTGGACGGCCGTATTCTTCCGATGGAGTGGGGCAAAATCCATTGGTTATGCGGTCAGGAGATCGATCCGGAGGCGGAAATGACCTTTGGAATGGTCTATATTGAGGCTGGTCAATCCAATGGCAGGCATATTCATCCCAATTGCGAAGAGCTTATCTTCGTATTGTCCGGTGAATGCGATCATACGCTGGGAGATGAAGTATTCCATCTGGAGCCAGGTATGATGCTAAGAATTCCACGAGGTATCCCGCATAATGCTACGGTAACAAGCTGGGAGCCTTGCCGAATGATTATTGCGTACTCTGCGCCTGACCGGCAGACGATTGGGGAATAGAATAACCGCCGAAATATGCACGACAATAATGATGGCTGTTCTGTTCAGATGGAAGATTGTTCGTATAGCGGGAGCGGTTCTGGCTGCATTCCTGCCGTTTGGTCCGTTTGTTCTGGAACGGCGATTAAAAGCAGAAGCATAAATTCACTTATGGATCTGAGAAAAACGAATGCCCGGTTACTCTCCAAGTTTTTTGGACAGAGACCGGGTCTTTTTTTTGATTTTAAAACTGTTTAACAGAAAAAAAAGATCAATATTAAATAATAATTTATTGCAAAACAATAAATACCATGCTAATATCGAGTTGTTTGTAAAGCGATGTTGACAAGAACCAAGCCTGCGGGAGATATTATCCGAATATACGCTTGGCTATTTTATAAGGAGGCCATCCATGAACAGAGAACCTGTTATCAGTCTGCAGAATGTAACAAAGCGGATAGGGAGAAAAAACATTATCGATGATCTTACGTTTGACGTGCCGCAGGGCGAAATATTTGGTTTCCTCGGACCAAACGGTGCCGGCAAGACAACGACCATCCGTATGATCGTTGGACTTATGTCGATTACTAAAGGCCAGATTTTGATCAAGGGGAAAAATATAAAGACGGAATTCGAGCAAGCGATTCGCCATGTAGGCGCTATTGTTGAAAATCCGGAAATGTACAAGTATTTAAGCGGTTATCATAACCTTGTTCATTATGCCCGCATGGTGCCGGGTGTGACCAAGGAACGGATTGATGAGGTTATTTCGCTGGTCAAGCTGGAAAATCGTATACATGAAAAAGTCCGGAAATACTCGCTGGGTATGCGTCAACGCCTTGGGGTTGCACAGGCCTTGCTGCATAGGCCTTCTTTGCTGATTCTGGATGAGCCTACGAATGGTCTTGATCCTGAAGGGATTCGCGAGCTGCGCGATTATTTGCGGCATTTAACCCGAACGGAAGGAATTACCGTGGTTGTCTCCAGCCATTTGTTATCTGAAATGGAGCTGATGTGCGACCGGGTCGCGATTTTACAGCGAGGCAAGCTGATTGATGTCAAGCCGATTCACTATTTTACGCAAGGGAACGAACTTGTTCAAACGTATCAGATTGAAGTACAGATGCCGGAGCAGGCCATGGCAGCTCTTGGGCAATTGGAAGTTGTACAGGGACTTACAATTTCTGAAGAAGGTCTTCTGGAGATCATGACCGAGAAGGAACATGTTCCGGATATTTTGGAAGAGCTGATGAAGAATCATATTCGTATCTATGGAGTTCAAAGGGTTCGCCGGTCACTGGAAGACGGATTCCTGGAATTAACGGGAGGTGGGCAGGCTGTTTAGTCTGGTGCGCAATGAAAATATGAAAATTTACCGCAGGATGCGGACGTGGATCCTGATTGCTTTGATGGCGGCCTTTGTGATATTCGCGAACATTATGATATGGCATGATGGCAAAAGCGCCGGGGGCAATGGCTGGCAGTCGGAGCTGAAGCAGGAGAAACAAATATGGAGCGAGCGTTTTGAGAACGCTGATCCGAATGACAGCAGCAGGGAGTATTATAAAGATCAGATTGCTATCATCGACTATCATCTGGAGCATGATATCCGCACGACGAAAGGTACCTTGTGGGATGGCATAAATGAATCAGCGGGCCTTGGAATCGTCATTACGATTTTTACCATCATTATCGCTGGAGATATCGTAGCAGCTGAATTTGCGACCGGGACCATTAAGCTGCTGCTTATCCGCCCTGCCAGCCGGTTGAAAATTCTTGTCTCCAAATATATTTCGATGCTATTATTCAGCATGGCTTTGCTGCTTATTTTATTTATCGTGTCCGTCGCCGTGAATGGAATCCTAGCTGGCTTCCACGATATAGATTTGCCTCTGATCAGCATAACGGATGGTCAGGTTGTTGAGAAAAACATGTTCCTCCATCTATGGGAAACGTATATGCTGAATGGTGTGTCCACAATTATGTATATCACTATAGCGTTTATGATTTCATCGGCATTCCGCAGCAGCGCCATGTCTATCGGCTTTTCCATCGGGATTCTGTTTGCGGGCAATATATTTCTCGAGTTGCTGCAACGGTACGACTGGAGCAAGTATCTGTTATTTGCCAACACGGATCTGACGCAATATCTGGAGGGCAGACCCTTCCAAGACGGAATGACGCTTTCCTTCTCGATTGGCGTGCTTGTTGTCTACTTCCTGGTGTTTAATCTCATATCCTGGCTCATGTTCACGCGAAGAGACGTGGCGGCCTAACACTAGAAAAGACCGATCCCTTGATTAGCTTCAAGGGACCGGTCTTTTCTGGTTCTTCATATTTGCCGGTACTTATGCTTTGATGTATTCCCCCAATCCCTTAACGTCTCAAACCCATCATATTACCGGAAGTGTATCTTCTTAAGCCTCGATAGAAGAGCAGAATACCTCCGGCGCACAGGACGGCGGCCATGCCAAGAGCCCCATATACAAAGGGCAGATCAACCTCCCGGATCAATGAAACAGGCATACTGCTTATAAAGCCGGCGGGAATGACCGTAAATAATACGATTCGGCCAAATCCCTTGAAGATTCCCGTAGGGTAAGTTGCGAAAGTAAGGAGCGCATTAAATAATTGAAAGCTTAGTCCCTCCGTATTGCCAAGCCAGAAGGAGAGGCATCCCGCCATCACGCAGAAAAAAATAAAGATAAGACCCGAGATCAACAGCGCAGCCGCAAATTTGATGATTCCAAGCAACGAGACATCCCCAAACCCTATAAAGATAAATACCGCAAACAGAAGATCGCCAATCGCGCTTACCGACATGCGGCTGATCAGTATGTTAAGCAGCACCGGCTTGGGCTGAGCCAGATAGACATCCAGCTGCCCGGTAGCAATCAGATTGGCAAGACGGGTCGCATTGCCGAAGAAGACGGACATAATGCCAAAGCCTCCGGCAGCAGCTGCCCACATCATCATCACATCCTGCATCGTCCAGCCGTTCAGCACGGGAAAACGCCGGAAATACATGCCCCAGAAAATAATCCAAACGATGTTGTTTACAATCATTGTTCCAACGGTCAGCAGGAAGCTGAAGCGAAATTCCATCGCGCCGGCCAGGTTAAGCTTCCAGCTGGCTGCCGTGAAACGGAGCAGGCGGCGAAGCCGACCAGGCTGATCATGCTCGGACAAGGACTTGAAGTTCTTATTATCCTCCATTAACATTCAGCTTCCGCACCCCCTTCCGGTATACCAGCCATACAACGAGTCCAATCCATACTGCCCACAGCCACTGAATGGCAAGCATGCCCGGAATTTCGTCATGATGCATATCAACCGCAGTGCGGGCTGGGAAATAGACGATGGCCTGAAAAGGCAGCCAGCGCCCTATATGCTGCAGCGTCTCCGGGAACAGCTCCAGCGGCATCAGCATTCCGCCGATGGTAAATAAAATTTTGTTATAGACGAATTCAAGGCCTCTCGTCTCTTCGACCCAGAAGGCGCTAAGGGCTATTAGCATGCCGAGCATAAAATTGATGGTAAAACCGCCAAGCGCCAATAACGGCAGCCACGCGAGCCCGGCTCCAACAGGCGGTAATCCGACCAGCAGCAGTCCAATTATCGAGCCGAGGAACAGGTTGATTATAAATCGGATCGCAACCTCGCTCATATATTCGACATAGTGGAAAGCCAAAAAGCTGATCGGCCGAATGAGCTTGAAAGCAACATCTCCGCTTTTTACTTCCTCTTCTATCCGGGTACTTAGGCTAGGTGTTGCGAGCACCATGGATTCGGTAAATACGAGATACCACATGATTTGCTTGAACGAGTATCCGGCAATCGTTGCAGTCCCGACGCCAGTATAGGTCGTCTGCCACAGCTGCATAAAAATATATAAGATCAGGAGCAAAAATAGCGACCGCACGACAAAATCAATCACGTAGGCAAGCTGGTTGCGCAAGGTGATTTTGCCGATAAATACATACTTGGCCGGCTTAGATAAGCTTATCATGTCGCAGCCTCCTTCACCTGGAACGTTCCGTACATTCGGGTAATAATATCCTCCATCGGCGGGTCCTGCACGGTCATGTCAACGATGCGATGGCTCGCCATTAAGGCGGACAGTACGGATTCGATTGTTGTCCGTTCGGTGTCGACGCTCAGAGTCAAGCGGGAGCCATTCAAGCTGGTTACAGTCACGCCGTCAAGCTCAAGCTTGCCGGGGTCATTCTCTAATACAAGCTGCACGGTCTTATGCGTCAGAAATTGCTGCTTCATGAAATCAACCTGCCCGTCGAACACAAGCCTTCCATGATTAATAACAATCGCCCGGTCACACAGCTTCTCGACATCGCCGGCATCATGAGAGGTGAGGAAGATGGTGGTACCCTCCTCGCGGTTCATCTCCAGGATCAGCTCGCGGATTCGCTGTTTGACAACAGCATCCAGTCCAATCGTTGGCTCATCGAGGAACAGCGCTTGCGGACGGTGGATGAGAGAAGCGGCGATTTCACAGCGCATCCGTTCACCGAGGGAAAGCTTCCGCACAGGTATTTGCAAGTAAGGGCCAAGCTCGAAGCGCTCGATCAGGTTATCGCGCCGCGCCTTGTAATCCTCCCGGCGGAGCTCATAGATCCGGCTCATCAGCTCGAATGTATCCAGCGGCGGGAGATGGTACCACAGCTGCGACTTCTGTCCGAATACGGAGCCGATGCGGTAAGCAAGCTTGGACCGTTCTGTCCACGGACAACATCCTAATACTTCTGCACTGCCGGAGGTCGGATGGAGAATGCCGGTCAGCATTTTGATCGTGGTCGACTTGCCCGCGCCATTTGGTCCAAGGAACGCTACGCTCTCTCCCTGGCCAACGGAGAACGTAATGCCTTCAACGGCAACCTTGTCCGTATAATGCGGTTTGATCAATGACCTCAGACTGCCCGCAAGGCCGGCTTGTTTTTTCTTGACTTGAAATATCTTCTCCAACTGTTCAACCTGAATGGACCTCACCAGACACACCCCTTTGTTATTTTCCTGCAAAAAAAGAGAAAGACCTCCGGTCAGTCTCGCCCAAGTTATGCAGGCGGAACTTTCCGAAGGTCTTTTATTCCTCACGGTGTAGCTTGGCGTCTAACGCACAAGCCGGCTTCGCTTGGTTCGCCATCCTGATGGAGTCGGATCCCTAGAAGCCCTTCCGAAAAACTATTTTCCACATATTAACATGATACGTTAGGTGTGGCAACAGCTTTTTCTTCCGAATTTTCTTCCGGTGAGCATTGCCACAATCTCTTTTCCTGACTAAGATTAGAAGAATGGGAAGGAGACCGCTTAAGTCATGTGGATTATATTTGCTATACTTGCTGCCTTATGCTTTGGTTTAAGAGGGATTTTATATCACTATACGAGCCAGCTTCCGTTAAGCCGGACGGTGCTGCTATGCGGCGTGTTTTCAATGGGAGCTCTTATATGCGGGGCAGCGGCTGTATTATCCGGCCAGCCCTGGACGACATCGGCTCTTGTCGGCATTCAGATGGGGGTGTTCTCATTTGTGGCGAATGCCAGCATGTTCAAGGGTTTTGCCGTTGGCAAAGCATCCCTTGTTGCGATCATAACGGCGCTTCCAGCCGTATTAGTTGTAGCGGGGGCGTATGTCATGTGGGGAGAAGCGCTTAAATATACCCAACTGGCAGCCTTTGTTGTCATTGTGTCAGGGATTCTGCTTGTGCGTTACTCGAATGATCTGTCGTTAAAAAATCTGCAAGGGGCGCAATGGGGCCTCTTGTCACTTGTCATGTTCGCGTGTAATGACTTGTCCGGTTCCTGGTCAACGAAGCTTGCAGCGCCGCTATTCCCGACGTTGTTCTTTATGTTCACTTCGGGTTCTGTTTGCTATGGCATATGGTGGATGAAAGACCGCTTTGCCCGGAAGAGCTTCTCCATGGCAGCTGCAGCTTCAGATGTATCCGTTGCTGCGGTTGAAGTATCCGTCACTGCTGCTGCGAAATCCTGGAGCGAGCGCCGAACGTTCCTGACCGGCATGCTGGTCGGTACAACAAATGCCGTAGGCATGATGATGATTGTAACGGCCTTTGATCTAGGCAAGACCGGACTTGTCTCTGCTGTAACCGCCTTGAATGTTCTCATTGTTCTTCTGTATACCCGGTTTGTCGTGAAGGAGAGGTTCACGCGCCTTGAGGTGACCGGAATGGCATGCGCGTTTGGCGGAATTCTTTTTCTTAGGCTAGTCGGGTAATAAAATAAACAAAAAAGATCACCATATCCCAAATCTGTTCACTGTTCGGTTGTCTGCTGGCTTTATATAATTTCAGTACATCCAGCACCAGCAGATAATGAGAATGGAGTGATCGTTATTAACGCAGCAGTTAAAACCGTACATATTGTCTTCAAAACCCATTTGGACATCGGATTCACCGATCTGGCAGCCAATGTTCTCGACCAGTATGTGCATTCCTTTATCCCAAAGGCGATTGAATTGGCAGAGCGTACGAAGGATGATGCCGAGCGGTTTATTTGGACGACAGGCTCCTGGCTTATCCGGTATTATCTCGAGCATGCGGCCCCGGAAGAGACGCGCAAGATGGAGGAAGCGATCCGTAAAGGACATATCGTTTGGCATGGGCTTCCGTTTACGACCCATACTGAATTGATGGATAAGAAGCTTTTTGAATTTGGATTATCAATTACGAGCCGTCTTGACAAAACATTTGGTAAACAAACGATTGGTGCCAAAATGACCGATGTTCCCGGCCATACAATTGGCATGGTTCCATTGCTTGCGGCTGCTGGTATCCGTTATTTACATTTGGGCACTAATCCGGCTTCCAAAGCCCCGGATGTTCCGCCGGCTTTTGTCTGGAGAGCAGCCGACGGTTCCGAGATTATTGTCAATTATGATGACTCCTATGGGGCGGCTATGGTTATTCCCGGCTTCGAGGATGCCTTGTATTTTGCCCATACGCTTGATAATGTCGGTCCGCAATCGCTGGAGGAGATCCATCGTCTGTACCGTGATTTGGCAGAGCAATATCCGAACGCCGTCATTAAGGCGTCGACCCTGGATGACTATGCGGACAGGATTTGGAGCTGTAAATCATCTTTACCTGTCGTGACAGAAGAAATAGGCGATTCGTGGATTCATGGAGCTGCCAGCGATCCGAGCAAAATCGCCGCTTACCGTGAATTGCTGCGTTTGCGTGATAAATGGATAGAGGAAGGCCGTCTTATTCCGGAAACGGAAGAATTCGATTCCTTCAACATGCAGCTCCTGCTAATTCCCGAACATACATGGGGACTGGAAGTGAAGAAATTCCTGCCTGACTTTGTTCATTATGCCAAGCCGGAATTCCAGGCAGCGCGAGACCGCGATGTAATTGGTGACAATTTGTTCCCGCTTACTTATGAATTTACTGCCAAATGGTCCTCCCAATACCGGGAGAGAACGGGTAAGCCTTCTTTCTCCTACAGCGAAGTTGAACGTTCATGGGATGAACAGCGGAGTTATGTTCGGGCAGCTTTGCAGGCGCTTTCTCCGGATAAACGGGCAGAGGCACAAGCCGCTGTAAATAGTCTGACCCCGACCGGGACAGCCGTGGAACAGTATGAGCCGATTGCAGCCGGACGCTCATATCATCTAGTACAATTTGAAGTGGTGTTTGGGGAAGACGGCTCCATCTGCTACTTGGAGGATCGGAATGGGAAGGTATGGTCGAGTGAGCAATCAAGAATCGGCCGTTATTTCTATGAAACATTTGGGCTGGCGGATTATCAGCGCTGGTACGAGCAGTACCACACGTATTGGGACCGGAATGCGGATTGGGTGGCCGGAGACTTCGGCAAGCCTGGCATGGAGTTTGCTAACCCGCGTCCGGAGCATCGCCGTTTTTCTCCTCGTATAGAGTCAATTCGGACGCTTCGCACGGATAAGACGGATCGGGTTCTGGTCAAGCTTCGTATGCCGGATGAAGCTGCTGTTATTCAGGGCGCTCCGCGGGTGCTGGAGTTATCTTACAGCTTTGCGAAGGACCGGACGGTTATCGACATTGAACTGGACTGGTTTGATAAGGACGCGCATCGCTTGCCGGAAGCAAGCTGGTTCACGGTTGCTCCGCTCGTCAACAATCCGAATCTGTGGAAGATGGAGAAGCTGGGAGCAATGCTGTCGCCGCTTGAAGTGGTGAAGGACGGCAACCGCAGCATGCATGCGGTTCAATCCCTGCTTGCTTACTCGGGATCAGACGGATCAGCCTCTATTCAGACGCTGGACGCTCCGCTGGTATCGATGGGGCAGCCTCGACTGCTGCAATTTGACAATACCTTTGCAGATCTGACCGGAGGTCTCCATTTCAATCTGCATAACAATATCTGGGGTACCAACTTCAGAATGTGGTATGAGGAGGATTCAAAGTTCCGGTTCTCGCTGGAGTTGAAATCGAATTAAGCAAATAAAGCCCAAGGCAGTCCCGAATGGGGAGGCCTTGGGCTTTTCCTGCACTAATTAATCTTCCGGTAAAGATTTTCCTCTCTTATACGTCCCGGGTGTAACGCCTGTCACTTTCTTGAATGTCCGGAAGAAGTGCTTCTCATCCTTGATCCCGACCATCGCGGAAACCTCATGAGCGGTATAAAGTCCGGATTTCAACAGCTCGCGCGCTTTGTCTACCCGATAGTTGATCAGGAACTCAATAAAGTTCTGCTGATAAGTCTTCTTGAACTGTTTGCTTAGATAAGCGGGGCTCATATTGATATGATCCGAGACGGATTGGAGACTGATATCCTCATTGTAATGAGCGAGGATATATTCCATTGCTTTGGCAATCACGGAATTGTTCCAGATCTTCTCGTTTTTCTTGATTTCAGCGAAAATCACTTCCAATATCTCATCTAAAGCTTGCAGAAGCCGCTCAAGGCTGGTGCAGCCGTTTAATTGCCTGTATAGCTTCAGTTCGCTGCCAAGAAACGTCTCGGCATTTAGTCCCAGGCGGTTCAGCAGCTTGATCAGTGTGACGGCAACATTGAAATTCAGCTTCATGAGATTGTCCGCTTGACCATTCGCCTGATAGATTTGCTCTAGTGTCAGACGTGCGCCTTCTTTGTCGTTTTGTTCCATGCTAAGAAACAGCTTCTGCTCATATTCGAAATCGATAAGGACAGAGGGAGAGCTCAATCTGGATTCAAGCTCGCGGTAGAAATAAGTCCGGTTGCCTTCTTTTGCAATCCGGGTCATCATTGCTTTCTTCGCCTGCGTAAAGGAAGTATGGATGTCGGCCAGCGACAGAACCGTATCCCCAACACCTATCGTGATCGTAAAGCTGAAATACTGGTTTACCGTCTGCACGATCTGGTTGAGCGCGTGGGTCAGCTGCTCTTCCAGCAGGGGGCCGGCAGGGAAGTTGATCAGGAAGCCCTGCTCGTTCTCGGTTCCAAACGGCAGAATCTCCACTCCAAGGTTGGCGATCATCTCAACTGTCATATTCTCAATACAATAATTGTAAAGCCGGATATCTGACCCGCGGCCGCCGGCTGCCAGTCCCTCCAATTGATCGATGCCCGCAGCCAGTACGGCGAATTTCTCGTAGGGCAGGGTAATATCCACGGCCTTGAACCGCGAATGCAGGTCGTCTGCATCCATGTTTTCTTCTTCGATCCATTGCTGCAGCGCCTGCTTCTGAGCGAGCCGGATATAGGTTCTGGCCTTTCGATCTGCTTCGCTTAAACGGTTGGCATCCTCCTGGTTGCGCTTCAGCCGCAGCTTCACCCGGGCGAGGCAGCTTTGAAGCTCCGAGGTTGCGACCGGCTTGAGCAGATAAGCGAAGGCGCCAGCTTCTAGCGCAGTCTGCGCATATTCAAACGAGTCATAGCTGCTGACGATGACAAATAAGGGACTGGCTTCGGCAGATTTCATCATCTGAAGCAAACGAAGTCCGTCCATTCGCGGCATTCGGATGTCGGCAAGCACAACATCCGGACGAAAGGCTTCGATCAATTCCAGCGCTTCTATCCCATCTGATGCCTGTTTCACGTTGTCATATCCAAGCTCTGTCAATTCCCGTCCGATCGATTCTCTGGTTCGTTGTTCGTCTTCCGCGATCAATATTTTCATCTGTTTATTCCTCCGTTTAATGGCAATACGACTTTCACTATTGTCCCTTCATTTGGCGCGCTTTGGACATGTAGACCGTATTCGCTGCCGTAATACAGCTTAATTCTTGAATTGACATTATAGATGCCGACTAAATCCCGAGTCTTGCGCGGATCTTCGCATAGCATAGCGTTTATTTCATCGGTCTGGCTATTCGTCATTCCTTTTCCATTGTCTTCGACATAGATTCTTAGCTCATTGCCGTAGGGCTGGGCAAAGATATGAATTTGCCGTTCTCCGCTTTTATCCTCCAGCCCGTGAAGAATGGCATTTTCGACGATTGGCTGAATGGTTAAGCGAAGGATATTGGCGGACATCATGTCTGCGTCGACATCGAAGTGAACCTGGAACGAATCTCCGAACCTCAACTTCTGAAGCGTCAAATATTTTCTCACCTGAGCGAGTTCCTCTGCCAAAGGTACGATATGTTTTCCCTTACTGAGCGAATAACGGAACAGTTCGGATAAATCTTGTACCATTTGCCTCGCCGTCTCGGCATTATCGTCTTGAATGACCGCTTTAATCGAAGACAAGGTATTATACAGGAAATGAGGATTGATCTTGCTTTGCAGCGACTCCATTTCGGAATGGCGGCGAGACCATTCGATTTCATATTTTTCCTGAATCAGCACATTGACGTTCTCGACCATCGTGTTAAAGCCTTGCTGGATTTCGGCAAATTCATCTTCGCCCTTGACCTCTGCCTTATAAGAGAAATCCCCCGTTTGGAACCGTTTGAAGGACAACTGAAGGCGAATGAGAGGAGAAGTGATAAAGTTGGACAGAAGCACGGATAAAATAACGGCGGAAAGCGCAAGTACGGTCATTAACACAGCGTTGATCTGCCGAACGTCCTCCAGCTTCCTCGTAATAACCTCTTCCGGAATAAAGGTAATGACCTTGAAGTTGAAGTCCGATGCATCATCATAAATAACGTATTGCCCATTCCAATGAAAGCTGGTCTGACCTGGCCCTTCCTCATGTTTGCTTTTCTCGGCAAGCTGCTGCAGCTGTTCAAATGATTCGGGAAGCTCCTCTTGGTTACTGAATACGGTTACATTATCATCTGCCAGAATAATGACTGTATCTTCCTCGCCGATCTGACCATGAGTGACAACCTCCCCGAACTTGGTCAATTCCTGCGTGAATAGAGATACACCGATCGGCTTGTTCTCCGTTTTGTAATCAACCAGCAAGCGCATAACGCCAATGACATGATTGTTCTTATGGTTGAAGTAGGAGCTTTTCATCGTCTGATCGAGGTCGATCTGGGTAATGACAGCACTGCCGTTACTCGCAATCGCCTCCTGAAGCCGAGGAAGCTTCATCCCCGAGTTTTCCTTTGGGGAGAAGCCTTGCGAGTTAACGTAGCTGGCAATCGAGCCATCCATGGCCATAAGGCCAATTCCGTCAAACCGGTCATTATTGCTCAGAATACTGGTAAAGAAATTGTTCACCTGATTGGCGGCATCGTAATAGTTCTCGTCGACCGTGTCCGGACGATAGGAAAGATACCTCTGGATGTCGGCAATATTGTAGACAAGCGCTTCCGACTCCTTTTCCATGCTTCTCATATTCTCGTCGATGTTTTTCGAGATTTGTTCGTTCAGCGTTTCCTTATAGGCGATAAATTCAGATTGAACGAGATCCCGTGTCCGCTGTTGAGAGATCATCGTCAGAATAACTGCGGGAACAGAAGTAGCAAGAAGCAGCAGCAGAAAGATTTTGAAAAATATTTTTTTCCGGTACAGTGATGCCAGTTTTCTTATAATGTTCGTCATGTTCCTCACCATTTGTGGGTTGTTTTTATCATTATAGCGAATTGAGGCAGGCAGAAGTATATCTCTGACGAACATAGCAAAATTGTGCACCATTCATCAAAACTATTCACTGTTCGGATCAAAAATGGAAGGGCTATAATGAATCCTGTCAGCACGTGCGCCGACTGGTACACTTCTCAAAATCAAATATCTAGGGGGACTATTCATGCTTAAGAAATTATTTCTGTCAGGCACAGCGCTATGCTTAGCTTTATCGCTTGCAGCTTGCGGAAGCAACAACAGCAACAATGGGAACAGCAGCAACAGCAGTGAGACATCAAACGCGGGTTCGGCAAGCAGCGCGCCAGATGCGACGGCTTCCGATTCCGCGAACGACGAAGCTTTTGAAATCAGCGTATCCCACTGGACGCTTGGCTCCTCCAATGCTTATGCACAGGATTATATGAGAAACGTAGAAGCGCTGTACAAGCAAAAGTACCCGAATGCCACAATCAAGTGGAATCCGATTCAAGGAGAAAAATACCATGAGCTGCTGAAGGCGCAGCTGGCAACCAAAAGCGCACCGGATGTCTTCTTCCATCAGAACGCGCTTGTTCCTTTTGCCAAAGCCGGTTATTTGACGGATCTGACGGATCAGCCATGGGCTTCCCAAATCATGAAAAGCTCCTTGCCTGACAATGCCTACCAAGGCAAAGTATATGCGGCTCCGGTAGACGTATCCGGCTGGGGGATCTTCTATAACAAGAAGGTATTTACCGATCTTGGCTTGTCTGTACCAAAAACGTATCAAGAGTTCCTTGATTCGAGCGAAAAGATTAAAGCAGCGGGCATTATCCCGGTAACAGCTGGCTTCAAAGACGGCTGGCCAATCTCCGGAACATGGATCTCGATGGCATCATTCGTATACGGTGCAAACGCTAATGTAGCGAAGGATCTGTACGACGGTACAACCAAAATGAACGGACCGGAATTCCAGGCGTTGTTCACCGGGTTTGAAAAAATGGTGAAGAGCGGCTATCTGTCCAAAAGCGTGATGACAACAACGTATGACACGGCTTTGCAGCAGATCGGCACGGGTAAAGCAGCAATGATGTTTAACGGTCCATGGGTGAACAGCCAGGTAGCAGACAAGTATCAATTGGATCTCGGCTTCTTCCCGCTTCCGGACGAACAGGGCAATAACTTTATCACAACCGCAACAAACGCGTCGCTCTCTCTTAATGCAGAGTACAAGGATAAGCAGCGCGGCATTGATCTGATTGACGCTCTGATTGACAGCAGCACGCTGCCGGGACTTCTTCAGAACAGCGCATTCACCGGGCTTCCGAATCTGACGATTCCGCAAAACACAAACGGCGGCAAAGAATATGCCGATGCCCTTTCGGCGTATCCGTCGCAAATGCAAATGACGCTTTGGCTGCCGCCATCCGTCCATGACGTACTGTCGCAGATTATTACCAAGATTGCTGCGGGCAAAAGCTTCAAGGCATCGGATCTCGATGCTGCCGATCAGGCGTACCAACGAGATAAAGGTCTTGTCAATATCGAGTAGGTTCAAGCAAGAACAATGTTGGTGAGCGCCGCAGCGCTGGACAACTGCGGTGCTCCGCCAGCCCTTTAGACAATTAAGGATTTGGAGTGGTTTGATGAAAAGAAGCAGCATTGACTATTGGCAGCGAGTTGCGTTTATGATCCCGGTCCTTTTCATAATCGTTGTTTTCGTCGCCTATCCATTTCTCTCCAGCATTTATTATTCGTTTACGGATTGGAACGGCATCTCGAAACCGGATTATGTCGGACTTCTCAATTACCGGAATTTGCTGAAGGATACAAGCTTTTTACACGCATTGAGAAACATTCTGTTCTTTACATTAGGAACGATCGTTATTATTAATCCGTTGTCCCTTGGTCTCGCATTAATTCTGAATTCGAATATAAAAGGACGCTCAGCTTTGCGGACTTTATTTTATTTGCCTTCGATCATCAGCTTAATAGTCATTTCGAATGTGTGGGTTCTTATTCTCTCTTATGACGGCATGATGAACAAAATCATGGAGCTGGTGGGGGCAGGCAGTCTGATGGCTGACTGGCTTGGCGATTACGACAAGACGCCTTGGGTCATGCTGTTCATTATTTTATGGCAGGGAGTTGGCAACTCGGCGGTTTTCTATATTGCAGGACTTCAAAGCGTTCCCGCGGAGCTGTACGAAGCTGCGGACATTGACGGGGTTGGAAAATGGGGACGGTTCCGGCATATTACGTTCCCGCTGCTGATGCCTGCGGTTACCATAGTGACGTTCTTCCAGCTGTCAGGCACGCTTAAGCTGTTTGATCTGCCGCTCATTATGACGCAAGGCGGACCGGGCGATGTAACGCTGACACCAACGATGTTGATCTACGATCAGGCGTTCCAATATAATGTCGCCGGTTACGCAACAACAACCGGGGTATTCCTGCTCATTATTATTTTCGCTGTATCGGCCGTTCAACTGTGGCTGACCCGTTCCAAGGAGGTAGAGATGTAATGGAAGGCAAAGCACCGAATTGGTACAGGGCGCTTGGGACGACGGTAATGTTCATCATCGCCTTATTGTTTACCGCACCATTTATTGTTCTGATCTTCTCGACCTTTAAAGACGAGGATCATATGTTTGATCCCTTCTATCTGCCTGATTTTACCTGGATCGAGAATTACAAGCTTGTCTTTACATCCCCGACCTTCTTTACTGCGTTGTTCAATACCTTAATGATTTGTGCGATCACGCTTATTATTGCTGTTGTCGTCTCATCCATGGCGGGGTATGTCGTCAGCCGCTCGAACGAACGCTTCTTCAAAATCATGTATGTGGTGTTTGTATTTGCCCTTATCATACCGGCACAAACCAATATGGTTGTGTTCTATAAAATGGGCAATTATCTGCACATGATCAACACGATTCCGTTTCTGATTCTGATCTATTTGTCCGGCAACGTAGCGTATACCTCGATGATTTATGCCGGCTTTACGAAGACAATTCCAAAAGCACTCGAGGAGGCTGCTGCCATCGACGGCTGCGGGAAATTCCGGACTTTTATGAGCATTATTTTTCCGCTCCTGATGCCGGCAACGGCAACGGTATTTGTCGTAGAAGTGTTCTGGTACTGGAATGACTTCCAGGGTCCGCTGATTTATTTGAATAACGGTAAGGTACCTACGTTGATGTTAGAAATCTATAATTTTAAAAGCTTTGTTGGTACGCTCAGCTATTCCGTTACCTCATGGGGGCCGGTATCGGCGATATGCGTTCTGGCAAGTATCCCGATTGTCTTGTTCTTCTTGTTTACGCAGAAATACTTGCTTAAGGGACTTACAATCGGAGCGATTAAAGGCTAGATGGAGGAGGAAGGACCAGCATGCAGTTGGCATACAACAAAGAACCGGCGGTCCGTATTCAGAACCGGGATCATGAAGCATGGTCAGGTTATACGGAGATTGGACGTGTACTAAGTGAAGCTGTTGAGGGAATAGACCGGGCCGTTCTCGTCATCGAATGTTATCCGGGAGTCCGGCAGGATGAGATTATAGACGGTATTCAATCCGCGTTGCCTGCGGCGCGAATCATCCGTTCGGAAGAGGCAGCTCTGCCTCCGGAGCAAGTTGATCGGATAATCGAACGTTATATGAGCGATGATCGTGTATTTGGCTATATGGCTCCATATAAGATTGATGAATTCTATGACACCTCCGAGCTGGAACGGTTGAGACAGGAAACAAGAGAAGCCGAGCTGAGCATTATTATCGGATTTGGCGCATCGCTTGTTGCCGATGGAGATATTGTTGTTTATGCGGATCTGGCCAGATGGGAGATCCAGCAGCGTTACCGCTCCGGAGAATATGCGAATTGGCAGACTGTCCAAGCAGAAACGGATATTTTACGTCTGTATAAGCGCGGCTTCTTCTTCGAATGGCGGATGGCCGACCGCTTGAAGAAACAGCTGCTCGGACAGGCTGATTATTATCTGGATACCAATGCGAAGAATGATCCAAAGCTGGTGACAAGAGAGGCGCTCTTTGACGGCTTGGCCCAGACAGCTGTCCGTCCATTCCGGCTAGTGCCGTATTTCGATCCCGGCGTATGGGGAGGCACCTGGCTCGAGTCGCATGTCGGACTGGAGAAGAAGAGCAATCCGTATGCATGGGGCTTCGACGGAGTGCCGGAAGAGAACAGTCTGTATTTTGATTATGGAACGGTCCGCGTGGAATTGCCTTCGATCAATCTTGTATTCTTTGAATCGGTGAAGCTGCTGGGGGAGAAGGTCTATGCCCGATTCGGTGCTGAATTTCCGATCCGGTTCGACTTCCTGGATACGATTGGCGGCCAGCCGCTAAGCATGCAGGTTCATCCTACAACCGAATATATTCGTGAGCATTTCGGCATGACCTATACGCAGGACGAAAGCTATTACATCTTGGATGCGGCTCCCGGCGCAAATGTTTATCTGGGCGTCAAGGATGAGGCAAATCCGGAGCATCTGCTGTCCGATCTTTGGGATGCGCAGTCAGGAGACAGCTCGTTTCCTGCAGAGAAGTACATTAACGTTTATCCGGCGGTTAAGCATGATCACTTCCTTATACCGGCTGGCACCATTCATTGCTCGGGAACAGGCTGCATGGTGCTTGAAATCAGCGCGACGCCTTATATATTTACCTTCAAGCTGTGGGATTGGGACCGCTTGGGTCTCGACGGCAAGCCAAGGCCGGTTCATCTCCAGCATGGAAGTGAAGTCATTCAGTGGAATCGGAGAACCGATTGGACAAGTAAGGAGTTAGTTAATCGAATCGAGACAATTGCTGAGGGCGAGGGTTGGAAGGAAGAACGTACGGGCCTTCATGAGCTGGAGTTTATCGAGACACGGCGCCATTGGTTCTCCTCGCCAGTCATGCATGAGGCAAACGGCAGTGTTCATATGCTCAATCTCGTGGAAGGCGAGGAGGCAACCGTCGAAAGTCCGGAAGGTTCTTTTGAACCGTTTGTTGTTCATTATGCGGAGACGTTTGTTATACCTGCGCATGTCCAGTCATATTCGATCCGTCCCAGCGGTCCAAGCGAAGGCAAGACGATCGGAACAATTAAAGCATATGTAAGGACGTAGGTGGGCGCGATATGAAAAATGATCATATTCTGGCTTTTGATGTCGGCGGTACCCATATCAAAGCGGCTGTTCTTCGGCGCGGGACAATTGTAGAGTCCACGCTTATGCAATTTGATTCCTGTGCTGATGCCAGCGCGAATGAGCTTGGAGCCCATTTCGCCCGGATTGCTGTAGAGCTGCTCGAAGAGGCTGATGATAAAGCACTTGTACTTGACGGTGCCGGGTTTGCATTTCCTGGACCGTTTGATTACAAGAATGGTATCAGCTTGATCCGTGGGTTAGGCAAATTCGAAGCATTATATGGATTAAACGCAGGTGAGCTGATTAGAGATGCTTTTTGGACCAATGAGAAGCTGCAGACGGTCATGGCGCCGGGATTCGGGATTGCGTTCGAGAATGATGCCGCGTTATTTGGTCTTGGCGAATTGCACGGCGGCATGGTGTCCGGTGAGCAAAGGGTTGTTTGCCTGACCATTGGCACCGGACTTGGCTCCTGCTTCCTGCAAGACGGGAGGCTGCTGCCTGGTGGTGACGGAATCCCGGACCATGGATGGCTGTATTCTCTGCCCTACAGGGATGGCGCAGCGGATGATTTTATTTCCAAGAGAGGTGTGCTGCAGCTGGCTGATGAGCTTGGACTTCCAGTTGCAGAGGGGGATGTCCGCAAGCTGGCTTTGCTTGCTTCTGATGCCAACTCGGAGGAACGCCGGTTGTTTAAGCTCTTCGGGCAGAGGATGGCTGATATACTGGCGGATGCACTGCGACCGTTTGATCCGGAGCTTGTTATACTTGGCGGGCAGATCGCCAAGAGTGGGGAGTACTTCGCTCCCGACTTCCAGCAGGGGCTGCTGGAAGCGGGGCTTTCCTCCCGGGTCGTACGGAGTCGGGATACACAGAAGAGTGTTTTTCAAGGTATTTATAATCTCATGCAAAATTTGAGTGTGAAAGAAATGTAACAGAAATTCGAGGTTTGGGGAGCTGATACCATGACAAGAAACAGCAAGAAATCGATTAGCCTGCTCATGGCTATGATTCTGCTTGTAAATGTATTAATCATGATGAAGCCGCCGGTTACCTATGCTGCGGACACGAATATCGCGCCACTAGCCGATGTTTCCGTGTCTTCTTTTTATGGCAATGATCCGGCTTACAGCGGAGCTCATGCAGTTGATGGACGGACGGATACTGAATGGGCATCCGCAACGTCCTCTCCGTGGATTCAATTGAATTGGGATGGCAATTATTTGATTTCTAAAATTGTTATCTACGACAGGGCGGACGGAACTAATGTCGCTTCTGGCGTGTTGACCTTTAGCAACGGAGCGCAGCTGTCCGTCTCCGGTATTCCCGGGAATGGAGACGCCAAGGAAGTGGTTCTCGATGAGCCGATTGTGACGAATTCGCTGAAATTCGATATTGCCGGTAATGACTGGAATGGCGTTGGTCTGGCAGAATTTCAGGTGTTTGGTACCGAATCGGCAGGAGGAGGTACTCCTGTTCAGAGCATTACGGTAGACAGTAACGGCGGCATAGACAGCATAACAGTTGCAGGCGGTACTCTTCAGATGAATTCGAAAGCGCTTCCAGAAAATGCGACAATGAAAGATGTAATCTGGTCCGTGTGCGAGCCGGACGGCAACACACCAACTTCGAAGGCGGAGATTGACCAGACGGGACGATTAACCGCTAAGTCTGACGGGGATGTTACAGTCGTGGCTGCGGCCAAGGACGGTTCGGGTGTAACCGGCAATAAAGTTATTCATATTAACCAATCGACACAGATTGGCAATAATATTGCGGGCAGCGCTGCTGTTGCCGTGTCAACGGAATACGACAGCAGCACCCACAAGGGGGCAAGTGCGATTGACGGTGCCATGAGTACGGAATGGGCATCCAATGAGTCAACGCCTTGGATTCAACTGACTTGGAATGAGCCGCAGACAATCACGAGAATTGCCTTGTATGACCGGGCCGACGGGAACAATGCTGCGGGCAGACTGGTATTCAGCAACGGGCAGGAAGTGAATGTCGCGGCTCTGCCTAATGACGGTTTGACGCCGAGAGTGATAACTCTACCGAATCCGGTTATCGCAACTTCGGTTAAGTTCAATATCGACAAGGGCAGCGGCGGCTGGAATGTAGGTTTAAAGGAATTTGAAGTTTACGGCTTTGCTGGCGGCATGAAAAAAGAAGTAGAAAGCATTGGCGTCAGCGGAGAGAACGGTCAAAGCGCTATTAATGTGAAGAAAGGCTCTCTGCAGCTGACGGCTGCTGTTCTGCCGGTTGATGCCACCGACCGCTCCGTGTCCTGGGCTGTTTATGAAGAGGACGGCATCACGCCAACTACAAAAGCGAAGATTGATGCGCTAGGCAAACTTACGGCTAATGCAGATGGGACAGTGACTGCGGTAGCGAAGGCGAAAGACGGCTCCAACGTCTCAGGCGCGTTGAAGGTTACCTTAACAGGTCAAGATGAAGACTCCTCTGTCGGGACAAATAGAGCAGGCGATGCTGAGGTGTCGGTATCCAGCGAGTACAGCTCATCTTATATCGGCGGAAATGCCATCGACGGAGAGATGGGTACCGAATGGGCATCCAAGGAGACTCATCCGTGGATTCGGATGGCATGGACCCAAGCACAAACCATTCACAAAATTATTATTTATGATAGATCCGATGTATCGAATGCGGATGGCGGCGTGTTGATATTCAGTAACGGCTACAAGCTGAACGTAAGCGATATTCCGCAAAACGGACTAGCTAAAGAAATCATTCTGGATAACCCGGTTGTGGCGAAATGGCTTCGATTCGACATCGCAAGCAAGACAAATTACAATTCCGTGGGACTTGCTGAGATCGAAGTATACGGTTTTGACGACGGCGTTGTCACTCCGGTAGAGAGCTTGCAGGTGTCCGGCGAAACGGGTAATGCCATTGAGGTGAAGGGCGGCAGCCTGCAGATGAAGGCAGAAGCGACACCAAGCGATGCGACCGACCAGCGGGTGATCTGGTCTGTGTCCGAGCCGGATGGAGCTGCTACAGTCAAGGCGACGATAAATGCAGACGGTCTTCTGAGCGCCACCAAAAAGCAGGATGGAGAGGTTCTTGTCCGTGCAACGGCCATTGACGGCAGCAGCGTAACAGGCGAAGCAACGGTGACATTGACCAATCAGGAACTGAACGCAAATACTCCTGCGGATGCGACGGTGAAGGTTGATTTTGCGACGGACACGGTGAAGGGCTCTCCTTATGTGTTTGGCTTCAATAAAAATCCGGTGCGCGCGCAGGCAGACGTCATGTATCCGAAGTTCGCAGATATCGGCATGACGAGAGAACGGAATACCGTATACCTTGATTATCTGTTCAAGGGCATCTGCAGCAGTCTCGATGATTGGAACAGCAACAAGAACGGCTGTCAGGATCCGGACAACTGGAATTGGGATCAGTTCTGGTGGGTGGATTATGCCAAAGCAAACGATATGAAAATCTCGATGATTTTCGCTTATGCTCCAAGTTTCCTGACCTACTCCGGCAATATGTTTGGCGTTCCGAAGGACTGGGATGTGTACGAGGATATTGTGCAGACAGTCTATCTCCGTTACAAGGACGACATTGATTGGATTGAAATTATGAATGAGCCGGATGCTTCATGGTTTATGAATTTGACCGGCAGCGGCTTAACGCAAACCGAATTTATTAAGGAATCCTATTATCATATTGCCAAAGCGATCCGTGAAGTGGACAGTGATGTGATGATGGGCGGACTTAGCACGTTTGAACCGGTGACGGAGCCGATTACTGCGGTTATGGATGATCCGAGAATTACGCCGGATATGGTTCAATACGGCTCCTTCCACAAATACAGTCCGCAGGCAGGCAAGACGGATATTAACATTTTTCAAGACGTGTTTGCTTCCCGTGCATCAATAGGCTTTGACGCTAATGCGCCTATTATGATCACGGAGTACAATACGACGGCAGGCAGCTATGAAGAGCGGGGCTTCACGAGTGCGTCCTGGCTGGGGCTGCAGCTTACGGGCTTGATCAAGCAGGGCTATTATGCGGCAGACTTCTATGCTGGCTTCCCTTCTTATCAGCCTATCTATGGCGAGACCGATTTCTCGGATGGCAGTGTATCCAACTTCGGGATGTACAGATGGGATGATGCGGCTGGTACGGGAGAGTTTCTGCCGTTAGGCTACACGTTTAAGCTTCTTAGCAAAACACTGGGACTAGGTGAAGGCGAATTCCAGGTTAAGCAGACAGCGGCAAATGGCGTGGATGATGCCTTTGGTGCGGTTAACAGCGAAGGGCAGTATGTTGCTTTTGTTGTCAACGAATCCAATGAAGTGAAAAATGTGGATGTATCGTTCGATAAGGTTGATCCTGGTTCTGCCGATGTATCGGCAACTGCCCGTATGGTGAGCGGCTGGTCGGACGGCTCCGTTGAAGTTCCTGTCCATGTAACTAAAACAGGCAGTGACGTAAAAGTTTCTATTTCTTTGCCTTCCCATGCAGTGGCAGGCATTACGCTTCATCTGAATGCTGATACCTCCGTTTATCCTGAATATGCAATCGAATCAGCAGCTGGCGGTGTGATCCCGGCTAAGCCTTGGGATTATATGCAGCTTACAACGGATACCATTCAGGGTCCGTTAGTATGGAAATCCAGCATCCCTTATGTCGGGAATGTCGATGGGGCGGGCAAGTTCCATGCGCTTGCGGCTGGAACAACGGTTGTAACGGCTGAAAGCGCAGCCGATCCGAACGTTAGTGTGCAGGTTCAAATTCTAGTGTCCCCGGCTGATGTTCCGTTGCTGCAAGTTGAGCTGAACAAAAAGCGTATTTTTACCACGAACAGGGACCTGATACAGCTTGAAGCGACAACGCTGATGCCTGTCGAGGCGAGTGACAAATCACTGGCCTGGACATCCAATCATCCCGAAATCGCTTCTGTTGATCAGACGGGGCGGGTAACGATACATTCAGAAGGGACCGCAATGATCCGAGCGGCAAGCACGGTTAATCCCGGTATCTATGACGAATGCATGATTGTTATTTTACCGGATGGCAATATGCTGGCCGGTCTTGGCGGTAACGTAACGGTTAGCGGCGAGCAACCGGGTGATTTGGGCCGCAACGCGGTGGACGGTAACGTGGGCAGCAGATGGCTGGATTCCGGCAAGGAAGAATATTGGTTCCAGGCGGATCTGGGCGAAGAGAAGGCAATTGGACGTTATCTTCTCGTGAACGCAGGGCCGTTCGAGGATTGGCTTGGCTCCAAGATCAATACGTATGCCTGGAAGTTCCAGACCAGCACGGACGGGCAGAATTGGACGACAGTTGATGAAGTAAACGGCAATATGAAAGATATTGCGGACCGGAAATTGCGCTCGGCTGTGACGGCCAGATATATCAGAATTCTGATCTCGGATCCGCAATATCCGGGCACAACGCCTGAAGCGATTCGAATTTATGAAATTATGGTTCTGCCGCCAAGCAGCGATACTCCGGATACAGGGCAATCCAATAGTAGCGGTTCTACTGGTTCGTCTTCAGTAATTTCTACTAGTGACGGAGTAGAGCTTAAGGTCGAGCCTGCACGGAATACAGACGGTTCATTATTGGCCAGTCTATCAGACGAGATGATTCGTAAAGCACTTGGGCAGCTAAACACGACCGATTCTAATCGAGTAATCAATATTGTCGTTAATGGATCGGATGAAACGGCGGATCTTTCCGTTTGGTTATCCACCGAAATGGTGCGGCTGCTGGCACAAACAGAGGGCATCCGCTTCCGGGTAACTGCAGGCAATGCCGGTCTGACGTTTGATACCAAAGCACTTAAGAGTATAGCGGGCGCATTAGCCGGGAACAAAGTGCTTATTCGTCTAAAAGCGGCTGAGTCAGTTACGAACACTAAGAACCCATCGGATAAGTCGATCGAATTTACGGTTCAGGTGGGGGGAACTATTCTTTCGTCTATTAGCGGCATAGTCGAAGCAAGTATGAAGTATGATTTGACCGAAGGTTCTAGCCGCAATGCCGTTGTTGCCTATCAGGTTGATGAACAAGGTAAACCGATACTAATCGGCGGAAAGTATGATGCAATTAAAGGCATGTTAACCTTTAAAGTTAAGAGTCTCGGAATCTATACTGTCGGCTATAATCTCGTGACCTTCCAGGATGTGAAGAATACTGCCTGGTACAAGGATGCTGTCGATTTTGCCGCAGCAAGAGAAATTATAGTGGGAGATGGCAACGGGATGTTCAGTCCTGGAGCCAAGCTCACCCGGGTTCAGATTCTGGTCATGCTGATGAGGGCATATGGAATTGAGCCTGATGAAAAGCCCATAGATAACTTCATCGATTCCGGACAGACTTATTACACAGGTTACCTGGCAGCTGCGAAGCGTCTTGGCCTGGTGGAAGGCTACGGAGGCAACCGTTATGCGCCGGAACTTGCGATTTCCCGGCAGGATATTGCCGTGATGGTGTATAGAATATTGGACTTGCTGGGACAGCAGCGGGATGATGCAGCAGACCAAGGTACAACCGGCTTTCAGGATAACAACAATATAGCTCCTTATGCTGCTGAAGCCGTAGAATGGCTCTCGCAAAACGGCATTATGATTGGAGACAGCGACGGGAAGTTCGAACCTGATGAGCCGACTACCCGGGCACAAGCTGCTCAAATTCTTTACAGGCTTCTCCTCCTATAAAAGTTAAGCGCTATTCAGGTTCGTCTTAGAACGAGCTTGAATGGCGCTTTTTTCTGCACAGCAGAAGAATTAGTTGTTAATTATTTGAAAATTCTAACTTGACAGCATTATATAATGCGTATACATTTGTATACAGATAGCGAATTGTATACGAATGTATACATCGATTAAAGGAGGCATAAACATATGCGTAACGGGCAAGGACACAGAGGCAGGCATCACTTCAAGGAGGAGTGCAAGAATCGGGACGGAGGCAAGGCGCAAACGTTTCGCCGCGGCAGAGCGCTTGCTTTTTTGGAGAAACTTACGATTACCCGCACAACGCTGCTGCGTCAGCTGAACGATCCGGCTTTTGAAGCAATTAAACCGGTGATCAGCGGCGAATTGAAGGCGACGGAAGCGATTATGGAAGAGTTTATTCATGTATTTCAGCTGCACGAGCTGCCCGAGGAAGACATTCCTTCCGAAGAAGCAACGGCTGGGGAAGAGAGCAGCTCTGAATCCACTAATGGAAGTGATGAGTCTTGAAATCAGAAGGTGTATTAAAGCCGTATTTCAGACAGACCTGGCATATTTATCTCGGATCGTTCACCCTTCATGCGGCAGCCAGTATCGTATTCGCTTATTTTCCCAAGGTGCTTGGGGACTTTACCGATAAGCTGAAGGGCGGGGAGCTTGGCTCCCAGGATGTTGTACACTTCAGCTTGATGCTTGTTCTGATTGGAGTGGGATATGCCCTGTTGGGGGGATACGGCCAATATCTGGTCATGTATGTCGGACGGTTGTTCGAGTACATGACCCGTCGTCGTCTGTTTACTCATTTTTCCGGTCTTAGCGAGCACTACTATTCAAAGAATGGCGTCGGCAAAATGCTCAATTACTTCATGAACGATGTAACCGGCGTCCGGGAATCCATCTCCATGGGCATCAACCAGACGGCTATGGCTTCCATGCTGCTGGTCTCCTGCGTAGGGGCGATGATTCTTAGCGATATCCCGCTCTATCTCATCGCTGCTTCAGTGGGACCGCTCATCTTCATCCCTTGGATCGTCATCAAGATTGGTCCGGTTATCCGTCAGCGTTCTCGCAAAGTGCAGGAGGCGCTTGGCACAATGACGGAGTCGGCTGAGGAGCAGTTTGGCGGGATTCGTGTGACGAAGAAGTTTGCAGTGGAACCTATTATGATTAATCGGTTTGGCGCCAAGGTCGATCAGATCAAGACCAACCAGCTGTCACTGGTACGGATCAGCTCGTTGTTCCAGGCAACGGTACCATTCCTTGGCAACCTGTCTCTCATTGTATCCCTGGCCTACGGCGGTTATTTAACGATAAAGGGCGATATATCGCTTGGTAATTTCGTTGCTTTAACGTTGTACGTACGGATGTTGATGAACCCTCTGCAGCAAATTGGCAACGTTATCAATACGGTTCAGCGGTCGCGTGCATCCTTGCAGCGGCTTAACGAATTAATCGCGGTTCAACCGGATATTGTGGAGGCGGGCAATGCGACAACGATTGATCTTTCGGCAAGTCCGATTCGAATGAAGGATTTGACGTTTACTTATCCCGGTGCTTCACAGCCTTCGCTGCAGCATATTGATCTTGTTATTCAACCCGGGATGACGATTGGAATCGTAGGACGTACAGGCAGCGGCAAAACAACACTCGTCAAGCAGCTGCTCCGGGTGTATGATCCCCCGGCCGATGCCGTCCATATCGGTTCTGCGGATATACGGGAAGTCACGCTTGAGAGCCTGCGCACGCAGATTGCTTATGTCCCGCAGGACGGCTTCCTGTTCAGTACAACGGTTGGAGAGAATATTGCCTTTGCACGGCGGCAGGCCGGGCAGGGCGAGATTCATGCGGCCGCCAAGCAGGCACGGATTTATGAGAATATTGCCGAGTTCCCGGAAGGCTTCGAGACGAAGCTGGGAGAGCGAGGAGTTACGTTATCCGGGGGGCAGCGTCAGCGAACAAGTCTGGCGCGCGGTTTTATCATGCAGGCCCCTCTTATGATCCTGGATGACAGCGTCAGCGCCGTTGATGCGGTGACCGAGTCCGAGATTGTACACACGATTCAGCAGGAGCGTCAAGGAAAAACAACTATTATTATCGCACACCGGCTCAGCGCTTTAAAGCATGCGGATCTCATCATCGTATTGGATGAAGGGAAGATTGTTCAGCGGGGCAAGCATGAGGAGCTGCTTGCGGAACCTGGACCTTATGCCGAGCTCCATGCGATTCAAGAGGAGGGAAGCCAATATGCCGACAGCCGTTAACAACTGGCAGATGGATCAGAAGGCGGGTAATGGCAAGCAGCCCAAGCCGCAATACAAGTCAGCTTTTCGTATACTGAAGTCTTACATTAGCCCGCACCGGAAGACGTTTACGCTGGTAACCATCTGTACGATTATTGCGATTGCTTCCGAGCTGTTCCAGCCTTATCTTGTGAAGATTGCGATTGACGATAATCTGATGGTCGGCAAGAACGATTACAGCAGCTTGATTGTGATCTGTGCGATCTATCTCGGCTTATCCCTCTCAAGCTTGTTGTTTACCTATTTGCAAAATAACCTGCTGCAGGATGCCGGCCAAAGCATCGTAGCCCGCATCCGGAAACAGCTGTTTGAGCATATTACCAAGCTGTCGATGTCCTACTTCGATAAAACATCCAGCGGCAGCCTCATTACGCATGTATCGAGTGATACCGAGGCGGTTAACCAATTTTTTAACCAGGTATTGCTGACTCTGCTGAGGGATGGTCTAACGCTGGTTTCCATTCTGGTCATGATGTTTTATCTGGATACCACGCTAGGGCTGTATTGTCTGCTTCTTCTGCCGATTATTGCGCTTATCGCCATTGGTTTCCGGTCCTTTATGCGTACGACATATCAGATGGCACGGACGCGCTTGTCCCGCCTTGTGGCGTTTGTTGCGGAGAATCTGGCGGGCATGAGCCTCATTCAAGTCTTCCATCAGCAAAAGGCGCAAGGTGAATTGTACAAGGAACGGAACGAGGATTATTTCAAGGCGAATGTCCGTGAGATCCGTACGGCGGTTACGTTTAACCGGACCTTTGATCTGCTCGGGAACCTGACCATTGCTTTTGTTGTCTGGACCGGGGGGAAAGCCGTGCTTGGACATACGATGGAATTTGGCGTATTGTACGCTTTTATTACGTACATCCGTCAATTTTTCCAGCCGATCAACGCCATTACCCAGCAGTGGAATACGCTGCAGTCCGCTACGGTAGCGGTTAACCGGATTTGGGGCGTACTCGATGTCGAGCCCGAAATCAAAGATACGGCCAAACCTGTGAAAATAAACCATGACGCCGTTCAGGGTCGCGTGGATTATAACAAAATCTCGTTCAGCTACGGGAACGGCACTCCGATCTTCCGCGGACTTGATCTCCATATCCGTCCCGGCGAGATGGTTGGAATCGTCGGTACGACCGGCGCGGGCAAAAGCTCGCTGATGAGCTTGTTATGCCGGTTCTATGACGTGAACGAGGGCAGCGTCCAAATTGACGGGAACGATGTCCGGCATATCCCGCAGGCCGAGCTTCACCGGATTGTAGGTCTAGTTCAGCAGGAGCCGTATCTGTATGCGGGGAGCATTATTGACAACGTCCGAATGTTTGACGAGTCGATCTCCAGGGAAGAGGTTATCCGCGCCTGCGAATTTGTCGGAGCGGATCAATTGATCAACCGTATGGCTGATGGCTACGACACGAAGCTGTCCGAACGCGGCAGCGGATTATCCGCCGGCGAGCGGCAGCTGATCTCTTTTGCCCGGATTATCGTGTTCCGTCCAAAGATTCTGATTCTCGACGAAGCGACGGCGAACCTCGATTCCCAGACGGAGCAGCTCATTCAACGCGCGCTGCAGGTTGTGTCTGAGGGACGTACTACGATTGTGATCGCCCATCGCTTGTCCACCATTATGCACGCGGACCGGATTATCGTGCTCAGTCATGGTTCTATCGTCGAATCGGGAACCCATGCCGAGCTGATTGAGCAGCAGGGCGTGTACGAGGAACTGTACCGCCACTCGCAAGGCGAAGCAGCCGCTTCCCTGGAAGAGTCCTCTCCGGAAGTGCAGACGATACCTTAAACGCGCGAAAAATGCGCGAAAATGAAAAAGCTGAAGCTTCTTAGGAAGGGGCTTCAGCTTTTTTACCACCATGGCGATAAAACCTGCCTCTAAACGCGGTCGCTCATCTTTGGGAGGCCTCGATAGAGGCAGGTTTTCTCACGCTTGAATCGAAGACGGCAGCTTACGTTGGAGTTGCTGCAGTAAAAAGGGATGTATTTGATGTGCATGTAAGCGTATGTTGGATTTACTGCAGTATTTTAGCCCAATTATGCCGGTTTGGAAGCAGAGAGTTGAATTATACTGTATGGAATCCAACGTAGCTTGAAATGCCGAAGATTCATCCTTTTTTCACTGTACGAAATCCAATCTGGGTTCATTCATGTAAAAATGAACTTATTCGCTTCTTGCAGCCAAGCTCATCTCCACGCACATCAGGATAAAAGCGCCTGCGCCATGCAGATCGTTCTCGCTTGTAGGGCGGGCAATGTAGTGGGTATAATCGCCGATACCCGTACCGATGCAGATTTGGCAGATCACGACATGGCCGTTGTCATCAAGCTTTAGCGTATCAATGACTCCTTGGTAGCCTTTCCACGCATACGCCAAATATTGTGGCTCCAGATAGCCGAATCGTACGGCTTTGGCTATCGCATGCACATAAAGGGCCGTGCAGGAGGTTTCCAGCCAGTTATCCGGCAAATCTCCTTTATCGACAACCTGATACCATAGACCTGTAGAGGAATCCTGGTATTTGATAAGCGAGATCAGCAGATTCTGCAGAATCGCAACCAGCGCGTTCTTATCTTTATGATCCTCCGGCAGATACTCGAACATTTCAAGCAAGGCAACCGGATACCAGCCAATCGCGCGGCCCCAAAATTCGGGAGCAAGACCGGTGTCCGGATCGGCCCAGGACGCTTCCTTGGTCTCGTCCCAGCCATGATACAGGAGTCCGGTAACCGGGTCCTTTGTATGCTTTTCCATCAGGATCGCCTGAGAGGCCATCAAGTCAAAATAGTCGCTTTCGCCAAACGTCTTGCCGTACTGAACGGCAATCGGCCCGGCCATGTACAGTCCGTCAAGCCACATCTGATTCGGATAATGCTCCTTATGCCAGAAGCCGCCGGAAGGATTCGTTTTCCATGATTTGATCAGCGGCACCAGGTAATGCAAAGCTTTCGTATACCGCTCGTCCCCGGTCTGTTCATACAGATTATACAGGAGAACGCCGGGCTGAATGTCGTCCAGCTCATCCGGCTTATGCTTCTTGATGCTGCCATCCTCCAGCACCTGGCTGTCCACCCAGCGCTTCAGATACTCGTAGTATTTCGGGTTTTGCGTTTCCTTCCAGCATTTCTCCATCCCCGATAAAAAGACGCCTTGATGATAATGGAACCGGTCCGGCGGCAGTTGTTCCGGTTCGAATTTGGCGATTATTGCCTCGCATGCTTTCGCTGCCCATTGAATAGGGGAAAGTACGGTTTTGATCATTGGTATAAGCCTCCCTCTTGGTCATAGGTTTATGCTAGCACGAGGAAATGTACATTTTTTGCAGAAAAGAATAAATTCTTCTTATATCTTGCTGTATATAAGTCGAAGCGTATAATAATTGAAAAGGCTTGTGGGGGGGATGGTGAAACGATGGGAGATTTCCAATACGATAACAGAGAGGGAACCTTCTCGGTCTCTTACCGTAAGGCCCGAAGCCATAATATGCCTGCGAGCCATTTCCACAGCACCTATGAAATCTTCTGCCTCATGTCCGGGAAGCGGGAGTTTTTTATAAAAGACCGGACTATCGTTATTCATGAAGGGGATATTGTCATTATCTCGCCGAATATCCTGCATCGGACAACCAATACGGAAACACCGAAGCATGAGCGGCTTATTGTCAATATTCACGAGAAGCAAATGGCTGCGGGAAGCTATATGGATGTCTTGCATCCGTTATTCGAGAAGGAGTATCTGATCGTTAAATGCACGCTTCAAGACCGGTTAGCTATGGAGACTATGCTGCAAATGATGATGATGGAGATGTCGGAGAAAAAGCCAGGCTTTGAGCTGTATGCGCTGACGCTCACCTTGCAGATGCTTATGATCTGCTGCCGGCATGTGAAGTCAAGCAGCATGGAGACTCTCGAATCGCCAAGCCCGATGCATGAACGAATATCGGAGGTTGTGCGGTATATAAACAGCCATTACATGAATGAGCTGTCGCTTCATTTGCTGGCGGAGAAGTTCTACGTGAGCCCTTATTATTTGAGCCGTTTTTTCAAGGAAGCCACGGGCTTTACGTTTGTGGAATACTTGAACAGCGTCAGAATCAAGGAGGCGAAAAAGCTGCTGGAGCAGTCCTCCATGAAGGTTAATCTGATTGCGAAGCGGGTCGGATTCGGCAGCGTGACGCATTTTGGCCGAGTATTCAAATCGGTTACCGGGTATGTTCCTCTGCACTACAGAAAAGGAAATTAGGCGTATTGCCAGCAATGATCATTCTGAAATATTCACAAACTTGTCACTTATGAAGAGGGGGTTCAAATCTCTATAATGACAGGGAGAACGGAAAGGATGATGATGGTGCCGACAAGTAAGAGAGAAGAGTTTTATTTTGGATTAATGATGGTAACAGGGATGGCGCTGGTCATGATTACGTATAATCTGATGCGTAATGACTTGTTCGGAACGCTTTCTCCGGGAGAAGTGATCCTGCAATATGGTTTAGGATTTTTGGTTGCATTTGTCATTGAGCTGTTTGTCGTAGGACCCCTTGCGAAAAAAGCCGCATTCGCGCTGCCGTATGATAAATCAAAGAAATTGTATGTGATCTTGGCGCTTGCTTTCTGCATGGTGACGGGGATGGTGCTGTGCATGTCGCTGTATGGACTGATCAGTTCTTCTTTGGCGGACAGCTTGGGAGAAGGAGCGTTAATCAAGCATTATTTCACAATTGTCTTTCATAATTATGTGCTGGCTTTTCCGCTTCAATTGGTAGTCATGGGACCGCTGGTACGTTTCTTGTTCAGCAAATACGTTGCTAAAAATTCAGTGAAACTGGCCGCATAATAGAAATGCCGTGAGTATCCGATTGGATGCATCGCGGTATTTTTTTTGTAATATACTAGAAATTTATGGTAGAGTAGTGTGAGAGGTGGAATTGATGAGCCGTTACAAAGAATCAATCAACGAGATGAATGAATGGGAGCTTCGTGTTGTATTAAATGAATTAATTAATGAAGCAGAGATAAGCTCCGATTCAAGCAGGCTTTTGCAACTTATAGAGGACCGGATTACAGAAGCTCGTTCTAAGCGCGAGGAGATCGAACGGCTTCAACGTCATGTACATATTGTATTTAGTCTGTCAGATGCGGGCTCTTTGAAGGTCGCGCTTAGCAAAATTGGCAGAAGGCATGAAAATAAGGTTCTGGCGTTTAATGAATCTTTCTCAATTGGTCCGCTTTTGCATGTGGATCAGCCGGGAGGGCAAAGGAACAGACAGCAATGGATGCTGGACCGTTTCTCTCCGTTCAGAGTCTTAAATGAAAGAAACAGAGAATCCCTGCTCGACCCTATGATAGAGGAATTAAGAGCAATACCGGAAGAGAAATCCGTCATTATTTGGTGCTCCAATAACTCGCATGATCAGACGGGACTAAGGCTGGCTATGCACTTATTAAGGGATCGACAGCAGCCGGTTCAGATCATCAACTTTTCGGAGAGCCTTCATCATATGGAAATACCGCCAATGGCTCAAGCCTATGTTGATAGAGAAGTCTATCTTGATATGGTGCGCAACTACGAGCATGCGAGAATAATTACGGCTGAGGAACAGCAGCAATATACGGCGGAGTGGAAGGAGCTGTCGAATTCAGACCATGAGCTTCGTCTATGGCAGAATGGGGAGATTAAAGGCTGCGAGATCGAAGCGATTGACGGCATTATTGTATCTGCCGCGGTGTCCGCTGTTCAAGAAAGCGGTGACGAAGAGGGATTCGTAAAAGCCGGCACGGTCGTAGCCAAGCTATTTGAGCATTTTAACCAGGTTATTGGAGATGGCTTTATTGAATACAGAATGTGGAGTCTGATCAGCAATGGAGTTTTTGAATTCAGAGGGCTTCCGGGTGCGTTATATCAGTATTCGATCAAATTAGGGTAATAGGGGGAGCAGAGTGCCAAATTCGTTGCAGGAATCGAATGAAGAATTAGAAGAACAAAGGGAAAGGGCATCCGAAGGCAGGCAGCAATCGATAAGGCTGCGGAGAGCCGCATTTATTGAGCTTTATTCATAGCAACTATAGTTAATCCAGAGTTCCGGACGACACAATCCGGAGCTCTTTTTTTCGCGCTTTGACGCGCCATTATTTGAAGCGATTTCTGGAAGTCATTTAAATAGAGTGTTATGTCGCAATATTATAGTCGAATCCTCTGATTTTCATCGAATAAAGGTGGAGGTAGATAAATATCTATGAACTATAACCGCATGGAAGCGCTTAACCAAGGGTGGTTGACTAATAGGGAGGGATTACGATGGTACGCGGTAAAAGACTCTGGTCTATTTCCACTTCACTCGTCTTGTGTACAACCCTGCTATTCGCCTGTTCGAACAACTCGACTAACACGAACACGCCTAGCAACAGTCCTAGCACTTCGGCTGACACAGGGGGTGCGAAGGAAACAAATGCCGGATCAACGAATGACGGGGGAACCAAAGAAAATACGGAGAAAAAGGTCATTACAATCACCTATCGCGATGACGGTATCGGCGAACAAGGTGTTATGTACAAATGGATTCAAGAAATTTCGGCGAATTATCCTGACAAAAATGTAGAGATTAAGGCAACTCCAATTCAAGCTTCCGAAGGGGATTATTTTGCCAAGATTGCATTGGCGTTGAAGTCCAAGGATACCGCACCGGATATCGTAACGGAGGATACGTTCATTCTGAACTCCGACGCCAGCGCGGGATATCTGACGCCGCTGGACGATAAGGTAAGCGCATGGGAGGACTGGACGAACGGCTCCTTCATCGAAGCGCTGAAAAAAGGCGTTACCGCAAGCGACGGCAAGGTATACGGCGTTCCTTACAATACCGATTCCAGGGGCCTCTGGTATAACAAAACACTCTTCAAACAGGCTGGATTGCCGGAAGATTGGGCGCCAAAGAACTGGGATGAAGTGCTGGATGCAGCCAGAACCATCAAAAGCAAGCTGCCTGATGTTGTGCCAATCTGGATGAACATGGGCAAGGCAACCGGTGAAGCGACATCGATGCAGACGTATGAAATGCTGCTCTATGGCACAGGCGAAAGACTTTATGATAACGACACCAGCAAATGGATCACGAAGAGCCAAGGTATTAACGATGCGCTCACGTTTATCCAAACGATAAACAAAGAAAAGCTTGGACCGCCTCTCTCGAAGGTTCTGAACGGTCAAGCGGGCAATACGGCTACCCGCGAATACTTGCCGCAAGGGAAGCTTGCGATCTCGCTCGACGGCTCCTGGATTACCGGCAACTATCTGGAAGGCGGAGCTGCTCCATGGCCGGAGTATAAGGATGTCCTCGGCTTTGCCCCAATGCCAACGAGCAAAGGTCAGGCACCGGGCTCTATAACGCTTGCCGGCGGCTGGGCATTGTCGATCCCTGCGAACGCACAGCATAAAGACGAGGCATGGGACGTAATTAAATTCGCCCTGAACAAAGAAAACTCGAAAAAGCTGGTTATCGCATCGGGCAATATTACCGTTCGCGCCGACGTAGGTTCGGATCCGGAATATACTCAAATGCCATTTAACCAAATCGCAACCGATTATCTGAAAAATGCCGAGTTCCGTCCGGCGCAGGATAAATATCCGGAAGTATCGACGCAAATTCAGACGATGGTCGAAGCCGTTGCATCCGGTACATCAGCGAAGGATGCCGCGAACAAGTATGCGCAGGATGTGACGCGTATCGTAGGCGCGGATAAGACGGTAGAAAAATAATAGAAAACGGCTTGCTCAAGCACTTTCTCCAGATGCGGCTGCTTGAGCAAGTCTTCTTTTCTGAAGGCGGAGGAGGTAGATGATAATGAGCAGTGTAGCTTTAACCGGCATAACGAAGCGCAAGCGGACATGGACGTGGCTGTATTTTTTATTGCCCTCCGTAGCTATTATGCTGGTGTTTTTTATATACCCGATACTGCTGACGGTGTTTTATTCCTTTACGAACCTGGCTCTCACAGGGGAAGCAGCCAAAAATTTGACTTTTGTCGGGCTGGATAACTATTCGCGTATGTTCGAGGACCCTACGGTTCGGACGAGTATATGGAATACGCTTGTATTCCTGATTGGTTCGGCTGTTATTGGCCAGCAGGTCCTGGGGTTCCTGATTGCGCTGCTGATGAAAAACAAAAATAAATGGTTCAGGAGAGTAATCGGAACCATCGTGCTGGCAGGCTGGGTTACACCTGAAATTGTGTGTGCATTATGCTTGTACAGCTTTTTCGGGGATGAGGGTACGCTTAATGCGATTCTGAACTCATTTGGCATGAGTGAGGTTACCTGGCTGTATACGGTACCGATGGTTACTATTATTCTGGCGAATATTTGGCATGGGACAGCCTTCTCGATGCTGGTATTCCAGGCTGCTCTGGATGATGTGCCGAGCGAGATTGAAGAGGCGGCTATTGTTGACGGCGCTTCGAAATGGCAGGTGCTGACAAGAGTAACGATCCCGTATATCAAGGATTCCATTACAACCAATGCAATGCTTGTTACGCTGCAGACACTTGGCGTATTTGGTCTGATTTATGCTATGACCGGCGGGGGACCGGGAACCTCTACGACTACACTCCCGATCTTTATGTACAATCAGGCCTTCGTCAATTATCAGCTGGGTTACGGTACGGCCATTTCATTGTTGCTGCTGTTCATCGGTATCATCCTGAGTTTGTTCTATATCCGCTCGATGAAAGAGTAAACGGACAAGGAGAACAATTGTATGAGTACGAAACAACGCAAATGGATCTTTCAGCTGTTGCCCTATACCATATTAGCTGTTATTGGGATCTGTTTTATGCTCCCGCTGTTATGGGTGCTTATAGCTTCCGTCGACACGAATGCGATGCAATCGCTCAAGACGCCAACCCATCTGACGGGGAATAACTATGTGGACGTCCTGACTAACAAAGACAATCAGCGTGCCTTTCTGATCGGCCTCTTCATGTCTGGCGGCCAAGCTGTGCTGGTCGTTATACTGGGACTTCTGGCGGCCTATCCGTTGTCACGTTATCAGCTCAAATATAAGAAGCCTTTTATGCTGACCATTCTGTTCATGACTTCCTTGCCGATTACCGCAGTGATGGTACCGGTGTATCAGCTGTTTCTGTCCTTGAAGCTGTACAACAATATTTTTGGCGTCATCCTTTTCTTTGTGGCTTCAGCAATGCCTTACGGCATATGGATGCTCAAAAACTTCATGGATTCCGTGCCCCCCGAGCTGGAAGAAGCGGCATGGATCGATGGAGCTTCCGTGTTTGTTGGTATAAGGAAGGTAGTTGCTCCCTTGATGATTCCCGGCATCTGCACAGTTGCGATCTTTACCTTCTCCGGCAGCTGGGGCAACTTCTTCGTGCCGTATATCCTGCTGCAGTCACCGGAGAATTTCCCGGCCTCGCTCAAGATCTACCAGTTCTTCGGGCAATACGGCATGGCCGATTATGGCAAACTTGCTGCGTTCTCTGTCATGTACGCTATCCCGTCTGTCATGCTGTATATTTTATCCCAGCGCTTTATGTCCAAAGGCTTTAGCATGCAGGGCGGAATGAAAGGATAGGCAAGAAGGCGAATTTAATTTAGAGGTAAAAAAGAAAACCTTAAACGGCGATGGCCGTTTAAGGTTTTTTTATGCCGGTTTTTGGTCATTTGACTAGTTGACTTCAAATTTCCTCGATGATATATTGTGCATACACGACATACACAATTTGATCGGAGGTACGGTATGCTGGCATTAGATATTCGGAATGTAAGCAAGACTTATAAAGATTTCCAGCTGAAGGATGTTTCGTTTCAATTGGAAAAAGGTTATATCATGGGGTTTATCGGGGCTAACGGAGCGGGGAAAACAACAACGATTAAATCAATCCTGAATCTGATTCATATCGATGGCGGGGAAGTATTTATTCTGGGCAAGAACCTCGCCGAACACGAGTTAGAGCTGAAGCAGGAAATCGGCTTTGCTTTTGGGGATGTGGATTTTTACAACCGCAGCAAGATTAAAACCTTAACTGATGTAATCAAGAGGTTCTACAGGAATTGGAATGATGACACCTATTATAACTATCTGAAAAGATTCAAATTGGATGAAAATAAAAAAATCTCCGAGCTGTCGACGGGGATGAAGGTCAAATACAATTTGGCTCTTGCCTTGTCCCATGGGGCAAAGCTGCTCATTCTGGATGAACCAACGAGCGGACTGGACCCGGTTGCAAGGGATAACTTGCTGGAGATTTTCCAGGAGCTTGTAGGGGATGGGGAGATCAGCATTCTATTCTCTACGCATATTACCTCCGATCTGGAGAAATGCGCGGATTTTATTACCTTTATCGAGAACGGGCAAATTGTCAAAAGCGCCGAGAAGGAAGAGTTCGTAGCGTCTTATCGTCTGTTGAGCGGCAAGGAGAGCCAACTGGACGAGGTGAAGGCGAAGCTTATTTCCTATAAGAAAAATTCATTTGGCTTTACGGGGATGATTCATGCGGGAGACTTCGATCCGGCCTCCGGGATTAACGCGGCCATACCAAGTCTAGAGGAAGTTATGATCTATTTCGCGAAGAAGGAGGATATGTATGTATAATTTAATCGTAAAGGATTTCAAATTAGGAGTGCCCAAGATGTTTTTGATTATGCCCTTTCTGACAGGCGCTCTTATGTTTGTACCCGGGTGGATCTATTTTATTGTCCTTTTGTATTTTTGCTGGATTACGATACCCAATATGTTCGGCGGATTCCGGACCCAGAATGATTCGATGTTTACGGCTATGATGCCCGTGACCAAAACGGATATCGTAAAAGCAAAGGTGTCGGTTATCGTTCTGCTGGAATTATTGCATATTGTAATTGCTATGGTCTTTGGTATGATAAGTAACAACTTGTACAAGAATATACCCTATTATTTCTTCACGCCTCATATGGGCTTCTGGGGATTATGTTTTGTGATGCTTGCGATCTTTAACGTGTTGTTCCTATCCATCTATTACAAAACCGCTTATAAATACGGCGAAGCAACATACTTGTCCGTTGGGGCTGCTATGTTGTTTGCCGGAATCGCACAATGGATCGGAATTCAGAGTCCTTATGTGCATGACATTTTTTATGGCGCCGGTATTGACCGTACAGCTCTTCAAGCTTCTATTCTGATCGCAGGAATCTTAATCTTTGCCGCTTTAACCTGGATTGGTTATCGTATTGCGGTTAAACGGTTCCCTAAAGTGGAGATATAATGAATGAATGTAGCCATTTCCAACTCATCGGATAAACCTATCTATCAGCAGATTTTCGAACAGATCAGCGCCCAGATTCTAAAAGGCGAATTAGCAAGCGGTTATGTTCTGCCGCCCATTCGCCAAGCCGCCCAGGAGCTTCGCGTTAGTATCATTACCGTCAAGAAGGCTTGGGAAGAACTCGAGCATGCCGGATTAATCAATACGGTTACGGGGAAAGGCTGCTTTGTAGCGGAGTTCCCGCCTGATCATATGCTGAGCATACGCAACGAAATGATCCTGAAGCAAATGACGGTTGATGCTTCCTATTACAAATCCTTTGGTCTTACGCTAAATGAAGCGATTGAGCTGATGAAAAAGGTGTATTAAATGCGATGATAACGGCGGTGCGAGACTTTGTTCGCACCGCTGTTTTTTTCTCAGCCGTACATATACCAGACTCTTACGGATGCTTTAAACGTTAAGGTTCCAGGTTCTATGGTGGTACCGGCATCGCCGGCGGGAACGGAAGCGGCTTTGAACATAACCGGCTCGAAGCGGTTTCCCGGTGATTCCATAACCTTGCAAGGAACGGAAGAGAGGGAAACGCCAAGCGTAGCGGCTATCGCAAGCGCCTTGGCCTCGGCATCGCGAACGGCCAGCGTTAATGCTTTGCGCCGGGCTTCGTCTGCATGGGAGGATTGGAACGTGACATCGGATACCATATTGGCTCCTTGGGCTACTGCCGCATCAATCACACGCCCCGCATCTGTCGCCCCATCAATGGTAATTCGCAGCAGATGTACGGCTCTATATCCCCGAAAAACTTGCTTTCCGTCTATAAAATCATATTGCGGGTCGATGGAGTATTGCGCGGTGGAGATGCTCTCCCTCGGCACGCCAAGGGCAAGCATTGCATTTATAATGGCTTCTATGGTCTTGGCCTGATCGGTCTGAAGCGTTCCAAGGCTGTTGCTTTCTCCTGAAATTCCAAGAGTGACGATAGTTTCATCCGGTACGGCTGTTGCCGCCCCTTCCCCCATCACCTCAATTGTAAAATCACAGCAGGTCTGTGCTTGTTCCTTCATGATCGAACAACCTCCATCTCTCAGCAATCTCTAATACTAATATAGACGTTTATCCATAGGGAGATGTTTCGGTTTTTAATCGAACACGGTTAATCAAGCATGATCACGTTTAAAATGCTCGTGGTTTATAAGCTTTAGGAGTAAATACTTTTCTTCCATAAAATTGAAACGTCAAATAAATGATTGTCGTATACAATGAACATCCAACTGAAAGGGGCACATAAACAGATGCAAGTAGTCCTGTTTGTTAAAGATTCTCAGCAGGGTTTAAAGCAAATTGATAACCGGGAGTGGGATGCCGCCATGATTGCAACGCTCGAGCATGTCAATTATTTGACTGTTCATGGCGAGGAATATCAGACACTGGAAGGGAAGCTGAACCTGGATGCCGGGCAGTTGGAGCTCCTGGTTGTCAAGATGAATAACAAATAGACAGAAAGAGGGGATTTGAAGATGCAAGAAGATAAAAAAACGGATTCGTTAAAAGCCATCAAGGATGGGATCCCTCTCAAGGTTCTGTCCACTTCACTCGGCATCGCTTTGCTGGCTAATCTGGCTGCTGTACCGGCCCATGCCGGAACAACAAGCCTAACCGAATCGTCAACCCCAACTCCAACGGTATCCAGCACAGCACCCAGTCCCAAGCTGGTGGAATGGTCAAGCGAGGCCGTCAAGCGTTATTATGACCCTGCCGTGGACTGGAATTTGCCGCTGCCATCGGATGAAGAGCTGGATCAAGAAGCGGTGCAAGAGAGTCCTCAAGTAACGGCTGGCGGCGGTTCCGGCGGGAGTACAACGGTTGTTCATCACTCGTCGGGATTTGGCTGGGATGACCTGATGCTTTATCATCTGCTGTTCAATAACGGCAGTTCGTATTCTTCGCAAACCTGGGCCTCTTCCCATCGTTCCTACTATTATGGCAGTACCCGTCCTTATGAGCCTAAAAGCTATTCCAATGGGAAATTTCAGAACAAGCCGGTTGTTGGTTCAACGGTGTCCCCGCCTAAGACCTCCAATTCCACCGGCTCGGTTACCCGCCGTTCGACCTCGTCTTCACCCGGCGGCATTGGCGGAAAATCCAGCGGATTCAGTTCTTCTTCCAGCTCCTCAAGCTCTCATTCCAGCTCTATTTCTTCGGGAGGTTTTGGGGGATGACGATACCAACGGGGATATTCACGGTTCTTGGAGAACCGGCTGTTGACCGGGCCAGCAAGGTTGAGATTCTGAAGGAAATGGGTTTTACATGGGCGGATCTGGAGTCGGAGACCTACTGGATTGATCAGGTGGTTGGGATGGACCGGGGCATATATGAAGAGCTTGAACAAGCTTCAAGGGAGCTTTGGCTGATTCTGGACAAAACTGCACGCTACATACACGGCAAACATGACCTATACCAGCTAATCGGCATCCCGACTATATTATGGGATTTGATAGATCTGTTGCCTATACCGGAACTGGGAGTAATGAGCAGATACGCCAGATTTGATTATGCCATTTCGCCTGACGGCAGCATTAAGATGCTGGAATTAAACGCGGATACGCCTACCGGTTATGTAGAAGCGTCAATCGCAACGCCGTGGTTATGCGAGCAGGCCGGGATTCGGAGCGTTAACGGTAAAATGAAGCCGTTAGTCGCATCCGCTTGGGCAATCGAGAAGCCAGATACGGTTGCTTGCGTCGCGTACGGCTCGCATTTGGAGGATTCAGGGACGATAGAAGCTTTAGCCAAGCATAGCGGTCTAAACGTCCAACTGGAGGATTGCTTAAACCTGTGGGTGGATGATGGGATTTTAAAAAACGGGCAAGGTAAACCGATTCATAGAATGTTTGCTCTTTATCCGAAGGAATGGATGGCCCATGACGATGGGGGAGAAGCGTTAGCCTATGCAATAGAAAAGGGTTACTTGCACCTGTTTAATTCCGTTCATAGCATCCTGCTTCAATCGAAAGGTCTGCAAGCCGCGGCATGGGGATTATATGAGCTGGATGTTTTATTTGATAGGCAAGAACGTGAAATTATCGAGCGGTATATGCTGCCGACCTACAACAAGCCCGTATTTGATGGAGATTTTGTATCCAAATCGATGTTTGGACGCGAAGGCGGTTCGGTCAAGATGTTTGATCAGACAGGTCACCTGGAGATGGAGGATCAAGAAGCGTTTGATACAAGCAAATTATTTCCTGTTGTGTATCAAAAAAGAACGCAGCTGTCCCGTATTCGTACCGCGGCCGGAGAGCTGCACCTCTTGGTCGGCATGTTTATGATCAACGGAGAGACGGCTGGACTTCTTGGGCGCGCCGGGGGACCGATTACTGGCAATTCAAGTCATTTTATCCCGATTGGAGTGTTGGAATCAGATGAAGAAATTAACGATTATCGCTAGTACATTGCTGTTATGCTTCATCCTCAGCTCATGCACGAATAATCCGGATTATGTGTATAGCACCAGTAATTATTCGTCTTCACAAGATACAGTCGTTGCTTCTGCAACCCCTGTTAATCCGGTCAGGAATGTGCCGTGGGATTACCGGGTCGTTGAAGAGGAGGTTGGCGATCTTGTCGGGAGCGATATGACGATCATTCCAGACAATACGCTCCTTCCGAATGACAGTAACTATGCAACAGGAGATAAAGTATGGCTTCTGCAATATATGGATGCACAGCTAACAACGGATGATGACAGACGCAGCCAGATCAAATTGTCCTCGTGGGATACGCTGAAATCTTTTAAGGATGAGAAGAACGCTTTGGAGGATCTATCCAGCCTAAAGGAATCGATTCAAACGGAAGTTGATTTGATTGGTGTATATAAGACGGAGAACGCTGGTAAAACCCGCGAATTTGCCGTAATCACACTGCCGTCCGGCAATGTCGTGAAACAGCCGATCAGCGATGAGAAGTATGAGGCTCTCAAGTCAAAATCCAAGGTTACAGTAAATATCGAGCAGGTTCATTTGTACGATGACTATGATCAGGTCTACTCGAAATTCCGGGGGTGGGCGAAATGACGGTTGTCATCAATCTTGTTGTTAGCGTTGTTGTCATTATTATTTTGCAATTGGCCGGTATGCTGTTTTTTAGCCTGATGACTCCCTTTAACGACTTGGAGGAATTGAAAAATGGAAATATGGCCGTCGGACTCGCATTTGGCGGAAAGTTTTTGTCCACGGCACTAATCATTGGCGTTGCGGCTTATACAAATACGTCCATTTGGAATATGATGTTGTGGTTCCTGGTGGGCTACTTCATTCTTGTGGCTTCCTATTGGATCTTCGAGCTAGTAACGCCGGGGATCAGAATCTCCGAACATCTGCAAAAGGGGAATATCGCCATTGGAGCGCTGCTATGCTTCGTCTTTATAGGAACAAGCTTTGCTGTCAGCAGCTTGATTATTTAGTTTACTGGGAGGCCGATGTTGATTGGCTTCCTTTTTTTGTAACTATTTTATTGTGATAAACGTCAATAACCATGCAATCTTGAAAAAGAAGAGCATGATCATGATAAAAATGTGGACCGTTCTCATCATGTTTGCCGTTATAGGCTTAGCAGGTTGTTCCTCTAACAAAGGCGATGCAGCTGGAGACGAATTGTATATCCCTGAAGGGTACCTACAACAGCTGCAGGTGTTAGAGCTAACCGAAGTTGCCGCTCTTCCCTATTTCACAAGCCCGTTTATTACGGTAGCTGAAGATAGAAGCGGGGAGCAATATGCGGTGCTTTTTGATAAATCGGGGGAAGTTAGGCAGGAGAAGCTGCCAGTAAAATAATCTTTATTGGAGCTATAATGATGATGAAGCTTCCGTTTATTTAGACGGGAAGGGAACTGAAACGGAGCCTTTTAAGAAAGAGAAACAAAAATAACTCCTTACACAAACCAAAATACCATCTACACGCAAAATTAGCGTATGGATGGTATTTTCATTTGCCCAGGTCACAATTTTTACCTTAGAAGTCACTGGCGTGGTAGTCCGGAACAGGGATAGATTTCTACAATGGCTTAAGGAGTCAGCCTATTTGGGAGGAGGAAGCGTTCGATAACGGTTCAAACCCTAAACTATTGGAGGTATTCTTATGCCAAGAAAAACAAGAAGCAGCAGGCTCTTCATTTATGTACTCGCTCTGGCTTTATTGGTTCTTCAGTTGCCTTGCTCCGCGGTTGTATCCGCAGCATCCGCAACCTATGAAGCCGAATCGGCAGCCCGTTCCGGCGGTGTGGTTGTTGCGACCGACCATACAGGCTATATCGGTTCCGGCTTTGTTGGAGGATATACGGATGCGAATAAAGGCAATGCAGCCACAGCTTTTGCAGTAAGTGCAAGTGCAGCAGGCAGCTACACAACAGTGTTAAGATATTCAAACGGAACAGGCTCCGCGAAAACATTAAGCCTATACGTTAACGGCATGAAGCTGAAGCAAATCTCGCTTCCGGCAACGGCAGACTGGAATAGCTGGTCCACTCAAACCGAGACCGTATCCTTGAATTCGGGCAGCAATACAATTACGTATAAATTCGATACCACAGATTCCGGGAATGTGAATTTGGACAATATCGTCATCAGCGATACTTCTACTGGAACAACGCCATCCGGAACGAACTTGGCGCTGAACAAGCCGGTTACATCAAACAATAATTACACCGGGTTTGCAGCAACCAATGCCGTGGACGGAAACACTTCTACTTATTACGAAGGTGCAGCTAACTCGTATCCCAACACCCTTACAGTAGACCTCGGTAGCGCGCAAAACATAAACTCCGTTGTCCTCAAGCTTCCGGCATCGTGGGGAACGAGAACACAGACCTTATCTGTCGCGGCAAGCACCGATAATAACACCTTTAATACCGTGGCAGCTTCCAATACGTACACGTTTAATCCGTCTTCCGGTAATACGGTTACGGTTTCTTTTACAGCAACGTCAGCCAGATATCTCAGAGTAAACTTTACGGCGAACTCCGGTTCTACCGGCGGACAGGTCTCAGAGCTTGAGGTGTATGGAAGCGGCGGGGGAACCGTAACTCCACCTGATTCTCCGGCGGGAACCTATGAAGCAGAGTCAGCTGTATTGTCCGGCGGTGCTTCCGTTGCAACGGATCACGCGGGTTATAGCGGAACCGGCTTTGCAGCCGGGTTTATTGATACCAATAAAGGCAATGCTTCGGCAACTTTTAATGTAAACGTGGCAGCGGCAGGCAGCTATACGGTTACGTTAAAATATGCAAATGGCTCGACGGCAGCGCAAACGCTTAGTCTCTATGCGAACGGAACAAAAGCATTGCAAACATCCCTTCCGGCAACCGCAAATTGGGATACCTGGAGCACAAAAGCCGATACGGTCACCTTAAATGCCGGTAACAACACCATCATGTACAAGTACGATACAACCGACACCGGCAATGTGAATATTGATAAAATTGATGTAGCGATTGTAGAGACGCCACCGGTAACTCCTCCGCCATCCGGAACTTATGGGGCAACGATGCCTTATGACACCTATGAGGCTGAGTCGTTGACCTATACGGGAACGATTGTAGGGCCAAATACGACATTTGGCAATCTTGCATCGGAAGCTTCCGGCCGGAAAGCCGTACAGCTTACGGCTGCTGGCCAATACGTGCAGTTCACATTAGCGAAGGCGGCCAAAGGCGTTACGATCCGTTATTCCATTCCCGATAACGCGGCAGGAACCGGCATTGATTCGGCCATCAGCATGTACATTGGAGGCACGTTATTCAAAGACATCAATCTGACGTCCAAATACAGCTGGAACTACGGGGCTTGGGGAACGGAGGGCGGGGAGATCCGCTGGTCGAATAACCCAAACGCCACGCCAACAACTCCGCATCATCTGTATGATGAAGCTTCGGTTGTGCTGAATCAGGAATACCCAGCCGGTACAGTGATTAAGCTGCAGCGGAATGCATCGAACCTGAATTTCAGCTCCACAGCTAGTGTTACAATCGACCTGATCGAAACGGAAGCGATTCCGGCTGCACTCACGATGCCATCCAATTATGTTTCCATTACTAGTTATGGCGCCGTAGCGAATGACGGTGCGGATGATACAACAGCCATCAACAATGCCATTAACGCGGTGAAAAATTCCGGCGGAACCTATAAAGGCGTATGGATTCCGGCGGGTACTTTTACCCTGAATAACGGGAATAAAGGTGCTGGTTATAATGGAAGCGGCACCCGGCTGTACCTCGACAGCGGTGTCTCGATGAAAGGCGCTGGCGTCTGGTATTCGACTTTGTCCGGCAACTATGCGGGGCTGTATCTGCGGGGCGGCAACGTTACGATCTCTGACTTCAAAATCAGCGCGAGCGATATCATCCGGGATGATTATAACGGCGTATCCGGCGTAGAAGGCAACGGAACGAATTCCACTCTGACGAATCTGTGGATCGAGCATACCAAAGTAGGCTTCTGGCTGACCAATCAGACGAATAACGCAACAATCTCGAATTCCAGAATCCGCGACGTATGGGCGGATGGACTGAATCTTCATTACGGGACATCCCATACAACGGTAACGAACAACTCGGTCCGCAACAGCGGTGACGACGGACTGGCGATGTGGTCGGATACTTATCTGGATACGAACAATACGTTCAGCTACAATACGGTTCAAATTCCTACTCTTGCGAACAATATTGCCATTTACGGAGGCAAGGACAATAAGGTAATCGGCAATCTGCTGACCGATACGATAGTTAACGGTTCGGGTATTTCATTTGGAACCAACTTTAATCCTCCATCGATGACAGGGACGCTGACTGTACAAGATAACGTGCTGATTCGGACGGGTTCCTATCATAAAGATTACGGCTATCAGATCGGTGCGATTTGGGCATATTGGCTGAATAATACGGGCAAAGCCCAAAACCTGACGGTTACCGTATCGGGCAATACCATTCAGGATAGCATCTACAGCGGTATTTTTATTGAAGAACCGGCTCCAAGTATTTCGGTAACTTATGCTGCGAACACGATCACCAATTCAGGAACTTACGGGGTGTATATCCGGGGAACGGCAACCGGCAGCTCCGCCTTTAACAATAATACGGTAAGCGGCGCGCCATCCGGCAAGTTTTCCAATACGTCAAGCAGCTTTACCGTAACGGGCTCAGGCAACAACTGGTGATTAGTAGGCGAAAAAACTCCCAAAAGTCGATTTCAAATGACTTTTGGGAGTTTCTTCTTACCGTACGCTGGATTCCCTACAGTAAAATAAGGGTAAAAAGCAGGATTCCGAAGCTGCGTTGGATTAACTCCAGTATAAAAGTCCAAAATGAGCTGCTATCGCCCAAATGGGGCTGATTATACTGCAAAGAATCCAATGTAGGGTAAGTGCTAGTCAAAAATGCTCTGTTACGCTGTACGAAATCCAATGAACTCCTTCGATAGAGTGCGAGAAAACGGATCACCTAGGAATTAATGAAACCAATTGCAGTAAGCAGCGTATTGTTCGTAGTTTAGTTATATTAAACGCATGCTTACGAGGTATGAATCATCACAATGGCGTATTTCGCCATTATGGTGATAATTCATTTTAGGAGGCTAAATATGCCTGGCATTAGGATTGTTACTGATTCCACAACCGATTTGCCGAAGGAACTGCTCGACCAGCACGAAGTGGAAGTCATTCCTCTGTCGGTATATGTAAATGGAGAAACCTACGAAGATAATGTTACGATTTCTCCACTGGATTTTATTCATAAGATGAAACAAGCCTCTGAGCTGCCAAAAACATCACAGCCAGCAATTGGTGTCTTTCTCGACCTGTACGACCAGCTAGGCAAGGATGGGGATACGATTATCTCCATTCATATGACAAGCGGTATGAGCGGTACGTATTCCACTGCTTGTGCTGCAGCTGAATTGTCCTCCAGCAATGTTATTGTTATTGACTCACAGATGATCTCTCAGGCGCTGGGTTTCCAGGTCATTGAAGCTGCGAAGATGGCTCGTGAAGGATTGACCGTACAGCAGATCAAATCCAGATTAAAAAGAATACTCGATAATACCTCTTTACTAGTTGTCGTTGATACGTTGGAAAATCTCGTTAAGGGCGGCCGCATCGGCAAAGCAACAGGATGGATCAGCTCCGTGCTGAGCATCAAGCCAATTGCCATGCTTCAGGAAGGCGTGTATACGCCGGTTACGAAGGTTCGGACCACTTCCCAGATTATTAAAAGCTTATTGGAACGCTTCAAAAGTGATACCGAAGGAAAAGAGATTACTGAAATTGGAATCTCGCATGCCGATAATCTTTCCTTGGCCGAGCGGCTTCGGGAAGAGATCAACCGGATCACCGCTACGCCAGTCCGTATTCGTCCGGCCACTCCGGTTATTACGACGCATACAGGTCCGGGAGCGATCGGCTTTATGTATTGTGCTGAATAATTCAGAAGGGTTGTCTCTATTGGGGAGAGACAGCCCTTTTCTCTATTCGGTGAAGCGCACACCTTGCAGGATGTCCATAAAATGCTGCTTGGTTTGCGGATTTTTATCCTTACTCGAGTATTCAAGGATATAGATGACCTTATCTTTTATAGGAATGATAGCGTAATACACGTCATGAGTACCTGTGATACCGGATGCAGCTGTACCGTTATCCGCATCCAGAGTAATCAGCTTAACGGCTCCAATTGGGAGGTCCAGCTCTTCCTCACTTACTATTTCACTGTGATTTGGTTTAATGGATCGGAAGTCAAAGTTTGGTTCATAGCTGTAAGTGTAGATTTGACCGGGAAAAGATGTTTCGAAGGTCAGCGCGGACGAATCATATTGCTTATTGACCGGGGCAGTCTCTGAACAGCCTGTGAGAGCCAAACATAGCACTATTAATAGGGTTATTGTCTTATACATAAAGATATAATGCCTCCATTTCTTGTGAAAAGCTGGGCGTGTACAATCAGTCCTTTAAATTAACGATTAAGGCTGGAAAAAGGTTACTGAAAATATTGGCGAATTTTGTTGATTTTTCGTGAAGATTTGATATCATATTGACGAGTTCATGGGGGGAGTCGATTGAGTGATCCGTATTGCTTCGTTAACAGAGAAAGGCTTTGAATATCATGCACTGCCCCAGGGTTTGCAAATGCTGGACAATACGCTGACCATACAACTGGAAGGCGAGGAAGCCGAGATAAGCGCAAGACTTAGCTTCAGCTTTCAAAGCCGTGAATGGACCATGGATCAAGTCTTGGATACGGACGCAGGTATACATAAGGAATGGACCGCATTAAGGTTAACCGAAGAGATTAAGCATATTTTTGAATGTCAGCCGGAGCTCCTTGCAGAGGGACTAAGGCTGATTGCGAGAATCGATGAGATGAACCGGATGAATGAAGAAGAATTCGAAGCAGCTTGTGAGCGCGGCGAATTCAAAGATATTATAGCTTAACTTATTGATCGGCCTTCTATACTGGCCGGTTATTTTACCGGTCGCCCTTCTTCGAAAGGCCTCGATAGAGGTTTTCTTATTTTTCTCCGGTGCAGGAAAAGAAGATCGGATGGTTAAAGACTATAAGTGGACCTTATCATCTGAATGACAATTGAAGGAGAGTGCAGATTGTGGCAAATGAACGGAATTGGGCAGGCAACTATACGTATAGTGCCATGGAATATCTCTACCCTGAGAGTGTAGAGCAAGTACAGGAGATTGTCGCGCGGAATAGCAAGCTGAGAGTGCTGGGCTCGAGACATTCCTTTAACGGAATCGCGGATTCGCATGCAAGCCTGGTGTCGCTTCAGAAGATGAATCGTGTACTGTTCTTGGACAAGAACAATAATCGTGTAAAAGTAGAAGGCGGCATCCGTTACGGGGAGCTTGGCGAATATCTGTATCAAGAGGGTTATGCTCTTCACAATCTGGCATCGCTGCCGCATATTACGATAGCGGGAGCGATTGCGACAGCAACCCATGGTTCAGGCGACCGGAACGGCAATCTTGCCACGGCGGTATATGCCCTTGAGATTGTTAAAGCGGATGGTACATTAGCTGTATTTACCCGTGATGATCAGGACGGGAAGTTTGATGGTGCTGTTGTAGGTCTAGGAGCATTAGGGGTAGTAACTGCGATAACGCTGGACATTCAACCCGTATTTGAGATCAGTCAATACATCTATGAGAATCTTCCGCTGGCGCAGCTGGAGCATAACTTTGATGCGATTTTCTCGAGTGCCTATAGCGTCAGCCTCTTCACGGACTGGAAGGACTCGACGTTTAATCAAGTATGGCAAAAGAGATTGGCCGATACGGATACATCAGCGTTTGTAGACGCTGAGTTCTATGGTGCCAGCCTGGCGGAGACGAAGCGCCATCCGGTGCCGGAGCAAACGGCGGAAAATTGCAGCGAGCAATTTGGCGTGCCGGGACCATGGCATGAACGGCTGCCGCATTTTCGGATGGATTTCACACCAAGTGCAGGTGAAGAACTGCAAACGGAATATTTTGTGGCCCGTGAGCATGCCTATGAAGCAATATGCGCAATTTTCGAGCTTGGCGAGCAGATCTCGCCGCTCTTATTTATTTCCGAGATTCGTACTATCGCAGCAGATCATCTGTGGATGAGTCCAAGCTACAAGCAGGATATTGTCGGATTCCATTTTACCTGGAAGCCGGATTGGGAAGCTGTGAAGAAGATACTGCCCCTTATCGAAGCCAAGCTGGAGAAGTTTAACGCATGCCCGCATTGGGGGAAGGTGTTCACCATGCCGGCTGAGCGCGTGCAATCATTGTTTGAGAAGCTTCCGGAATTTCAGCAGCTGCTGCTGGAATACGATCCGGACGGGAAGTTCCGGAATGCGTTTATGGATGAGTATATAATGAAGAAGTAGTATTGAAACCGAGTCTCTGAGGGGGCTCGGTTTTTTGTTTGAAATCTATCTGCTGCTCGTTTGCTGGACGGAATGGAGCAGAAATGAGTGTTTTATGATTGAAAAATCAGTTGATTTTGGTGGGAAATATAGGGAAAATATAGAGATTAATAAGGAACTGATTTTCATGCAAAGAAGTCTTATTTATGCAATGGAGCTTTGCAGAACGTACACACTATCAGATTCAAGCAGCTGTTAAACAGCCCATACGAGTAGGTAAAGTCTATTGAATTTTGAGGAAATTGGTTGACTGTAATCGTTCGTCGCTTAAGTTATTTTTATATGGAGGTTATATCGATGGTGATGCCGACTCATATTGTGGCAGTAGGCGGTTTGGTGGAGAATGAGCAGGGCGATATATTGCTGGTGAAGACACAGCATGATGGATGGGTATTTCCCGGAGGACAGGTGGAAGTCCGGGAGAATTTAACCGATGCACTTATACGTGAAATCCAGGAAGAAAGCGGGATTACATGCGTTGTCGCGCATCTAATCGGCATGTATTCCAATACCTGCACGTATAAATGGCATGATGGGGTAACGGATGTGCCAACCAAGCTGATGCTGGATTTTGTATGCCGTCCAATAGGCGGTTCCTTGCAAACATCCGAGGAAACATCCGAGGTATGCTGGGTTCAGAAGGAGAAGGTGCTCGATCTGATCCATCTACCGGCGATCCGGACGAGGTACCAGGCCTACTTGGATTTTGACGGCACCATTCCGTATATGGAATATGTCACAAAGCCAGACTTTGTCATCAAACACGACAGGAGAGTCTAGCAGTATGCGCTAACCGCCCTTTAACGGGCGTTTTTTTGTGACGCTCAGGTTAGGCAATCCCTTTCACTTCGTGACATTTTGTCTGATAAAAACGGTCATATTGGACTCTATACTAGACATAGATGTAATAGAAAGAAGGGCGGGTGGATGTTGGGCCGCAGCCTCAATCGATTGTTACGATTAGGAACGGTTTTAATCATTAAATGATTAACGGAGAGGGAGCGGAGAGATGTTCAATAATCCGGAAGAGGCGGATCTGATCGCCAAGGACCGCCAATATGTATGGCATGCCATGACACCATATAATGAGCAGGCACCTCCGATGGTTGTGACAGAGGGGCAAGGCTCATGGATTACAGATAACTACGGCAAGCGTTATTTGGACGGCATGTCCGGCTTATGGTGCGTGAATGTAGGTTATGGCCGCGAGGAACTGGCGCGTGCGGCATATGAGCAGCTCAAAACATTAGCTTATTATCCGCTTACTCAAAGCCATGTTCCGGCTATTCGGTTGGCGGAGAAGCTGAATGAATGGCTGGAAGATGATTATGTTATCTTTTATTCGAACAGCGGATCTGACGCGAATGAAGTAGCGTTCAAGCTAACGCGGCAGTATCATGAGCAGTCCGGTGCTCCAAGCCGCTACAAATTTATTTCCCGTTACCGGGCGTACCATGGCAATTCGATGGGGGCACTTGCCGCAACCGGGCAAGCCCAGCGCAAATATATGTACGAACCGCTTGCCGGAGGTTTTCTCCATGTCCGGCCGCCTGACAGCTACCGCCGTCCCGAGGGAATGACGGTCGAACAGTTTAATCTGCAATGCGCGCAAGCGATTGAAGAGATGATTGTATGGGAGGGACAGGAGACTATTGCGGCTGTTATTATGGAGCCTGCAATTACAGGCGGGGGAGTGATTGTTCCGGAGCCTGTCTATATGGAGAAAGTCCGTGACATCTGTACGAGGTATGGTATTTTGCTTATTATTGACGAGGTAATTTGCGGTTTTGGACGCTCGGGCCAGAAGTTTGGCCATATGAATTACGGCATCAAGCCGGATATCGTGACGATGGCGAAAGGGCTCACCAGCGGCTATTTGCCTTTGTCAGCAACGGCCGTGCGCAAGGATATCTATGAAGCATTCAAAGGCAAAGATATGTACAGCCACTTTCGTCATGTCAATACCTTTGGCGGAGCACCGGCCGCTTGCGCGCTTGCCTTAGCTAATCTTGAGATTCTGGAGCGGGAACAGCTGGTTGAACGGTCGGCTGCACTTGGCGAGCGGCTGAGAGAAGAGCTTTCTGAACTGATAGAGCATCCGATTGTTGGAGATATACGGAGCTTTGGATTTCTGATGGGAATTGAGCTGGTTAGTGACAAGCAAACAAAGGAGCCCTATCCGCTGCCGGGAGTTGCCCGGATTATAGGGGATTGCAAGGCGAAGGGGCTTATTATAGGCAAAAACGGCGATACCGTCGCAGGCTGCAATAATGTGCTTACGATCAGTCCGCCGTTATCATCCACGGATGAGGATGTAACCTTTATCATTCAAACGTTAAAGGAGGTTTTCAGCTCTATTTATTTAATAGAAGGAAAAACAAAAAAAGCCTGATCATTATCAAGCTTCCTGCATGTTTCATATATGGTCGGGACGACACGATTTGAACATGCGACCCCCTGGTCCCAAACCAGGTGCTCTACCAAGCTGAGCTACGTCCCGAAAAATGGTGCCGGCGATAGGAGTCGAACCCACGACCTACTGATTACAAGTCAGTTGCTCTACCAACTGAGCTACACCGGCATATTAACTATGTATCGGGCACAAAACGTATTATGCCACAGCTTGTACGGATTATGCAATACTTTTTTTGAAAAAAGCTATTAAAGCTTTTTAGCCTTGAAATGAACGACCGCACTGAACAGCATTTTTCCTGTAAGGGAGTTAAATGCCGCGTGGTGCTGGACATGATGGACCTGCAGCAGCAGCGCTTTATTATTCTCGATCTGCTGTTCGATCTTCAGCTCCAGCGTACGCAGATCACTTGCCTCAAAAAACTCTACTTTGTCGTCAATCAAATCCAACCGGAATTCCATTATACAATACCCCTGTCTATGTCATTATTTAGAATCTATTATAACGCCTTTGTATTCGGTTTCAATAGAAGTGAGTCTAAAGTCTTATAGAGGTGGAAATGGAGTCAATTTTTGTTTACAAACAGGTATATATATCCTAAACTAATCCTTGTGTCGAAAATAGTCGTAATTAAACTGAAAAAGGCAAACTTGCCGAAAGGCAAGGACGCAAAGTTATGGGCCTAATGTTGCATAAGAGCGATGGCTGCCAGACCGCCGGACGCAGGACATAGAGCCTTAAACAGCTATCCGAGAAGTCTATGGCCGGATAGCTTATTCTTTTTTTCAGTGACAGCGAGGAGAGACGAGATGAAGGAATGGGTTAAGAAGGTATTGCAATGGCTGGGAGCCAGAAGACAGCTGGTAGAGGGCGGAAGAAAGATTGGAGTCAGGCTGCTTATGCTGACCAGTATCATTACGTTGTTTAACGTAGTGGCAGGTGTATTTATTTACACGCAAAATCTGTCGGTATCCCATGCAGTCAAAGATACAAATACATTAACAAGTGCACAGCGCGAATATGAGGGAATATCCAATACGCTGCTGCAAACACTGCTGCTCATGATCAACTCCATCGAGAATAACAATGACAGCGCAAATGCAGAAGTCGTAGATCCCAAAGAGCGCCTGGCCGATATGCCCGGCCAGATCGAGCATTTGAAGGAGACGTTTGAAAAGCTGGACAAGATGTTCCCTGCGGCAGCGGAACAGCAGACTTATATTGGCCAGGCGAACATTTATGAGATTGCCTATAATGACTTGCGAAGCTCTAATGTCACCCAGTTTGAGAATGTGACCTCCGAAATGAAATCGGCACTTGTACTGAGACTTGTAAATATTTATTTGAATGAGCTGGAGTTTGCCAATCAGAATGTGAATGCCAGAATTACGGTAGATGCGGCGCATACAGACAAGAAGCTGTCCGATAGTGTGGCTACAGCTAATACTATTATTCTGATTAACGTCCTGCTGCTGGCTATTATTCCATTCCTGTTCACGATTGGGCTTGTAAGGAGCATCAAAGCAGGTCTTCAGGGCATTATGAGCCGTATTCATGCTTACCAGCATAATGATTTTACATATAACCAGGCTCTCAACCGCAAAGACGAATTTGGCGACATTGACCGTTCGCTTGCGGCCATGGGCGATAATTTGAAAGCAACGATCAAAGCAACGCTTAGCGTCAGCCAGACGGTACTTCAAATGTCGAACCAGATGGGCGAGATGATCGGACGCAACCGTACTGCTTCCGAAGAGGTAAAAGGGCAGATTGATCTGGGAACAACCGTCCTGCTCTCCCAATATGACGATGCGACTTCTATCTCGGCTGTAACAGAGCAGATCTCGGCAAGCTCGCAGGAGATTGCGGCTTCGAGCGATTATATCAACAAGGATATGCAGCAGATGAGAGATGATTCGCATACGGGTTCGGTGGATATGGAAGATGTTGTACAGATGGTCAACCAGACGGTAGAGCAATTTAATCAGGTAACCGAAGCCTTTAACCGCATTACAGAGCGTTACAGCAATGTATCGAAGTTTCTGGAGAGCATTCAGGATGTGAATACGCAGACTAATCTGCTGTCGCTGAATGCCTCAATCGAATCTGCGCGGGCAGGCGAGCATGGACGCGGCTTTGCCGTTGTAGCCGAGGAGATCCGCAAACTGTCGGGTCAGACAAACCTGATTTCGAAGAACATCTCCAAGGAAATGCATCTGATTCAAGAGGATGTTGCCTCAAGCAGCAAGAGTATCGGCGCCTTCGCTGAAGTTATCTTCTCTACCAAGCAGGCTTCCATTGCAGCAAGCGATGTATTCAAGGGGCTCGAGAAACAGAGCAATACCCTGTCTGAACAGGTAAGTGAAATTTCAACGGCGATTAATGAGATTACAACCGGCATTACTCATATCGTTACTGCAGTAGACAAGCTGTTAAGCACCTCTTCGGATGTAAACGGCAAGATGGAGCAGATGGGTCATCTGTCTGTCGAACAGAATAATATCTCTGATGAGCTGCAAGGAATGGCCCAGAATCTGCAGCAATCCTCGTTTGAGCTGAAAGAGAAAGCGGCAATTTTTAAAGTTTAATCCCGCAATGCAATTCGTATAATACAAAGGCTGTTTTCCTTATGGTGATCGTGAAGATGACTTGGGGAGAACAGCCTTTATTTACGTTTCTGGATGTTTTTGTGGGGGTACATCGGCAGCAGCATTCTGGAATCGGTGTATCCCGAAATCAGTAAGGGAAGAACGCAAGACAGCCTCTCTGAGCGGATGCAGATCAGGAGTGAAGCGAACCTCGATATCAAGCTTCATTAGGAGATCAAGCAGATCGGAAAGAGGTTGTACTGCAATGGAGGTCTGTTTATTTCTGGAGATATAGTATCCGGCATACGCATCAAACAATTCAAAGGACTCGGATGGCAGCTCATACCGGTACAATGTTGTTTGCTTAATCCGTTCATACCAGCCGGTCTCTACCGTTATTACAATGTTAGAGGAAGTTGTGCCAAAAAACCTCTGTTCATCTTCAGCCGTAATTCCCTCTGATTTCGTATATACGATTCTGGGACAATCTCTTGGGAAGAAAAACGTAAATTGATGCTCCTCATCAATAGCCCATACAACAGGCGGCATATTGGTACGGTTGGCTTTCACTCTCGGGATAAATTCGTCAATTGAGCATTCCTCGCTAAAATGAAACAATCTCAACTCATAACCTCCGATCGGATCAATAATCATCAGCAGTGCTTATCTATTCTAGAGCAGTCCCTTTGGGTGAACAACTCTTTTCGTAAGAAACTGGATATTTTTATAAATCCCCTTTACATCACTAATGATCTAGTGTACTATTCAACTATAACACTAATACAAAAGGAGCGGCGCTATGACAACGGCAAAAATTACGAATCCGTCGATCGTGCTTCAATTGGACGGATTGACGAAAAAGATCGGCGGCAAAGCCATTGTGGACGGTTTGTCCTTCGATATTGCAAAAGGCGAAGTGGTGGGCTTGCTTGGTCCCAACGGTGCAGGTAAAACGACAACAATGCGGATGATTGTAGGCTTGATTGCAATGACAGAAGGGGATGTGAGAATTTGCGGACAAAGCATCCGTTCCAGCTTCGAGCAGGCCATACAGCATGTCGGAGGGATTATTGAGAATCCGGAGTTCTATCCGTATATGACCGGCTACGATAATTTGAAGCAATATCAACGGATGACGGCAGGGGTAACCGATGCACGGATCGAGGAGGTTACAAAGCTGGTTGGAATGCAGGAGGCGCTGGGCAAGCGGGTCAAGGCTTATTCACTTGGCATGCGTCAGCGGCTTGGCATCGCGCAAGCATTGCTGCATGAGCCGAAGCTGCTCATACTGGATGAGCCGACGAACGGACTTGATCCGGCGGGAATTAAGGAGATGCGTGAATACTTGAAGCAAATTGCAGAGTCCGAAGGAATCGCCATTCTCGTCTCCAGCCATTTGCTAAGCGAGATCGAGCTCATGTGCAGCCGGGTTATTGTGATCCAGGAAGGTAAGCTGGTTACCGTTCGCTCGCTTGGTGAGGTTGAGTCAACAAAGCAAAAGGTTCTCTCTATCTCGATGCAGGTAGGAAATGCGGGGCAGGCTCAAGATGTAATCGGCCGGATGGAGGGGATTACGGTGACGCATGCAGATTCCTTCACGAACCGGATTATGATGCAGCTTCAACATGATCAGATTCCTGGCCTGGTATCTAGTCTTTCAGCGGAGGGCGTTGCGATATACCGGATTGAGGAAGTGCGGGCAACCCTTGAAGAAGAGTTTATGAAATTGACGGGAGGCAACCGAATTGCGTAATTTTACCGGATTGTTAATGAATGAGTGGCTCAAGCTCAGCAAGAAGAAATCTTTTTTTGTTGCGTATGCCATTCTCGCAGTTGTTTTTGGGATTTTAGCCTTTGCTTTCTATAAATTATCGCCTGATGGTCTGACGTCAACAGTCGATTTCGCAACAGGCACCATTATGCTTCAAGCGGCTGGCCAGCTTGTTCCGGTTCTCGCTGTTCTTGCTGCGGCAGGCAGTGTTACGCAGGAGTATCGTTACGGGACCATTAAGTTTCTCCTGATCCGGGCGCAAAGCCGTCATAAAATCCTGGCCTCCAAGTATATTGTTGCCGTTGTTTATGCCCTTACTTTGGTCGTGACATCAGCTGTATTTGCTGTTGCAGCCGGCTATATCGTCTATGGCGGCGGAAGCGGGGAATCTACATGGACTGATTTCTTGGGAAATGTCGCGAGTCTGGCCGTTTACTCCATTGTGTTCGTTACGATGACCTTTATGATCGGTATCCTGACGAAGTCGAATGGTGCAGCCATTGGCGTCGGAATTTTCTCCATGATGGCAGGAAGTCTTCTTGTTCTGCTGCTGTCCCGTTATTCGATAACGAAATATTTGCTGTTCGCTAATACGGACTTGTCGGTCTATCGCAGCGATGCAGTGCCGATTGAAGGGATGACGCTGGCCTTTTCCATTGTTATACTGCTTGTATATATGGCGCTGTTCCTATCCGTCAGCTTCGCCGTATTTAAGAAACGCGACATCGCGTAAGCGATGCGTTTCTTAATTGCCGACAGAAGGAAAGGAGAAACTTCATCGTGACATTGGTATTCGACAACAATATGCCGATTTATATTCAAATTATGAATTATGTGAAGAAGCAGATTATTACCGGCAAATTAAGCCCCGGCGACAAAATCGAATCGGTACGAGACCTTGCGCTTGAGCTTCAAATTAACCCGAATACGATTCAGCGTACGTTCCAGGAGCTGGAGCGGGAAGGTATTGTAGAAACGAGACGAGGACTTGGCCGATTTGTGACCAGTAAGGAGTCGACGATCATGCAGATAAAGAAAGAAATGGCGGGCGAGCTGCTCGAGAGATTTGTGCAAGGAATGAAGGAGCTTGGCTTTGGCAAGGACGATATCATCGCTATTGTAAAGGATGCCGTAAAGGACGGCAACGAGGGTAATCATTCTGACAGGAGTGAATAAGAGACGTGGAATCAATCTTGGAGTTATCGGGCGTAACGAAATCTTATGGCGCCAAGCGGGCACTTGATCATGTGTCTTTTAAAGTTCAGCCTGGTAAAATAATAGGTTTGCTGGGCAGCAACGGCAGCGGTAAAAGCACGCTGATGAAGATAGCCGCCGGCCTTCTGCAGCCGTCTTCGGGCCAACTGCTCATCTGCGGGGAGCCGAGCGGCCAGCGGACCAAAGCTTTGACTTCTTTTATGCCGGATAAGCCGTTGACCGAGTCCTGGATGCGCGTGAAGGATGCGATTGGCTTTTATCAGGATTTTTATATGGATTTTGATGCGGCGAAAGCTGATGAAATGCTGCAATTTATGAAATTGCAGCCATCGGATAAGATCAGCACGCTTTCCAAAGGAATGAATGAGCGGCTGCAGCTGACTCTGGCTTTATCCCGCAACGCCAAGCTGTATTTGCTGGATGAACCGATTGGCGGTGTAGATCCGGTTGCCCGTGAGAAGATACTGGATGCGATCGTGAAATATTACAGCGAGGACAGCTGCCTGATTGTGTCCACTCATCTGGTACGGGATATTGAACGGATTTTTGATGAGGTTATTTTAATTAAGAACGGGAGCATTGTCCTTCAGGAGGAAGTGGAGACGATCCGATTCTCACAAGGAAAAAGCGTGGATGAGCTGTTTAAAGAGGTGTTCGCGGAATGATGAATTTGCTTAAGCTGGTCAAATACGATTGGAAACGAAACTCTGGCTTTCTGCTCATTGTAGGCAGTTTGTTTATACTGGCCGGAGCCGGGATAACGGTATATGGCGGGATCGAGAGCCTGGATAAGGATCTGATTTATGTACTGACCTTTCTCGTTTATCTGGCTATTACAGTTGCGGTTTGTGTAACCGCCTGCAGGACTTATGAGCGCAATCTCCGTTACTTTAACCGCCGGCTTCTTCCTCTGCCCGCCTTGTATACGGTTCTGTCGCCGTTATTGCTGGGCGTTGCTGCTCTGGTCGTCATTGGAGTGGTTGGCGTGCTGCATCTGTATGCGCTTGGCGCTGTTCTCGATACCGTGCATCTGAGAGTATCCGATGTAGTGGGGGATAAAGGCTTTTGGGCGATGCTGCTCTCCAGTGCCTTGTTTATTATCTATATTTTTTTCTGCATAACGGTGGCGAAAGTATTTGCGGGGAAAAAGGGTTCCTGGATTGGTGCCGCCCTCTTTATTGCCTTGCAGCTCCTGTTTCAATGGCTGGAAAATCAGCTATTCCCGAATATGAATGTTTCAACGGATCAGTTCTTTGAAACCGTCAGTGTGCGAATCACTGATGCCGGTGATCCTGCTGATACTGCGCTTCATATTCAGGCATCCTTTCCGAATTTCTGGGGCCCGCTTATTTTTGAGGTCGTAGTAATTGTTGGTCTGATCTATGCGATGACGTATTTGATTAATGGGAAGATCAATGCGAGAGGTTAAACGTTACGATAGAGTTTCTTAGGGTGCCAAGCGCCCGAAGAAGCTCTTTTTTTTGTCAGAAATTGATGCTTTCGCCCTATTCTTTCAGTTGACGGTCGTTTGCCGAAAGTGTTTCAATTAGATTTGATAGGAATGGAACGGATGAGGGAGAAGGGAGAGGCAAGCTGCTTGACTGACATCATGAAACAATTTATGAAGGCATCGCGTATTCGCGTCCTTCCGGTTATGCTTATTCCCGTTGCGCTTGGAGCATTGGGCGCTTTTGTATGGGACGGGAAGTTTAATTTCTGGCTGTTTATTCTTACGTTAATTGGCTCCGGGGCGGCCCATTTGTTCTCGAATATGATCAATGATTTATGGGACTACTACAACGGAACGGATGAGGCTGCCAAACAGGCAGAAGGAGTAATTGCGACCAATTCCGGTTACCTGACGAACGGGACCTGGAGCATTCGCGTATTTGCGGTTGTCACATGGTCTTTATTCGGAATTGCAGCGGTTAGCGGCATTATTCTGTCTGTGATCAGCGGCTGGCCGGTGATTGTGTTCGGCGGACTTGGCGGGCTGATTGCTTATTTCTATGTTGCACCGCCCATTCGCTTCGGCTATCGCGGCAAGGGCTACAGTGAGATTGCGATTTTGCTGTCGTTTGGTATATTGCCCGTTGCCGGCGCTTACTATGTGCAATCGTCGCAGTTGGATTACAGGGCATTATTATTATCGCTGCCGATTGGTTTGCTGACGACGCTGATCTTATTTAACCATCATTTCCTGCATTGGCAGGCGGACAAGCAGGCAGGCAAAAAAACGCTGGTTGTCGTATGGGGAGAGCGGCGCGCGCTTGTCTTCTCCAAATGGCTGCTGGTGCTGGCTTATGTATCTCTTGTTGTATGCGTAATAGCGGGTGCACTTCCTTGGTACTCGCTTCTTGGATTGCTGACGGCTGTCCCGCTGTATGCGGTGTACGGCAAACTGAAGGAGCATAATCCTTCCCATGCCTATTTGCCGCTAATGGGCGGCTCGGTGAAAGCTACTAACCGCTGCGGTGTCATTCTGATTATTGCGCTTGTAATTCAAGGCCTGCTGTAAGATAAGGCAAGGCTATATTTTATATATAAGAAAGCAGAGGGAATAGAAGATGAGCAAACAATGGGTGCTTGGAGACTTTGATACGATTCTGGATGAAGGCAAAGTATGGACAATTGGCGGCTTTCCGCTGCCGGATGGATCGTTCTGGCAATACCGGGAGCCGGACGCTGTTGTTATCGTACGCAACGGCATTCTATATGTTCGTGCACCGCTTAGCCGCAAGCATGATAAGGTTCAAATCCTGGACAATGCCAAGCATATGTATTATTCGGCGAAGCCGGTTGAAGTGCCGGAGAAGGGCGAGATCAGCTTCGAGCTTCAGCTTCGAGCACGTTCGCAGAATACCGTCCCGGGTGACTTGTATGATGGTTACGCCTCGCTTAATCTGCTTGATTTTACAACCGGCGGAGCGCTTGATTTCTTTGCGGGCAATGACAAATATGCAAGTGTATATGCCGTTCTGCCATTCCCCGGAGTTCCGGTACCGGAATCGGATAGGACGAGATTTTTCTGTGTGTTTAAGGAGTCGACCGAATTCCAGGCTCGGGAATTCAATACGTATAAAATTACGTACAACCGTGAAAAAGACGAGATTGTTTTCTATGTGAACGGTACGGAAGTGCGCAGAGAGCATAATGTTCCGGTGAAGTTCAATCAATTCACGGTAGCGCTTGGCATTATGACCGAAAAGGATTTGACGCCTGAAGGCAGCGTATCGGTTCATGGCCAGACCGTAATTGGGGAGTATTCGCCAATCAACATTACTGTAACTGAAGAGTAAGAAGATGAAGCTGTTCCTGCGGGAGCGGCTTTTTTTTGTTGTTCCAAGTTTTCTGCTGCATCGCTGTACTGCGCACGGCCAATCATTAGCACTTATATTAGGCAGTGATCTAGGCAAGATAAAGGACGAAGTGCTTGACATAGCCTTCAGTATATTGTATTGTTACTAACATAAATAAAGTTACTAATAAATCACTCAGGAGGCAGACAAAAATGTCAAATACTTCTACTATTTCGAAATCTCTGATTGAAGCGGTAAAAGCAAGACGCACTTATTATGCGATCAGCAATCAATCGCCAATCTCGGATGACCAAATCATCAGCCTTGTGCAGGAAGCAGTGAAATATTCGCCGTCGGCATTTAACTCCCAAAGCGCCCGCGCAGTTGTACTGCTTGGAGAAAATCATGCGAAGCTGTGGAATATCGTAAAAGAAACGCTCCGCAAAATTGTACCTGCCGATCAATTCGCTTCTACGGAACAACGCGTTGACAGCTTCAAAGCCGGCTATGGCTCGGTACTGTTCTTCGAAGACAACACGGTTGTTGAAGGGCTTCAAAATCAGTTCCCAAGCTATGCGGACAACTTCCCGAAATGGTCGCAGCATTCTTCGGCAATCGTTCAATATGTGGTTTGGACTTTGCTTGAGGAACAAGGCCTTGGCGCTTCCTTGCAGCATTACAACCCGTTGATCGACGAAGAAGTGAAGCAAACCTGGAATATTCCGGCAAGCTGGCAGCTGATTGCGCAAATGCCGTTTGGTACTCCAACTGCTCAGCCGGGCGAGAAAGAGTTCCAGCCAATTGATGAGCGTGTAAAAATTTTTAAATAAGATGCAGTCAACAAGGCAGCTCCCTCAAGCGAAGGGGCTGCTTTTTCATGCATTCACGGAGCGGTACTAGCCGTTATAGTTAAAAACATGTACAATAAAAACCGATACATCATTTATACCCTTTATTATTCGACAGGAGGACCCTATGAGTATCGATTCCCGCACGCTCTCGCGGCTGCTTCAGCTGCAGCTTTCACCAACCCTGGATTTCCAAACAGCGGCTAATCCGCTTGATGCAAATAACGGCGACGGCAATTCTTCCATGTTTGATTTTTTGCTTTCTCAATATATGAACGGCGACTTTGCAGATGCGGAGGGCATAGAGCAGTCCGTACTTGCTTCGGATTCGCTTGCCAAGCTTTCAAGCATGCCAAACCTGTATAGCTCGTTGTTAAACGGAGAAGTTGATCTGACAAGCAGTTCATCAACTGACTACGATGCATTAATTACGAACGCCGCTGCCAAATACGGCATAGATCCCGAGCTGATCCGGGGAGTGATCCAGACAGAGTCCGGATTCAAATCCAATGCCGTTTCCTCAGTTGGGGCCAAAGGGCTTATGCAGCTGATGGATGCGACTGCCCGCAGCCTTGGTGTCACGAATGCTCTTGATCCGCAACAGAATATTGACGGCGGGTCGAAATATTTATCGTATCTGCTGGGCAAATACAACGGAAATGAGCAAGTAGCGCTTGCTGCTTATAACGCGGGGCCGGGCCGCATCGACAGGCTTGGTATTTCAACGGACAGTGAGCTTCAGGCCAATCTGAACAAGCTGCCGCTTGAAACACAACGGTACATAGGCAAGGTGCTTGGAGCCCGTAACCCTGGAATCTGAAATTTGGATTGGAGATATAACCTGCCTCTAAACGCGGCCGCTCATCTGTGAGCGGCTCCGTTAGAGGTTTTCTCATTTTATATGAAGGTGTTGAAAACATGCTGTATTTCGATCATTGCGCTTCAACCCCGCCTTATGATGAAGTGGTGGAGACAATCGCGGAAGTTATGAAAGCCCATTATGCTAATCCTTCCTCTATTCATCGCGCGGGAGCTGAAGCCGATAAGCTGATTGCCCGTTCCCGCGCATTGTTTGCGGAGCAGTTTGGGGTAAAGCCGGAAGAATGGCTGTTCACGTCCGGCGGTACGGAGAGCAATAATCTCGCGATTAAAGGAGCAGCCAAGCAGTTCCGCAGCCGCGGTAATCATCTGATTACTTCTCAGATCGAGCATGCATCCGTTAATGATGCGTTCCGTCAGCTTGAACTAGAAGGGTTTCGTGTAACTTATCTGCCTGTCAGCAAAGAGGGCCATATAGATCCTGAGCAGCTGCGGGCGGCAATTACGGATGAGACGATATTAGTCAGCATTATGCACGTGAACAATGAGGTGGGCTCTATTCAGCCGATTGAGCAGATCGGCAAGCTGTTGTCCAACTATCCGCGCATCTTGTTCCATGTCGATGCGGTACAAAGCATCGGCAAGCTTCCGGTCAAGCTAAAGGAATGGGGCATTGATCTGCTCAGCGGCTCTGCCCATAAGCTTCGCGGGCCCAAAGGTATCGGCTTCCTCTATGTCCGTGAAACACTGCAATTGCAGCCGCTCCAGTCCGGCGGATCGCAGGAGCGCGGCATGCGGGCAGGTACGCAGAATGTGCCGGGCATTGTAGCCTCCGCTAAAGCGCTTCGTATGAGTATGCAGGCAGAAGAGCGGAACCGTACACGCATGTATGCCCTTCGGGAGCAGCTGATCCGGCAAGCCGGCCGGATTTCGGAGCTGAAGCTGAGCGGCAGCCCGGATGCTGCCCTTATGGCGCCGCATATTGTGCATTTCTCCTATCCGGACATGAAGCCGGAAGTGATTGTCCATATGCTGGAGCAGCATGGCGCTATCGTATCCACCAAATCTGCTTGCTCCTCCAAGGATAATAAGCCAAGCCGGGTTCTGCTGGCGATGGGGGCGTCTCCCAAGCAGGCCGCTGGAGGCATCCGCATCAGCTTTGGGGATGAGCATACTGAGCAGGATATCGATAAGCTTGTAGACATGCTGAGCCAGACGGTCGCACAGCTGAAGCCGCTTGAAAGGAGCAAATCATAACGTGATTTACGATAAAATTATTGTCCGGTATGGCGATCTGGTCATGAAGGGGCGCAACCGCAATCAATTCGAGAAGCGTATGCAGCAGCAAATCAAGCTGGCATTGCAGGGCTTTCCTGAATTGACGTATAACAAGACCTTCGGCCGGCTGACGATCAGCTTGAATGGGGAGTCCTTTGAATTAATAGCTGAGCGCCTGAAGGATGTATTTGGCATCATTTCCTTTAGTCCGGTTATTGGAGTGGAGAACGAGCTGGAGAGCATTCAAGCTGCAGCCTTGCAATTAATGAGGGGGCTCGAGAAGGCGCCGGCGACCTTTAAAGTCAGTGCCAAGCGGGCTTGGAAGCCGTTTCCTCATACTTCACAGGAAATGAATCATCTGGTTGGTTCGCATGTGCTGCGCGCATTTGCGGAGTTGAAAGTGGATGTGCGGAATCCGGAAGTGGATTTGCGTGTCGATATTCAGGAAGAAGCGACTTACATTTATAACACGGTAATCAAGGGGGCAGGAGGTTTTCCGTTTGGCTCCAATGGCAAAGCCATGCTCTTATTGTCGGGCGGAATCGACAGCCCCGTAGCAGGCTGGATGGCGATGCGCAAGGGGCTGGAGCTTGAGGCTGTTCATTTCCACAGCTACCCGTTTACAAGCGATAAGGCTAAGGAAAAGGTCATTGATCTCGCCAGAAGGCTGTCCTATTATGCGGGAGCGCCGCTGAAGCTTCATCTGGTGCCTTTTACGGAGATCCAGACCAGGCTTGTACAGGCGAAGCAGGATAATCTGATGATTACATTGATGCGCCGTGCCATGCTTAGAATTACCGAGCAGCTTGCAGAGAAGAATGGGGCAGGCGGTATCGTAACGGGCGAAAGCCTTGGCCAGGTGGCCAGCCAGACGTTGGCGAGCATGAATGTAATCGGCAGGGCGACAGTGCTGCCTCTGTTGAAGCCTTTGCTTATGATGGACAAGCAGGAGATTATTAACGAAGCGGAGCGGATTGGGACATTCGCGACATCTATTCTTCCGTATGAGGACTGCTGTACGCTGTTCCTTCCGAAATCGCCAAGCACGAACCCGAATCTGAACGTTGTGGAGCGGGGGGAATCTTACATTCCGGAGCTGAAGCAGCTGCTTCTTGAGGCAGTAGAGCGTACCGAGGTGATCGAGCTTACCCCGGATGCGCGGGCAGCGGAAGAAACGGCCGGCGAAGACCGCTGGTTCTAAATATAAATGAAAAAGCAGAGAGCCCTTAATGGGTTTCTCTGCTTTTTTCTTGAACGGCCTGTTTCCTGCGTTTATTGGTATAAAGACCGGCAGCGATAATAAGACCAATAATAAGTACGACGAATGACCAATAAAATGCGGGATTATTTTCGAAAAATTCCTTGAATGCTTTTTCATGGGTAATCATCTTGGCGGATGTGTAACCAAGAACACCGGAACCGATATAAACGATCCAAGTAAATTTATTAATGAGTTTAATGAAGAGCGTCGAGCCCCATACGATAACCGGAACACTGATCAAGAGGCCCAGTACGACGAGCAGCATGCTGCCGTGAGAGGCGCCTGCTACTGCGATAACATTGTCGAGTCCCATTGCCGCATCGGCAATAATAATCGTCTGAATCGATTGCCAAAGCGTGTTGCCGGCTTTTACATCATGCTTATCCTCTTCCTGGATAAGAAGCTTATATGCAATCCACAGAAGCAGAATCCCGCCCGCCAGGTGAAGCCAAGGCAAATCGAGCAGCTTCACAACGACGACGGTTGCAAGGATACGAATGCCGATCGCTCCGGCTGTACCCCAGAGCACGGCTTTCTTCTGCTGATGCTGCGGCAAGTTGCGGGCGGCCATGCCGATGACAATGGCGTTGTCACCTGCAAGAATGAGGTCGATAAAGACAATATTAAGTAATGCTAGCCAAAAATCTGCTGAAAATACATCCATTATTTCATGACCCTTCCTTCCTGCTAATCCTCTATCGTCTTGTAAGACTTCATTCTCTACGGATGAAGGACGGGGTTGGGTTCAAAATTTTTTTGGACATCCCTTCATAAAACTTGTCCGTTTCTCATACAGCTGGTAAGAGAGGGGGCGAACGCGAAGTGGATAGTGTGCTGACTTTTCTTCAAATTGTCTTAATCAATCTGTTGTTAAGCGGAGATAATGCCGTTGTGATTGCCATGGCAAGCCAACAGCTCCCGCCCAACGAGCGCAAGCGGGCTGTCTGGTGGGGCGCTCTTGCAGCTGTCGGGCTGCGTTGCTTGCTTACGCTTGCAGCTATTTCGCTGCTTCAAATTCCTTATCTGCAGGCCATTGGTTCATTATTATTGCTGTATATTGCAGCTAAGCTCCTTGCGGATGCCGGACAAGAAGGCGAAGGGGATCTGCATATGCCAAGCAGAAAATCCAAATCGCTGTCCCAGGCGATCCGCACAATCGTTGCGGCGGATTTCATTATGAGCCTGGATAATGTGCTGGCGATTGCTGCAGTGGCTGACGGAGATACGGTCCTGATTTTGCTCGGGATAGCATTAAGCATACCCATGATCATTTGGGGGAGTCAGATACTTGGTACTTTATTGCATAAGTTTCCTCCGCTTGTTTATATCGGGGCCGGTTTGCTTGGTTATGCGGCAGGCGGAATGCTTGTGCATGATCCGGGCATAGACGCCTTATTATTTAACGGATCCCGGACGGCCGCGGAATTGATACCGCTTCTTTGCATACCTTTTGTCGTTATTATTGGTTTATTGAAGAGGAGAACTTAAACCATTTTCACAAACCGTTCACAGGTGAACGGTATTTTTTTGCAATGTTCCTTCTGTTCCCGCTGGTATTTTCATCGCAGTTCCTTTAAACTATGATAGATAAAAACTGGCGTCGTACGTCTGTATGGGGGTAGACGTTGTAAGGAGCGGAAGCGCAAATGCCTAATAACAAATATTCCGCTGGAATTATTGTGTTACTAGCTGGGGTCGTTATTTTACTGGGCAAACTTGGTGTATTCAGCTTTTTGGGGGCTATATTCTGGCCGCTGCTCGTCCTTATTCCGGGAATTTTGCTGCATGTGTTTTATTTCGGCAGGCTTGTTCCCGCGGCGGTGCTTGTTCCCGGTGGAATACTAACCGTGTCTGCACTGCTGTTTATGGTTTGTAACATTTTTGGATGGGATGCACTGAAATATTTGTGGCCGCTGTTCCTGCTTGGCGCAGCTGTCGGCTTTTACGAATATTATTTGTTTGGCACGTCCCGCCCGCGTGTTGCGCTTACGGCGTCTATAGCACTCGCTATAGCATCGGCTGTTTTTCTGCTGCTCGTCTTGTTATGGAGCTGGGGGATCTATATTGTTGCGTTTGTGTTGATGGTTGCCGGCGGCTGGATGGTAATCACAAACCGATCGCGTCGCTGGTAAGTGCTGCAAGGAAAGTAAATTAGAGAAAATGGAGTGGATTATTAGTTATGCAAGCAAGAGAAAACATCCGGAATATTGCGATTATCGCCCACGTTGACCACGGCAAAACAACTTTGGTTGATAAGCTGCTGCAGCAATCAGGCACATTTAGAGAACATGAGGCTGTTCAGGAGCGTGCAATGGATTCCAATGATTTGGAACGGGAACGCGGTATTACCATCCTGGCGAAAAATACGGCGATTACGTATAAAGATTACCTGATTAATATCGTCGATACACCTGGACACGCGGACTTTGGCGGTGAAGTAGAACGGATTATGAAGATGGTTGACGGCGTATTGCTCGTTGTCGACGCGTTTGAAGGCTGTATGCCGCAAACAAAATTTGTACTTCGGAAAGCATTGGAAAGCAACCTTACGCCAATTGTTGTCGTCAATAAAATTGACCGTCCGAATGCCCGCCCTACTGAAGTTATTGATGAAGTACTTGATCTGTTCATCGAGCTTGGCGCCAATGATGACCAACTGGAGTTCCCGGTGGTGTATGCTTCCGCGCTGATGGGAACATCAAGCCTTGATCCTGAACAGCAAGATGACAACATGCAGGCTTTGTACGAGACAATCGTAAGCCACATTCCTCATCCGACAGAGACTGTTGATGAGCCGCTTCAATATCTCGTTACTTTGCTTGATTACAATGAATACCTGGGCCGTATTGCGGTTGGCCGTGTGAACCGCGGTATCGTCCGTCAAGGACAATCCGTTGCGGTAATCAATCGTGAAGGTGCCGTGAAGCAAGCCCGTATCGAGAAGCTGTTTGGCTTCCAGGGCCTGAAGCGCATTGAGATTGAAGAAGCAGGCGCAGGCGACATCGTTGCGATTGCAGGTATTAAAGACATCAACATCGGCGAGACAATTGCAGATCCTGCAAGACCGGAAGCTCTGCCTGTTCTGAAGATCGACGAGCCTACCCTTCAAATGACGTTCCTTGTGAATAACTCTCCGTTTGCAGGCCGTGAAGGCAAATGGGTAACTTCGCGTAAGCTTCGCGAGCGTCTGTTCAAAGAGCTTGAGACAGACGTAGCGCTTCGCGTAGAAGAAACCGATAGCCCTGACGCCTTTATCGTATCCGGACGCGGTGAGCTTCACCTCGGCATTCTGATCGAGAATATGCGTCGTGAAGGCTTCGAAATGCAAGTATCGAAACCGGAAGTTATTATCAAGGAAGTCGACGGTGTGAAATCGGAGCCGTACGAACGCCTTCTGATTGACGTTCCGGAAGACAGCATGGGCTCCGTTATGGAAAGCCTTGGAACACGCAAAGCCGAAATGGTGAATATGATCAACAACGGCAACGGCCAAGTTCGTTTGGAATTCATTATTCCTGCACGCGGCTTGATCGGCTACCGTACTTCGTTCCTGACATTAACGCGCGGCTATGGCATTATGAACCATGCTTTCGACAGCTATGGTCCGCTTGCGGCTGGAGTTGGCGGCCGTCATCAAGGCGTACTCGTATCGAGTGAAACAGGAACATCGACCTTCTACGGCATGCTGGGTGTAGAAGACCGCGGTATTCAATTCGTTGAACCGGGCACTGAAATTTACGAAGGCATGATCGTTGGCGAGCATACTCGTGACAATGACATCATCGTAAACATTTGCAAAGAGAAAGCACTGACTAACGTTCGTTCTGCGGGTAAAGATGATACCGTTAAGCTTAAAACGCCGCGTTTGTTCTCGCTTGAGCAAGCGCTCGAGTATTTGAACGATGATGAATATTGCGAAATTACGCCGAAGTCGATTCGTCTGCGTAAGAAAATCTTGAATAAGAGCGAGCGCGAACGTGCTGAGAAGCATCGCAAAATGGCGCAAGCAAACGTATAATCACCTGGCAGGCATAAGGGGGTCACGGCATGCAGCAATGGTTGAGCGACCATCACGCCGTTTCATATTTGCTTATTCTTGGATTTACGATTTATATCTTCAACAAAGTGTTCAGGGCGAACAATCAGAAGCTCCCGATTTTGAAAGAAGTGCTTGTCTACGTTCTGATGGCCATCGGCTCGTTTGTGCTGATGGTCTTGCAGGTCGATAAGCTTCCCATCGTACAATGTATGGGAATCGCCGTGCTGATGATGCTTATGCTTCGCGGCAGGCAGCTTTATGACAAATGGAAAACAAACCGGGCCGGCAGCGGCGCCGTAAAGGAAGCTGATTCGGGCAAATGAAGTTTGATGATGCCTTGTTCAACTGGCTGCAGATTCATATCGTAGCCGAAGACCGGCCGGATGATCGGGCGGCACTGGACACCCGCGACTTTTTTGCGCAGATTTTGTCGGAAGATCACGGTGTTATCAGTCCGCATATTTCGGCAACCGATGCGACGATGGTTCATGTCAAATATGAGCGTAACGGACATAAGTTGCTGCAAATGTATCCGCGGGAAGCTGCTGAGCAGCTTCTCGTTGATATACGATCCAATCCGAAATATAACTGACATGAAGGTGATGATCTTATGACGCAAGGCTCGGCTGCACTGCCACCTCGGGGAGCAAATGCCAAGGCCGCTCCAAGATCGCCTAAGCCACCAAAGAAGAGACGCGTATGGTTGAAGGTAGTTTTGCTGCTATTATTAGCTGTTATATTGTTAATCGCAGCATACGTCGGCTTTCTGGCTAACAAGGCGAACAAAGCGATTAACGAAAGCAGTACGGTAACGAATGAAGAGAAACCGGTTCCTGCTGCAGAATCCGTTAAGAAGAAGGCAGTTGGCATGGTATTGCTTGGTTTAGATACGAGGGCAAAGGGCGGCGGAATGAATACCGACGTTATGATGGTCGCTGTATTTAATCCCAATACCAAGTCGGGGACTGTTATTTCTATCCCGCGCGACTCCTTGCTCCAGCTGGAAGGTTATGGCGAACGGAAAGCGAATGCCAATTACGCCACTTTCTTTAGTCAGGCCCGTTCGGAAAAAGGGATGGATAAGGAAGCTGCCGAGGAAGATGCAAAACGTGCCATCAGGGATATGCTCGGCAAGTTCTTTGGTGTGGATCTGTCCTATACGGCCGTTGTAAACTTCAAAGGCTTCGAAGACGTCGTAGACGCACTAGGCGGCATTGAGGTTGATGTCGATATGAATATGAAGTATGTCGATACGTATGATGGTACCAATATCAATCTGAAGAAAGGTCTTCAGACCTTGAATGGAGACCAGGCGCTGGACTTTGTCCGTTACCGGAAATCAAATGACGGCAAGAATATGTCCAGTGACTTCGACCGCAACAAGCGCGAAAGCGAAGTTGTAGCCAAGATTGTTGACAAGATGAAATCGCTGAGCGGCATTACGAAGCTGGGCAATGTCATCGATTCTGTAGGTAACAATATGGAAATCGATATGCCTCCGAAGGAAATCCAGAATCTGATGAAGACGTATTTCGGTATCGGCAGCTCGGATGTTCAGTTCATTTCGCTTGAAGGTGTATGGAAAAGTCCTTATGTTTACCTTGATGAGGCCAAGCTGGGCGAAGCCCGTGCAGCTTTGCAAGCGAAAATGGCTGAATAACCATAGACTGAAGTTTCGTTTACCGCTATAATAGGTGTACGGATATGATTCCTTCCGAAGGAGGTCATGCGGATGCCCAAAGCCGTAACCGCGACATTCACACCTATAAGAAGAAGCGGTGATGAGAGCTTGAGAAGATTCTTGGGCCTGGCGGCTGACGACTGCACCTGTGTGCCGATCTCGGTATGTATCCGAATGGAACCGAATAAACTAATGACAGGCTTGTCCAAATGGACATACTGTCATAAGGAAAGCCTAGTGAGTTAATCACTAGGCTTTTTGTGTCTTTTGCCGCGGTATACAAGCTAATGAAGTTTGTGTAAATTGTTGGCACGTTGCTGCACTTCAGGATCCTGAGGCATAACCTCGCGAGGGATCTGAGGAACGATGCGGCCGATAATGTCGGCCATTTCCTCTGCGAAGCCGGTGATTGGCTTGCCGCGGCGGATATCTGCTCCAATTTCGTTCAGCCGCTGTGATAAGTCTATATCGGCTGTTACGATAGCATCAATGCCGTAGGGGTCTTTATGAAAAGCTTCGGCGACGGAATATTTGATTGTGCCAACTCTGGAGCGATCTAGCTTGCTGTCGACATCAATACCAACTACGGCGGTGTTTCCGAGCACAACACAGTGCGCATTCGTAACACCTTTGATGCCCATGGCCAGCTGTTCCAAATGCCTGGAGACCTGCTCAGGATTTGCAATTTGTTTTTTCTGAGGATTGGTCTGCTGCGCGCGAACAGAGCCATTATTTTGAGGAGAGGGTGATGTTTCGTTTCGAGCGACGGTGCCGCAGCCAGCCGTAATTGCCGCAATTGCAATCGCCGCAATAAGTTTCCGGTACATGTAGGTTCCACCTCTTTTATCTTGTTGCACATCGTCTAATCAACTTTAGTGTACCCGCAGCCAAGTATGGCTATGTATGCCTATCTATTGAATGACCGACGCCGGGAGGGTTCTCATGAAAAAAATATTCGTGCTCGACACTAATGTGCTGCTTCATGATCCGCAATCGCTCTTTGCCTTCGAGGATAACGAAGTCATCATTCCCGCGGTGGTGCTCGAAGAAATCGACTCCAAGAAGAGGCTGGCAGACGAACTAGGGCGCAATGCGCGTTCCATATCCCGGTTGCTTGACGGTATGCGGGTGGATGGGCATCTTCACGAGGGCATAACGCTTCCTAACGGCGGACTGTTGAAGGTGGAGCTTAATCATCGGAGTTTTATTCGTGTACAAGAGATGTTCGGTGAAATGTCCAACGATAACCGGATTCTTGCCGTCGCGCTCAACTATCACTTGGAACAGCTGGAGAAAGAACAAGTCAGTACTGTCGTTCTTGTAAGCAAAGATGTGCTCGTCCGGATTAAAGCGGATGTGCTGGGCCTGGAAGCTCAGGATTATCTGTCTGACCAGACCGTGTCCACAACTGATTTTTATGCCGGATATGAAACGTTGTTTGTTCATCCGTCCGTGATTGATGAATTTTATACGTACCGGTTCCTGACGGTTAAAAGCTTGCAGAATATCGCTAGGCTGAAGCCAAATGAATTTGTCATCTTGCGGGATGAGATGGGGACCTCCAAATCGGCCCTGCTGAAAGTCAGTCAGGACGGTATACGCCTAGAGCCGTTGTTCTTAAGCAATGACCCTATATGGGGAATCACGGCCCGAAACGCCCAGCAGCGCATGGCTCTTGAGCTGCTGCTCAATGATGAAATCCCGCTTGTCACGCTAACCGGCAAAGCAGGTACAGGCAAGACGCTGCTCGCGCTTGCTGCCGGCCTCTTGAAGGTAGAGGATGAGCATAAATACAAAAAGCTGCTGATTGCCCGCCCGGTTGTCCCGATGGGCAAGGATATCGGTTATTTGCCGGGTGAGAAGGAAGAGAAGCTGCGTCCATGGATGCAGCCGATCTATGATAATCTGGAGTACTTGTTTGATACGAAAAAATCCGGCGACATCGATAAAATATTAATGGGCCTTGGCAGTATCCAGGTCGAAGCGCTCACTTATATCCGCGGGCGTTCGATTCCGGGGCAGTTCATCATTATCGACGAAGCACAAAACTTAACGAAGCATGAAGTGAAAACGATTGTCTCCCGCGTCGGGGAGGGCAGTAAAATCGTGCTTATGGGTGATCCGGAGCAGATTGACCATCCTTATCTCGACGCCGTGAGCAACGGGCTCACCCATATCGTCGAGCATTTCAAAAGCGAAGGAATCAGCGGTCACATCACCCTCGAAAAAGGCGAACGCTCCAAGCTCGCTCAGCTCGCAGCGGATCTTCTATAATCTTAGCCTTTAAAAGAAACAGCGGTGCCGGGGAAACCCAGCACCGCTCTTTTTCGGTTTAAAGGCAAAGGTTAATAGGGCAAACGGATTGTTTGAATGATTCTTGAGGAGCAAGGATGATGCTTCCGAAGTAGCTTTCTTGCAGAAAGCTTTTAAACGTTCGCTTTTGTGAGTGGATTCCTACAGTGCTAATACTTAAATCGATGGAATCCACGAGCAATGGCGATCGGAAGAACATTTGAATTACGGAGCGAGTCACATTAACCTATGGGTCGGAGGGAATAAAGTCCTAGACTTGTTTGGACAACTCTACGTTTTATTGCTATGATAGGTTCTAATAGAGTAGATACCGGGGGCATAATGTTACACTGGAAAGGGAGACGTGTGTGGTTACAAGGAGATCTGCGATGATCTTTGCAGGAGCAGTGCTGTTGACCGTTATTTTGCTTATTCCGAATCTGGACCCACATAAACCGGCTTCAACCGGCAGCAATTCCCATGATACAAATACAGGACCTGTGGTGGGAGATTTCGATGAAGAGCCTATGGAAACCATTGTTGTAACCGTTTCCATGCATCCTGATGAATTTACTTATTTAGAAGAAGCGAGTGAACGCTTCCGAGTGAAATATCCGAATATTCAAGTTCAACTGCAAAATATTGAATCCGGGGAAGAGGCCTATGCGGCATGGAAGCAAGACCTCATGCTTGGCTCTTCCTCCGATATTATGCTGATGGACAGCGGCTGGGTAAGGGAATTTGCCGTAATGGGCCTGCTTGAGCCTGTTGATAGTGTCAATACGGCCAATACCGTGTCGGATCAGCCAACGCAGCTTCTGGCGCCATTAAAGTGGAACAGCTATCTGTGGGGGATTCCCTATGATGCCGATCCCTCTGTTCTTGTATGGAATAGGGCTATGCTGGCAGAGCAGAACTTAAACGCGCCGCCGAAAGATTGGGCAGGCTTCGTCGAACTCGCCGGCCTTGTAACGGCTTCCGGCGAAGCATCGGAGTCTCTGCTTTATGTTCCTGATGATTTCAGCGAGACTGCTGCCTGGCTGGATGCTTGGAGCAGTGCAGACAAACGCGGAGCCGGGTATTTATCATTAAGTGAGGATTCAGCTAATCGTCTGAAAGAGACGGCTTCTTTGACGATTCCGCCAGCAGCGATTAATAATCGTCTGCTCGGGTCAGAGATGGAGCAGCAGAGGCTGCTAGCTTCTGTTGTTCCATGGTCCTTATATAAAGGACTTTCTACAGTAGAGCAGGACAAGCTGGAGATTGATAAGAAAAAGCTTCGTAACCTGTGGCTTGGAAGCCGGAGCTTTGTTGTGTCGGCTAACTCTGAGAAAATAGAAGCAGCATTCAACTGGATCAAAGAGATGACCAGTGTTACCGAGCAGGAACAAACCTATGAGCGCTTCGGGAAATTGCCTGCCAAAAATTCTTTATACGAAATAAGCGGATATTCGGGCACAATAGCCCAATATCCGCCTTCGTGGTGGTTGCCTCTGCTTAATGATGAAACGATCAGCGAGCCTCCTGCTCCAAACTGGCCTAAAGAGTGGAATCGCTGGCAAGCTTCATGGAGGCTGTATACGGCCGGAGCCGCAGACATTTCTTCCTTTATTCATTCGATCACAGCTTCATCTTCAGATGAACAATAAGTTCATTGTCTTTCATTTCAACTGATTTCGCTTGTATAAAGCGGATAAGGTCGCTAGGATAAAAACCCAGATCAAATTTCTGTTCTAGTGCTGCCCGCGTAGTATCCGGCAACGCAAAGCCGTTAAACAACAGCTCATCGACATGGAATACAATGCCGTTTTTTGGCTTCTCTTCCACGGTATAATGGCCGGACACGGCAATTTCCATGTCGTCATGCTTGCCGGAGGCGATGATCTTGCCGTCTTCAAACCGGAAGGAGAAATCGTTAAACCGTTTATCTTGTTTCCTTAGGAAAGCATTTAGCGCATCTTCAGGGATATGAATCGTGTAATTAAATCCATCGATGTCCAGATACTGTTTGTTATCCTCGAGCCAATTCGGCAGCTTGTTCATCGCCTTGGATAAAGCGCCGAAATACAATTCCACTTCCTCGAGACCAGCGGATTCCCAATAATTGTTCAGCTCTTGCATGAGCAGACGAAGCCGGTCCGCATCGGACCGTCCGGCTAGCTCGCCGTTAATCTGCTGTTCCAGCTGAGCGACACGGTTACGCTGTGTTTGAAGCCGGTTTTCAACTTCTTCGAGCTCCGTTTTCCTACTGTCCAGCTTGGCGTAATCTGCTTTCAAGCTCTTATATTCTGTCATATAGGAATCGAGTGTATTTCGGTCCTTAGTAAAAATAATGTCGACGTAGTCCAGCATAGCGAACAACTCGTGCAAGGAATCAAAGGAAAGAATAGCACGCAGTAAGATTTCGCGCTCTCCCATATAATAGGCACGCAATACCTTGCCGGCTTCCTCGCGTTTTTCCTTGATATCCTGCTCTCTCTCCGCAATATGTTTGTCGGTGACCGACATATTTTCCATAACCTTTTGCTTCTCAGTTTGTATGCGGGCAATTTCTTTATCGATCTCAACAATCGATAAGCTCTTCTCCAGAATCTGATTGATCTGCTCGTCCTCCGTCAATTGAGGCTCTGCCATAACGGGAAGCTTGCAAACGGCAAGCACTAGAACAATAAGAAGGATAAAGAGCAATCTGCCTCGAACATAAACGCGATGGAATGCCACCAGCCGCCTCCTTTCTCACGTTGCCAGGCCTGTACAGCAATCATTGTATGTGTATGCTTCGGTTCCATTTATTATATCTTATCGGTGGGAGTTGAACAGGTGAAAATAGGCAAAAAAACATTAATCAACCGGATTGCGGATCAGATTGCCGGGATGCCTGCTGTCGGCTGGCAACCAGGCACATCGGACTCAATCGGCCGTGTCCGCTGTATGACATTTAAACAATATATGAGCTTATGTTTGTATGACAGTCAGGACGGTTATTATCGCTCTGGCCCGGTACGTATAGGCAGGAACGGTGATTTCTATACAAGCTCGGCTGTAGGTACGGTACTGGCTTATTGCTTGACGAATTATTTGCATGCCTATGCGGGGGGCAGGAAGCTCCAGCTGGTGGAATGGGGAGCGGGGACAGGGCGGCTTACGACGCAGATTCAAGAAGCCTGGAGAGCCAAGTCCGTCGATTGGCCCGATTATTTTTGCCGGCCCGTTCTGGTTGATGATCATCCCGGCCATCTGGATGAGGCAAAGCTGGCTTTGTCTGCATATGAATCCCTGTCACCGCTGTTCTTTTCTTCCGATGAGGCGATGCAAGGCGGCGGACATTGGCAAGAGCTTTCGGCGGTTGTGCTTGCGAACGAGCTGCTGGACGCATTCCCGGTGAACCGTGTTACGGTGGAGAATGGGGCATTGGTTGAGCTTGGTGTTGCCGGTAATGCTGAAGAAGGCTTTTATGAGGTCTACATGCCCGTATCCGATGAACGGATAGCGGCGTCTCTGCAAAGAGATGGTATTCGGCTGACAGAAGGGCAGCAGACGGAGATCAATATCGAAGCCGAAGCTTGGCTGATGCGGGTTGGCGAAGTGATGGGTTCAGGCCGAGTCATTATCATTGATTACGGACATGAGGCGGAGGAATATGCAGCGAGGCATAGGATGAAGGGGACTTTGCTATGCTATTCGGATCATATCGCGTCCGATGAGCCTTATCTTCGGATCGGGGAGCAGGATATAACGGCGCATGTTCCGTTTACCTCTCTCCGTCATGCCGCGGAAGCCGGGGGCTGGCAGATTGCTTATTACGCTACTCAAAAGCAGTTTCTAATGGATCACGGTGCCTTCGAGCTTCTTCAGAATCATTCCGGGACGGATCCGTTTGGGCCAGAGGCAAGAATGAACCGGGCAGTCCGTCAACTGCTGCTAAGCGACAGCATGAGCGAGACCTTTAAGGTTCTTGTACTGGATAAACCGTAATTAAATAAATAAATTAAGAAAAAGGTGCAGCTCCTTATAAAGAGCCGCACCTTTTTGTCGTTCGCATACATTAGAATGGATTGCCCATTTTGAATACTGTCCAGTAAGTAAAGCCTGCAAACGAAATGACCATATATCCCCAAAACATGAGTATGTATGTTCGTTCGCTAAATTTAAGATAACCCAGGAAAACGAAAGCGATCGCTTGTGCAAAAAACAGAAGTGCGAATTCAGTCATGTGACCTGCGAAAGCCATCAAGCCGATCACAAGCGTCCAAAAACCGAGTACCCGATACATGCGTGCCATGAAACCATCCCCCCTTCGTTGCGACCCGAATTTCTATTGTACATTATAACGGTTGAATTTGGCAGTGTAAACAAGCAAGCACGAACAAATTCAACTATTTTGTGTAATTTGGATAAGTTATGACATCAGTTTGCGCGTTTATCAGATGAATTATGTATGAGCTTTTTGAAATTTGGTTATACAAATTAGTATCCAATAGATTCTATGAACTCTACCAAGGGCATAGAGATAAAGTAAGCGCCTTTACGTAAGGAGGTTTTGGTCGCATGACAGCAGTCAGACAAGATGCGTGGAGTCCCGACGACGATCTAATGCTCGCCGAAGTTACACTACGCCATATTCGAGAAGGAAGTACCCAGCTTGCGGCATTCGAAGAGGTAGGGGAACGTATTGGACGGACGTCTGCAGCTTGCGGATTCCGCTGGAACAGCTGTGTCCGCAAACGTTATGAGGAAGCGATTCAAATTGCCAAACAACAGCGCCAGAAGCGCAATTATTTGAAAAAACAGGCGATTGTCGCTACCCCTCATGTCTCTTCTATTGCTGTTTTTGAAGCAGAAGAAAGAGCTTTCAGTGCTAATGCGGTAACAACGGAAGAAGGCTTATCCGTTGATTCCATTATTCGTTTTCTTAGACAATTTAAGACCACTTATCAAGACGTAAGCCGTCAAATCAAATCTTTCGAGAAAGAACTGAAGGAAAAAGATGATGAGATTGAACGATTGCGCGAAGAGAATGAGAGATTGTCTAAAGAAGTAAATAATGTTCAAACCGATTACCGGGCCGTCAATGATGATTATAAAACATTGATTCAAATTATGGACCGGGCACGCCGACTGGCAGTCTTAACGCATGAAGAGGAAGCTAAACCTCGGTTCAAAATGGATGCGAACGGAAATTTGGAACGTATTGAATAGGTGATTGCCCCGCCGGTATATAACGGCGGGGCATTTGCATTTTACAACTCTTGCGGGATATACGGAAACAGGTATGCTATATATACGAGCGTACTTTTTTTATGCCAAAGAGTCCAGGCACTGTCTTATTAATGGCCATTCTCTGTAGTTAGTACTTGCGAAGCAAGAATCATCACAATGGCGTATTTCCCATTATGGTGATAATTCATTTTAGGAGGACCAGGATTGAAGATACATATAGTTGGCGGCGGAGCGATAGGGCTTCTGCATGCAGGACGGCTGTCACTGGCGGGGCAGGAGGTTACCGTCTGGACAAGAACGGAGGGGCAGGCGGAGCAGCTTCGGACGGAAGGAATCAGGCTGGAAGATCTGGGCGGTGAGGCCCGGAATGTATCAGTGTTAAGCTATAGTCTTGCAAGTCTTCAAACGAAGCAAAGCGGAGATGGCGATTCACCTTCCTGGATTATTCTTACAGTGAAGCAGACTCATATTGACGTACCGCTGCTGCTTCAGCTTCAGCGGCTTTGCAACAAGCATGCCGCGTTACTCTGTCTTCAGAACGGGATTGGGCATATGGACAAGCTGTTGGAATTTCTGCCTGATACTGCTCTGTATGCTGGCGTTACTTCTGTCGGAGCCCGGCGGCTGGATGCACGCGGTGTCCGGCATACTGGGGAAGGGGAATTATGGCTTGGACCAGTAAATCAGGGCGAAAATGACGAAAAACTCCAAAATTTGTTGCTAAATATGCTGAAATCGGCAGGATTCAGCGTCCAGTTGTCGAATGAGATGAAAGATCGGATTTGCCAAAAGCTGCTTGTTAATGCGGTTATTAATCCGCTTACTGCCATTTATGATACAACAAACGGGGAATTGCCGCAGCATCCGTCACGGCTAAAGCTGATGCATTCTTTATTCGAAGAAACATTATCCATTCTTACGGCAGATGGGATGAAGCCGGCGGGTGACGAATGGCAGCGCTTGTTACAGGTTTGTTCGGCTACAGCGGCGAATGTATCTTCCATGCTGAGTGATGTAAGGGCTGGACGTGAAACGGAAATTGACTGGATTAACGGCGGTATATCGGGGCTGGCAAGACGTTATGAACTGCCCTCGCCTTTAAATGATGCAGTTACAGCACTAGTGAAGCAGCTCCATTAGTTTAGAATGATGAGGAAAGGTGCGGATGACATGGGCTTTATATGGGACAGCATTAAATACGTCTACGCCTATTTGGCTGTAATACCTGTCATTCCATTTCTTCTTGTTTATTTCGGATATGGCATGTTTTCGGACGATAGGAAGAAAGCGTTTCAACTGGCGATGGATATTACGACAGCGCTTTTGATTGGATGTGTTGCGGTATTGTTCGATTCCTTGTTTAACAGCTCCTTCGGGCTGTACGCCATTATTCTTTTTATGTTGCTTGGCGGCGGTCTGCTTGGCAATATGCAGTTCCGCAAACGCGGAAGCGTAAATGTTAAGCGAGTATTCCGGGCGGTGTGGCGGCTTGGATTTTTTACGATGAGCATGGCGTATCTGCTGCTGATGTTTATCGCAATCGGGCAAAAAATCTTTTCCGCATAGTTTAATTAAAGCCTGCAACTAATAAGTTGCGGGTCTTTTTTTCTTTTGACGTGCGGCTTATCCTTTGTGTACAATCAAATTGTTGCTTGATTGGTTACAGTTATTAAAAATATAAGAGTGATTTAGGAGGAACTGGTTGCGCTATGAATACGGAATATTATGACTTGCCAAGCGCCCAGCCTTTAACAGAGGCTTATATACATCAGAAGGACGCGAACTTGGATTTACTGTACGGCTATCATGCCGGGCGGGAGCAGGATTGGACAACCCGCATGCAGCGGCTGGAAGGGCTTGCCGGCAGCAGAGCGAATGCGGCTGAAGTAGCTGAAGTGCTGCGCCAATATAACAGTCCGTATACGACACCTGAAGTAGACGCCTCTATCCGTGCGATTGCAGAAGGTGCCCCGGTTATTATTGGCGGGCAGCAAGCGGGAATGTGGTCAGGAGCGCTGCTTGTCATACATAAAGCGGTCTCTGTTGTCAGCGGCGCCAAGTGGGCAACAGAAAAGCTTGGCCGCAAGATTGTGCCTGTCTTCTGGATTGCGGGCGAAGATCATGATTGGGATGAGGCTAACCATACGTTTGTACTGAATGCGGAGCAGGAGCTCCGCAAGCTGACGCTGCAGCGTCCGGAAGGTCCAAGGACTTCGGTCAGCCGCACTCAGGTTGATGCCGAAAGCTGGAATGCGCTGCTCGCAGAACTGGAACAGACGCTTCCGCATTCTGACTTTAAGCCGGGTCTGCTTGAGCAGTTGAAGCAAATTACGGAACAGTCCCGCTCATTATCGGATATGTTTGCGGGCATTCTGGCCTTTTTGTTCGGCAAGGAAGGTCTTGTGCTGCTGGATGCAGATGATCCAAAGCTTCGCAAGCTCGAAGCACCGATGTTCCGCCGGATGATTGAGCAGAACGATGAACTGGAGCAAGCTTATAGATCGGCTGCGGAGAAAGTGAAGTCGTTTGGCTATCAGCTGCAAGCGGATGTGGTGGAAGGAAGTGCAAACCTGTTTGTCTTCAATCAGGCGAACGGGGATGAGAGAACGCTGCTTCACAAACGCAACGGGCAATTCCAGGATCGGAAGGGGACTGCTTTCTGGTCGAAGGAGCAGCTGCTGCAGCTTGCGGAAGAGCAGCCTTCGCAGCTTAGCAACAACGTACTGACGCGGCCGATCATGCAGGATTATCTGTTCCCTGTGCTTGGCACGGTTCTTGGTCCAGGTGAAATTGCTTATTGGGCATTAACTGGCGAAGCTTTCCGTAAGCTAGGAATGGAAATGCCGATTATTGTGCCGCGAATGTCCTTCACGCTGATAGAAGGGACAATTGCGAAGCATATGATGAAATATGAGCTGTCTTTCGAAGACGTTGCCCAACGATTCGAAGCCCGCAAGCAGCAATGGCTGGCTGAACAGGATCAGCTGTCTATTGAAGAACGGTTCCATGATGTGAAGCAGTCGTTTGTTACGATGTATGGGCCTCTGCTCGAGCTTGCCGGTTCAGTTCAGCCGGGACTTGTGAAGCTGGGCGAAACAAACCGTCAGAAGATCGTCGAGCAGATCGAATATTTGGAAGCAAAAACGAAGGATGCGTTTAACAAGCAATATGATGCGTCTATACGTCAACTGGAGCGCATTGCGCTCTCGTTATGGCCGAGCGGCAAGCCGCAGGAGAGAGTGATCAATATGGCGGGGTACTGGAACCGTTACGGCTCGGCTTGGCTGGAGAAGCTTCTTGAGCTTCCATTCAGCCCGGTAGGCGGACATCAGCTCGTCTATTTATGAGTAAACCTTTCTCGGGGCTTCTCGAAGATGGGTAACCGCGTTTAGAGGCAGGTTAAACCGCCAAGTAGAACTTCAGTTTTCGATTGTCGTGAAACTTGTAAGTTCTATTGTGGTAAGAAAGTTGTAGGAGGCTATTAAGGAATGAGTACATTGGAAAAAAGCATTATTCGCGATATCGCCCTTGCATCCGAAGGGCATTTGAAGATTGACTGGGCAAGCGCGCATATGCCGGTATTGAACCGGATCCGCGAGCAATTCGAGCAGGAGCTGCCGTTTAAAGGGCTGAAGGTTACGATCTCGCTCCACCTGGAAGCGAAGACGGCTTATTTGGCTAAAGTCGTCAAAGCAGGCGGCGCCGATGTCACGATTACAGGCAGTAACCCGCTGTCTACGCAGGATGATGTTTGCGCAGCCCTTGTAGAGGACGGTATTACCGTCTTTGCCAAATACAATCCGGAGCCGGAAGAGTACAAGGAGCTGCTGATCAAATCGCTTGAATCCAAGCCGGATCTGATTATTGATGACGGCGGCGACCTGGTTACGGTTTTGCATACCGAGCGTCCGGATCTCCGCGAGAATCTTCGCGGCGGCGCTGAAGAAACAACAACGGGAATTATCCGTCTGAAGGCAATGGAGAAGGAAGGCACTCTAAGCTTCCCGATGGTTGCCGTAAACGACGCTTACTGCAAATATTTATTCGATAACCGTTACGGCACCGGCCAATCCGTCTTTGACGGCATTAACCGGACAACGAACCTTGTGGTAGCAGGCAAGACAGTTGTTGTTGTCGGCTACGGCTGGTGCGGCAAAGGTGTAGCGATGCGTGCCAAAGGCCTTGGCGCAAATGTGGTTGTAACGGAAGTTGACGCGATTAAAGCGGTTGAAGCCTATATGGACGGCTTTACGGTACTCCCGATGTCTGAAGCGGCAAAAGTCGGCGAATTGTTTATTACGGTAACCGGCAATAAAGACTGTATCCGTGCCGAGCATTATGAAGTGATGAAAAATGGCGCGATTCTCTCGAACGCCGGCCACTTCGACGTGGAGTTCAACAAGCCGGAGCTTGCGGCTATGTCGACGGATATCCGCACCGTTCGCCGCAATATTGAAGAGTATAAGCTGAAGGACGGGCGGAGCATCTATGTGCTGGCCGAAGGGCGTCTCGTTAACCTGGCTGCAGGTGACGGACATCCGGCAGAGATTATGGATACCACCTTTGCTCTTCAGGCGCTTGGCCTCAAATATGTAAACGAAGAGTATGCTAACATCGGCAAGAAGGTTGTGAACGTGCCTTATGAGTTGGATGAGCAGGTAGCACGCTTCAAGCTGGATTCGCTGAACATCAGCATCGATAAGCTGACGTCTGAACAGATCACTTATCTTGACAGCTGGAAGGAAGAATAAAACATATCTTTCTTATATATGACAAATAAGGACGTGCCGGGAGGCGCGTTCTTTTTTTTGCGGTCATTGGACTTGCAGCAATCACCGTAGAATGAAACAAGGACTATGCAGAATTGCTTCGCAATTCTTAGGTTGATGCTTACGAAGCAGAATTGCTTCGCAATTCTTTTAGGTTGATGCTTACGAAGCAGAATTGCTTCGCAATTCTTTTAGGAGGGATCGAGCATATGAGAAGCTCCGTTGACACGATACGTTTTATGGATCGTTTCGGTGCACGCAACTATAGTCCGCTTCCTGTTGTTATTGCGCGTGCAGAAGGAGTGTGGGTGGAGGATCCGGAAGGCCGGAGGTATATGGATATGCTTAGTGCCTATTCTGCGCTGAATCATGGGCATAGGCATCCCGCGATCCTCCGTGCACTCAAGGAGCAAGCGGATAAAGTGACGCTGACTTCAAGAGCCTTCCACAGCGAGCAGCTTGGCCAGCTGTACAAGAAGCTTGCGGAATTTACGGGCAAGTCCAAGATCCTCGCGATGAATACAGGAGCTGAAGCGGTGGAAACGGCATTAAAGGCAGCGCGTCGCTGGGCCTACCGGATAAAGGGCGTACCTTCCGGGCAGGCCGAGATCATCGTTTGTGATGGGAATTTTCATGGCCGTACGATTACAATTACCTCCTTTTCCTCGGAAACGCAGTACCGCGCAGGCTTTGGACCTTTTACACCGGGATTCAAAATCATTCCGTATGGCGATGTTGAAGCACTTGCGAATGCGATAACCCCCAATACGGCGGCCTTTCTTGTGGAACCGATTCAAGGTGAAGCAGGGGTGATTGTACCGCCTGAAGGTTATTTGAAGCAGGCTTTTAAGCTGTGCAGACAGCAGAATGTTTTGTTTATGGCCGATGAGATCCAGACGGGATTTGGCCGGACGGGCAAAAGGTTTGCTTGCGACTGGGAAGATGTCTCCCCGGATGTCTATATTCTTGGCAAGGCGCTTGGAGGAGGGGTTATGCCGATTTCGGCTGTTGCTGCAGGGGATGATGTGCTTGGTTTATTCGAGCCCGGCTCGCATGGCTCCACGTTTGGGGGCAACCCGCTGGCCTCAGCAGTTGCGCTGGCAGCAATCAAGGTGATGGAAGAGGAAAAGCTGGCTGAGCGCTCCGAACAGCTTGGCCGCTACTTCAAGCAATGTCTTGAGGCGATCAGCCACGAAGATATTATCGAGGTCAGAGGAAAAGGGTTGTTTATCGGCATGCAGCTGTCCGTACAGGCACGGGCTTATTGCGAAGCTTTGTTTCAGATTGGCCTGCTCTGCAAGGAAACCCATGAGACAGCGATCCGCTTCGCTCCGCCGTTAACTATAACGAAGGATGAGCTCGATTGGGCGCTGGAGAGGATTAAGGAAGTGTTTCAAATATGACGGGTATTTCGTTGTTATCCGTTCCATTTGGCCTTGGTGCCGGAACCCCTGGCAGTGAATATGCTCCCAAGCGTATGTTCCAGCTTGGCCTTCTTCGGCATTTGCAGCAGCAGGGCTGCAAGATTGCTGAGCTGAAGGAGATTGGGAGCTCCGGTATTCCTAATCCCGCTATCCAGTTGCCAATGAAGCATTGGGCCCAGGTGATCAAGACGGGCATAGCATTGGCAGGAGAAGTAGATGCTTCTGTATCGGCAGGCTTCTTCCCCTTTATACTTGGAGGTGATCACAGTCTGGCGATGGGGACCTTAGCCGGTCTGACCGCGCAATATCACAGGCTGGGCGTTATATGGGTCGATGCGCATGCCGATATGAACACTGAGTTAACCAGCCCTTCCGGCAATATGCACGGTATTCCGCTTGCCGTTGCCCAAGGAAGGGCACAGCTATCTTTGTCACATTTATTGCCGGGAGCAGGTACGGTTGCCCCCGGCAATATTGTTCTTATTGGAGCCCGTGATCTGGATCCCGCAGAAGAGGCGTTAATCCGTTCGGAAGGGATCACCTGCTTCGGAATGGCCGATATCAGACGTCTGGGCATGGATACGGTAGCTGCAGAAGCGCTCCGGCTCGCAGGAGCCGATACAGACGGTATCCATCTCAGCTTTGATATTGACAGTATAGATCCTTCTGAAGCGCCCGGTACGGGAACGCCCGTGCAGCATGGCTTATCAGTCGAGGAAGCAAGAGAATTGCTCATGCTGCTTGGTCTGTCTGCCTGTATAACTTCCGCCGAGTTCGTAGAGGTTAATCCGCTGCTGGATCGTGCCGACCAGACCGCTATGCTGGCTGTGGAGCTGATAGCATTATTTTTGAAAAGCCTGAAGCCTTGACAGTAACTCACTCTCCCGTGCAACATTTCCAATTCTTGTGCGTCTAGGACGATGAATGATATAAAAGGGGGAGTAAAGATGCGTAAAAAGACAAAATGGTATACCTTCTTACTCATGCTTGTGGCGGCGGCACTTATTCTTGGGGGATGTTCAGAAGCTAACGGGAATAGGAATATGGCTTCAACAGTCGGGAATGCCGGTGCTGCAGCCGATTCCTTTGATCAACAAGCGGGCAGTGATGCGAAAGCAATCAACTCGGAAAGCGCAGCCAGTGCAGCAGAGGTTCCAGCTGCCGTAGCCGGTGGAGCTGAAGGCGGGTCAATTGGTGAAATTGCCGCTGAAGGCACCGGAGCAGGCTTGAATCAGAAGCTTATTTATAAAGGGAATTTAACGATAGAAGCCGTTGATTACGATAAGGCGGCAACGGCGCTCCGTAACGCGATCCATCAGTCGAACGGATATATTTTGCAATTCAAGGATGGGCAGTATAACGGCGAGAAGAGCTCCACCTACACCATCAAAGTGCCCGCAGCGGGTTTTATGGCATTCATTGACCGCCTGGACGGAATCGAGCACAAACAGTTCGAACGGCAGATTAGCGGAACAGATGTAACAGAGGAGTATGTTGACCTCCAGTCACGGCTGAAGGCGCAGCAGGTAGTGGAGGAAAGGCTTCTGGCATTTATGGATAAGGCAACAAAGGCGGATGATCTGGTGAAATTCTCGGAGCAGCTGGCAACGGTGCAGGAAAACATTGAACGAATTAAAGGCCGGATCCGGTACCTTGATAACAACGTCTCCTACTCGACAATCGAGCTCCGGCTGTATCAGCCGGATGTGAAGTCGGAAACAAAAACCGTTCAAAACGGTCTTGGCGATAAAATGTCGACGGCCTTGAATGACAGTGTTGATGCTATGATCGCGGTCCTGCAGGGATTGCTCATCTTTATTGCCGGCGCACTTCCGATTCTGCTTCTGCTCCTTATTATTGGAATTCCGATATACTGGCTGCGCGGGCGCAGCCGCAGCCGTACAAGAAATGGCTTACCTGTACAGCCAAAGGGGCCGACAGCCCCTATTATCCAAGAAGAAGACGCTAAGGAAGAGGATCCGAATAAGCCAAACGGTTAATTATATGAATTATTTTCAAAAATCCTGCTCTTGGAGCAGGATTTTTATTTTAGGTGGCGAACTACTGTATCTTAGTGGGGAAATGTGGTGCAAAGTGGAGGGTATGGGGGAAGGAGTGGGCGCATCTCATGTTTATGGGTGAATATCAACATACCATTGATGAGAAGGGCCGCATTATTATTCCTTCGAAGTTCCGGGAGTCGCTTGGCACTAGTTTTATCGCAACCCGCGGATTGGATAATTGTTTGTTTGTATACCCGATGAGTGAGTGGGGCGTGCTGGAGCAAAAGCTGAAGTCATTGCCGCTTATGAAGTCGGATGCCCGTGCCTTTACCCGGTTTTTCTTTTCCGGGGCAACGGAATGCGAGCTGGACAAACAGGGAAGGGTAAACATACCAGCTCATCTTCGTGATTATGCGAAGCTGGACAAGGATTGCATGGTGCTTGGCGTATCCAGCCGCGTTGAGATCTGGAGCAAATTGACGTGGGAGGGCTACTACGAGCAATCTGAGCAGACGTTCAACGAGATCGCGGAGAAACTGGTCGATTTCGACTTCAACTTCTAGAGCATACAACAAGAATGGGAGGATGTTAGCGTGTTTCAGCATATTACAGTGCTATTGGAAGAGGCGGTTGACGGACTGGCGATCAAGCCGGACGGCATATACGTCGACTGTACGCTTGGCGGCGCAGGTCATAGTGAAAGAATTGTGTCCCAGCTGAGCGGTGGAGGGCGTTTAATCGCATTTGACCAGGATGATGCAGCGCTGGATAACGCACGCGTAAGGCTTGCTCCTTATATGGATAGAGTAACGCTAGTCAAAAGCAATTTTCGTTATTTGGAAGAAATGCTGCTAACGTGCGATGTTCCAACAGCAGACGGTGTTCCGCAGGTAGACGGCATCCTGTTTGATTTAGGTGTCTCCAGTCCGCAGCTGGATGAGGCGGATCGAGGCTTCAGCTACAACCATGATGCTCCGCTTGATATGAGGATGGATCAGGGAGGGGCTCTAACTGCCTACGACATTGTAAACAGCTGGGAGGAGCGGGAGATTTCCCGGATACTCCATGTATACGGTGAAGAGAAGTTCGCAAGATCGATCGCACGCAAAATTATCCAGGCCCGTGAGAATGCGCCGGTGGAAACAACTGGCGAGCTTGCCGAGTTGGTCAAATCCGGAATTCCGGCTGCAGCAAGACGAACAGGCGGTCATCCGGCCAAGCGTTCGTTCCAGGCTCTCCGGATCGCTGTGAATGATGAGCTTGGCGCTGAGGAAGATGCATTAGAGCAAGCTGTCAAATGCATCCGGCCAGGCGGCAGAGTATCGGTAATTACGTTTCATTCGTTAGAGGATCGCATCTGCAAGCAATTATTTGCGAATTATATTGAAAAATGCACTTGTCCGCCGGATTTCCCGAAATGTGTATGCGGCGGCACAGGAAAGCTTCGGTTAGTGAACCGCAAGCCGATTGTTCCGACAGAGCAGGAACTTGAAGTTAATCCCCGCTCTCGCTCGGCCAAGCTGCGTATCGCAGAAAAATTGTAGGTTAGAGGAGGTTCTTTCATTGGCTTATATTAACGGCAATTTGGCGATGCAGCCAAAGCGTAAGCCGGACCAGCGGACTGTAGTCCGCGAGACGAAACGAATTGTGGTAAAGCGCAAGTCTGTTCCCGTTCAAGAAAAGCTGCTGTATATGTTTACGGTCGTATTTTGTGTGATTGTGCTGGGTGTCATTGTGAACCAGTATGCTAAAAACTATGATATGCGTGTACAAATCAAGCAGATGAACAACCAATATACAGCTATGAGCATTGACATAAAAGAGTTGCAAAAGCAAGTCGAGATGCTGAGTGATCCGGAGCGGATTCGAAAAATGGCTGAAACACAAGGTATGGCGAGCA
>Ga0065721_10048723_pt1 | contig 110210 bp, 149 predicted proteins | sample Mesricmetagenome_FD_59108 | JGI IMG/M metagenome (GOLD analysis project Ga0065721, IMG submission 59108) | Mesophilic microbial community from rice straw/compost enrichment Sample: eDNA_1 v2 (version 2) | ecosystem: Engineered > Solid waste > Grass > Composting > Bioreactor | place: USA...
GATCATACCCTTCTTCCGCCGCTCCAGAAGCGGCACGAGCCGATCCTCAACGAACTCTCGGACGGCTTCGGGGCCGTATAATATAAGGGCATTCTCCAGAACAGATACGACCTTGCGCCTGTCAGCTTCTATTCCGTCGACATCCGCCTCCGGATCACACATCGAGAAGGCTTCTTTCCAGCACTGCACGCCCTCAACAGGATCCACGCCAGTATCCACGCTGAAATATATGCCCATATTGCCGAGACAGACCCAAGAATTCGAATTCCCGCGGAACAACCGAATGGCCTCACGGAAGTACGGCACGGCTTCAGCGGGCTGTCCGGCATTTGATATCCTGGCACCGATGTCAGTTAGCGCCCGGCTTGCTACGTCACGAATGAAATACTCGCTGTCTGGCCATTCATCATCCCCGAGATCGGGGTCGGAGATCCGTTCCTTGGCCATCTCCGCTGCCGTGATCAGCATGTCTGTTGCCATTTCGTATCGCCGAGGGCGATCTGGCCTATCTGCCCCAGACAGGTAATTGGCGAGATTATATGCGGCTCCAGGGCAACGTTTTGCCGCCACCCTCAATGCGTGGAAGGCCAGCAGTCGTTGCGATCCAGGAGGAGCGCGAGTGCAAACGAGCATGGCTGTTTGGCCGGAGATTGATGCCAATTCCTCATCGACGTTGCGGCAACAGAACAAGTCGTCAATGTGTTCCGGTACCTTACGCCTCATGAGTTTCCTCCCTTCCCAGTCCCGCAGAACATAGCAGGCTCTTGCTTGTGAGCAATGAGCTATTGCCTCGAGCGCACAGGTCAATAGATTGTGCGAGTTAAATTGGGAGGGACAAATGGAAGACAGGTACGACGTTCCGGGATTTGACCCCGAGATGCTCAAGGTTGCTGACAGGATCAAGAACGAGCTGTTTCCCGAACCTGGCTTCAATGTCGGTGACATAGTCGGCCACGTCGACGGCTATAAGGTGCGCATCACAGGAGGCATGTTCTGGGATGGCGAAGGCCCCGAACGAAGAATGTCAAACCACTGGACATGGCACCGTATCGATGCTGACGGGATGAGGGCAGGGCCGGATGAAAGCGGTTACGGAAGTGCCCTGATCGACCCGCGACTGAACTGACAGCAATAATTCAAGTGCTACCATATTCGCACTTAACCCGGCTATTGCGGCTAATTGCTACTATCCGAGCACTTGGTTTGGCTTCACGGGGAAGCCTGCTCGCATAATGTCAGGAAGCGGACGAAGTAGCTTTCCGCGTCAGCAACACTCTTCTGAGATCTTCGATATCCTTAAATGACTGCAGGATCGGTGTCGCCTTCTTCCGCCTTTCCGTCGTCACGAGCTTCCCAAACACTTCGTCATCGAGATGCCTATCGATAAACCCGTGAAGCTTCGGCCCTGCCGACAACTCCCAACCGATGATTCGCCTGGCCGCGCGATACAGGCACCCTTCGATCGACGGGTTCGGAAGCAGATTTATCTCGAGCACGTTCATCCGCTGCCGAGCAAGATAGTCGTCGGCGCAGATAACGCGGCGGTCGCTGAGATCGTAGGCGATAGCATCGTGGTCGAAGAACGTCGTTCGGATGATGTCGCCAAGTTCTTTCATGTCCACCAGGCCTTCTCGCACGGCCCACGTCGACTGCAACGGCCAGAAGTCAAACTCCCAGTCATGCGCCACCATGCTAAAGCCGCCGAAGGCATTCCTTCTCGCGTTCCAAACCTTGGCGAACTCCTCGACTTCTGAGTTCGGCGCATCAATGACGATGTCTACGTCGGAATGAAAACCAAGTGCTCCCACACGGGCGAAATCGCGCACCATCCCGCCAACAATGGCACAACGTTTGACGTTCTCAATGAACGACAAAAGGACATGCCGAAGCCCCTCGTTACGATGTGAGGTTTCGGCCCAAATAAATCGTTCAAGGCGATGCTCGATCGCCTCCATGTTGTCGGCGATGTCGATAGGATAGGGTGGTCGTATGTGAGGAGCAGTAATCATCATCCGATGATCACCTGGAAGCAGCGGGGGGACAACATCAGTAGGCTTCCAGGTGATCCGAAACCGCCCAATCGCACGTTCCTCAAGGTCCTTCGGGGCCTGGCCTTTCAAAGAAGCAAAAGAGAAGGCGGCCTTCGCAGACCGCCTTCGTTATCTCAGATCTCCCAGCCTCTCTCATCTAGGCATTTTTCGCACGCAGGCAGGATAACCGACTTGCCCTCGATCTCGGCCGCGAACGGGTCGAAATCAACATGGGCGGTCTCTGTCCCGTGCCGCTCGCACACAAAAGTACGAGGACCTGGATTTCCAAGGATGGCATCGCGAATGTTACGCGGTGTCACCACATGGTTGTCGCGATGTGAGATCGGCTGGCCGATCTCCGCCTTCGTAAAGAGTTTGGAGAAGCCGTCGCCTACGATTTTCACGTGGGTGCGGCCGATGGTATATTTGAACGTCTTCCCGTTCACTTCGATATTTCGGTAACTCATGGAGAACTCCATCTGTAAAATCGTCCCCGCGCCGTAGCGTCGGGTGGGGTTGATCAGCGGAGATCCATGGTCACGAGAACCGGATCTTTAGATAGAAATTTAGAAACGCATTAGACCGGGCTCCATGTCCCATCGGGGTTGCGGCACGCAGTGCCAGTTAGCTGTTCGCCACGGCCGGAGATCCAGACCGTGCTTTCGTACGGACGGCACAGGCGGTGGCCACGATGATAAGAGCGGCCTGCCGTCACACGGCCACGATGACCTCGATCTTCGTTATACCACTCTTCGCTGCCGCCAGTTTCAAGCGCGCGGTTTTGCGCAATCCAGTACTGTCGACGTGACTCTTCGTCAAGATTCGCCCCGATGCGATTGCCGACCAGTCCGCCGATAGCTGCGCCGACGACAGCGCCTGCAACGTCATTCTTGGCGATCGTGGCGCCGATGATTGCACCTGCAGTCGCACCCGTGAGAGTTCCCGCGGATTCGTTAGACATGCGGCCTGCATGAGGATCAGACACGCATCCCGCGAGAATTGACGTTGCAGTGATAACAAGGACGGCGGTAATAGAGCGAAGGCGCATAAAAGTCTCCAAAAAAGTTCATTGAATCCCTAACCTGGAATCATTGGCCGATCAACGGCTTAAAGGATTCATTCTGTCGAATCTTTGTCCGCGCTATTAAATTCTGACGGAAGATGCATACTGAGAGCCGTAAACGCATTTGCAATGCTGCTAGCCGACTGGAGCCACGATGTCCGAAAAATACGAGAATTACCTGACGCTGCTTTACTCGCTCAAGCGTGAGGCCTTCATTCCGAAAATCGACATCGAAGCTGAAGCCAGCGAGAAAGGCAGTCGTTACTTCGGCGCACCGTGGATGCCGACGGACATGGAGTGGCCTTACGACGGCGACATCCCGATGAACTTTGTGCTTCAGCTCGATCTCGCCACTGTTCCGTGGCGGCCGGAGGGCATGCCCAACAAGGGCCTTCTGCTGTTCTTCCATGCGGAGGAGTACAATGAGCCTGATCTCCAGAGCCTGCTTGTTGTCGTCGACTCTGAAGGAGAAGGTGGTCTCCGTAATCCGCCTGTCGCGCAAGGTGTTTACGTCAATCCTGCTCTACCTATCTCTGGGTGGCAGAAGACTGTCGATACCCCCTCTTACGAGAGCCGATACGATATCGAGGGACTGGCAGACGAAGACTTCGAACATATCGAAGACGGTTGCTACCATGACGAACAAAGAGGTCTCGAGCTGATCCTCGGTGAGGACGGCAGTGGTTATGACGAGAACCAGCTCGTCCAGACGGACACATTGCCAGTCTCGCATACCTTCGCGGGTGACAAGATCGGCGGCTGGCCATTTTGGGAGCAGGGCGATGACACGCCAGAGGACGAGGATGGAAACCGCTGGGCCTATTTCATGCAGGTAGGCTACGCCGGGATCCGCGGTGTCAGTCTGGACAAGGTCGCCATCGATTGGCCCACATGGGGCACTGGACATATTTACTTCCACGAGGGCGAGTTCTTATACGTCTGGGCTTGCGACTGACAATGCTCCAAGCTTCGAACGGGCGCATTTGGATGGTGACCATCGGTCCTTGACGGACACCATCTCCCAGGCCATACAGGATTCATGAATACGTTCACTTGTTGTCACTGCTGACAGACCTGTTGCTGGCGCTCGCGCTGGCCCGAACGTTTTCGTCCTCCCCAACACACGAAACCTTTGTGGCCTAGTCCGGCAAGCGCCGTTTCCCACGCTTGCATCTCGGAGAATACCCATGGGCAATCTGCCTGACCTACAGTTCTATAACACCATGACGCGGACAAAGTCGGTGTTCGCACCTATCGATGCAGATAACGTTCGCATGTATGTCTGCGGGCCGACCGTTTACGACTATGCCCATATCGGCAATGCTCGCCCGGTTGTCGTGTTCGATGTCCTCTTCAGGCTGCTGCGCTACGCTTACGGGAAGAACAAGGTCACCTATGTCCGCAACATCACCGACGTTGACGACAAGATCAACGCGCGAGCCGTGCGCGACTATCCTGGAATGCCGCTCAACGATGCAATCCGTGCTGTGACGAAGAAGACGGAGGCCCAGTTCATTGCAGACATGGAAGCTCTCGGTTCGCTTACGCCAACTGTACAGCCGCGGGCGACCGAGCATATCCAGCAGATGATCGACATCATCTCTCGCCTTGTTGAGCGCGGCCACGCCTATCAGTCCGGCGGGGATGTCCTGTTCGAGATCGGTTCCATGCCCGCCCATGGTCAGCTCTCGAAACGCCCGCTCGAGAAACAGCGTCCCGGTGCTCGCATTGCCGTCGATGAGAACAAAAAGAACCCCGGCGACTTCGTCCTATGGAAGCTTTCGGGTGAGAACGAACCCGGATGGAACAGCCCGTGGGGTTACGGCCGCCCGGGTTGGCATATCGAATGCTCGGCGATGAGCAGTCGATATCTCGGGGAGACTTTCGATATCCATGGTGGAGGCATCGACCTCATCTTCCCGCACCATGAAAACGAGATCTCCCAGTCGCGCTGCGCCCACGGCACAGATGTGATGGCGAATGTCTGGATGCATAACGGCTTCCTTCTGCTGGAAGGCAGGAAAATGTCGAAGTCTGAAGGGCATTTCGTGACCGTCCACGACCTCCTGCACACGAACCGCTTTGGCGGACGCAAGTGGTCTGGCGAAGTCCTGCGCCTTGCCATGCTGATGACGCACTACCGAGAACCCATCGACTTCTCTGTCCGCAAGCTTGAGGAGGCAGAACGCATTCTGGCTAAGTGGCCGACTGTTGATCCAGTCGATGCCGCACCGGATACGTCAGTCTTAGAGGCTTTGGCAGACGATCTGAACACCCCGGTCGCCGTCCGTATGCTTCATGCATTGGCTCAGGCAGGCGAACACGAACTCTTCGCGGCGAGCGCGGCTCTCATTGGCCTACTGCCGAGGAAAAAGGTGGCGGAGGAGAAGGTAGTCAGCGATCTCGATGATCGGATCAAGGCTCGCCTCGAACTACTGAAGGCGAAGAAGTTTGCGGAGGCCGACGGTATTCGCGATGGTCTTGCAGCCGAAGGCATCCGGCTCATTGATGGCAAGGATCCTGCTACCGGAGAACGGGTCACGACATGGGAGTGGAAGTGACGGCAATGACCGTCACTTCTTCGATCTCAAACCTTTGCCGTTGGGCCTGACGCTGCCAAAACCCGCTCGTTGAAGCCTTCAACGAATGCATCCAGGTTCTTGTGGCCTTCTTCGGTAGTGGACACGACGACATCGGCATATCTCAGATGCTCTGGAAGTTTGCCGTCCCGGATCGTCCACCAGGCTATCTTGGCATCGCGAACTGCGAATGGAGCTGCGATATCTGCGGCCAACAGTCCGGCCATGTCCCGTATCTTGTCCTTATTGTCGACATCGAACGCGCGCCAATCAACAAGCATCTTCACCGTCCGTTCAGTGAGCATCTTCGCTTTCGGCGGGGCTACTTCTTGGCAGGTTTCGATGAGACGGTTCGCATAGACCCCATATATCTCGTAAGGGTCAGCATCATGCTTCGCGTCTGGCCCAAGCCGTAGATCACTCGTGAGCTTGAACGACTTTCGTTTGCCAAACTCGAAGGTCTCGATAAAGAAGGTCACGTCTTTGAAGTAGGACGATCTGTCGACCAATAGCCGAACTTCCCAGCTATCACAGGTCTTGACCGCCGCAAGTGCATCATTGAAGCGAAATGCATCGCCGTAGCTTCCAGATCGTGGAGGCAGGGGCGACTTTAAGCTGAGTTCCTTCCTGAACCTTTCCATGCGTATTCTGGCCTCCTCCGAGCAGGACGTAGCCATTCCGGTCGCCATCATCAATTCCACCGCGTTAAGCAGCCACTCGGTGTCCTGCGTTTGGAATCGAAGTCCGAGATCAGTCGTTGTTTTTTCGGAAGTCATAGATCAAATCCTTTGCTCGTTATCGAGATAATCCGGCATCAACAGGCAACTGACCAGCGAATCTTATAATTGTTGACAATGATAACCAAACCGCTTAAGCCTAACCCCAAAGTGAATTCGTTGGAGTGAGCATGACGACCGTGACAGCCGCAAATCAGAAAATTTCGATCTCGAAACTGAAGATTGGACGGAAGGCTTACAAGGTATCCGATATCGCTGAAGCTTCGAAAATCTATGAAGCTTCCATCGGCGATCGTGGATCCTCCGAGATGCCATACGGCCTCTTGTTCAACGATGCCGGCGAGAAAGTTGCCTACATCTCTTACAATGGCCGCGTCTGGCAGGGGAACGAAAACACAAGCGGTGATGAGCCGTTGTATTGCCCGTCGTGGGCGCGAGCAACCAAGGGAAATTCCTGATGGACAAGAAGACGCTTGCGAGCCTGGATGAGGCTCTGGCCGCCACTTCAAAGGCCGCACGTATCCTCGATCGGGCGGGATTCGATACTGCTCCTGGTTTGTGGAGTGCAGTCGACGCTCTTCGTGAGGCTGGCGCGCGCGCTCGTCGCAAGCCACGCCTCCGCCCAGCTAACAACAATGCCATTGGAGCAATCGCATGAACACGCCGTATCAAAAAGCTGCTGAACTTCTCGGTTGGAAGTGGTCGCACGCACATGGCGGGTTGATCAATGAGGGCCACCGCAACGGGCCAGATTGGTCTGTTTATTTCGTCGCAACTGATGCCCAGGATGCGTGTTTCCAGGACGGCATCGAAAATGACGCTGAAGCTGCGGCCTATGTTGCGCGACATGCTATGGCTGAGCCAAGCGTGTAAGCGGGCAGACGGAGGAAGAGTATGGAATATGACCTGAAGCCATATCTGAAGCGCTTTTTCATGGGGCCTTTCCAGGAGAGGTCCGCCGCAATCCTCGGCGCTTCGTGCAAGCATGGCGAATGCTCGATGGTTGTCGGCACCTATGATGGCGCCTGGTGGGTTCGTCCCTGGCCGGAAGAGAACTATCACGAAGACAAATGGCCTGTAGGGTTCAATCTCATCACGAGGCGTGAAGTCGGTGTTGCGCGAGTGAAAAACCGCTCCGCGTTTCGGATGTCGCTCGACAACGAGCGCCTGGACACGATCCGCAGCCTGTTCGGTAGGAGGGCATCTGACGCTGTCACTGAAGACTTCGATTTCGACTTCGCTGATTGGCTGGACGACGCGGATTTCGACGTGAAGCTTCCGTTCGAGGATGTCAGGATGGCCGCGAACATCGCTGGTGATAACGATGATGTGTTCTTCCGCATCCTTTCTCAGTATCCAATCTGCCCGCCCGTCGGCCACGCTAGAGGAGATAGCCGTAAGTGAGCGAGAACACCTTTGCGACTTTCAGTGAACTACTGACGTGGGTCGGCAATCAGGCCCTTGATACAATCCGCTTCAATGGATCGACGTTCTCTGTGAACACGGTCGACGGTGCGCAAAGAGCGTTTGCTTCGCGAACTGCGGGCATTCTTCGCGATATTGGCTATCTCGACATCATCCGTCTCATGGCTGAAGAGGCTTGGACCGCCTGTCTGAGACTGCCTGACTTCCCGGCGAAGACGATTGAAGACGCTGTGCTTCACGCGGTTGCCGCTGAAGTTCAACGAACCCACACTGAAGCATTGGAAAATCACTGCTTTGCGTGGGCTGCCGGAGAATTTCTGACGACGCTCGAAGAGACGGCGGTCGCGGCCGAGAAGGTCGTCTCTATTCGCGCGTCCCGGAGCACAAGGAAGACTGCTGAGGTGGTCAAGCGCATCCTCCAGCGCCTTGAGCATCAAAAGGACCTGCCCCAGACACTCGATATCGGGTTCTCCATGGCGCAGATTGCGACCATTTTTAATCCGGTCGTGAACGATCCTCGGGCAGACTGGTCCACTTTGAATACCCTCGACATCGACCGCGCGCGCCTCTTCGAACTGATGGCACGACTGAAGAATTACAGCGATCTGTACGGCATCGACCGTGATTGCTTCAACAAGATGGTCTCTGATGAGGCTACGAAACGCTGGCCCCGCGCCGCATAAACAAGAAGGAAAGACACCATGTCAGCTAATAAGCTTCGGAAATTCATGAGCCGCGCGTTTGTCCGCAATGAGCAACCGTCGTCCGCACACCATGTGGAAGCGCGCGGCAACGGATACGGCTCGTTCACTGTCGACGTTACTCGATACCTCACAGCCCATTCGGCCTAACGCGCTCAGCTTTCCTCCCTTTATTATATTTGCAAAAGAAAGCCGAACTGGCAGATTGCCGAGAATAGGATCGGGAGGAAGCAATGTTTGATGTAGATGCACTGAAAGACGGAGCGATGGCGAAGGTCAGAGAAATGATCGATCGTTGCCGCAACGGCGATCACATCAGTGACCGCGGAGCAAAAGCGAAAGCCATCACGCAGGAAGAAGCAGAAGTTGCGGTTTCCAGGCATATCCGCGGCGGCATCAAATTCTCGGCGGATGACTTCCCTGCCTATGTTGATGCTTACCCGGTCATCATCGAGACCCATGTGTCCGGCCAACTCTCACAAGTCATTCCCGAACAGGTGACCCAATGCGTTGTCGCCGAGTTGAAGGCAGACCTCACAGAACTTCTCCTGACCCAGTATGATGCACGATCTCTGGAGGAGGCGTTGGCGAAACTCGAAGAACGCATCAGCAACACCCTCGAGTACATCTCGCAATTCCACGGTTATCAGCTCGCCAGCGCGATCCGCGCCTGCCGTGAGGATCCTGGCGAAGAGACCCTCACGGCTCTTTCAGACCAGCTCCTCCGCTATGCATCCCAGATGCAGGACCTGATTTATCGGCTTGATATCGCTGATCCACCGACAGCCGATTATGCAGGACGGGGCAGGCGCATCCTCCTGGAGACGAGCGATCATATCAGGCTCATTATCCAGCGAGGGCTGGTAGACGAGTTCTGCTCAACTTCGGCTGCAGCGAACGCACTCTAGCAACGGGTCTCAAAAACCCCGCAAGGATTCGCGCCCGAGGGTTGGCAATAATTGTTGACACAAACAGCGAGTCCTTCTACATCTGTGCCAACGAAAACTCAGAGAGGTGTGAGACGTGGGTGTAGACACTAAGGCCATTCTTCTTGGCAATCCGAACGCAGCGGAAATCGCTCAGGTGATCAGCGACGTATTCGGTTTCGAGCCGGACATGCGCATTGGCCTCGACCACGAAGAGGTTCCGACCTACTTCATCCTCACCTTCCCTGACACGCAGGAAAAGGGCCGTGATCGTCGGCTCAACATCCACCTTAACTGTGATGACTACCGCGAGGTCCACGGCGGTGCAGCTACCGTCTGTTCACTCGGTCTCTGGGGTGGATTCGTTGAGATCATGGAAGCCCTCGCAAGCAAGTTCGGCGGCTACATCTGCGACAGCGACTTTGTCGGTGATTGGCGTGTCGTTGAACGCGTCGATGACAACCAGCCAGTCAAGTCGCTATCGCCAGCCGAGAAGCTCAACCTGACGCTCTCGAAGGTGATCGACCCTAAAGCGGCTGTCGAGCTACGGAAGGTCCTCAACAACCCCGGGCAGTTCGGCAAGCTGATGGACGCGCTCGATGTCTACCGAGCCGAGCTGGCGGCGACCGTCTAATGGTCGGCGACTTGAGCCACATGTCGCCAGAGGCGGCAGTGAAAGCCCGTGAGACAGAAATCGCGGGCTGGATTGACCATCACTTGGCGAAGACCCCGTTGCTTCCATGCCGGGTCGATGAAATGACGGAACGAGAAGCTGCGATCTTCAAGATCCTCTCCTCGCATCATGGTTTTCTTACGTTCCTGCGTTCAACTTTGCCTACTGCAGTCGGGCATGGCGCGGACGTTAATTTGGAAAAGGATTGATAAATGGGTTGTGACATCCATCTCATCGGCCAGCGCAAACTCTCCGGCACCACGGATTCTCCCGAATGGGAAGATGTCGATGAGTTCTTCAAATTTGATCGCTCCTATGGCATGTTCGGCTTCTGGGTCGGCGTGCGAAATTATTCGGGTCTCACGCCGCTGTCTGAACCCCGAGGTCTGCCTGACGACTTCCATCCAGTCGACAACGACGACATTCATGCACCTGTCCATGACTTTCGGGACGACGGGTATCACTCCCGTTCCTGGTTCAGCCTGCAGGAACTACTGGATGTCGACTACGACCAGATGATCGAGGATCGTCGCTACACGGAGCACATGGGCGGCAACCATTACGATGGCGGGGCCACTTGCGAACCTGGCAATGGACAGGTCATGTCTCTGCGCGAATTCCTCGGGAGCTTCTATTTTGAAGAGCTTGATCGCATGAAGGCGGCAGGCGTTGAGCGCGTCGTATTCTGCTTCGACAACTAGGAACCAAGCATGACTGCGAAAAGCAGGCTCTCCAAGGCGCTCGACATCCTAAAGACTATCGACCTCGACGTTCCGAAGAAGGATCGGCCGAACACCGATGAACTCGTCACCGTCAAGGCTTCGTGCCATCTGCACGACGGCGAGATCAGCGAGTCAACCGTATGCACTTCTGATGTACCAGGAGATGCCATCTCGGAAGTCGTTATCGGTCTGATGCATCTTATCCGCCGGGCGGATGTCGATCCCCTGTCGAAAGAGATCAAGATCACTTTCAGTCGCACTGCCGAACTGGGATGACATCCTTCGTCACCAGACACATCGGGATCGCCTTCTCGACAAGCATGGTTGAGGCGATCCTTGATGGGCGAAAGACGGAGACACGCAGACTTGCCTCCGACACCGGGCCGCTTGCCAAGGCGAAGCCCGGAGACACGTTATGGGTCAAGGAGGCGTTCCAAGTGTTGGAGTGGCTGGTGCCGGAGCGGAAAGCCCGTATCCGCTAATGGCTTATCCCGTTCGTACAGGTGCACACTACAAGATGTGTAAGGGCTGAGACTATTTTGAACAATTCTCTCGAATCGGGATTGCGCCGTCGAGAGTAATCGGTTCCAATAATTTCGGTAGCCGAGCCATCCTCCCCCGTCCTTAGTGATATGGAGAAGTCGGCGTCGATCTTGTCGAGTCCTCAGAGGCGGCAGGCAAAAGCAGTGGGGGAGCGCAGCCACAAGGCCGTCATGAGAATTGAATATGGCACGCAATCAGAACTTTAAGTGTGGCGATGGGAAGCTACAGGAACTTGCTCGCAACATCGAAAGCAGAATGAATCACCTCGGTTATCAAGCGCCTCTGTCTCACGCGTACGAGATTCTCGCTGCATCCAGAGGTCACAGAAACTGGGCAACCATGACTGCGCTAGTCGAACGCACGAAAGGTCCGGCGGATAACGAGAAGCCGCAAATCTATGCGGCTGTCGCTGACGGTTGGCATCTCGTCCTTCGAAGCCGGTGGCGTGGGTCTCAGTACACTACGCTACAATTGGTGGACAATGAGGGGTGTCCGCAGGGAGGGTTCTTCTTCGACGAACAGGAGCGGAGGATAGACCACAACCTTCTCGAAAGTCCTCCGAATCTCGTCGGCTTCTCGAAGATGACCAACTTCCTAAGGGATCAAGCTGTAACGATTACGATCAAGACTCGCGATCTTGGCTTTATCGTTGATACTCGCGGTGTGCCTCACGATCTGGATAACCTGCCAGATGACATGTGGGTAAGGGGCGATCTAGTGCTTGTTGATGTCCCATTGAAAGCCTTGCCAAACGGACTACACGTCGAGAACTCCCTCGTTGTCGATTGCTCGATTGTCAGAAGTCTGCCTAGCGGACTAGATATAGGCACGCTTGCCTTGATGTGGGACGATGGCGAAGTCTTGAGCACGGCGAACGACCTCAAGGTGCGCGGAAACTGTATTTCCATGCGAAGCGTTAGCAAGGTCGATCCATCATGGATCAGCGCTGGAAACGTCAACCCGCTCACCAGGTTCAAACTTAATCAAGGGACCTTCACCGCGCGTGAGTTGTTCGGTGTCGGTGCTGAGGAATTGTCTCGTATTCAGGCTCTCGTTGCCTGATTACCCTTCACAGATGACCTGCGTCTAATCCCAGTTAGCTTTGATCCGGCTGGGATATGGCGCAGGTAGCCCTTGGCGATCTCCGTCGGATCGAGGGGCGGCGGATGTACGTACCGCCTTGTGTTGCGCTCTTCGCCCGGTCGCCTCGGCGGCAAAGCGGAGCGTCTAGGTACCGTTCGACGGTATTTCCACCTCTTCTCGCTCCGCCGAACTTTGTCGAGTGCGTCAAAGATGTCGCAACCGTGTTCCAGGGCGTAGTCTTTGGCGCTGTCGAGCCGATCAGGCCTGACCATGGCGAGAACCTGATCCTCGTGCGATTCTTTCCACTCGCTCGTATCGCCGACGATGTCACGCCATGTCGTTCGGCCGATTCGCTGGCCGAGACCGAGGATGGTGTCGACGTTTGTCTGGAAATGTCGGCGGCGGTTCCAGCGGAAGACGAACTCGTTGGCGTAGATGTCGACATGCTTGTCCAGGCGGTCTTGTAGCTGCCGAGGCCCAGCTTCGGCTGGAGTTGAAGGGCGGACATCCCGTTCGAATGGGTGGCGAGAAGGTAGGCGGCCAGGAACCAGATGCGGAGCGGAAGATGCGTGCCATGCATCACCGTTCCGGCTATGAGCGAGGTCTGGTGACGACAGCCCGTGGCGGTTCGCGCCTCGTCGTCATCGACGACAACGCCCTGGCATTCCCATACCCATGGTCGCGCCTCCAGCCGCCAGGCGCGGTTGCTTCCGCAACGCGGACATCGGAAGCCGCTCTTCCAACGCTTCTTCGCCAGATATTCCGCACAGGCGTAGTCGTCGGCGAAGTCCGAGGTGAACTTCTCCAGCGATGGCGGCTTGTCGTTCGCCCAGCGTGTCGGAAACAGGCTCTCGCTCATGCCCTCCATCTATTTGAGAAGGGGATGGGAGTCATTCTGCAACGCTAGATGTGGTTAACACCTGTACGAACGGGATAAGCCATATCCGCTACCTCACACGCTGTCCGGTAGACGGCATCGTCGTGTCATGGCCAGAACGGCTGACAATGGGCAAGCTCGGGCAGAAACTGCCACGTTTCATGCCGCGCGAGGCCAGCCGGGTCGAGCTGATGCTTGGTGCTCGGTTGCGCGAGCCACTTTCAGCAGTCGATGACGCTGGCGCTTTAGCCGAGGGCATTTCCCTTTCAAACCCTGTTCACGACGAACTTAACATCGACGGGAGCTGGCGTGATGGTGCTCTTCGGCAGCGCTATCTGAACCTTTGGGATGCGATCAACGGCCCGCGGGGCCACAGCCGGGAGACAAATCCGGATGTCGATGTTTTCCGGTTCCGAAGGGTTCTCGCAGATCAACCCAGCTTGATTGCTTCCTGATCGAGAATCTTCGCCATCACAAGACCTGCGACGGCTCCTTCAACGGCGCCGCGAGCGATCCTCAGCACAGCATTGGTCATCTCGACCATGGGCAATCCTTCAGCGCCAAACAAGTGTGCGCCAAAGTACCTGACCAAGAGCTGTAGCGCGAAAAAGCCTCCGAGCGAAATAGCGATAGCAATCGCCAGCTTGATCGTAATACCCTTCGTCCTCTTCCAAGATTCAGTAAGCGAGATCTTCTCACCAGCCACGACGGCAGGAAGAACCATGAACAGTCGAATTGACATCAGACCCGTTGCCACGGCCGCTAGACCAAATGACGCGAACATCACAGGCGCAGCGAGTTCCTGAGTAGAAGCAACCCCTGCAGAGGGCACCTGGCCCCCAATCGTCATGACAATCATGAAGGCGATGAAACCCAACATGCTGGAGACAAACATGCACGCAATGCCTCCACCTACGTAGCGCCAGTACTGACGCTCGTTCATCATTGCTGAGGCAAGGGGAGGGATGTCGATACCGAGCGCACGGGCCGATGTCACGAGACCTGCAGTCAACGCGGCCAAGAACATCGCGAAAGAGGCGGTCGAGCTACCGACCAATGCGACAACCTGCACGGAGTTGCCTGTCAGCACCGCGATCAAGCCTGCCAGAAGAGCGAATACACCTGCGGAAATCCCCACCTGCTTCCACGAATCCTTCGCAAGAAGGAGCGCCTCCTTCGCAAGCTCGATCGGCCGAATGTCAGAAGATTGAAGCGCCATTTTTGTCCTCGATAGGTGCATAACAATCTGATGATCCTCTCAGAACCGCGAGCAGACAAGACTTGACATGAAGGATTCGCGGGAATGTGTTGACCGACTTTCCCAGTAATTGCTTCAGGGTCTGGCGGTAGCTCCGCCATCCTTCGCAAGCGAGCCGTAAAGACGGACGGGCGGCATCGGCGATGGCCGCTTCTCGTCGGCAGCAGGAGGCTGAAAAGCCTCAGCGAGGATCAGTTCTACTGCTTCCTTTTCGTCGGCGCAGCAATCAACGAGGAGTGTACGTGATCCACGCGACGCTGATGCATACCATCCAACTTCAGATCGCACGCCAAGATGCGGCTTCCGCTCCTTAACATGCGTTGTGAAGATCCAGCGGCAGCGCTCCCCATCATCGTGCTCGGCAAGGTATTTCGTCTCAACGACGTTGAACGCCTCTCGGCTCTGGAAGCAATGAAGCCAGACATCGCCTGACCGGAACGATCGCTCACGGTTGAGATGCCAATCGACGACTTCTTGAACCGCACCGATCTTCGTTGTCCGGCCATAGCCGGCGACGACCGCGGAGTTGGGCAATGAGTGCGGAAGCACGGGGCTCTCCACCATCCAGCACACCCGCCGACCATCGTGCCCGCGCCACACTTGGCCAATGACCTCGCCATCCAGGGATACGTCCCATCTGGTAGTTTCGTAGAAGCCTCTGAAGATGCCTCCCTTGACCTCTGCCTTGGCGAGGGTTGCCTCCATGTCATCGCCCCGTAAAGAACTTCATGGGGTCGTATGCCTGCACTTCTTCAGAAGCCTGCTCGGCGCGCGCTTCATTACCGAAGTCGCGGCCGACTGCCCAAGAGAAATGGCGACCATGAACTTCGTAGCTCTTGCGCAGCCAGACCTTGATGTCTTCGCCGTGCTCGGCCCTGCAGTTCTCGATCAGCAATACACGGTCGGCACCCTTGCGCGGATGGGTCATGATGACCTGCAGTGAAAATTCTTCAGGCAGCTCGGATGAGGCGTAGGGGTTCTCGTTGAGAAACTCTTCGTCCGCGATGATCTGATAATCGAAGATCAGGTTCAGGTCAGGATCACCGCCGATCCCAAACTCGCGCCTGAAGTGCTCAAACGAGCTGAAACGCATTGAGGAATCCCACCATCCTTTGTTCCGGAACGGACGGTCTGGGTCGCGGTTGAAGTTCTGCTCGTAGCGGATGTTCGGATACATGTTGTCGCCAGCGGGCCATCCGAAACGGCGCTTAACGCCTTCCCAGCCGATGTCGGCGAGGAAGTCTCGGATCTCGGCAACTTCTTCCATTTTGACATCTTCAGCCGTGTCGACGCGGCTTGTTCCTGAAGCAGTGTCGAAAGTCCACATGTACAGGCTGATCTGAGTAGGCCCCGTTGGTGTCTCACCAGTGCCCACGCAGTCGTAGCACTCATTGCAGTCGATCCCGAGGTTCGCAGCCCGAACCGGGGTCAAAATCCACCTGTTGATGATATCGTGCCCCATGCGCCCAAGATACTTATTGATGTTCTCGGGGGTGACTTCCCCCTTCTGCACACGACCAAGGCGATTATGCTCGATCAGCGCGTCGATCTCATTCTGATGAAGGCGACCATCGCCCCATCCTGCCCAACGTCCACCGCCGAACCTATAGAAGCCGTCTGCGAGCTCGGCATAGTCCTTATTCCGACCTGATCCTGCGCAGCATTCGCATGGCTCGCTGGGGGTATTGATGCAGAAATAGAAGTCGTGAACTTCCCGGGCTGGATTCTGGATAGCAGATAGTGCCGCGGGCCAGTCGGCATGTTCGACCGTACGAGAGCCACAGGTGGCATCCTCGCCTGGACCCCAGCCAACATATCCGCGGGAGACATCGGTGTGATCCTCATCGCGCCCTGGCAATGTCATGCCGAAACGTCTGACGCGCTCGTTGTAGATCTCTTGAGACATAGCTCACCCTTTATCGTGACATGCCAGCAGACGGGGCGTTTTTCACGCGGTCGCTGTATTTGTTGATCTGGTCGATGTTGTCTTCGAAATATGCAAGGCAGGCATCGAAGCCGCTGTCGATCAACTCGGCATACTGCCTCATGTGGTTGCCGTTCAGGATGTAGAAAGCATCCATCTGGTCGCGAACCAATGCCGTTGTAACATCGCCGTAGATGTTCTCGTCATGTGCGTTATAGCTGACGTAAAATCCGGCGCCGCTCATTGTGTTGTTGGGAACGTGAAGATGATGGGCAACCCCATCAATCTCTACGCGCTGGTATCCCGCCTTCTGGTCAGCCATGTCCGTCTCCCGCAAGCTTCTATTCATGTATGAGATAACGCAAGCTCGCTTTGGACAACAGCCCCACATCTCGCGGGACACCAAACCATCTCAGTGCCTGATGGCATCCGTCAGCATGTCGTACGGGGAATTGGGTTGAGGACTAGCGTCCCTCGCATATCCCGATGTTCGACCAGAAGCCCAAGTAAAATGCCGCTCATGCGCGCGGAAACTCTTCAACAGCATGTAGTGCAGGTCGTCGCCGTCTGTCGCAGTGCATCTTTCGATTACGATCTTGATGGCTGTTGCCGAAAGTGGGAGGGCCATAACGAAGTGCAGCGAGAATTCTTTCGGCAGGTCGCATCCGGGCTGATGATCATGGATGCGCAGGCCACTGTCCGCGAAGATATGATAGCTCACGATCGGGCTTTCGAAGAAGGCTCCCGCCTGGAAGCCTGCCGAAAGAAACTCCTTGAAGGAAGTGTAATGGTAGCAGTCATCCCACCATTCTTCTTTCTCAAAAGGCGCAGACGGAGCCTGTTTCAGATCTCGGATATACCTGATCGTTGGATGCCGAACATCTCCAATAGCCCAACCAAAACGGGACATCAGGCTCTCCCACGCGAGCGCAAGCGTATCCCTGATATCCTGAAGGTCCTCAAGGCGGACTTCCGCAGCTTCAATGCGGCCATCATTGAGACCGGGATCGAACGTCCACATGAAGAGCACAAGCCGATTTGGAACCTCTGTGACCAGTCCGGTACCAAGGCAATCGAAACATCGGTTGCAATCGATACCGAGATGGGCGGCGCGCTGTTTGATCACCTCATAGCATTCAAGTGGGCGACCCGACCTCACGATGTAACGCCTGATGTTCTTGGGCGTGATAGGCCCTGCCTTGGCGGATCCGAGCCTTCGGCGCTCCACTAGGGCATCGACTTCGCTCTGTAAGAGTTCGCCTTCGCCCCAGCCAGCCCAGCGACCGCCGCCAGACCGATGGAAGCCAGTTTCCAGCTCGGCATAGTCTTTGTTGCGTCCAGAGCCAGCGCAGCTCTCACAGGACACCTCGGGCTTCTCGATCCGGAAGAAGAAGTCGTGGACGATGCGCCCTGACCGGATCGATGCCGCCAAAGAAGCCCAATCCGGATGTCGGACAGAGAGGGTTGGACACTGATCCTTCTCAGAAGAAAGCCCCCAGGAAACATCACCTCGGGAGTCATCCGTGAATTCGTCATCCTCGCCCGGCAGCGTGAGCGCCATCTGCTCAATTCGGGTGTTATGAACGTCGACTGACATTGGCTGAATCCTTATCGTTGCCTGATTTGGCCAGTCCGATTAGGCGGCCATGGGTGGACCGAATAATATTCGAGAAACGAAAGTAGGCAAGCGAATTAGATTCGCATCCGAATCCTGTTTGGTTTTGCTTGACGAGTCCTTGGAATTTCGTCACAAAGAGGTCATGAAATGTAACCAAAGCAGAGGATTCAAAGCCATATGTTCGCAGGCGTAGTGACCTTCAGCCTTTTCCTGACCCGTCTGTTTCTCATCGCCTGCGGCCTAGTTGTCGCTGTTTGTCTTCTTCTCTGGGTTCGCCGTCCGCTTGAGCGCAGGAACATCCGGCGCAAGCTTCCGACCACTGCCACCGAGCAGGAAGTCGAAGCCAAAGTTCGATCCAGCCAGCGAAGCTTCGGCTTCAAGGTATGGTTCTTCGTGTTCTGCGTACCAATGATGATCATCATCGCGCTGATGGTGGCCAATAACATGTCCGTAATCCGCTAAACCCTTGGTTCTCCCGTTCTAGCTCAAGAAAGCGAATCTTATGAACCTGTCGTTTCCGAAGAAGCTGCAAATCACCGTAGCCGCTGCGGCCATGCTTACCTCGTATGCGTTCCTCGACTACTACCTGCCGCGCTATGAGCTGGTGAAGATCAGCGAAATCAGCACGCGTCGCTTCGACGAAGACGGCAACTTCATTCCGAAGTCGACCCCGATCTCCGGACCGACACGCGATGTCGAGATGATCCTCAGCAAACCCGCGACCGTCACCACGAATGATGACGGTGAGAAGGTGACCGTCCACGAAACTGGCAACTTCGTCTACATCAACGAGGATACCGGTTGGGGCTTCCCATTCTATTTCAAATTCGACACTGCTGATATCCAGAGCGATGCCGCTTTCCATAAGGGCGAAGGCAACGTCACTTGGATCAAGTCCTATGGATGGCGCATCGAATTCTTCTCTTGGTTCCCTAACGCACTTCAGATCATCAAGTACGAGCAAGGCGCGACCGTCATCAATTTCCTGCGCTACTTCGTGCTGTCGCTCTGGCTTATCGCTGCCGGATCGATCTGGTACTGGATTCGTCGCATCAAGCGGAATATCGCGGAGCGCGTCGAAATGGCAGCGGCGGCCGCCCGTGAGCGAGCTGAAGCACTCGGCGACGGCTTCGATGCAATTGGCAACCGCGTAGATGCGCTCGCCAATTCCGAAGGGGTGCAGACCACGCGCCGCCGCTTCTGGAAAATCTTTGGTGGATGGTGGTGATGGGAAATCGTGTCCACAAGGAGAAAAGCCCGCTCGGTGACACGATCATCTTCATGAACGGGGTTCCGCTCTACAAGATCTGGCCAACCGGCCGCTCGATGCTGTTCGAGAAATATGGCCCTAACACCACCGACGTTGATCGCGACCGCGGTCACTACGGCGGACGGGTCGACCAGCGCAAGCAAAAGGATCGACAGCATGTCTGAGAATGAGATCAGCAATCAGGCGGCTCCAACCGTGGATGATATCCCGGACGACATCATGGAAGTGGCTTCCTCCCTCGACTGTTTGAGGGGAGGTCCCACCAGCCTGGACATCGGCCGCGCGATCCTCTCTGAACGGATGCGCTGGCAGGAAGAGATCGAGCGTCTGCGGAAGGCTGCAGACTACATCAGCCCGTATCTGCGTTTCACCATCGGCGAGGAAAGCCCCGGCTATCATCCTACCATGCCGAGCGCCGTCGCCGCATTCCACCACGCCTTTGACATCGACACTCCGGAGAAGCGCCTCGACCGCTCCCGCAAGAACATCCTTGAAAGCAGGGTATCCGAATGAAGAAGTACGCCGACGTTCGCATCGATGTCACCGTCGAATTCGAAGATGACGGAGATCTGGAACTGGAAGCCCAAGCCATCCAGGCCGCCTTGGATCGCCTCGGCATCTTCACCCACCATCATGTCGACAGCATCGAAGTCGTCGGCCAGGTGCGGGACACGGAGCTTCCTGCCCAGAAGGGCGAGTGATGCTAGCGACCAATCTCGTGATCAGGCCCCTTGAATGGCGGGAATGGTCCAGCGGACGTTTTCAGGCTGACTGCATCTTCGGAACCTACCACACCTGGCGCGGCCACTTCCGGCGGCCCGGCGAGCTAGCCGGAACTCCCGCGAATGATCCCGAAGACGCTGCGCAGGCTGATTTTGAAGCCCGCATCAGGTCGGCTCTGGTCGATCCATCATCTGTAGGCTCTGTGGATTCAACGCAGGGACCGTTTGAGGCTCGGTCCTGTAAGGGCATTCCTTCCGATTGCTGCGACTATGGGGTTGTATCGCTGAGCGCCGGGCAGGAGGTTTGCCGCGTGTGGAAGGAAGACGACGCTCGATCCATCGCCGACCTCTTGAATGGAAGATCCTCAACGAAATCTTCGCTCCGACCTCTCGTTCTCACGGATCTCGACGACACGATCTTCCGAAACGTCACGAAAATTCCCGCGGACGAGCGCGAGCGCAGCATCGATGTCGTCATGGACACAGGAAACCGCCTGAGTGTCATGACACCACGCCAGGCCAGCTTTTTCGAGTGGCTGAGAAGCACATGCGATGTCGTTCCGGTGACGGCACGCAGCCTTGAGGCATTTCTGAAGATCCATCTGTCGTTCGGTGACGGCTGGAAGATCGCTGGCAATGGTGCAGTCGTCATCAATCCTTGCGGCAATGTCGATTCCGAATGGGCCGACATGATCAGCTCGGAACTGTCGACCTACGCCGTCATCCTGCAGGAAATGTATGAAGAGGCTCTCGACCTCGTCCAGTTGAAGAAGCTTGAAGTGACCGTCAAGCGCTACGCAGAGTATGGACGCGAGCACTGTGTGCTGTTCTCCTGTGAAACGCCCTCACGAGGCCACCTCGACGGCATCGCTGCGTTGCTGAGATTGAATGGGGCCGACATCCACATTCACCACAATGACAGTGTCCTCGCGCTCACCGCTGGGCCAGTGTCGAAGAAGCGCGCTGCTAAATACGTCCTATCGAAGATTGAAGGATTGGAGAACCGCCCGATCCTTGCTTTCGGTGACAGCCTTACCGACCTGCCATTCATGTCTCTCGGCGACTTCATCTGCGCTCCCTCCAAGAGCCAGATCTCCGAAAGCGTCCTTCAGCAGATCCTATAACCACCAGATCACGAGACCCGCCATGACCGATATCACCACTCGCGCAAGAACATGGATTCTTTCCGGATATGGAACGGGCACCTACACATTGTGGGGACACATGATGGGCGTGAAAGACTGCTTCATCGATAGTCCGCATGACGATGGCGACCTCAAGCGTGTCGCGCAACTCCTCGAACTGATCCCTGAATGGAAAGCACGCCTCTCCGAAATGGCACCGCTGTCTCCGGTATGGAGCAAGCTCGCCGCAAGCTGGCCGAACCTCTCGGGTGTTCTCGACGACATCAAGGAGCAGGGCACGGACGATGACCGAATGCGCGCGAAGCTCACTGCGATGATGGCACGTTCCAGGCAGGAAAAGCCCGCGTGGACTGACGAAAAGATGCGCTACGGTGCCATGTCGTTTGAGGATCGTCTGAATGCATGGATCGTCAGCGGAGACGTTGGGGTCTCATCGAAGACGATCTGGGGCACGATGCTAGGGTTCGAAATGCGCGATGAGGACATCTCCCATCCTCACGATCCAAGCGACCTCGGACGTTGCCTGCGCCTCCTTGAGCACTTCCCGGAATGGAAGCCGCGTCTGCGCGAACTGTGCGATCTTTCGGTCGAATGGGCCGCGCTCATTCTCCGGTGGGACGAAATCGCCTCGACCATGGAGAACGAGGTCGGCATTGCTTGGGAGAAGGGCAAGTCTGCTCCGGCAACATACATCCTCATGCGCACGATCATCGAGGAAGCACGAAAGGCGGATTGAATGGAAGAGTTATCAATAACTGCCCCGAAGGCCGATGAAGCAATCACTGAGACGCTCCGCCGCGTACGCCTGGCTACTGGACAAGGCGAGAGCGCGTCTCCGCGGGATGTCGCCTTCCTTCTTGCGCGGCTGGACGCGCTGGAAATCGGCCTTGCCGGAACTCGCGACTTCATTGCTTCTCAGCCCGAAGGTGTCTTCGGTTATAACGAGGAGGGCGACCCGGAGATCGGGACACGGGCATGGCCTGTCCGCGACTATGAACTCTGGTGCATCGATCAGGTTCTTCAAAGTGGGCTGGCACTCAACGGCCGCCGACATACGGATCGACGCGAGGCCCAGTTCGATGTGATGGCGCCAAAGCAGGAAGAACTCGCGATTGCCTTCACCAATGAGATCGCGGAAGCGCGTGACCGTGGCCTCAGCATCGATGCCGTCCGTCTGCTCGAGATGGCAAGCGAACTCTACCACGCCGAGATGGATGATGCCCGTGAGGAGGTCTATCCCGACGAGGAAAAGCGCGAGGCGCTGCGGACGCTCGACCGGATCATGGTCGGCTTGAACGGACTCCCCGACGGCACTTGGAAGTACCGACCAACCAAATACGACGACTGGGGTACGATCCGAAACCTGAACGAGACCGGCGAGACCGTCGGCTTCATCGCGAGAGCACGCTCCGGAAAGTTTGAAGCAGAGGATGAAACGGCCCTTACTGAGCATCGTAAAGCAGGAACGGATCCATATGCGACCGTCGGCCGTCATATCGAGAACTGCAACCCATCCGCGATCCGTCAGATCCTCGAACTCGTTCGCCACTTGGAAAATGAGGTTCGCCGTCTCTCAAAACTCGATCGCGAGTATGCACGCGTCGAATCCTGGATCATCATGAACACGGAGTTCGACGGAAATAGCAAAGCGACGGATTGCGGGGACAGATTGATCCGCCACCTCCAAGGCTTGAAACGTCGCGCGGAGGCCGCGGGCAGAAGGAGCCTTTCATGAGCGAAACCACAGTACGTATCCTTGGTCTGACCTACGACGAGGTCGAAAAGATCATCTATGATGCTGACCTTCCCTATGATCTGCTGGTTCACGGCACGCAGGACGGAACCGTCGTCTGCGTCACAGGTGAGGTCGATGTGCTGGCTACGGTCGCAATGCTCGGTATGAACGGCATCGTCTTGGAACAGGAGAAAGCTTGATGAAGATCTTCCAGAGTTCTCCCGTCCTTTTCGTCGCCTGCGGCGTGTTGGTTCACATCACAGCAGCAATCTCACCATTGCACGCCGCACCAGGTGAAGCCCCAAAGGGGAACGTTGAACTCGTCTCGGAAGTCGACTCCTGCCGCACATGGCGTGTGAAGGACGATATGGGGCAGGGCAACAAATACGCACGCCTCGAAGGACGCACCGTCTACTTCACGAAGTGCAGCAGCTCCGACACCACAGCCGAAACGCCGACACCAGTTCGCGGTAACATTCCAGACAATGCGGCTATCATTGCCGAAACTGACGGCTGCCGTGTGTGGCGCATCGCTGACGGCGAAGGAAAGATCCAGGCGGCCGCACAGCTCGAGCCGCGCTACCTATACTTCACGAAGTGCGGGAACATGACTGTGCCGACCATTGAATCCGGGATGCGATAACCCTCAATATACAATAGGCACTACGTCACGTCGCTGCGTCAGGGGTGACCTGACCCAAGCATGACCTTCACCATCCATTGGTTTGCCGAAGGCATCGGATGATAGCAATATAGTGCCAACGGAGGACAAAGCATGAGTAGTAATCGCATTTACACGAAAATCGAAATAGAAAATGCCTTGATGGCTCTTGGCGAAAAGGCACTCGAGAAAGGCCTTGTCCTCGAAATTTCTGTTTATGGCGGAGCTGCATCATGCTAGCCTATGACGGGAGACCAGCCACGCGTGATGTCGATGCAGTTTTCGAGCAAAGCAAGGATGCGGTTCGGACTCTTTCCAGAGAAGTTGCTTCGGACTTCGGCCTGACTGAGGACTGGCTCAACGACGGGGTTAAAGGCTTCCTAAGTCATCTCGACAATTCTTCTCGCTCCAAACAATTCCTAAAATCTTACCCTACGGAGGAACGGGCTGGACTCAGGGTGATGGTCGCTTGTCCCGAGTACCTTTTTGCCATGAAGTGCCTCGCCATGAGGCTTGGATCTGGAGAAAGGGATAAATCAGATATAATTATGCTCGCGCGCCTTGCGAACATTGACACAGCAGAGAAAGCATTCGACGTGGTATCTGAATATTATCCTCGAAATCGCATCGAGCCGAAGACACAGTTCGGCCTGCTGGAGATTTTCGAAGAATTACAATATGATCAGACTGGAGACTTCAAACAATGATGAAAAGGCCACGTACGCTCAATGAAGTGTCCCGCCGGGTTCTGTCTGGAGACCAGGAATTTTCGGATGCACTAGCAGAGTTTCTGGATACCTTCTATCTTGGCACAGAAGAAGACCGCGATTTTGCCATCCGCGGCCGCCCAATGCCTATTGATCCTGTGAGCGACGCTTACCTGTCCGCGACAGCGGAGCATCTTGCCCTGCAGTACAAACTAGAAGTTCCAGACTGGTCCTATAAGCAGGGACATGCCCTTAGGAAGCCTCAGTTTTTCGGAGGATTTGAATCCTTGAAGGCCATACTGATAGCGGAAAGCCCTCTGGCGTTCCGCCGCCGGATGCTTTTTGTCAGCGCGAATGCACTCCATCGTGCTTCAATGTTTTCAGAGAATTCGCGCCTTACGCCAAATTAAACCCCGCCGAGACAATGAGAGCGTCGACTACGCAACGGGCAACGGTGACGCTGCGTAGCTCCCTTCGATCAGGGAGAAGGCGCGTTTTGGGCACCAAACAAAAGCGGCTCGCGCTCCAACCGGATCTTCGACGTGTCCTGCCACCACGGATGTTCATCCGTCAGCGCAGCAAGGAGATCTTCCTCGCGCATCTCGATCAGCTCGTGCAGGCAATGCCGGATGCACGGGAGGTCGAATGGGTTGGCCACGCCCTCAATGGCTTCAGCGTCGTAATGCAGGCCATCGTGAGCGATCCAGCTATGCGACAGGACATCCACCGCACCCAGTGCATCGAGAAGTTCCCAAGTCGTGCCCGGCGGCGGCACAGCCCCCGCCATCCGTTCGCCACCTGACCGAGCCTCCTCGAAGAGATCGTCGGTTCCCAGGACTTCCGTGCCGCGCCCGTAGAAGCTGGTGAACGCATCGGCGAAATCGGCACACATTCCCGTGTTGATCTCGACAGGGGAAGCACCGCTGTCTACGCGAAATTCCTCGATCATATCCGCGAGCGCCTGGGAAATTCCAAGGGCCGGATCTTCTTTCATCATGGAGCAGGGGCCTTCTCAAAGTCAGAAAGGAAAGACTTCGTCTCAAGCGAATACGACACCCCTTCATTCGTCACGCGGCGAGCCAGGACAGGTCGATCAAAGCAATTGAAGAAGATCGCATCATTCGTTCCCAGAACATAGCACTGAGTGCCATCCGGCCCATCGCGCCATTCGACCTCTTCCTGCCGATCAACTGCAAACCGTTCGACATAGGCCGCTGCCGTTGACATGCCTACCAGAGATGGATCGGGGGACCCAACAATCACATCGTCCTCGATCTGCAGGTCTTTTGCGAACTCCTTCCAGTCGTCAGCCCAGCAGAACTCAAGGCTTTCAGGATGCCCGATCTGCGGCATTTTGCGAACAACATGGAGCAATGTCTCAAGCTCTCGTGTCGAGAAGCCGGAAAGATGGAAGGCCGATTCAGTAACCTGCCCAGTGCGCGGATCGGTATAGCCCTCGGAGTCAAACCAGAGGTTTGGAACGGGATCTGAAGATGACGGATGAACAGCGCCCTCGCGGAGCAGCCAGTCCGCGGCCTCGAGCGTGGATTCGAACTCGACACCGTCCTCATTCGTCCAGCCGCGCTCAGAAGGTTCTCCCTCGTGATCCGGGTCGTAGATGGCGTAGCTGACGGTGATCTTTCTGGTCATCGGGTGTCTCCTTGAACTTGCCTCATAGTTCGATGGAGGCCCGAAAACCACAACGGGTTCGAACCAGATAGATCCAAGAACAGAAATGGCCGCGGATTGAGATCTCCGCGGCCATTGGGAAAGGTTTTCGGCGATGACAATCAGCCACCAACCGCCGTTGGGATTCTGACCTGGTTTCCGGCACCTGATGTGCCGTTGCCAACCTGACCATAAATATTGTTGCCCCAACAATACGTCTTTCCGCTGGCAATAGCACATGTGAAGCTGTACCCGGACACGACATCAGTCACATTGTTCAAACCCGAGACCACGGTAGGAACGAGTACTGGTCCATCGCCATCAACGCCTGTTTGCCCCGATGTATTTAATCCCCAGCAAAGTAGCTCGCCCGACGTTTTCACAGCACATGTGTTCGCGGTGTTAGCACTAATCTTAGTGACCCCAGAACTAATGATCGTTGTGGGGGTAAGCACCCTCGTCGTCGTTCCGTCGCCGATTTGACCAGAGTTGTTGTACCCCCAGCACTTCATCGATCCGTCATTCATGACAGCACAGTTAAATGCGGTGCCCGACACAATCGAGACGACCCCTGATGAGAGGCCCGTCGGCTGAACAGGGACGAGAGCCTGTCCTGACGAGGTTCCGTCGCCGATATTGCCCTGATTGCGAGCTCCCCAGCATCGCGCCGACCCATCGGACAGGACAGCACAGGTATGGTTCTTGCCCGCATTAACCCTCGTAGCGGCGACCGGAAGATCAGTTACAGCCGCGGGTGTGGCTCGAGATATTTTGGTTCCGTCGCCAAGTTGGCCAAAGCTGTTGGAACCCCAGCACCAGATCTCTCCGCTCTCAAGTGTAGCACAGCTATGGCTTTCGCCCGCGGCAACATCAATCGCCGAGCTTGGAAGGCCTACAACTTGGACCGGGATATTCGAGGACGACCCAGCCGAGCCGCCACCAAGCTGTCCGCTGGAACCAAGGCCCCAGCACCAAACGGTGCCGCCGACCTTGATGGCGCAGAAATGAGAGTCTATCCCAGATATAGCGATAACGTCATCAAGGCCAATTACTTCTTGCGGAACAGCCGATCTTGCGACGGTTGTGCCGTTTCCAAGCAGACCGTTTCCGTTATAACCCCAGCAAGAGGTTTTTCCGTTCATGACACCACAGGCCGTGCTTGTGGCTGCTGCCAAGTGCGTGAACCTGTAGGTAATTCCCTCGATGACAATCGTATAGAGCTTGCTGTCATCAGCGTGCTCGGGCTCAGGATCTGTATTATCCCACGTTGCCGAGATCCCGAACTTATACGTTCCTGATGTTGTCGGAGTTCCGCTTATCACACCCGATGGCAACAGCGAGACTCCTGCGGGAAGTCCTGCAACCTCTCCATCTTCGAGGATCACATCGGCTGATGAAGACCAAACAAGCTCTTCCTTGGGAATGTTCTTCAAGGACACATCCGCCGATACATCGGCTTCGTAGGCCTGACGGGTCATACCTGAAGGCAGGCTTGAGGCAGGCAGCGCAAGCTCGATTTCAGGTAGTTCGACATTGATAGTAAATGTCCGCTCCGCCGAAACCGATCTGTAGGCCGCCTTAACGGTAAAGGTGAACTCGCCAGACTGTGTTGGCGTGCCAGACAGGACACCGTCGACCAGTTGCAGACCAGGAGGCGATTCTGCGGGCAGAGTCCATGTCAGCTCGCTCACGTCCATACCGACGAGAGTGAGAAGCGGCTTGAAATCGTAGCGATACTCTTCGATGCGCTTCACACCCTCTGGCAGCTCAGCTTCCTCCAGACGAATGAAATATGCTCCCGGCGATACGCGGATCATGAAGCTGTTCGACACGCCACGATCACCGAGTGAATCAACACTCGAGACCGTGAACGGACCAAAATCTCCAAGTTCCTTGGCATTGCCGCGGAACGACCCCGTCGCCGTGTCGAAAACGATGCCTTCTGGAAGCTTGTTCTCGCTTTCATCGATCGGCTCCCAGATTGCATTTCCGACAACGTACTGACGGTTCGGGGAGATCGGAGTGATGTCAGTCAGCGCGGTCAGAGCGACCTGAGTCGGCACCGTGATCTGCATCTCAGGAATGACCTTCAGATGTAGCGGGCGCGACGTGACACGAAGGGTATCGGTATCGCGGATGGAGATGTTGACGTTTCGATCCAGAAGCTCCGTTGCCGTTCCCGAGAGCACACCAGTCTGTGGGTTGAGCGTGATACCCGCAGGAAGGTCCGTGGAGAAGAAGGTCACGGCACCGAGATGGTTGTCGTAGACGGGCAGGGAGGTGTTGACTTCATAACCCACCTTCGTCGTGAAAGGCTCGACCCACAGCTCAATCGGATCATCGTTCATGGTGACGGAGATCGTCACCGAGTTGGACGATGCCGAACCTGGCAGGCTGTCAGAGGCAACGAGCTGGATCGGTCCAAAGCTTCCGAGCTGCTTCGGCTTGCCCACAAAAGCTCCTGTTGCCGGATCGACCGTCAGCCCCTCCGGAAGCGCACCCGTATAGGTCCAAACAACCGCGCCGTCGTTGTTCGTGACCACAGGAGCGGACACGTTCGCATCAGGTGCGTAATTGTAGACCAAAGGTACGTTCGCCTGAGCGGTGACCGTCATGTTTGGAGCCGAGATGAGACGGATCGTAACGTCAGCAGTGCGGCCCGTCACATCTTCGACCGTGACGACTACGTCCTTATCGAAGGCATAGGCCGCAGTTCCTTCCAGTTTTCCGGTTTTCCGGTTGATAACCAGTCCGGTTCCTTCAAGTCCCGCTGCCTCATACCAGAAGTCGCCAACAACGTTGTCCGCAGTCGGTGCCGGAATGTCGAAGCCGTGACCCATGCGGGTCTTGCCGCCTTCAGCCGAGAGCGTGATCAGTGTGCCATCTTGAATGATGGTGAATTCGAACGTCTTTTCGTTGAAGCCACCAAATGCATCAGTTGCTCTGATCGTCACATTGGAAACGACCCCATATTCAGTCGCCGTTCCCGAGAACGAATGGGTTTCAGGGTCGAAAGTGATGCCAGCCGGGAGAGTGCCGGAGACATGCTCCCAGGTGATTTGTTCGCCAACAACGTTTTCGGCCGCGAGCGTCAGCGTAAAGTCTCCACCGAGAACGATTTTCTGATCTTCCGGCGTAGAGATGACGAGAGGAACGCGATCACCAACGGAGAGAGTGATAGTCTTGTCGAAGCTGTCGTAAGCGTCTTCGACGGTTAGCGTGAACTGCGTCGGAGCCATCTTGGCAGCAGCGGTTCCAGAGATGACACCCGTGGAAGCGTTCAGCTCAAGGCCTTCCGGCAGTGCCGGGTTGATCGAGAACGCAGCCTCATCGATTGCAGCGACCGGAGCATATGCCACGTCGCCAGCGAAATACTGCGGGAATTCGTGGGAAGCAGGTCCTTCAATTCCAAGAGCGTCACGCTCAGCAACACTCAGCGTGAACGTCGCAGTATCCGTTCCAAGTTCGCCGCCTTTTTCATCAGCCGCGCTGATCGTGTAAGTGATGGGATCGAGAGTGCGCGTCGGACGACCAGAGATCATGCCATTGGCAAAGCTCAGGCCATCAGGCAGGGCAGGCGAGATCTCATAGGACACGGCTCCGACTGCGGTGCCAGCGGCAACGCGGACAGAAGCCGTGATATCTGAATATCTCTTTGCCGGGATGTCGCCGATCGAGATGTCCAGCTTGTCGCGCTCTTCGACCTTCAGGGTGAAGCTCGCCACGTCGGTACCAAGCTCTCCGCCCTTAGAGTCGATGGCACGCAGTGTGTAAATCGTCTCAGGCACGATCTCGTCTGACGATCCGGTGATCGAACCAGTATCGGTGTCGAGATTGAGTCCAACCGGAAGATCCGGAGTTACTTCGAAACGTACAGGCGGAATCGCGTTTTCGGCCTGGGCCGAGAACGTAGCCACAGAGAACCGCTTCAGAGGCAGCGCAGGCGGCGCTGTAAGCGTCAGTTCAGGACGCTGTTCCACCGTGAGGGTGAATTCTCCAGTGCGAGACTTCGATCCATCCTCGTCGGTTCCTTCAATGATTAGGCCACTCCAAGTTCCGGCCTCATCCGACGTTCCGACAATAGCTCCAGTAGAAGTATCCACTGAGACGTTTGCAGGCAGGGTGCCGGATACCAGTGCGTAGCTCATCGTGCCGACGGCATTCACCGCTGTGACGGCCGGAGTGTTTTCAGCAGCTTCGTACTGCTTCAGCGTTGCGTCGGTCGAGGAAATAGACAGATCGCCGACGACCTCAAACGTGATCGTCGCTGAAGACTTGCGCCCCATCGAATCCTCGACAGTCACTCCGGCGCTGTAAGTACCTTCATTATCGAACCGACCGGTGATCGTTCCTGCACTCTCGTTCAGCACCAAGCCATGATCCAATCCAGCCGGATTGGTAGGCTTGAATGTGAGTGGTGCAACAGCGTTGGATGCGGTCAGCGTCTTGATAACACTAGAGCCCACACGCGTTTTGAACGTCTGCGGCTCAAATGTCGGATTGCCCTTCAAGGTGACCACTAAATCGACCGTCGTCGTGGCTTTACGACCTTCGCCATCAGTCGCATTGACGACAACAGTGTAGTGTCCGGCTTCTGTCGGGGTTCCAACGAAACGGCCTCTCACGAAATCAACGCCGGGCGGGAGACCTTGGGGTTGTTCCCAGACGATAGAAGATGCGGTCGGCATCGCGTTCTTGAGGTTCGGCACCGCCAAGATACCAGACGGCCCGGATTCGCCAACGTACAAATCGCCAAGCGTGTAATCGAATTCGAACGCGAGAGGATCACCTACCTTGATGGTGAAGCTCGCGGTGGTCTTTTCACCCGATGCATCCTTGACGTTTACAGTCACAGGGAAATCACCGTCCTCTGACGGCGTACCCCATAGCAAACCGTTCGAGTAGTGCATGCCCTTAGGCAGGATGCCCGTCAGCGCGAATTCGAACGGCTTGATGCCACCATCGATTGCCGGGACAGCCTGTGGCTGGAAGAGCGTTGCGCGGTTCAGAAGAACATCGCCTTGACCGCTAGCATCAAGCGGCTCGCGGATATCGAGCGTGAGCGTACCCGAGGCCGACGGACGGTCTGTATCGTCCTCAACCGTGAAGTTATGGGTGGTCACGCCTGTTGCCGAAATAGCGCCCGAGAAGGATCCGTTCGACGGATCTGTCATCGTTACGCCCGGGATCGGAGGATCGAACGTGTAGGTGATCTGACCATAACCGTTACCCAGCGTCGGCAGAGTACCAGTGAAAGTCTTGTCCTTGGTCCATGTCACCGTTGTATCCAGCGAACCGTAAAGAGGCCTGAGGCCCGAAGGCTCAAGAACAGTCAGATCAAACGGCTCGGATTCCTTCTCCGCGCCCTCACCATCGGTGACCTTAATCACGATGCCGGAATATACGGTTCCAACAGGATCGTTCGTTCTACCGATGAGCCATCCGTCCGGAGTGAACCGCAAGGTGTCGGTCGGCCAGTTCGATGGGATATTCGTCATCGAGTAGGTTATGCCGCCGACTGCATTTCTACCCCACGCAAGTCTGTAGACGTTTTGAACGAAGCGCTGCATATCCCTGTCGTTGATGACAGCCTCAATTTCCGGACGATCCTCGACCGTAACAGTGAACGGATCCGAGGTCTTCGACTCTCCCGTGGAATCGGAGATGGTCACCGTGAACGGCCCGTGGATACCCTCATCGGATTCTTTGACGGGTTCGAGATAGATGGCACCCGATTTCGGGTTAAAGTTCATCCATTCCGGAGGGGTCGGATTGATCGAATAAGTGGCCTTGCCGATGATGCTCCAATCCTGGACTTCCGGGAGCTGCCGATTGGTCTTGCGACGCTGAACCGTTATGTTGGGGTAGGCAACGTTGAGCGGATTGTAGGCTTCGATGGACTGCCACAAAGAAGTCCATCGATCCTTAGGCCCGTTCTCTACCTTGAGGAAAGCGTTGTGATAACCAGCCTGATCAACACCTGCAGGGGCCGATATCACGCCAGACTCCGGGTCGAGCGTCAAACCAGACGTAAGCGCAGTCGTTGTCGTAACCGAGAACCCCTGCGATGCCCCTTCCGTCACGGAAACGCCAGCGGTTTCGAAAGGTTTGCCGATGCGAACTTTTAGCGGCGTTGTTGATGCTTCGAGAGCTTCAGACTGAATGCGGATCGTAAACGGCCCGCCTTCAGCAGTTACCATCCCCGGCCCGGAGACACGGATGACGATATCCGTCTGCGTCTCCTTCTTCAGAGGCTGTCCCGTAATCCGTCCTTTTGTTTCATCAAGAACCAGACCTTCTGGCAGGGCGCCGGATATGATCTCCCATTTTGCCCCTTCGACAGCATTCTGCGCAGCGAACTGACGGTAGAAATTGGTGCTAACGGTGCCGCGGAACTCAGCACCCTCAAGTGACGAAAGGTCTACCACCGCAGGGAGAGTTGTCAGAGTGAAAGGAGTGGAAATCCCCGTAGTTCCGTCGAAGCTATCGCGAGCTTCAATCCGGAAAGCCGCGGACGTTTCAAACTCATCGAAAATGCCGCCGACATGTCCGCGGTCAGACGGGAAATCCAGTCCGGCGGGACGCACTGTCTCGGGCACGAGCTTGTATGTAACCTGACCGAGCGCCTCGCGCACTGCCGCTTGGATATTGAAGGATTCGCCTCTCGACTTGTCCTTGGTCTGATCGCCAAATTCGATGCGGAATTCACCGTCAACAACTTCTTCTACAACAGGGCCGTCCGCAACCAAGATGTCTCCATAGGCAAAGGCGACCTCACGTCCAAGATAGTCGAAGCCGCGCCATGCCAAATCGCGCTGCCCAGCTTCTACTGGTGTGCCGTGCAGTGCAGACCCCATCATGGACATCCCTGCGGGGTATACCACTCCGTCTACAGGCACCCACGTATGAACTTCGACCCCTTCCGGGTTCGGGATCTCTCCATAGAAATAGGTGCCCGTGTGGGTATAGAAGTCGATGACAGACGGAACGCCTACAGGCTGGAAGACTGTGAAGTGCATCTCGGCCCGCGCAATCCGATTGCCGGAAGCGTCGTAGCCGTGCCAAAGAGTGGACTGCTGCTCTGGTTGTTCTGGCTGGCCTGCAATTATCCCAGATGTGACGTTCAGCGCGATCCCGTTGGGGATGTCGCCTGTGTCGCGAACCCATTCCACTACATCCTTCGTGGCGACCGGAATCTTCTTCGAGAAATCATAGCCAACCGGAGCTACGAAGTAAGCCACAATGTCGTTGCCAATTCCGTATTCGGTGTCATCCACTGGAATTAAGGGAAGCCCTGAGACTGGGAATTTGTAGCGATAGAAGTACTGCTCTGCGGAGGCGGTCATGGGGGTTATGCCGATAGCCAGAGCGAGAACGGAAGACAGCAACTTCGAAGGATTCATGTGGGCACCTATAGACACAGTCGACGGAGTCTAACCTTCGAAGCGATCGGCGTCAACAGTTCGAAGTCACCTAAATTAGACCCATCACTAGGATTGGGTGGAACTCATGTCCTTTTTTATCGATGAATCCTTGAAGCCACATAAGCGCCCCCTTACCTGTTTGATACACCCACAAGGAGACTTTCATGAGCAAGATTATCGGTATCGATCTTGGAACAACTAACTCGTGCCTATCGGTTATGGACGGCAAGGACGCTAAGGTGATCGAGAACGCTGAAGGCGCTCGCACGACCCCGTCGATCGTCGCGTTCGCTGACGACGGAGAGCGCCTCGTTGGCCAGCCAGCCAAGCGACAGGCAGTCACCAACCCAGCCAACACTCTCTTCGCGGTCAAGCGTCTGATCGGCCGTCGTTACGATGATCCGACTGTCGAGAAGGACAAGGGCCTCGTCCCGTTCGAGATCGTCCGGGGTGACAACGGCGATGCTTGGGTAAAGGCGCAGGGCGCGTCCTATTCTCCGGCCCAGATCTCGGCAATGATCCTGCAGAAGATGAAGGAGACCGCAGAAGCCTACCTCGGCGAGAAGGTAGAAAAGGCCGTCATCACCGTCCCGGCCTACTTCAACGATGCTCAGCGTCAGGCAACCAAGGATGCTGGCAAGATCGCTGGCCTCGAGGTTCTGCGTATCATCAACGAGCCGACCGCTGCCGCGCTGGCCTACGGCCTCGACAAGAAGGATGGCAAGACCATCGCTGTCTATGACCTTGGTGGCGGCACCTTCGATATTTCAATCCTCGAGATCGGCGAGGGCGTTTTCGAGGTCAAGTCGACCAACGGCGATACCTTCCTTGGGGGTGAAGACTTCGATCTGCGTCTCGTTGAATACCTCGCTGACGAGTTCAAGAAGGACACGGGCCTCGACCTGAAGAACGACAAGCTCGCACTTCAGCGCCTCAAGGAGGCCGCCGAAAAGGCCAAGATCGAGCTATCGTCCTCACAGCAGACCGAAATCAACCTGCCGTTCATCACCGCTGACGCTTCCGGCCCGAAGCACCTCGCACTGAAGCTTTCGCGTGCCAAGTTCGAGAGTCTTGTGGAAGACCTGATCCAGCGCACCGTCGATCCCTGCAAGGCCGCACTGAAAGATGCCGGCATCAATGCCGCCGAGATCGACGAGGTGGTTCTGGTCGGCGGCATGACCCGCATGCCGAAGGTTCAGGAGACGGTGAAGCAGTTCTTCGGCAAGGAGCCGCACAAGGGCGTAAACCCGGATGAAGTCGTGGCGATGGGCGCGGCCATCCAGGCAGGCGTTCTGCAAGGCGACGTGAAGGACGTTCTTCTGCTCGATGTCACACCGCTGTCGCTCGGCATCGAAACGCTGGGTGGCGTTTTCACGCGCCTGATCGACCGCAACACCACAATCCCGACCAAGAAGTCGCAGACCTTCTCGACGGCGGAGGATAACCAGAACGCTGTCACCATTCGCGTCTCTCAAGGCGAGCGCGAAATGGCGGCCGACAACAAGCTTCTCGGTCAGTTCGACCTCATGGGTATCCCGCCTGCACCGCGTGGGGTGCCGCAGATCGAAGTCACCTTCGACATCGATGCGAACGGCATCGTGCAGGTCTCGGCGAAGGACAAGGGCACGGGCAAGGAGCAGCAGATCCGCATCCAGGCTTCTGGTGGTCTCTCTGATGCGGACATCGAAAAGATGGTCAAGGATGCCGAAGCGAACGCCGAGGCTGACAAGAAGCGTCGTGCCGCCGTCGAAGCCAAAAACCAGGCCGAGAGCTTAATCAACTCGACGGAGAAGTCGCTGAAGGAATATGGCGACAAGGTATCGGCTGGTGACCGCAAGGCTATCGAGGATGCCATTGCCTCGCTGAAGACCGCCGTGGACACCAGCGAACCCAATGCCGACGACATCCGCGCGAAGACGCAGACACTGACTGAGGTAGCTATGAAGCTCGGCCAAGCGATCTACGAAGCCAATAAGGCGGAAGAGCCGGAGGCGACAAGCAGCAAGGGCGGCAAGGACGACGACATCGTAGATGCCGACTTCGAGGAAGTTCGATAGCGGCTCCTAATTGCTTACCCTGATGACGTGGAAGGTCTGGCTTCGTAGGAGCCGGGCCTTCTTCATTCTTCGGCACTACAACTCCGTCTCTGGCGGGGCGAATGGCAACTTGCGTGTCCACGTGGGACGCTGACTGCAGATCCCAAGTAGGAGAAACTCGAATGACAAACTACCCCTACGGCGACGGCAGCTCGGAGCCGCTCTACCTCACGAACGCATGCTGCGAGACTACGCACGATTACGCGGAAGATCTGCTGAAGAAGTTTGGCATTCCGTACAGCGATGCCGAAGACGAATTCTTCTATCCGCTGACGAAGGATGAAGAGAAGTTTATTGGCCACGAGCTGGCAGATGTTGCCGATGGCTTTGGAGCTTTGATGGGATACTCAGCCCTCTATCAAGGCCAAAAATATCTGATGCCGTCCATCGAGCTGTATTTCGGAGACGACGGAGCGGTTACCAAAGAGGACGCGCTTGAATACGGTCAGGCTCTCACCGCTGAGTTCAAGGATAGGTTGGCTGACATCGGCGGACACGTATTCTTTGAAGAGGAACACGACAGCGACAGACACCTGATCCAGGTCTTGGTTCCTTTCGAATATGCGATGACAAAAGCCCAGTCCTTTGAAGAATGGAAGGCTCACTTGGAGGAAACACTGTTGGCGAGTGATCTGACGGTCACTACCAAGGCCGCCAGTTCTCCCTCGGCCTGAGCGACGCGATAAAATAGCCTTTGCGGCAGTGAAAAATCTCAAGGATTCGACGTGAAATCACGCGCCGAATCCTTGACTCGTTTTGGTGAATTCTGTAGATCGCGCATCAGGATTGACTAAAGGAGCATCGAATGTCCGACAACAGCAAGAAGCGCGAGAAGTTCATCACCGCCGCCGAGCGCCGCACGCGGCGCGCACTTGAAACCATCGACAAGATCGGCCGCTTGAACAACGCGAAGACCTACGAATGGACAGAAGGCGATATTGAAAAAATTGCCAAGGCTCTCGAGAATGCAGCGGCTGGACTGCGCAAGAGCTTTATTCCTCCGGTAGCCCGCGGTGTGTTCAAGCTTTAGTCGAAAGACAAAATTCCAGACCCGGTTCTCCCGAACAACACGTTCGGCGCTTGCCCGTCCCCTAAAGCGAGGGCATCATTGAGACTAAAGCTACAGGCGAAGTCAGCGATGGCTTCGCCTTCTTAGTTCTCAAGGATCCGGAGATATCGGTGATCGATAGACGTACTTTCCTTGCGGCCCTCGGCCTCGCAGGACTCTCCACAAGCGCCTTTGCCGCGAGCCATCCAGTTTCATGGATTGGCGACCAGGAACCCGGCACCATCATTATCCTCACCGGACAACGTCGGCTTTACCTTGTTACGGAACCGGGCGAGGCGCTTTCCTATCCCATCGCTGTCGGCAAGGAAGGATCCCAGTGGTTCGGCAAGACTCGAGTAGTCAGGAAGGCGAAGGATCCGGACTGGCGGCCGACACCGTCCATGCGGGCAAAGAACCCGAAGCTTCCCGAATTCGTGAAGGGCGGCCCTGGCAATCCACTTGGGGCGAGGGCGCTCTATCTTGCCGAGGGCTATCTGCGCATCCACGGCAACAACGATGAAAGCTCAATCGGTTTCGCGAAGAGCTCCGGATGCTATCGGATGTACAACGAGGATGTCATCGAGCTGTATGAACTCGTCCAGATCGGCGCTCAGGTCATCGTCGCCGAATAACGGTTTGGCACACAGGTTTGGCGATCATTTGTTCAGAAGCCGAACGCGTGAACACAAAGTGAGACACGATGACGGAACACAACCATAGGCGCGGCACCCGCCGGAAACGCTATCCGAAGCTGGAAGAAAAAGAGTTCGTGGCTGGGATGCGCAACCATGATCCGCAATTCTATTCGACCATTGAGCCAGAGGTGCCGCTACACAATGGGTACCGACCTCGCAATGACAAGCCATGGGGCTACATCGACAAATCGCTGCACGGATGGGGGCGAACATCTCTATTGGCCGACCGCACATTAGGAGCATCTATAGGCAACGACTTCACGAACGGCGACCGAGGAATGGCAAAGAGCGTCAGGGGAGCAAAGAAATACGTCCGTTCCCGCTTCCGTTTTCATGAAAATGCGGCAACTAGGAAGCTTGCCGCGACTGACGAGTTCGATGTTGATTGTTAACCTTCATGGGGATCGCTTACCCGTGGTGGTGACGAGGCCAGATGCGGCAAGCGTAATCTCCTAATCCCTCATGGGGATCGCTTACTATTATGACAAGCAGTCCATGAGCATCAAACTCATGCTCCTAATCCCTCATAGGGATCGCTAACCCTTATACTTTCAATAGGTTATGGCGACATAGCATCACATTTTCATGCAAACCGAGCCAATTTCGCACCGAAAACAACTACGGACACCCCACTTTTCAACACCACTAAACCGCGTAGTAAGCGATTTCAGTCTCACCTTCCGTCATTATTGACGTTGGCGTGGCCAGCGACAAGTGGGCCGCTCATCCCCTGAGCAGCCCATGGCCCGGTGATCGACGTGTCCGACCAATGGACTTCCCATGTCGTCGGCACATAATTGAAATTGTTGTGACGACGATAGATATCCAGCGAAACGGTATTCTTGGGTGTCCCCATATCCATTCGCATCGTTGATCCCGTAGCAAATGCAGCGCCTGTCGTGGTGCTAATGGCGACACCGCGGAACAGTACGTCTGGAAATAGCCGTCGTTCAGGTTGGTCACCTTGTTAGTTCTGTCGTTGGTGTAGCCGACGGTCATTACCAAGGGATCCCATCTGTCTCTTCGCAACCAGGAGATTCAAATGGGCGGTTCCGGCAGACGGGTTCATCGCCGTCAGGCATTTCTCGACTGAGACCTGATAATATCAAAGCGCCACGTCACCTCTTTCCCTTAAGTTGTTGATTCACAACCAAACGAGTCTTCTCCTAGTTGACATAGGGAATCCAGCACCCGACTCTGGACGCATTCGAAAACGAATACGTCCGCCTCAGCCACTAATCCGGTGCCGCTGACCAGAAGAGGAGTCGCAGAAGAGCATGCACCCGGACTTCGAAGTGCTTGGCGTATATCTGCAGGCGAACGACGAATTCGTACGTGTTGGCGAACTTGTGAGAAACGCCGACCGCATCACAACCTTCCATGTCGATGAGAGCTACATCAATTTGCCGGAGAGGCCGATCCTGTCGTCATTGTTTGAGTGCCCGGGCGATCACGACACCACTGTCGCGCTACTAAGGGATTCAACAAATTTGAGAGGAGGGCGTGGGATCCCGGCATGGTTCGAGAATCTGTTGCCGGAAGGTGCGCTGCGCCAGTACATCGAGGCCATTTCCGGCCCCATGCACGACTTCGACTTGTTGCGTCATGTCGGTGGCGATCTGCCCGGTGCCGTGATCGTCACGAGCGAGGGCATGGGAGACCACGCTCGTGAGGAAATGCCAACTGATCTTCGCTTTTCACTGGCGGGGGTTCAGTCGAAGTTATCCATGCTCAAAACAGTCGATGGATACGAGATGCTGGAAAACGGCATCGGCGGAGACACTGTCATTAAGCTTCCGTCCAAGAAGCATCGCGCGCTGCCGGAGGTCGAGTTCTCCAGTATGCGATTGGCCGCATCTGTCGGCATCGATACTGCATATGTTGAACTGGTTCCGTTGGAGAGGCTTCACGGGATACCGGAAGAGCTGATCGAGGCTTGCGGCCCTGCACTTGGAGTCGAGCGCTTTGATCGCACCCTCAGCGGCCAGCGGATCCACATGGAGGATTTCAACCAGATCCTCGGGGTGCTTTCAGATCGCAAGTATGCCGCCGCCAATGACGAGACGGTTCTGAAGATGTCGGGACGTTTCGGGGCGGGCCGGGGATGCTTTTTGCAGGCCTGCCGCCGGGCGGCCGTGAACATCCTCGTGGGCAATACGGACGCGCACCTGAAAAACTGGTCTATCTGGTATCCGGAGCCGACGAAAGGCCGTCTTAGCCCTGCTTATGACATCGTGGCAGGCGCTGTGTATGACCACTCGGACGAGATGGCTCTTCGCTTCCGGCGCACGCGCAATGCGTCCATCATCGACGGCGCGCGCTTCGCTCGGGCCGCGGTATATGCCGGATACTCTCCAACGGACGTGCGCGAAGAGATCGACCTGGTCATTGAGAAAGCTGCCGACACATGGGGAGCCTTGCTGCAGGACCTGCCGATGCCGACGGATTACGCTGAATACCTGCTCCGCAGAGCGCAGAATCTGGCGCTAACGCAGGAGGTCGGAAGCGACTTTCTCGTTCCCTACCAGGCCGCCCATCACATGGCTGACGGGTGTCGCCTTTCCTGCTGATCTGAATAAAGCCGCTATCGGCTTCTATTCACTTTTCTATTCAAGCCGTCCCGTGACGCAGGCGTTTTCTATTCACCTTTCTATTCAACGGTGGCCTCATATCGGCAAGTCTCCTCATCTAAACCATTGAAAAATAACGTTCTGATCGCGCATGGTTTGACATTTTCAATTCATGAATCTATTCATTGTACCTATCGCCTGCCTCGCGATTTCAATTCAAGGATCTATTCATGAACGATCAAGACAAACTCATCGTAGAAGCCGTAAGGAACGGCAATAATACCGTCTCCAAGATCCTTGGTTGGTTGGAAGAGAACGGAACACCAAGCAGTCAGCCGACTGTTTCCCGAAGGCTGAACGGACTAATAGCGGATCAACGCATTCGTCAACAGGGGCGTGGGCGGTCGACTGAATATGTATACGACGATTATCACGACTATTTCTCTGTGCCGGGAAATCAGCGAACGGCCGTTGGATACAACACTTCTTTTATCGAGGATTATATTCCGGGGGAGACCACTTGGTTCTCGGACGCTGACATCAAGTCGATGACTGAGGCTGGAAGCGGCTCACCAATGGACGCAAGCACCTACTCGCGTGCCATCGCCCAGAAATTACTTGTTGACCTTTCCTATGCATCATCAAGCCTCGAGGGCAACACCTATAGCTATATCGATACCGAGGTACTGGTTCAGTACGGAAAAGTCGCCGATGGAAAGGATGCGGACGAGACCCTGATGATCCTCAATCATAAGGAGGCGATCTCTTACCTCATCGATAACATCGAAGACATTGAAATAGATGTTCGTGAAATCAAAACCATGCACGCGCTATTATCAGCAGGTCTGATTGATGATCGGCAGGTTGGCACTGTGCGACAGCATATCGTGGGAGTCGGCAACTCTGCCTACACACCACTTTCTATTCCAGCCCGCCTTGATGACGAGCTTCGCAAAATTGCGCAAAAGGCGGCGCAGATCACGAATCCGTTCGAGCAAAGTCTCTTTTTGATGACGACAATCAGCTACCTTCAATACTTCGTTGATGTGAATAAGCGAACTGGAAGATTGATGGCTAACGTTCCCCTGCTAAAAGCTGGGTTGTCTCCGTTGTCATTCCTGAATGTTGATAAGACCGAATATACTCGGGGGCTTCTAAGCTTCTACGAACTCGGGCGAAGCGATGTGATCGCTGCGGCTTATGCAAAGGGATATGTTGCCTCGGCTAGCCGCTATCGCACGTATATGGGGAGAGATAGAGGCCTTATAGAGCTTGAAGCTCGTTACCGATCAGAACTACGTCAAGCGGTCAAATCCTACGTCGAAACTTCTCTCGAGAAAGGTGAAAAACAGGGCGACGATTTCTATATGAACCAATTAAAGGATGTCTCTGATGATGATCGTGAGGCAGTCATTGCGCTAGCGAAAAGCGCGGTTGAAAATCTTCATGAGGGCAATCACGCAGTGTATGGCGTACGTAGACGTACCTTTGACGAATATCATACGCTCCCCAAGCATGAAAGCTCTTGGAAACCGTGATCGTCACGCCTTGAACGCACTTTCGATCGCTGGCTCGAAATCTGCGATCCGGATGCGCGGGATTGCACGCGAGGGGAAGTCTTCAACAACTTCGCCCGTCTCCCGGATCACATAAGGCGCTTCGCCTTCGATCATTTCCTGCGTAAGGTTGGTGACTGGATAAATCGCTCCGTCCTCCGCGACTACCTCGAAGCAAATTTCTCCCAAAGCTTCAGGCCATGTGGTGAGCATCACCGTGACACCAACGGCCGTGCGATTGGCATCATCGTCCGGCGTTTCCTGCCCTGAGATGACTGATGCGAGTTCGGAGAAGCTTGTGACGTGGCCTGGCTTGTCCTTTACCCAGTCCAAGACCTTTCTGAAGTCGTTATGAAGCTGGATGTCAGACATGTGCGACGTGTAGTGGTCATAGTAGTGATCGAAGGACTTGGTCATCATCGGCATCCATGTCTGAGGTCTCTATGACTATGAGACCGAGTAATGACAGGCGCAAACGCCAAACCCTCTTCTCAAGATTCGACGAACCTCCAACTGATGGCCTCGTGCTTGAAGCCATGCTAGAAAACGGAGAGGGAGCAATGTGGAATACAGATGGAACGCCCGAACCTTGAGGTCGTGAACGACCGAGCAAAGCTGATCATGGATCGCCTGATCGCCCGCCGTATCCGACGGGATCCCGAACTCGTGCAGCGAGCTTATGACTGGCTTCGGGAGTTGCGCGATAGCTCCCCGGACGAGGACCGAAAGTGGTGGATGGATGAATGGCTCGAGATCCTAGCGCGCGGCCACGACAGCGTGCGCAAGTTCATCTGTTCCAGAGAACAATATCCCCGGCAGATGGCCAATGCGTCTCCCCTTTATTCAAAACCAGCCATCGGAGACATGTTTCATGACCTGCAGTTCCGCCGTCGAATTCTGAACAAGGCGCGGAACGGCATCATCCTTCACAACGAGCGCGATTGCGGCCGGGGGCGGGCGAACTATGGGTGAACGTCGCACGATTGATGACCTTGACCGTGCCGTCCGCGCTATGGCGACGCATTTCGAAGACGATGCCGTGGTCGTGATTGGAAGTCAGGCCGCGCTTGTTGGTTGGTCGTCCACTCCTGACGCAATGCGCGATACGCCTGAGATCGACATGTACATCGCTCACATCAGGCAGTGGGAAATGGCCAACTCCAGTGTGAACGGTCACATCGAGTTCGATGAGCGCTATATCGGTGAGATCCTGCATGACGAGGTGAGCGGCTTCTTCGGTGCTGGTACCGCATTCCATCAAACGCACGGCTTCTTTATCGACGGCGTTTCTCCGCGGACTGCCTCGCTGCCGAACGGGTGGGAAAAAAGAGCTGTCTTCCGCGAGGTTCGCAACGGCTCATCAACTGTCATGGCCATCGCTCCCTGCATCGAAGATCTGACGGTCTCGAAGCTGCGCCGCCTTGCAGACAAGGATATCGACTGGATCGATGCCTGCATTGCCGCGAGGGGTCTCGATCTCGATCTGGTCTCAGATGGCATCCGCAACGCACCATATGAGGAAGCCCAGAAGGAAAGGGCGCTTCGCTATATCTCCAGCCTACGATCCCGCAAACCCTTCAGGGCAAATCCGGTAACGGCAGCTCCGGAACATCCGGGAGACGGCTCTCACCAGGCGTTCTGGAGCGACAACGGTTACAACGTCTTCATCCGCGAATACGACCCGACCTCGGGATTATATTACAAGCTCAGCAATTCCCTTGGCCCAGCCGCCATCACAGCGGGAGCACAGATCTATGCGTTGCACGGGGAGAAGATGTCGAAGCAGGCTTGGGAGCAACACCCTGAGGTGAGGACGGCTAGCGCCAGTGGCTATGCAAGGTGAGCTAACGCGGATTTCACCGCGTCAGCTCCTGGTAGTTAGTTAGCCAGCCAGTCGCTGCTGATACTCATCCAGCCCATCCGCTGCCGGGATCACCCACGGTTCGATGATCGGCTTTCCAATGATCTGCTCAGCTCTGAAGTGAGCCACAATTCCGGCGCCGCCTACATATGCCCTCCGGCGAGCGACATTCAGGATTCCATACCACATGTCGTGATCCACGCACTTCACAAACTGCAGATCGTCCGGACAGAACCCGATGCCATGATTGATGAGCCGATAAGCCATCGCATGGATGACAGTATTTTCGTAGGCGTGTTTGCGACCGACCTTCTGTATGACCCTTGATATCCAGCGATCTCGTTCGTAGCGGCTCCTGAGCGACAACATCAACTTGGTGAGCTCGTCCGAATTCGTGGCACGGTTCAAGCTGTCGAGTTCCTCAGCGAAAGCGTCTGCCCCGCCAGCCGTCTTTGTTCGGAGGTCAGCAAGTGCGAGAACGATAAGAACCGCAGATCCACATAGGGACGCGGCTCTTAAGCCATCCCACCGCGGCCCCAGTTGATCCGAGAACGCGGTTTCTACCGCGTCTACAGCAAGACCGTGCGTTCCGATCCAATCTTCCACCGTCAGTAAAGACCGCGGGCGAGAAGCTCCCGCCTCATTAGCGGAGAGTCTTGTCAGAAGCTCATTCAAAACATCCGGTTGCTCGATCAGCGACGTGAATACCTGGCTCGCATCCGGCGAATTGGCGTGCAAGGCCTGCACCAGCCCATCAAGCGAAGCCACTCCGGTCGACGGATGCCTTAAGATTTGGTTTTGTCCGTGGTCTTCCTTATGCGCCTTTTCTTGCTTGAGAGCATGCATCATCGGCCCCGCTTGTCGCCCGAGAGCGTCAGCGATGAGTTCGATCACTTGGGTGTGACGAACGTCCTTGCCGTAGGAGGCGCGGATATTGGAGGAAAGCTTCTTGACGAAGCTGTGGGTAACAAAAAGCTTGGACATCTGTTCATCCTTTGGACGACATCGTGCCGGGTTCCTCCGTTCCCTTGGCTGTCGTCGTTGGTGAACGAGTGCTTTGGGGATGAACTGGAATTCGGCATACCCTGTTCGGGCGGAGGCGCTTCGGTTTCCAGTGACCTTAAGATTAAGTATGACCTTCCGTGCGCGGGCATGCAATAAGCAAACTTGATCCAGGTGGACTACATTCAGAGTGCCATTATTGTTGACATTTCGGCGGACGAACTGCTAACGAATCTTTGAAGTTGCCTCCGATGATCTCGCCCGCTAAACGTGGAGCGAAGAATTCGATGAGGATCTGCGGAAACTAACGGAAACCCGAGCGGAAACCATGGTTCCAGCTCTTTCAAAGAGCCACATGGTACCTGATCGTTGGTCTATCGCAAACATTGGAGGGGCACATGAACGCCATCAAAAACACCCGCATGAAGCTCGGACTTAGCCAGAAGGATCTCGCTCGCAGGGCGGGGATTGATGCAAGAACACTTCGGAAGATCGAGAATGGCGAGCATGTCTCAGAACTCAGCCTTACGGCAGTGGAGCATATTCTTGGCATCTCCACTACACCTCGGGCGCTGAGCAAAGCCCGACCGTCCACCCGCGCGTTTCCATGGAGACGAAGCTTAGTTATTATGGCAGTTCTGGCCGCGATCCTGATCATCGGATACGCCGGCTCATTTTACTTTGAAGCCGCAATTCACCTGATGATCGCTGCGGTCGCATGTGCGACCGTCTTCGGGCTATTGACGTTGTTTACATATTTTATGGGCCGCGAGATCCGCAATACTCGTATCGAGATCGTCGCGGATTCGTCAGCTATCGACGGTTCAGATGACATCCTTGAAAGGCTGAAGGCCTGGCTTGGGCGCGACGAGCTCTGCATGACCTCGTTGAAAGTCTCCGGTAGTCAGGCGCAGGCTACCCTAGTGGCCGACTGTGAGGTCTCGGAGTATCTTCCGCTGTCGAGACACCTCGAGGCCCTCGGCTTGAAGGCGACTTTCACACGGGTACATGCCTGGTAAAGGTGTCACCTTTTAAGGCCGACCCGACGGTTTCTGCACGTCAGCTTCCCCACAGAGTGCGATCAGAGCCGGAATGGCATCCGGGTTCTTTTCGCCCCATGTCGCGGCCTCTTCAAGATCAGCAACAATGTCGAACGGATAGCTGGCGAAACGCTCGATGAGCGCTTCCTTTGGGATATTGTTATCGGCGATGAATTCGTCGGGTATCAGCTCGATAGTCGTCGCTGCTTCCACCATCGTTTTTGAGGAGATCTCGTAAACGTCGCACCATGCCGACAGAATGCGGTTGATCATACGGCGGCTTTCTTTCGTGGACGCACCGTGCCCGTGCCTGATGACGCTCCAGAAGGCACCATTGATGCCATCGAGTTCTATCTTCCGGTAGTTGTCGAGTTGGATCAGATCACTGCGAAGGCGACCGATTATGGAGCCTTCCGACATCAAAGATGCGGTCGCTAGGCGGCGGATTTCCTCTTCCAGCGAACAGTTCAATGCCTCGCCGATGGCCTTCATCTGAGCATCCCTGTCCGGTGCCGCGGCTTCGAACTGTTTAACGAGTTCTGCATCCTGAGGAAGTGCTGCCGTTGCTTTGTCGTCACCAATCTCGGCCGCCATGTCGTAGAAGCGGTCATAGGCATCCCGGATTTCAAGGAAACGAGCTCTGTATCGATCCTGATCAGCTACGGCTGCAGAAACGGCCTGGTGATAAGGTGCGCTCGGTGTTTCGGTGGTAGCGGTCATAGGATCCTCCTGTTGCGATCCACCATGGCACTCACCCCGGCAAACGACTAGGTCAGGCGGGAGAGTTATCCTGTGCAAGCCGCATCTGCGACAACCATTCAGGAGCCCTAGTAGAACCATCGAATGGCACGCCGTCGAAGTCTTCGATCAGCACTTCCTTTGCCACGACAAAATGCAGCAACTGGTGCGCCTTCCTGATTTCCGCGATCAGCCTGATGTCCTCATCGGCCACAAGATCCGCATCTCGTTCGCTGACTGCTTTCTCGACCTTGATTGCATTGCAGATCAGGTTCCATGGGTCGTGCGGGTCACAGTAGCCACTGAAGGCCTTCGTCGGCTTTGGCACGATCTCTAATTCACCTGTTGCCGTCAGCCGCCGCACACCTTCGGTGATGACCTTGATGGCATCCTGTAGCGTCATGCCGCGCAACTGCTCGGCAATGAGTCGCCGGCTCTCTGAGAAGGCAGGAAGACAGGTTTTTCGGATGTAGCTATCGAGCTGGCCATGTGAGAGTTCGAGTCCTCTTTCGGCAGCATCTTTGCGAACCGTATCTTGGGCCAGCACAAAGGCTTCACCCGAGGTCAGGATTGTGTTCTCAGGGAGCTGCGCTATCGCATCTCGGATCCTGTCGATGATTGCTCGGGTGAGTACTGCATCATGGTCTGTCACTGAAAATCCTCCGCCTGCCTAATCAGGGTAATCCGACAACAAGGATCAGGGGAAGTCATTTGAATGAGCAGATGCCGCGGATGATACGAGCTAAAGGAACGCACATGTAGTTCATATGCGTTCCTTTAGGACATTATTGCAAGAATTAGAATGGGTATGGCTTGTCAGGAATGCGATGAACTGGGTTCAGGATGCCTCGGTTCACCTCGTAATAAGCGCGAGCCGTACTCTCAAACTTGTCCAAGATTGCATCTTTGCGTAGAAACACCTCCGCATCTTCTGCGGATAAGTGCGGTGCTGGCTCCAATCCGTCCGCGAACAACATCGTATCGCGAACATTTGTGACGCGTTCCTCGGAAACGCGCAGCCGCTTTTTCTCGATCGACTTAGTATAGGTCTCGATGGTTCGGAATCCGATTGCCGCCGTCTCGGACGGGTCAATCCTCCTAGGTTCCTTATCCTTGAAAAGGTGACGGTTCGCAAATCGCTCCTTAACTTTTTCACGAAAACTGCGGTAGTCTTTGTCACCAAGCACTGCCAACTTATGCTCTGGCTTCTCAGGATCATCTATTAAGTGGGCTTTCTTGCTGTAGGGAAGATCCTGAGACATGGCACCGTAGATCGTGAGCAGCAACGAAACGTCAAAAAACTCTTCTCTTCGTGCTTCTTTCGGGGGAGTTTCCCAGGGTGCAATTGTATCCGGTTTATATGGCGTATGCATTCCCGGCAGAACTTCAACCAGATGTTCGACAAGAATTGTCCGAAGCCATGCCAGATATCCAACGCGACCGTCCGCGAAGGGAGGTCGCTGATGCCGTTGCAACTCGTTATCGAAATCTAGGATCACGCCGCCTCTTCGAAAGCCCGCGTGCTTCTGAATGTCGACCAACAGCAAGTTCACCGTATCCCTCGTGAAATGCTGAAAGAGCAGCCCTACCCAATCCTTCTTGCCCTCCTGCACGTTCACCGGTTTCAACGTGGACAACGTCGCAGTGTAACCGAAGATATCATTGTCAAGAATTTCTGGCATATGTGCTCCTCATTCAAACCGATAATACTCCGAGAATTGCTGTTGTCATGTTTGTCTCCTCTGTCCTAAGGACGATAGTCCGTGAGCACGCAAGAGCAAACGAGGAAATCAGGCAGCACGTGCTTCGAGTTGAGACGTTGCCGCGGCCTGCTGGAATTCCTCCATGATCTCATCGAACCGATAGAGGTAACTTTCATCGTTGAAGGTCCAGTTATCACTGTTCGAGTAAGCAAGTCCTTCTTTAAGGTGGGACATCGTAACTCCAATGTCGTCGGCGCGATCCTCAGACATGACAAGATCGCCGTTCTCGATCATCTGTGTGTAGGTCTCGACCGTGCGCAGAGCTACAGCCGCCACCCGATCCACTCCGATGCGATTAACATCCGCGGAGAGCAGTCCTTTGAGACGATTGATCGTACCGCGTTGTTCGCCGAGCACTGCAATCTTGCCACCCGGAACCTTTGCATCGATCAGATGAGCTCTGTTGTTGCTCGATAGCCGGGAGCATGTCGCGCCATAGATCGTGAGCAGCAGGGAAGCGTCGAGGTGGTCTCTGTCCGGATCCTCGATCGACTTCAAACCAGGCAGCACTTCGAAGACTGTATCAACGAGCTCTTCCCTGAAATACGCCTTCCATGCAGGACGGCTACCCTCTACTTCTGCAAGCTCGGCATCAAAATCGGCGATTACCGCTCCGAATTCGAACTCCTTCGACAGGTTCTGGATATCGACCATCAAGCACGCGATCCCGCTGAGCCATGCTCGTTCGCCAACCGAAATGCTATCCATCCAGTTGAGGCCGCGGGAATAGGCGAGGGGATGCGTCAGCGTGCGGTCAAAGATAACCCCGTCGAGGGTGATGGTCGTCATGAAAAATCCTCCAAAGCTGCGATCAGGCTAGCCTTGGAGGATGCAAGCAAGAACGGACGGCCCTACCAGCCGCCCATCGCATCATTGGTTCGGAACCGGGCGATACCAGTTCAAGGCCTCGATCTCTTCAGGGGTGAGCTTGGCCATAGCGGACGCGTAGTGCGCTTCCATGCGTACCGCGCGATCTTCAGACATCTGCTGGTATTCAGCATCATCCGGCACATCCCATCCGAAGCTGCGCCAGCGGGCTGTCAGCGGCCGCATGTGGTGGGCAGCGTTGGGAATCACGAGATTGATCGTGACGGTGTTGGGGTACGCGTCGCGATCCTCTGCGAAGTCCCTCGAGAGGCGTTCGATGATCGCGGCATCTTCCGGTGTTGCAGGCTTCGAATTCTCGCGCCGGAGCATGTCGACAGGAAAGGGCCATGACCCCTTGACCGTGTAGTGGTAGTCGCTGCGTGCTGTCATTCCGCTATCCTCAGTGGCTAGATGTTCTGACGTTACCTGTCTTGAAAAACTCGGCGAGGGCGGAAAACCCATCCCGGCTCCGTCGCCCCGGCCGCAGAGTCTTCACATCGCGCTGGCGGCGCAGGATGTCTGCCATCGCCGCATCGATCTCGCTGTCGGTAGCGCGGTTGATACGGTTCAGGTGGTCGCGATACTTCTGGGTGAACTCCGCGACAGCTCTGGCCGCGAACGCCTCATCTTCTTGCTGTTTCCGACGCTGTGCCTCTGCGATCCATGGAAAGCTCATGCGACCTCCTTGTCAGCCTTTACCACCTTCGCCCGAAGACGCTCTGTCATAGCCTCGATCTGCTTGCGGGTGTGTTTCTTCCCATCGTATGGCTGCTCAGGGAATGCGATCTGATACCAACCACCTGTCCAGTGGCGTACGCGGATCGGCTGATCATAGTGGGGATTGGCGGCTTTGAATGCCTCCTGATAGGCAACCACCCAGTCGTCGCTGAGGCCATTATCCATCGACAGTCTCCTTCTTGGCGGTGAGGATCTGGATTACCTAAAGGATCGTCTCGGTCGCAACACCTTCCGGGATATTGGCACCGCTGGTGACCACAAAGTGCGCCCGGCTGAAACGTTCAATCGCGTACGGATTCGACCGTGGCCCACCTCGGCCCAACACGACCGTGACGTAGTTCTTGCCAATTGCGTCCCGGATATCGCCGACCTTGATGTCGTTCTGCATGATCAACTCCTTATGTGTAGGATTCACATATCAGGACCATCACTCATGTCAACAATTATTGCATTTGAATGGTCGTGTTCAGCATCCCTAATTCGGCGTAGTCGTCAGTTCAAATGAAAAGGCTCCGGCAACATCTGCCGCCAGAGCCTTGTTTGAATGAAATGTCTTTTACGTCAGTTCTGCCGAGCGGCGGCCGCGCGACGGCGAATGTCCTCAACGATACCGTCCAGGCTCTTTCCTTCGAGGACAAGCGCATCGAGGAAAGCCTTGCTGTCACCAAACCGGGAAGCGATCTCCAAATTTCCATAGTTGTTGATCGAAACCGAGCCTACAGCGTCTAGCTGAACAGTCTGAACAACAGCCGGATGGACGCACGTCGAGGACACATAGATTGCTTTCTTACCAACACCCCACACGATTCCGGACTTGGAGCTGAGGTGTTTGATCAAGCCCTTCTTCGAGGGGGCTTCCATGCAGAACTTGATGATGATGTCCACCACGCACACCATTGCAATCGCAAACAACAGCGAGAAGATCATGCCACCAGCGTCCTTTCCTGCGAGAGCGGCAACCGGAATGAGAGCCGCCATCGTAAGAAGCGCACCGAGGGGCAGGCGCAGTGACTTTCGGAAGTTCTGAAGGCAGCGGTTCCAGACATCCTCGGCGTTTTCCGGCAACGCCTGCTGGTGCATGATCAGGTATTCCGCTTCATCCGAATTTTCGGATGCGGCCTTATTGATCTGATAGATCGCATGGTTTCGAGCCTCAGACATAGCCTCAGACATCCCTTCGAACTTGTCGACGGGATTGAACGAAAACTCGAGCAGAGTGGCGGATACTGCAGTCATTGGGACTTCCTTCCTGGAAACTGAAGCCGCCAAACTGTTGAGATACGGAGCGGTTGTCAACATGGATTCATATATGAAGCAAGAATTCGTATATGAATCCAGCATCCGAAATGAGAAAGACCCCGACAACATTCGCTGCCGGGGTCTTGAAGAATTCGTATTGAAGACAAAAGGCCCCGCCTACTTATTAGGAGGCCTTTTGTGCTCTATCCAAATCATGCCGCTACGCGAGAGGCTTCGACCGTGCCAGACTTTTCCCGGTTGCGACGACGGCGCATTGCCGGAGCCGACGTGTTGGCTGCGAGTTCTTGAAGTTCGCGCAGAGCCTTCGGGGTCTTCGGAATGATCGAACCCAGACCGATTGCGAGAGCTTCCTCCTTCTTCGATTCCGAGTACTTCGGAGCAACGCTCGGGTAATCGGCCGGAAGGTTGAACATCTCGAGATATTCGTCCCAAGACAGGTTATACTTGGCGCGAACGTAACGCTTCAGCATCTTCTTGCCGACACCGTCGATCAGGCAACGGACGACTTCGTCTTCAACCGCTTCGTACGGATCCTTGAAGATGGACTTGTAGACCTTCTTCTTCGGAGCCTTCGGGGCTTTCGATGCTGCCTCGGCAACCACATTTTCCTGCTCGGTAGCGGCGACTTCAACAACGGCTGCCTGAGCTGAGACGGTGTCCGCAACGCTCGATGCGAGGGCTTCGGTTGCCGATACAACGCCGCCAGCAGCGGCATAAGTCTCAGCAAATGCGCTGTGAACCGAGCGAATAAGGTCAGCGACCTTGTCAGCCTGGACGGTACCAGATGCAATCGCGGCCTTCACGACAGCGATCGTCTGGTCATTGATCTCTTTGGCGAAATCGAAGGCGGTTCCTGCCTTGGCCTCGACGTTGTTGCTGGTCATGTTCATCGCACTCTCTCCGTTTATTTGACTGGATCCTCCGTTTCCTTGGATACCCAGTCCTTGCTTACTGTCTGCAATGCGTAAATGTCGCGACGAAGGATTAAGTTCCACAAAAAGTTGACTTTTTTCGAAATTTCGAATGTTTCAGGTTCCGTTCCTTATGTGTTCCGTGTCCGTTCCAAGGAATATCATGTCTAAAATTGGGATTCGTCGTAAGATTTAGTGTTTACTAATTTTTAAGGATGCATGATTGGCGGTTTTGTAGGGATTCAGTCGTTGCGGATGTGTCCTTTGTGATGGGGAAATCAAGGCACGAGGTCTTCTTGGAGCCCAAATTTAAGATCTCGATCCCTGCGGTGAACGGATGCGGTTTTGAATTCCAATGGTCGCAAGCGCATTCGGGCTGAATTTCGCCCTCCGATGTTGCAGGGGAAGAATTGGCGGACTAGCCTTTTTCATGAAACTGTTCACGAGTCCTGTCCGCGGGATTGAGTGACGCTTATTGCAAAGGCCAGCACATGTTCAAAAAGATTCTCCGCGCCCTTCCGTTTGTAGGCCGGACGAAACCACTCAACTACGCGAACGTCATTGCCCGGATTAACGCGCTCGAGCCGGAGATGCAGAAGCTCGATGAGGATGGACTGAGGGCAATCACTGCTCGCCTGCAGCAAACCCTCCAGGAGAAGCCTGAGTTCACCGAGGACATCATTGTTGAAGCCTTTGCGGCTGCGCGCGAAGCGGCCGTCCGAGTTCTGGGTCAGCGTCCTTATAATGTGCAGCTCATGGCTGGCCTTGTTCTCCATCAGGGTCAGATCGCAGAAATGCGTACGGGTGAAGGTAAGACCCTCGTCGCTCTGATGCCGACATATCTCAATGCGCTCATGGGCAAGGGCGTGCATGTCGTCACCGTCAACGACTACCTTTCCCGCCGTGATGCTCAGATCGTTGGCCCTGTTCACGCCATGCTGGGCCTCAGCGTTGGCGTTCTGCAGCACGGCCTTATCGACCCGCTCCGCAAGCGCGCTTACGCCTGCGACGTGACCTACGGCACCAACAGTGAGTTTGGCTTCGATTACCTGCGCGACAATCTGCGCTTCGATGCGTCTCAGCTTGTTCAGCGTGGTCATCATTATGCGATCATCGACGAAGTGGACTCCGTTCTGATCGATGACGCGCGTACTCCTCTGATTATTTCCGGCCCGCTCGCTGAGGATCCGGAGATCTATGTGAAGGTGGATCGCATTGTTCGCCGCCTGTCGCCCAAGGATGATGTCGTTGTCGACCTGAAGGCCCGCACCGCGGTTCTCAGTGAACCAGGCACCGTTAAGCTTGAGAAGATGCTCGCTGCCGAGGGCATGGTGCCGGAAGGCCACCATCTTTATGACGGCGAGAACAGCGAGCTGGTGCACCACGTCAACGCCGCGATCAAGGCACGCTTCCTGTTCACGCTCGACAAGGACTATGTGATCCGCAATGGCGAGGTTGTCATCGTGGATCAGTCGACTGGTCGTATGATGGATGGCCGTCGCTTCTCCGACAGCATCCACCAGGCGCTGGAAGCGAAGGAAGGCGTTGAGATCAAGGCGGAGTCCCAGACGCTGACTTCGATCACCTACCAGAACCTGTTCCGCATGTACACGAAGCTCTCTGGCATGACGGGCACGGCGATGACCGAAGCCGACGAGTTCATGGACATCTACAACCTTCCTGTCGTGCAGATCCCGACCCATCGTCCGGTCAAGCGTATTGATGAGGACGATGAGATCCACCTGACGACCCGTTCGAAGTATCAGGCGATCCTGGCCGTCCTAAAGGATGCTCGCAAGAAGCAGCAACCTGTCTTGATCGGCACGCCGTCGGTTGAGAAGTCGGAAGCGCTAGCGGCATTCCTGCGCGAGAACGGCTATAAGGAGAAGGACTTCCTTGAGATGCAGGAAGGCGAACTCGTCTTCCAGGTGCTCAATGCTCGTAACCACGAGCGGGAAGCAGCTATCGTCGCTCAGGCTGGTATGCCGGGCGTTGTCACGATCGCAACCAACATGGCTGGCCGAGGCACCGACATCGCGCTTGGCGGAAATGCCGAATTCCGTATCGAAAGCGAACTGGCTGAGATGGAAGAAGGCGAGGAGAAGGAAGCCGCCAAGGCCCGTATCATCGCCGAGGTCGAAGCTGCACGCGAAAAGGTTCGCGAGGCAGGCGGTCTCTTCGTGATCGGTACCGAGCGCCATGAAAGCCGCCGAATCGACAATCAGCTCCGCGGTCGTTCTGGCCGTCAGGGCGATCCCGGCCGCTCCCTGTTCTTCGTGTCGCTGGAAGACGATCTGGTGAAGATCTACGCCCCGAAGATCCTCATGAACACGATCCAGAAGATGAACCTGATGGAAGGCGAGGCTCTTCGAAACCCACTGATCACCAAGGTTCTGATGAAGTCGCAGGCGCAGGTCGAAAACGTCTACTACGAACAGCGCAAAGAAGTGCTGAAATTCGACGACATCAACAATGAGCAGCGCAAGACCGTCCATAACTTCCGTCAGGAAATCATGGCGACCGAAGACGTGACCGAAATGCTCGCCGATATGCGTGAGCAGGCGATCCACCGTATGGTCAGTGCCCGCGTGCCCAAAGACAGCTACCCAGAGAACTGGGATCTCGAAGGCCTCGCCGCCGACTGCAGATCCAAGCTCGCTCTCGACCTGCCTGTCGCCAAATGGCGTGACGAGGACGGCGTGACCGAAGACGACATCTTCGAAGCGCTCTGCCGCGTTTGCGAACGACATGTCGCTGGTGTTCGCACGCTGTTTGAGCCGGGTGTCTACGAATACGCACAGAAGCGCGTTCTGCTGGAAACCTTCGACCGTGTCTGGCGTACACATCTTGCCGAACTCGAGTCCCTGAAGAGCGTTGTGAACCTGCGCACCTATGCCCAGCGCGAGCCGATCGTCGAGTACCGCACCGATGCCTATGCGATGTTCGAGAACATGATCACGACGCTGGAAGACGAGGCGACGCGCTACGCAATGGCGATCCGCCCGCGTCCGGTTCAGGCTGCTCCGACCCCAACGCCGACGGACGAGGCTGCGTAAGCCCCATCCCGAGTTTCCTCAGATCCCCGTCTGAGTTGCGGATGTGGCCTCGGGCATTCGCCCCTGTTGAAGTCGTGCTCGAAGCGGCTTCCTTGGGAGAGGATCAGGTGAGGCCACATCTCGTCGGCTGGGGGCGCGGCGAGTAGCCATAGTCGGGCTGCCGCTTCGAGTAGCAGATGCCCACAACCGCGGGTCTTCTGAAGTACTCACCCCAATACGGAGCTGGCAAATGACCGATGAATCGGTTCGTGACAACCTGGTTAAACTTGTGACGAAGCTTGTGAAAGCTGACTTCGAAGGTGGTGAAGAGGTCAAGCAGGCCCTGTTGCTGGAGATCGTGGCTCTTGTTCCTGCGGCAAATGTCATCGATCTGATCTACTTCGGAGATGATGAAGATACTCCGGAAGTTCTCGCAGAGAAGATGTTGGCTAGCCTTCCGATTATTCTCCCCGACCGCACTTAATGACACCAACTCCTCGTTAACTTGAGGCTGAGGCAAAACCTGTCAATAAAAAGCGGAAGCCCCGACAACTGAAGACCCAGACCTTCTAGTTTGGCACTCTAGTCCAGGTTCTTCAGGCAGCGTTTGCAGGTCACGTCCTCATGCTCGAAAGAGGCTTGGAACATGCTTTCGCTAACGCCCTTCGTATACCATCGACTGGTACCATCATTGCGCCAGCCATCGAGGCCACATGCGGTCGATACTTCGTACCCGTCGTGAGACGCGTCGATAACAGCGTGCATCTTCTTGGCACCATCGGATACCATCTGATCAGCGCTCCCGCGTCAGCTTCATAAGTTCGTCGGCAGTCATGGTGGGTACGATACCCTTTTCCTGAATGCGCTGGAGACCTTCTGCGGTTTCCTTGCGAATAAGGGCTTCACGTTCAGCCAGTGGAAGGACTCCGTACTTAGCATCCCAACGGGCCTTGATTTCTGCCAAACTCGACATCGCACTCACAACCTCTAGTCCCAGCGGGGAATTCTGCTTCGTTGTGCGATCTTATGCATCTTGGTGCTAATGTCAACAATTATGGCGCAACTTCCGAAGGATTCGCCCTTGGACGTTGCGCCATAATCTCAAATGGTCGAATTGCCTACTTCACGTCGACGCGGTACTGACGGACAGGAGTGAGGCTACTGTCATCAGGCCCGCAACCAATCACGATTTCAAACACGCCCGTACGAAGAGGGGTGAAGGAAACCGTTGGCGTGTTCCCGGAAGGCTGCCCCTTGAAGTATCCCGTCTGCATGTAGGAGTTTTTCTTGGCTGGAGAGCTGTCGATGACATCACAGATTTCCGAACCGTATGGAACGCTGAATTCAAACTCACGACCAGCATCGAGTGTCCAATCTTCAGCGCCCTGGCCAGTATAGCCGACAGATTTGAAGACGGCCGATGCCGACGGAGGAGGGGTGACTGGCGGAGTAACCGGAGGAGCCGAAGGATTAGACGGGGCCGCTGCAGAAGTGATTACCCCGGTCGATGAAGATCTCCACATGATGGTTGGATCAGCAGCAACTGCGCTCTGAGCTACGATGGCCGCGGCCACCAGAACCGCAGAGCGGATCAAAGAGCGTTTGGAATTGGCGAACATGGATGCCCTTTCTATAAGGAATCTAATTTCGATGGGATCTTTCTCCCAGTAACCGAATCTTGCACCGTAATCCGCCTTGCGACAACGCCGGCGGACGGGTTCAAGGCTTTTTCTGTATATTCGGGACTGCGAATTCTCGAAATTCCGTGACTTCCGGTCACACCCCCCTAATTGGCCGGGTATTTAATATTGCGTTGCACGAAAATTCATTCCTAAACTGAGAAATGGCTCGGCAATGAAGTCAGTGCTCCCACGGCGAAAGACCACAAGAACAGGGAGCAACAATAAGGAAACGGCATGGGCGCGGCGAATCCTGTTAAGGATGAGACCGCGCTCTTCTTTTTTGTGGTTGAGTTCCATCTCGCCGTAGTGCTTAATCCTTGTAGGCGGCAATTCCGCCGCATTACGGAGATCCGATATGACTGCCCTTGAACTCAACCGCGATGTTGCCGCCACGCCGGACAACAGGGGTTCAGTGGACTTAAGATTTGAGTTCAACGCAGAAGCATCAGGAAAGAATACGCGTTTCGACTATAAACTCGTGGATCCCGTCTCAGGCCTTCATGCCTCTGCCTCTGTTGTCCTCGAAGGTCGTATCACCAACGACGATGTTCAGGATCTCGCCGACAACCTCGAATCCGGCAACGTAATTACCCCTTACAAAGCAGGTTTCCCGGACCTTTCGGAAAAGATGCCAGCATCCTGGAAGGATAGCGGCAGCGCCGCCCACGTCATCCAGCGCATCAGCTACACGGATCATCCGGCACCCGACTACCTGCCGACGACCGACCAGTTCTTGGCCTCCGTCATCGACTACTCGATGAGCTACTAAGACGACATAATTGTTGACAATGGGATTCCCTGTCGGTAGATAATCCATCGACATACCAACAGGGGATTCCGATGCAAAATTTCGCCAAGACCATGACAGACGAGCAACTTCTCGCTGTTGTTCGTGCGATGGACAATGTGGCCCAGCCACTCAATCGCCGATTTGAAGGCGATGATGATGCGATCACTGCCCTGATGACATCCCTCAATCTCAACCAGACTGTGGTCGACAAGCTTCTCGTAACTGGCGAAGTCCTGCGCGAGTGCGTCAGCCGCGGCCTGCACATTCCGCGCGGGAATTAGAGCGTTGGAGCGCGTAAGTCGCACCGCTGAATGATCGACACAAACGAGGATAACTGCATGACAGTTGACGTAGACACGACGGTATCACTGTCGGAAGTGGCGATGCTGAAGTGGCAGCGTTGCGGCTGGGTCGAGGCATTCGCCAAGCCTGAAGGTCTCGGTATTTGGTATTCCATCCAACCCGTCAAACCCGTGCATGGTCCGGGCGACCCTCCCTTCACGTGCTATGTCATTTGGGGTGACCCGGCGAAAAATGTCCGCGAATGTCTCGGCAATGACTTCGAAAGCTTGGACGCAGCAAAAGCCGCCGCTCAGGCCGATTTCGCTCGACGTATTCAGGCGGTTCTTTCCCAAGCAGCTTAAGTGAGTGGGATGAGGTTCGTCCCGAAGCTCATCCCTGAAATGCTTCGTCGTGTTGATGTCTACCGCCCGAATGAAGGAGGCTGTTCATCGAAATCGTCGTCCTCTCGATGTCTATCAAGTGCCCCATCAGGCAGTGCCGCAATCGCCTTGGCCCTCTCGCGCTCGAACGTGATACGGCTGGCGGCAAGGGCGAACTGGCGAAGAAGGTCTCTTTTTGCGGCGGTGTCCTCAGCCTCGCCTGACAGCGTGAGCTCCCGCAGGAGATCAATGATAGGGGATGGCAGCTCATTGACGATCTCCACCGCCAAATGCAGGAAATCTTCGACTGCTACACCAAGGTCGGTCGCTTTCTCACGGACTCGTTCTGCTGTCTCGTCGCTGATCACGGCGTGTATTTCAACTGTCAACGGAAACTCCTTCTAAGCGGTCGCTATCATAGCCTGCTAGATCATTCCAGAATGCGAACGCCGCGGCGCGACTTGCATCGTTCTGCCAGCATGCGCAGACCGTTCCGGATCTTCCCCGGGTTATTGATCGACTTCATGGTCACGGTGCCCGTCTTATCGTTCGATCTGATAACTACTGTGCCGATGCCGATCAGCCGTTGAAGCAGATGGATCGAGTGCGTGATGTCGATCACCCTGTAGAGCTCGATCTCGTCTTCGACCCTCAGGAAGATGCCTTTCCGGATCACAAGCCGCTCCCCAGTGAGCAGGTAAACGGTGGTGACCGAGAAGATGTAGCTCCAAATCGCCATCAGCGCCACAAACGCCACCGGAACGTACGCATAAAGCACGGAGTCAGAATAGGAGATGCCGAAGACGCGGAGCATATACGAGAAGAAATCTGTGACCTTCTCGTGCGCTAGGATCGCCATGAAGACATAGCTGACGACCATGTGGGGCGAGACCGCTGCCGCGAACATGTTCGGCGAGCCCTTCCAGTAAATCCTCTCATTGCTGCCGATCATTCCCAGCCCTCTCGTTCCCAACACATCAAGTGTGCAGGCTAGGGGCCGCTTAAGTCACGTCTTGCACGGCATTGTCCCTCGAAGGTAATGAAACTATGGAGCAGTTCGTGCTGATCGCTGCGCTAAAACCATCTCTGCCGCCGGCAGTGTCATCGGCGTGCGCGCTTTTTCTCGTTGGCAACGAAGTCGTCAAGCACTTGGCAACAGCGGGCAAACGTCTCTTCGTCAGCACAATAGTCCAGTGGCTTCACGCCGCCGAGGTCTGGCCACCGCTGCGTCATCCATAGATCAGCCTTATCTCGCCGAACTATCTTGCGGTAGACGGTCTCCCGAAGCCTATTGATGATAGCCAGGCGAGCCGTCTCCACCCGGGCGGCTTCGTACTCCGCGGCCACCAGCAACGACAACTCCCATCGGGCGGCTTTGAAGCCATCATTACTTTCGCGCGAAAGCTCTCGAGGTGTCTTGCCGTCGTATTTCGGAAGGCGAGTGTTCAGAAAGCTCTCCCCGTTCGCGATGGATAGTGAAGCTTCCTCCTCGATCCGATAAACTCGATCATCTGCCTCCTTGAGAAGTCGCGCTGTCGTCGCCGCCTCACGACGAGCACGTTCCTCTGTGGCCCGTTGTTGCGCCTCTAGGCGAGCTTTACCGAGACGATCGATTAGACCTGCCAATGGCAGTCCAGCCATTCCGCCTGGAAGTTCGCAATTTCTGAACTTCGATAGATCCTTCAACCCGGCTTTGAGCGCATCAAGTTCGGCAATCAGCTCATCGAAGCGACCGTTTTCGTCGGAAAGCAACTTTTCCGTTGATAGGCCCAAGATGCTGGCGCGATCCTGAAGCCAGGTATCGAACCCCGGCAGACTTCCATCTTCCGGCAACATAATCGCCCCAATATTCTCGAAGATGGTCTGCAGTTTGCCTAGTCGCTGTGTCGGTAATTCTCGCCTTGCATCAGCCTCCCTTATGCGAACACGAAGATCTCGGAACAGCGCAAAGCCCTTGCCTTGAACCTCAAAGACCGCGCCTGATTTCTGCAAGCGAGCTAGATAGCCTACCACCTCTTCGTATGGGGATCGGAAATCCGCAGCGACATTCGCCGCGATCCATTTGGAATATTCCGATTTAATCCGAGAGATCTCAGGCTTCGGCCATCCTCTCTTTTGAAAGTCTTCAATAATGGCCCACGTAGTGAGTACCCCGCTCTTGGCCTTGTAGAGCTTATAAAGGATCACTGCTTGCCACAGCCAGCGATAGATCTTGAAAGCCGATGGTGTCTCGTCACCGATATCGATAAATTCAGCCAATCCGACTTGCACAAAATTGTCGGCTAGCTCCTGAGCTCGTTTGTGCTTGTGGATCACCCGGTCGCGATAGACCTCAACGATGGACATCGCCGCGGCTCTCTTCTCGGCCTCCAGCTTCTTTCGCTCTTCAGCTATCTGATCCGCTTTCGCCTTGACCTCACTGCTGAGAAGCATCTTGCGAGGTGCGAGGTCAAGAACAATGTCATCAAGTTCATCCAGCGGGATATTCCGATAGCCGACGACTTTGATTTCGAGCACCTCCACTCCCATTTCGGCTAGCTTTTCTATCTTCTCATCTGGGCATGGATGGGTGTTTGCGATCTCAATGAAGATCGTTCGACCGTCTGGCAGATTCGCCGCGACATCAGGAACGACTTCTCCAACGAATGTCTCCAGTCGCACATCAGTAAGTTCAACGGATTGCTCTGGGGTAACCTGAACAGGCACGCCATCAATGCCTGACGTATAGGTGGGCGGTAACGTCACCCGTCGATGTTTGGCGATGATTTCCTTTGCCCGTATATGGAGCAATGTCTCACCAGACGACCAGCAATCGATGACCATGTCTTCCGGGTAGTGAGCGAATGAATGTGCACGGAGATTGCTGTCTCCGCCATTCCTTGCGATCAGCCTACGTCCGCAACCGTAACAAACGCACCCACATGCGGCACCATTTGGGACTTCATAGATTGCTCGAGGCGTTTTATCAGTGGCATTCATAGCCACTAAGATCATGCCTTTTTCTTCAGGAAACAGGTCGGCGATAGTGATAGTCGACGGCATCAACACCTCGATCACGATGTCGGGTGCCGAAGCTATCCTGGTTATCGAACTTTGAGAAGATCAGCGCCGCGGTCAGGCGTTCGAGAACTGCTCATCGCGCACGTCATCCGCAAACAGCCGGATGGATTGGAAGTCGATGTCACTCCAATCGGCTGGCTCGTCGTCGATGTCTTCGGCCGCTTCGAGAGTGATCTCATCAACGACCGAGAGCTTGTCGGGATCGAAAACCACCCAACAACCGCTAACGTCGTCAAGCTCGGCCTCTTCGGTCGCGACGGCATCGAAGCCTTCCGCTTCCAGTTCAAAACGGCGCTCGATGAACTCCACCCGCGAACGGTCGGTTTCATCAAGTCCAAACTCCGGATCGCGGCCGAGATAATCAGCAGCCGACGAGATGAGGCCAACTTTAGAAACCTCGGCCTCGACCACGAGCACGCGTGGCTCTGTGCCAACCTTATCTTTTGCCGCCAACCTGGCATACTCGGCCGCAAGCGATGGGCGCTCAGTCAGGTGGATACCGAGCGCACTGTTCGCTTCGCTACCGCGGATCGCAAAGTCCTTCGCGAACTTCGTGAATGGCGCTGCGGTGCCGTGATAGAGCGTAATCTTTGCCATCAGACCTTCGGGCTTGCGCCTTCTTCGTTCTTGAAATCGGACACGCTGAAGCTTTCGACACACCAGCCGTACTTGTCCGAAAGCCAGTCTGCGACTTCCTCATCGTCGGCGATGCCTTCCACGGCGTAGTCAACGATGACTTCGCTCGGCAGCCCCAGTTCCTCCGGATCGATGTCGGCGGTATCCCAGTTGATATCAGTGATCTGTACGCTCATAGCCGTCTCCTTGATTATCCTTCAACGGTGAACCCGGATAGGGCATCCCACAAGCTCAACAAGCCTGCAAACTTGAACCGCGCGCATAGTCGTCCTGTTGCGTGTTATAGGCCCTGATATGGGTGAGATCCGAAAGCCACCAGTTGTCTCCGCGTTGCAGCAGCAGATCATTTTGGATGTCACCGTCCATCCTGCCATCGAATGCATCAGCCCAACCTTCGAGCATGCCTTTGGCATCTGGATGTCCGGGATGGAAATCCTCATAGAATTCTGTGCGGTATCGACCGATCTCGTCGGAATCGGCTGGGATCAAAGAAACAGAAAAATCTTCGCCGAACTGGTCACGCGTTGGATCAAGAATAGATCCGTCCGGCAGGATGTTCACGACATGCCCGCCGCCGCAGATGATTTCTCCGTCCGTCGTCATGTAGGTAACGCAAAGACGCTCCCAGCCATACCGCATCTGCAGGACCTCGGTGACGAAGTGGCACATTCCGCCGCCTCCTTCATCTCTCCGTATCTCCTCGCGTAGCGTCTCGATTTCATCGACAAGTTCCTTGGAAAGCTCATCTATGAATTTTCCGGGGCCGCCGATCTGCTTCATGTAGGCGCGGGATGCGGATGGATTGAAAGCGGGCATTTGAGTTCTCCTGTGCCCTCGATTGCAAACGCGGCATCTGAATTCCACAACGAGTCCTATGGACCCGAGTTTCGTTGACATTCGGATCCGGAAATCCTCATCATCTTTAAGAACAACAAAGGATCCAACAATGCAAGAAGCCGCCCAGATCGTCTGTCCTGAGTTATCGAAGTGGATCCGGGTCACGACAGACCACTCCGCATATCTCGATGGTCATTCGCGAAACGTCCCGCGCCAACACACGTATGTCGGTATCGTCACTGACGTGGCAGAGGAACAGCACTTTGACATGACCACGGGCGAGACCAAGGGCTTTACCCTGCGGGAAATTCTGATGAAGAACGTCGTGGGGTTGGAAGTCTTCGAAGGCGCGTACGCGCTGGGCGGGCACAAAGCAGGCCTTGTGGAGGCCGAGAACCGCCTCAAGGATGCACAGCGCAAGAAGACTTCCAGGGAAAAGCGCGAAGGCCTCTACAAGTAAGCATTGCCGCTTGCCGATATCCCTATGATAGTCGACGAAGCTATATGGAGAGCACTGCATGTCCGATTTCGTCAAAGACCACGTTACCCGTATTTTCGGCGATGCCGGATATGAACTCATCGAAATCTATGGAGACCGCGGCGGCATCGTTCAGGGCGATGGTCTGCACCTCATCGTGAAACCGGACATCTCCGCTGCCGCAAGACGCTTCTCCAGTGACGAGGCAGTAATCTCGACCATCGAGCAGGATGCAAAAGACTCCGCGAAGATCCATTTTTCGCTCTATGGCGGCTCATCTTCGATAGACCGCGAAGGCGTTTATCTGTCTGACGAGTTCATCAACTTCCTCAAAGACGAGACCAGCCGTATCTATTACAAGGCTCAGCGCGATGTGAACGCCATCTTCGAAGCGGAAGATGCGCCAGATCGCGAGTGGAACGGGCGGCACTACGTTGGCGTGGTGGACGAGTTTGCCGTCGATGACGCTGAAGGCAACCGCAGCTTTGTCCGTGTGACGCAAATCGCCGACCGATCGTTCAATCCATATGAGGCTGGCGACGAGGAAGCGGATCGCGCCGAAGCCGCGTCGATCATTGATGGCAAACTCGCACACGGCTCGATCGAGGTGGAGATCTATGACGCTCCGTCCAACGGCGAGGGCGGTCCCTTCCGTATTCTCCCAGAGGATGAATATGACCCAGAGGAGTTTCAGCCTGACGATGCGCGCAACATTGTCCGCGGAACAGGCCTGATTTGGGGTCGCGATCCGGATAACGCTGAAATCCTGGATCTCGCCGCCGAGCTGGTCGCTGAGGAAGAGGCATTTGCCGTTTCTGAGGCCCTCAAGGCTCGCGCGGCGGAGCGGAGACTTTCCGCCCCTGCCGCCGATACGGCAGAAACAATCGCGAGCAAGCCATGACCTACTACACCCCTGTCAGCCCATACCTCGTCGGCCATCATCTCAAACACGGCTTCCTGTCGCAGCGCAGCCTTGAAAAGATCGAGGGCGGACGGCCGTCTTATGCCCTGTTCGGCAACAATGTCCGAACGCTGGTATTTGACAGCCCCGAGTGGGCGGCTGAATGGTGGGCTGGCGCATATGGCACCGAAATCGTCGTGATGCAGATCAACGGCGACGTGACAGTCGAAGAGGACAGCCCGCGTCTTCTGGATGGGATGCACTTCCTGACGGGAGAGATCCCGCCTGAACAGGTGTCTGTTTATCAGGCTCCGGCAATCCAGCCCTGACGATATCAAATAGTTGACACACGGAGAGACTTCATCGTAAGGATTCATTTCTTTTGATGGAGTCCGTTCGATGACTGATCTCACCGCTTCTTCTGCACAACTTGAAGGCTGGATTCTCGCGCCAGCGAAGCCTGACGAGTCGATGCTCGAGGCTTTCCATGTTGCCGTGAATGCCTGGATGGACGAGAAGGGCGAGGACGAAGATGTCTACCTCGCCATGCTCCGCGCGATCTCGATCACCGATCCATCGGTAAAGGCCTTCAGCGACAGGATCATCGCACTCCAGGAGCAGAACAAGATCCTGCGAGAAGCTCTGCAGCCGTTTGCTTCAGAAGCTGATGAGTGGAAAGAATTTGATGACACTGAGCCGTTGGTTGAAGGCTTCGCTGAAGTCGATTCTTCTGTGACCGTTGGCGATCTTCGTCGTGCGAAAGCCGCGGTCACTCACGCTGGCTTATGAGGCGTGGGCTAGTTTGCCACGAGGCTGTATTGCTGGAGAATTCAGAGATCAGACTAAGCGGCGCGCGTAGGGCGTGCCGCTTAGTCGCCACGCGATCGATCAGATCAACAACCATTTACGTGGCAAGTTCGGAACTCCCCACGCTTATCGGATTGAGCGATCCTTCGGCTGGCACGAGCGAAGGATTACCGTGCGCTCTCGCATCAAGAACACCTGATTTTTTCGCGACTAGCGTCGCAAATCCACCAAGGAAGAGTTGTCGGCGAGAGAAGGCTATACGCGACAATGTTACCCCCTGGCGGCTTCAGCAGATGACCCTACGGAAGAGGCCACAGCCATGCGATCGAGAGAACAACGGCGAGCGGAAGGATCATCTCATCGTTTGTCCATGTGGACTGCTTCACGTATTTCAGATCGGCCAGGCCATTCTTCAGGCAGAACAGAGACAGGATCACCGACAGGGTGTAGAGGATGTTCCACGAGAGCATGCTGTCGACTTTCGAAAAGTCGATGAACCTCGGCGCGATGACAAGGATCGGGACGAGGGCTAAATTCAGGTAGCCCTTAAACGTGGTCAGTTTGTGCGCGCGGTGGGATATTACGGACATTTGCGTCTCCAAAGATTCACTTAGCTAATGCTGAGACTGGCCATCTGAATCGTCAACATGATCATGATCGAAGATCGGCATTGGTTTACGAATTCTTCGTCTGCATTTCGCGTTCCCAAAAAGGGAAACCCCGTGTCGCCGGGGAATGTGCGACACGGGGTCCGTTAAGGTGAGAAACCCTGGGGGAAAGGTTTCGACCTTATTCTGCTGCTACCGCGGCCTCCTCGGTCTGAGCGGGAGCTGCAGGAGCAGTCACGACACCGTTGATCGGGATGACCTTCTTCTGCTGCGCCTCAGGCACCACGCGTTCGAAGTTAATGGTCAGGAGACCGTGTTCGAACTTGGCATCGCGGACCACGATGAGATCGGCGAGCGTGAACTTGCGGGTGAACGGGCGAACTGCGAGACCCTGATAGAGGTAATCGACCTTCTCTTCCGAAGGCTTTTTCTCACCCTTGATGGTGATGATATTCTCCTCGGTGGTGATTTCGATTTCGTCCGGAGCAAAGCCGGCGAGGGCGATCACGACCTGGAACTCGGTTTTCGACTTGGCGATCAGGTTGAACGGAGGATAGTTCTGGGACTTCTGGCTCTCCAGAGCCTCAGTTGCCGCCTGGATAAGACGGTCGAAACCGATGAGGGAAGGGGTGGAAAGAATCTTTGCTGGGTTCATTGCAGTTCTCCTTAAGCAACTGATGTTGTTGATACCGCCTCGTTTGACAGCGGCCGCTTGCCGGAGCCTCGTCGGCCTCCGTACAATAGATTTTGGTTCTCCTTTCCAAGGATTCAATACCGTCGGCGAAATTTTTTGAAGGATTCGATATGGATTTCAGAACTGCCGTCGCAGCGCGTCAGTTGAGTGAAAGATCCGAGTGGGCAGTGAACGCCGTCGGTGCCGTGATGTTGTCGGTGCCGCATTGCATGCCGAGCGATCCCGTTTCGATTTCAGTCAAAGGATCTGCCTGTAAGGTAGACTATGAATCCGCTTCCTTTGAAATCCCCGTTCCCGCGTTGATCCTTCCTTTCCTGAAGGCCTCTGCAACGGTTCTGCTTGTGACTTTCAGGCGGACCAATATCGTCATCGAAAAGGATGTCTTTGTGCGCCACCTGGAGCCGTAGGCATAAGGGAGGCGGGATGACGCGAATTGGTTCAAGAGTACGCGAATTCTTTCAGGAAGGCGGCATCGTCGCATCAAGGGAAGGCGGCTCGCTCTCCCGGATGATCGCTGGACTGGGAATGGCATCTCTTGTGGCCATAGTTCCGATCACACCAACGCCTGCTGACGCATCTCCCCAAGTCATCAAGAAGCTCGATAAGCCGCTGCCGGATATGACCATGCGAACCCTTGATCGCGAAGCAGAGACCTTCCTGCAGGCCAACATCGCCGAGATGATCGAGAACGCTACGGTACACAAGTACGGAGATTATGCCGTTCCACACTCGGTTGCCAAAGCTATCGTGCGCGCGGCCAACGAGACCGACTTCCCTGCAGACTATCTGATGGCGATTGCTGAGAAGGAGAGCAGCTTCCGAGCCAACTCAAAGGCCGAGCGAGGAACCGCAAAGGGGTACTTCGGCTTCATCGAGCAAACCTGGTTTTCCGCGGTAAAGCGAAATGGCGCGGACTACGGCTTGGGCGATGCCGCATCTGCTATCGTTCAAAAGAAGAACAAGCGTGGCCAGCGCTATTGGGACATCGAGGACAAGCAATTGCGCCAGGAGGTTCTTGATCTCCGGGACGATCCCTACGTTGCCGCGGTTATGACCGCTATCGACCTGAGAGACGCACGCAAGCGCATTGAGGAGCGTATCAACGCCGTAATGAAGGACGAAGATCTCTATCTTCCTCACTTCCTTGGCGAAGACGCAGCAGAAGACGTGATCGTTGCCTCGGTGAAGAAGCCGGGCGTTGCCGCGCGCGCCATGCTTCCGAGGGCCGCCCAGTACAACAAGGCGATGTTTCACGACAGCAAGGGTCGGCCGCTGTCAGTCGCCCAGTTCCGGACGCGCATCCAGAGCGTTATTTCAACGCGAGCAGAGAAATACGCAGAAGTGGCCGTAGACGTTGAAAGGGCCAGCCTCACGTCACTCTATGAGGTTTCCACAGCATCAATTTCGAGACGACCTGACGATCCTGATAACAGAGCACAGGATCTGCCTCCGGCCATTCCTCGGCAATAAAAGTTCGGTCGCAGGAGAGGACACTTTGCCTCCGTTCGTATCGACCTGGACCTGAAAATACGACAGGATCCGCGCCCAGACGAACAACTACATCTGAAGAGTGGGAGCCTCCTCGATACAGTCTAATGCCTGCAACCCGAAATCGGAGATGGTAAGAATATAACGATCTCTCGTTCCTAGTTGATTAGGGTTCATGGGAGAGCTTGTGTATCGGAAATATATATCCGCTTCCAACGTGTCTTGAGGATTGAAGTGTTCGGATAATATATCGAGCGTCGCATCGTCAACGACGACGTTTTTCGCGCCCTTCCTCACTTGTTCCCATTTAGCCAGAGCCAGCCCTACCGCATCCTCAGAATACCTACTTTCACTCACGTCATGCTCTCCGATGAAAACTTGTGTTGTCAGATCATTCCCGGCCATGCCGCAAGATACCATACCGGAGAGGGGATATGCGTACACGACAATAACCAGAAATTCTGCCGCCCTTGGATCACCTCCCCTTTAGTGCTAACGGCGGGTTGCCTGCTTTTCGCTCCAAATAATGCAGCTTTTCGGCTATGGTACTTACGGTTGCATCTTTGATGCCTCGTCAACCGGATTGCGCATAGGATCGAATCCTTGTTAATATGTTGACAGTGCTCGCTCTGCAAGGATACGTTCGAGCAACTTGAATCAGCCAAAGGATCGAAGATGAGCGGAGATGTATTGCGCCTGAAGTCTGCCAAGCACTATGGCGGCAATGGCAAGAATTGGATTGAGTTCAAAGCTCACCGCGACACCGTCATGGTGGCTGTCGTGGTCGGATCAGAAAGTCTGAAAGATCCTGGCCATTTCGACTTCATCGGCGCGATGGCCAAGCTTGGTTACCAGCCGATGACCAATGATGCCTCGCTCGCCCGCCTCCGCGCTATCGAAGCCGCGGCAAAAGCATTCATCGACGGGCAGGGGAGTGCTGAAGCCCTCAGAGCAGCGCTCGATGCGGTTGCCAGCTAGCGAAGCTTCGAATGCATTTCATTTATCTGATCCCGTCCCTTTATCTGCTGTTCCGCTACATCATGCCGATGCCGTGGCCATTCTATCTGAAGGTTGCCGCTGCCGCTGTGCTACTGGTGGGATCCCAGTATCATCTGGTCAGCCGCGTTTCGTCCGGCTCGGTTTTTAATCCGGAACTCCCTTGGTTTCTGATTGTCGCCTTCAACGTCGCCGCAGGAACGCTCGTCTTCCTTTCGATTTTTCTGCTTTCAGTTGAGCTGACAGGCTGGGCGATCAAAGGACTAGGTATCTCGGTTCCGCCGCTGTCATACAATGCCCGATACGCTCTGGGAGCTTTCGCCCTCGCATTGTCAGCCTTTGGCGTGAGCCAGGCAGTGAAAGTGCCGGAAATCAAGAACGTGGAGATCGAAATCGTAGGTCTCCCATCCGAGTTCGAAGGCTACAGGATCCTGCAACTGACGGATCTCCATCTCAGCAGACTGTTTGACGCATCTTGGGCCGAAGAAGTCGTTGCCCGCGCGAACACGCTCGACGTGGATCTTGCCGTTATCACGGGAGACATCATCGACGGTGATGTGGATGCTCGCCGGGATTTCGTAGCACCGCTGACGAACTTGCGAGCCAAAGACGGTGTCATGGCGATCCCGGGAAATCACGAATACTTCTTCGGATATCAGGATTGGATGGCGCATGAGGAAAAGCTCGGCTTCAAGATGCTCTTAAACGCTCACCACGTCCTTGAACGAGGCGATAGCAAACTGGTTGTAGCAGGTCTGACCGATGTCTCATCTGCGAGATACAACGGTGCCTACCCGCAGCCAGACATTGAAGCCGCTCTCAAAGGAGCACCGCGCAAGGCACCTAAAATCCTGCTCGATCACCAGCCGCGGATGGCAACATCCAATGCGAGATATGGCGTGGACCTGCAGTTATCGGGACACACCCACGGCGGGATGATCAAAGGCCTCGAATACGTCTTGGCCAAAGCCAACAACGGTTTCGTCTCCGGTCTCTACAAGGTCGGGAACATGAAGCTTTACGTCAATAATGGTACCGCCCTGTGGCCCGGCTTCGCGATCAGGATCGGTGTGCCTTCCGAGCTGACGGTCATCACACTCAAATCCTCTCGTGGCCCGGATACACGTCCCGGCCACCCATCGAAATAACCTCACTTCAGGAGCCACGCGTGCCAAAGTCGCTGTTCATCATCCCCACGATCGTTGTCTTCGCATTCGGCCTTATCAGCGCTATCGCGGGGTGGCTGTACCATCCGATCCTATACATGAGCGGCCTCATGTCGATCCCGGTTCTCGTAATCCTCGATCGCCTCAGGACGGGCCAAAAGATCTCGCCGAGCGTGTTCCTCGTGCAGACGATCCTCCTTACAATCTGCCTTCCAATGGCATTTTTCTAAGCATCCATTTACTTCTTTCTCGCCCATGATGTCGTTTCCGGCCGGGGCGGCGGTGGCGATTTCGCCAGTTCCTCCACGAAGAGGGCAAGAGGCCGGATGTTCTCGTTCTGGCTGGCTTCCTCGAGACAGGACATGTACCTGTCTCGTTGATCGACCGGGATTACCGTCCACGGCAGGCCTGCCTCTGCCAGCAAGGCATTCATGAGGAAACGGCCAGTTCTTCCATTCCCGTCCGGAAACGGATGGATGTAGGTGAAGAGGAAGGGCGCGACGATGGCCTTCACCCGCGGATCGGGTTCGTCTTCGATGCATTCAAACAGCGCATCCATAGCATCAGGCAGGGCGTGCGGCGGCAGGGGGACGTGGGACGACCCCCGCAAATACACGTTATGGCTTCTATAGCCAGCCAGCTTGTGCGCCTCGATAATGCCAGCCTGCACCGATGGCTGGAACATCGCCCTGAACCAGTCCTGATGTCGGTACGAGAGAAGAGGACCCGATGTCTCGCCTTCGAGAATGGCTCGGATATCCTTCCTCACTTCTTCGTAGGCGAGACGGTAGCCTTTAGCCGCCAGAGCGTTTCGAGCATCGGCATCCCCCGCATGCTCCTCGGGGTTCCAAGAGCCTGACTGAACCCTCTCGATGAGTTCCTCCGTCACCTGGTAGCCTTCGATGGACAATGAATTTAGCGCGTCCGCGACGTACCGCTCTTCAATCTCCTCCATGTAGGCTTCGATGTCGTTGAAACGTGTGCCCTCGATATCGATGCTCTCCAATACATCCCGGCTCATTTTGGCCCATAGGTTCTTGATGCGGGTGGCAGCAGGTGTCGCCGCCCGCCGCTCGTCAAGCAAGGCGTGACCGCTGTCGTCGAACGGGTTGTCTTCGTGCACTCCATACCCGGCCGCTTTCATGGTTGACACGATAGCGTCAGCGTCGCGGTTTCTTCCAAGATGGCGCAGGGCACCAGCTACCCTTCCGGCCATGGTGCTTCTCCCGTCTGAAAGGAGAACCTGCAGAAGCGACGCAGATCCGCGGATAGCTCCCAGCACGGCGATCATATCGGTCGGATTTGCGATCCAGCTATGCGGCGAACAGTTGATGATCGCCTCTTCCTTGCTGAACACCCGAACACCGTTGTGAATGACTGGTTGGTCAGGCTGCGGAACGCGGAGCAGATAAAGCGACGTTCCGGCGGGCATCGGAAGAACCTGATTATTGGCGGCTGGGCTGCGGACGACCACCTGTGGGGTCACTGACCAGTTCTCGGCCCATAAAGTCACCGACGTTTCCGGCGAAAAACACCAGTCGCTTCCAAAGCGATCAGCGAGATAGCTCCGTACGAACTCCCAGTAGACGGTGCTCCATTCAGCGTCGATCCGGCGCCTACTGGAAGGTCGTGAATTCACCGCAAGCCACCCGCGCATGATCTCTTCCACGAACCCTGCTTTCGCCAAGCGCTCGCGATGCACTCTGCTCAGGAGGTTACTCTTCAGGACTGACCGTGTGCCTTGTTCAGTGACACCTCGAAGCTCGCGTAATGATGAGGCGAGCAGCTCGTTTGGCTGTAGTCCAGGCATTCGCAACTCCTATGGTGCGACGACGCACTATCCGGCTCTTTGCACGACACTAATTAGGTGTACTTGTAGTGCACTAATTTGATGTCTGTGCAAAGCACTAATTAGGTGCAAGCGCTGATAAGTAGGCGCTACAACTGAACCGGGCAACGAAATTCGATCAAGCCTCTGCGGCAGTCGCCTCAAGCGTCTCCTTGGCACGCTCCCCGACATCGCGCAGAACAGCCGGAAGCGCGCGCCCGGGCGCAACAAGGCGCATGCGGCCAACCTTCGCTTCCGACCTCGGCTCGCTCCCGTATTTTGCGCGGTACTCAGCCAAGCCCATAGTCGACCAGTTCTCTTCAGATGCGTAGAAGCCGAGCGTGTCCTCAAGCTTCTCGATACGTGCTTCGAGAACTTCGACTTCGTGAAGAACGGAAAGAACCAGTTCCGGATCCAGGAAATGCGGGCGGCCTGTGCGGGCACAATTCACCGCCCAGTCGCGAATAGCGGCTGCACCATTCGAAAAGACGCGTGCGGTCTCCGACATAAAAGCCTCCATGCTTTGCTGGGCTGAAAAGGAAATAGGGATTCGAACCCATCAGAGCGAAGGATTCGTCCTCAATAGAGCATGGACGGCGACAAGATGGAAGTTGCTTATTAGCGACAGCGGAAGAAGATTCCGCTGCCACTTCCGCTATTTAGGTCAAGGGGTCGGTGCCGCAAGACGTTCAACGAATTCAGGGGCACGATCACCGAGCAGACGGATGACTTCTTCCTCGATCTGGTCCTGCGTGAATCCCTGTTCCTTGGTGAACTCGCGGTTCATGATCTCAGCGATTGCTTCATCAAAGGTCTTCTCACCGTGAGTGATGAAGTAGCGGGCGTAGTTCGTCATTTCCTTGTAATTGTGGTCGACGGGATCGATGTAGTCGTCTGGCCAGATATCCTGGGACATGGAATTCCTCCTTGTTGGGCTTGTATCCATGGTCTGGTCGGCACTGGCAACGGACAAGTGAGGTGCTAACGAAACGCTGGCGACACCGAGCAGCTTTCGCCATTTACATTCTTCTCTTCGAGCATCGCCCGAAACTTCTCGACCAGGCGGGCGGCTAATTCCTCATCTCGATAGGCTTCCCGAAGATCTTCGTCCTGAATGGGTCTGTAGCCGACGGTGTTCGCTCGCTCAGCCCGATTGAAGCGCGCGATGAACTGTCGCGGAAGCATGGGGCCGTTGTAGTCCCAGAGCTTGCCTTGACATAGAACCGCGGCGTGATCGGCACTTTCATCCTCGCGGACGAGAACGACGATTTCGCCACCTATGACCCGCTGCAATGCTTCAGCGACGACGACGCATCCTCCGTCGAATGCTCCGCAGTCAGCAGTCGTTATCAGATCATTGTAGAAGTCTTCGTGCACCAGTCGACGCAATGCCTGCCATTCACGAACATTCATGGATATCTCCATTGGTTTCCGCAAGCATAGGCACGGGTGGAGACAGCGACAACGGTTGACGTGACGAATTCTTCCGCGATCTCATAGTGCATGACCAAGTTCCTAAAGATCGCCGCCATCTTTGCTACGCTGACAGTTGCCTCATCAGCGTGGGGTCATCTCGCCAACTATTTCGCTGGCGTGGAGTCCTTCGGCGACATCATGCTCTGGGCCGATCAGACCATCATCAACACAACTATTCTGACGATGGCGGTGATGATCATCTCTCGACGGCTGGAAATGATTTGGATCCCGATCCTCCTGGCCGCTGGGGAGATCATGTACGACAGCAGGCTCCTGATCTCAGGCCTTCACTCGATCCTGCTGATGGCCGATAGCTACAAGGACCTTCTCGGCCGCCATGCAACAATGCAAGTGAACCCGCAATATGCGATGGTTCTGGCCTACGTCGTGTCGTTCCTCGCGTTGTCGGCTATTTGCGTTTCCCGCGCCCGGCGGTCATTCGACAGGGTAATCGTGCTCGTGATGGCAGCCTCTATCATGACTACGTTCACTCTCTTTCACACGTTCCTGATGGTCGGTATCTCGAGAGAGACGGCATCTGAGGGCAGGGCACTAACCGCGGTTCTTTCCAGTCCCGCTGCCGACTTCGATCGCCAGTGCCGAAGCCTTGAGTTCGAATGCTTGACGGTTTCGCACGAGCAGGTTTCTGCCGGAGAACTGGATTCCGTGGATCCGCTGGCTCGTCACACGCTTAAGGACATCTCCTCGCAAGGAGTGAGGCTCGACGCGCCGTTTGTCTGGGACGGTGCCGTTGATGATGATGCCAGTCGGACGACGTTCTTCATCATCGGCCTCTCCTCGGATGATAATGGCTATCGCATAGCCCGCTCAAAAGCCCCGTACGAGGAAGCAACCGAGTTCGAAGGCATGCGATACTCAGCGCAGGCGCTAGCTGCTCACATGACTTGGTTCCTGATGGGATGCGGCTTGATCGCGATCCATCGCCGTCACGCGCGACCGAAGGTAAGGCGAATGTTTTCGGAAGAGAGTTTCAGGTAAACCGCTGGCGGCCTGAATCCTTCCCGGCTACCCTAATAGGACAGATCACGAAGGAGCCGCCGTAGATGTTCTTCCCTTGGGCAAAGCTTGGTTTTCTCATCCCATCTCGCCTCAGGGGCAACAACGCGTCGGCCACCGACTTCTTCGACTCCAAGACTTCCCCTTACGAGGGACGCTTTGATGACGGTAATGACGATGAAGAAGTTCTCGAGCCGGGCATCGAGCGCTATTTCCAGATGCTGGAAATCTTCCGCGCAGCCTTCAAGAAGGAGTTCGCCAGCGCCTGCGGGATTGATCCTGAAGCACGCGGACGTATCTACGTCCTTCTCGACATCCCCAGCCGCGCGATAGAATGGATCCCTGGCGAAATGTGGCGCGGGCCGAATTCATCGCAGCCTTATTGGGGAACTGATCGCACGGAGGTCTTGAGATGCATCCATGTCGACGGCTTCGCTGATACTCACAGTGAGCGGCCGCACAAGAAGTCGACGGTCGCCCTGCGGACGCTTCTCGAAGCAGGAAACTCCCTGATCGTCTGTGCGCCGAACACGGATTCCCTTCCGGATTTCATGAACAGCTTCACCTACGAGGTCGTTCAGACACCGAAGGATCTATTCGCAATGTCGATTAGGGCGTTGCGCGATGTCATCCACCGTGCACCACCGCCGTCCATTCCGGTATTGTCTCCACACACTGGCCGCGAGATTCATATCGACAGCCTGGTAGATAATCAGGGCAGGGTTCGCGGCCCGTCCGGCTGGGTAGACATTCGCCTGAAGCCGAGATCTCTGGCGGCCCTTCTTCTGGAAATCGAATACCAGCTCAAGAAGGATTCTTTCGACCTCTCGGACATCCTTGCGCTCGACACTCGGATTCCTGCCCTCAATGAGCCGGCAGAGAAGTTAGATGAGAAGCCGATAGATCCTGAAGTCTCCGAGGCTCCCACGTTGGATGAGATGGCCGGGATCAGACGTATCCGCAAGCGTGTACGTAGACTGATCAAGCGCGCCACCACCGGGCAGCGCAAAGGCATCCTGCTCCATGGACCAACGGGCACGGGAAAGACCATGCTTGCGCGGACAATTGCCAAGGAAACTGGCCGTAATCTGATCGTGACTTCCTTCGGCGAATGGCAGAGTTCAGGCGATGGCCATCTTGGAACGACGCTTGCGGCTATGCGCTCTAGTTTCACGGAAGCAAAAGCCAAAGAACCTTCGATCCTCTTTATCGATGAGATCGACTCCCTTGGCACCCGCGATACCAGCGACAAGAACTCGTCTTACATGCGTTCGGTCATCAACGCATTCCTCGACCAGATGGACGGGTTCCGCGACCGCGGTGATGTGCTGGTTGTAGGCGCGACGAACGATATGGAAGCAATGGACCCGGCCATCCTTCGCCACGGCCGCTTCGGAGACAAGATCGAACTCCCGTCGCCGGATATCGAGGATGTCAGCGAGATCATCGATTGGTATCTATCGAAGGCTGATCTTCCTGCAGGGCGAGAACCGCTTGTTACTGGTGCCGCACTGGCGCTGCGGTGCTTCACCGAGAGCGCATCCACAGTCAGAGCGATCGTCGAGGAAGCTATTGCGCTGGCGCAGGAAACATCATCGCCTCTGTCGCTCGATCATTTCGAGACCGCAATGGCCAGCGTTGCCGGGAACGATGAGGACAAACCGGAGCGGAAGCCGGAAGACTATTACAGAACGGCTGTCCACGAGGCCGGACATGCGCTAGCGGCGCGGATCTTGTTTGGTGAGCGCCTGAAGATTGGTCTCGCCACCATCAGGCCAGCAATCGACTCTTATGGCCACGTCGTCTATCAGTTTGAGAAGGGGCAAGGCCCAGCGTGCGTAGCCGATGCCGCGGGCATGGTTGTCATCGCCCTGGCGGGCCGCTGCGCCGAAATGGTGTATGGCGGACTCGGGAAAGTGGGCTTCGGTGCCGGAGCCGATCTTCGCAAGGCTCGGAAGACATCTGAGCATCTGGTGGTGCTCGGAATGCTCCCATCCCGAATTGATGCTTTCACGGACGAACGGGACACAGATGGCGTTCGTAAAGCCGCTGGGGAATGGCTCGAGCACCTACACAGGGAGACCATGAAGATGCTCGAAAGCCACAAAGCGCTACTCATGAACATCGCTGACGAGATGAACCGACGGCAGGATCTAAACGGAGAAGATATCGATGCGATCTTCGCCCGGTATGGAGTAGGTACGTACTCGATCTCGTGTGATCGAGATTAAGACCTCGTGCATCGTTGGCGCGGTGCGAACAAAGCGGAATCCTTAGAGAGCCGTTCATCTGGCCTCGGCTTGCAGCACAACGCAAACCGTGTTCCCATCATAGTTGGCTGCCGTGCCATCCACCCCCGTCCGATAGGATACGGAAAAACGGCGCAAGTTTTTCGTCAGCATCATCCATTTCGACGATGGCGACCAAAGCAATGGGGGTCCTTTAACTGCTGCCCGTCGATATCGGAGATGGCATGACGACACGCGAAAACGGGAACCATTGCAATAACGTTGGCACGACGAAAAAGCGCGCGCAGGCGGTAAAGGCCAGGCTTGAAGAATTAGGTCACATTACCCCTCTCACGCACGCTTACGAGATCCTCGCGACATCACTTGGGTATCGGAACTGGCCAACAATGAAAGCAATGTTGGACAAAGCCGATCAGATCGGTGCTTCGACTGAGCGGAAAGAACCGCACGGTCGTACGTCCAGCAATGTCATGGGATCAACCAACACCAAAATCATTCTTGCAGACATCCCCGATCGACAAGCTCTTGGCGACCTTCCCCCACGGGAGTTGCTCAAGAACGGGTCGCCTGACCTACTTGTCACCTGGATCGTAGGAAAGATTGACGACGCAGGCTGCATGAGCGCTGTATGGAAAGGCCAGGCGGTGGCGCTTTTATCGGGCATTCTTCGAGCGCTCGTTCACCTACGCGACCGGACTGGGGTCGATCTCACTACTACGGCCATTCGGAAGTACCTTCCCATCGATCGGTACATCGAATTCGCGTCCCAAATCGTAAATTCAGATGCTCCAGAACAAGTTCGAAGATCGATTGCGACCTATCTGAATGCGAAGGGTTACCTACTCACACCTGAAAGCCAACAACTTAGCACTGTTGTCCAAATGCATGGATATCTGGAAGCTCTGATATCAGATGCTCTAAGCATGATCGAGACTGATATTAAGTGGCATGCATTCAGAAAAAGGGGATTGTCAAAGGGATAGGTGACTAGGATTCATCTCATGCGCATCTGTCTGAGATAACGCATCTTCCCAGGTGGACATTCGCAAACGGTCCACCTCATATGAAGCTACACCATTGCATTTGGAGGCATCATGACAACGAAAACAGAAGCACAGTGGGATGAGCGTTTCGGCGGCGCGAAAGAGAATTCGGAAGAAAGTAACCTCTTCGAGACCTTCGGCGAAGACCTTGAGGCTGTAATGAATGCGGATCCAGCAACAGTCTGGACCGTCATCGAAGGCGACGAGACCGAGAACCAGTATCTTCTTCCAGGCTTCCATCACGTAAACCGGATCGGATACGTCATTGCTGAAAAGCCGATTACGCAGGAAGAACTTGATTCTGGCGAATGGAATGAGGTTCTATGGCTCGATTACGCAGCCGTGTTCGGCGACGGGAACGACGAGGATGAGGACGTAGCCCCCGGCATGTAAGCCGTAGCTGCTTCAAGCAAAAGCCCGCCAGCAACGACGCTGGCGGGCTTTTGTAATACGACCTTCACAAGATCGCTGAAACGTTCAATCCATCAGTAATAGGGAACAGACCTCGGGGTGGTACTTGAGACGTTCGTGCCGTCTCCGAATACATAATTAGTATTGCTACCCCAGCAGTAGCCACCATCATCACTCAGAGCACATGTGTTTCCATACCCAACCGAGACGTATCGAAGAACATATGGAATTTCAACTGGCTTCGGTTCTAGGACGTTTTCACCCCAGCAACTCCAGCGATTGTCGTATTCAGCACAGACAGCGTACTGCCCTACATCGAGGCGGTTCGCATTTGGCATGCCTGCTACGGCGACAGGCGAAGTCTGACGTGTCTTGTTGCCGGTACCAAGCTGACCGTATTGATTGTTACCCCAGCAATACGGAACATTATCCGCTACCGCGCAAGCGAAATGCATGGAGGCATCGAGATCGGTCACGTTCGATCCTAGTGCCGAAATAAGCGTTGGAGTTGCTCTGTCAATCAAGTCGCCTTGTCCGAGCTGACCGTTGCTGTTACTGCCCCAGCAATAAACTTGATTGTCTGCAATCGCGCAACTGAATGACGTTCCGGCAGTAGTTCCAACCGCGACTTTGGTAACTGTACCCGGCAATCCAGCAACTTTCTGCGGGACATAATAGGTTGCAACACTGGTGTTTGCGACTTGCTTTACGCTGTTGGAGCCCCAGCAGTACGCTTCACCATTTTTAACGGCGCAGGCGTGATAAGTATCAGCAAAGTGACCTGTTATCTCTCCGATAACTGCTACATCCGTAACGCCCGACTCCATACCGACCACAGGTGTCATCACTGTCCTGGTTTCAGTGGTACCATCGCCTAGTTGTCCCCATGAGTTCGGGCCAACACAGTACAGAGCGCCATTCTTGATAGCACAGACGTTAACGCCTCCAACTGCGATGGTCGACACGCCGCTGTCAAAGTTCTCAACGAGTGTTGGTACTCGTTGCTTGGCTGCAGGGTTGGTGCTACCCCAACAATATAGTGCACCTTCAACACTCAGGCCGCAGGCATTGTATTTCGCGAGCGCGATGTAGTCGAGATCATAGAAAGTACCGATGTTTGCGGCAATTTCCTTCTCGGCCGTCCTTCCCACAGCGTCTACCGCGCGTATTGTCATCGTGTAGTTACCGCCTGCAGCCGTTAGCGTATATGTGCTAGCGATACTATTGATTGAAACGTTCAACCCAAGACTTTTGCTGACTATGGAATAAGTGACCGGGCCAAGAGCGTTGTCTACGATGAGAGACTTTGTTGTCGGCGTGTTAGGATTTGTCTTCACGATATCCGTAACACCGACATTGAACGCCATATCTTCATCCGGCTCCAAGACCATAGTGAACGGAGCCGACGAATCGGTTCGGCCGCCGCTGGAAGTCACGGAGATGACGACATTTTCGAGATATCCGTAGGTCGAGATTGCTCCAGTGATAGATCCAGTCTCTGTGTCAAAGCTCAAACCGTAAGGTGCGATGTCAACGTTGAGCGAAAACGTCGTCCCCTCATGGTTCCAAGGAGATTTCGAATCCTTGTCAATCACCATTGGAGTGAAGGTCACTTCGTCACCAATCGACCCGGCACGAAAAATGGCGCTCAAATCAGCAATTTCGGGCTGTGGTCCTACACCAGAAACTTCAGAAACTGTGATATCAATCACCAAATTATCGGACTTTCCTGATGTCAGATCATCAGCCCTAACTTGGGCACTGAATGTGCCTGATGCCGTCGGAGTAATCGACAACACGCCCGTATCAGCATCGATCGTCGCCCCCAGTTCAGGGATCACACTCACGAGGCTATAAGACACAGATCCCTTAGCGCCTTCTGTTGAGAACGTAACCGTTTCGGTGTCACCAACATCAATCAACAGAGTTGTTGATGATGCCGACAACTTGAAGGCCGTTTCTTCACCGTCATCACCGCCGCCGTTATCACCACCACCAGGATTCGAAGGATTACCGGGGGATGGGGGTGCGCTGCTGTCGAGTGTGATGAGTCCAGGTTTCCCTCTGAAGAGAAAATCCCCGCTGTTCTGTCCTGCATTCACAGAAGTGGATAGCATTATCGCCGCCATGCTGACCGCGATAATTTGAGTACGTTTCATTATCATATTTCCCCTACTGAAAAATAAGCCCCATTATCCCATTGGTATTTTGTGGGCGCAACAGGATTCAAAACATCTAAGTAACAGGAAATACAGCGAGTTTGCGTAATGCACTGATCTTTAAATCGCTTTGGACTTACACCCTACGCACCAATTTCATCACCCGAAACCTTTAGTTCAGTGATAACTTCGGCACCCCAACCTGCGCCGTCACCTCGGAAGCGCTAATCAGGATCTTGATCTCAGCGTTTCGCCCTGTTGCCGTATCCTTGCCACGCACTGTTGCCTCGTAAGTTCCCGCTTCCGACGGCTTCACAATCAGCACGCCTGATGACGAGTCCAGCATTGCGCCCAGCTCAAGCGGCGGACGAACGAGCGTGTAGGACATCTCACCCTGCGCACCATCCGCGGAAACCTTGATCGTGGAAGAGAAGCCCACGGCGATAGATAGCACGTTAGACGATGACAACGACAGCGCAAGGGGCTTGGACTCCGCCGGAGCCTTGGGTGCCGGAGGATTGGAAGTCTCTTGTTTGGGGGTCACAGGCTTGTTCTTTCCCGTAGCAGAGCCTGCATTGGCAGATGTGACGAGCATGAGGGCGAAAATTCCGGACGCGATAATCTTCTCGCAAAGCATTTCAAAAATTCCTGGCATTCAACATGATACACCCGCCCACAGAATGGACGGGTGCTGTACGCATTGTCGGTTGGGCAACTACCCTTTATCGATAGTCGATACGCCTGAAGCCTGCGGCCCTCAGGTCCTTTTCGAGCTCCGCCTTATCGGCGTAACCGAGGGTCGAGACGATATCGTCATCGCCCATGATCTCGGCCGCCCAGCCACCGAACGGAGCGACCTCTTCGAGGTGCTCGACGCAGACTGAGCATTCCTCAGGCAACCAGTCTTTCTCGAGCAGAACTTCCACGATTTCGTCGTAGCCGCGAGGCTGGGGTTCACCGAACGCGTTGCGCTTCATACTCGTTCTCCTGATACAGTGACTGGGCCGGAAATCGACCGCAGCTTTTCCTTGGTGCGTTCCTCGATGACGAGCATCTGCTCCTCCGCCAGACGACGCTTTTCGCGGCCCTGCTCGGCGATGCGGATGCTGTCATCGATCATGGCAAGAAGGTTCTCATTGGCCTTCGTGATCGTTTCGATATCGGTCAGCCCGGCTTCGATCTGAGTACGGGCATCCGCACTGGCCTTGCGGACCTGTTCGCTGGTGCTGAGGATGAGTTCGTTGGTGAGCTTGCCCACGTCGCTGACTGCCTCGGCGGCTTCAACTGTACGAGTGGCGGCAACCGCGCGGTGGATCTGCTTTTTCCAGAGGCCGAGTGTCGTCGTGCTGACGTTACGGATCTTGGAAACGAGGGCGGTGTCGACTTCCTGGATGGCACGGAGTTCGACCAGTTCCTGCACAGCGATCTGGCGCGACTGCACAAGATCATGGACGCGACGTTCGAGTTCGTCGGCCTTGGCCACTAGCTCGCGATATTCCTGCGCATGCAGGATGTCGCCGCTTTCTTCAGCTCGCTTCTGGAGCGCCGGAATTTCAGTCTCACGGATCTCGGCTAGGATTTCCTTGCCCGTCTCGATGTAGGCTTCGAGATCGCGCAGTTCCTTGCGTGCCGCGCTGTAACGCATGTTAAGGCCTTCGATGTCGGACATGAGCGTTCGCGCATGTTTCTGCAGGCCTGCAGCAATGGCATCGATTTGTGCAGAGACGGTTTCGTACTGCTGGGTGAACCGGACGATCGGAGCGACCTTGCCAAGCAGGCGGCCGATGGCGCCGGGAGCCTTGCCGTTGAGCTGCTCGACATCGAGACCCCGGATCTTGAGCACGATGTCGTTGAGGCTGTCCTTGACGGGTCCGATATCCTTGTTCATGACCCCGGCGAGCAGGTCGTCGCTCAGCTTGACCGACTTCTCCTGTGCCGCAGCGCCGAACATCAGGATCGAGGTCGAGTTGCTGATGTCCAGCTCGCGGCGGATGACTTCCGGCGCTGGCGGCGGAGCGGAGAGCGCTCGCACCTTGTCCGCATCGAGTACCTCTTGCACCTCGGCAATGCCCGCGCGGTCCAGTTCAAATCCCATTTTCCATACCCTTCCTGTCCTCGTCGATAATACGGCGCGTGACCGCAAGTTCGACATGAAGTGAATCCCTTGATCGCGCAGTCATTGTTTCCCGGCGCATGCGCGCGTTGTTCGTGACTTCCGCGATGGTGTTGATTGTGCTGACGATCGGGAGATCACCAGAATTCGATGCTTCCGCCTTCTTCCATGCCTCAGCGATGCCGACCAGACTTTCCAGGTTGAGGATGACGAACGACAGGTCCGCAACCGTTGCTGTCGGATCATTGGCGATAGCGAGAATGGTTTGCCCGGAGTGGCGCAGCGATGCCTCGATCTCGGAACGGCGGATGTCGTCGCAGGCAGTTTCCAGCGCTTCAAGCGATGCCTTTACGTCGGGATTTAGGCGCTGGCTTGGTGAAAGCGTTTCCTTGGTTTCTGGCACGATCATCAGGAAGCTGGCGATACCGCCGACAACGATTGCCGCGGTCGCGACTGCTCCGCCTGCAAGACCGAATACAGGAACCGCCGCGGTTGCGGCTGGCACGCCGAGCACGGCCGCTGAGGCCAGTGCAGCAATCGTGCGTTTCCTTTTCTCCATTCGGTACGAATCCTATAACAGAAGCCGCGAGTTCTTTTGAGCAATCATTTAGCGAAAGGTCTTGACTGTCAACATAATTGTCGCGAAAGATCCACCTTACGAAACAAAGGATTCAAAGATGGTCATCACGAACAAGGTCAAGCCGTATCAGTCCTCCCGACCGCTCAAGGACATCATGTTCGATACCGAGACGCTGGGGAAGCGGGCAGGGTGCGTGATCCTCTCGCTCGGCGCAGTCGCCTTCGACCCTTACGCTCCCTTTGATGGAGAACACCAGCAGATTTCCCTCGAGAACCAGTTTTTTGTGAAAATCTCGCTTGAGAGCTGCAACGAGGCGGGTCTGACCGTCGATCCATCCACTCGCGCGTGGTGGGAGGAACAGTCTCCGGAAGCCGTTGCCGAAGCGTTCGGCGGCACGACCCCGCTTAAGGAGGCGTTGGAAGGCTTCAGCGCGTGGCTGTTCGCCGTATGCGGCAAGACCGACAAAGGCGACGCGGCCTGCAACATCTGGAGCCATGGCGAAGACTTTGACCAGCCAATCGTCAATCACGGATATGAGGCCGTAGGACTTCGGAAGCCGTGGCCTTATAATGGTGGGCGTGATACCCGCACCGCATTGGAAATGGGCGGCGTAGCGTACAAGGGCACAAAGCATATGGCCGTTCTGGACTCGCTCGACCAGGCACTGGCAGTCCGCAAGGCGTTCGATAACCTCCGCCTGGCCGGAGCCCCGCAACCTTACTTCATCTAAGGAAATCAACCATGACGTTCTTGCTCCATGTGAAAGACCTGCTATGCAAGTTTGGCTTCCATATCTGGAAGGTGACGGGCGACTGTCACGGCTATGGCGTAGAAGAAGAATGCCGTCATTGCGAGACGACGCGTAGCGAGACATTCATCGGCAACTGACCAGACGGAGGGTTCCTATGGAAGATTTTCTCGGCCAACCCGTAGAGGATGGCGATGCGGTGATCGGACAAACGATTACCAAGGTGCGAACCAAAGCCGCAGATGGCGGCGATGTTCAGCGGCTGACGGTCCTTTTCGAGGATGGCTCCAGCCTCGTGATCGACGGTAGCTTCCCGGCATGTTCAACTATGACCACGCCTGAGGACGCACTGTGCGAGATCGAGGGGAAGCGCTTGGAAGCCCTCTCTACCAAGCGCTCGAAGCCGATCGATCTGAAGGACGGTGACTGGGCCATCGATGTGCAGCTCACGCTCAAAGTGGAAGGCGCTGAACACACTTTTGAATGGCGAGCAATCGCACACGGCGGCTTCGATGTTTCGCCAGAGCCGCGGTTTCAGGTTCACCTCCCGGCCTACAAAATGAATCCTTGAGCAATGCAATTAATGTTGACATTGGCAGTGCGCGTCTTTAATACGGATCCATAACAACAGAGGATTCACGGATGCGCATCGAAGAACGTCACGATTTCTTAGGTTACTACGTTCGCAATGCTTCGCAGGGTCATTTCGGTATCGCTGGCTTCCAGCGCCAGTATGCTTGGACACAGCTCGACATCGAGAAGTTCCTTGAATCCGTATGCGACCAGCTCCCAATCGGCGGCTTCCTTCTCTGGACGCTCGACAAGGATCAGGTCGGTGACCGTTGCCTTTCAAAGGGCCGTATTGGCCCGATCCAGCACGATCCCAACACGCGCACCCTGATCCTCGACGGTCAGAACCGCCTGTCTTCCATTCTTTGGGCAGCCCGCAAGGCGGAAGCCCCGGAAACGCCAGATTATCCCTATTCTCCTGCCGAAGTGCAGACTTGGTTCTCGGGCCAGACACTCGTGGCCGATAGCGCCGAAAAGCGTCTTCATTTCGTACCAGACTCTGCGGCATACAGCTCGACGCGTTTCCCGCTGGGCAAGATCATGGCCGCGACACTCCTGCAGCTAACCCGCTCCACCGATCTATTCGCGGAGATGCAGGAGGTTGGCATCCCTGACAGCGATCTCAACTGGTTCTTCGATGATATCCCGGACTATTTCCGCTCGAAGAAGACGACCATCACGGAAATCTCCTATGCAACGCCCGAGGAAGCCTTTGATGTCTTCCTGCGCGTTTGCCGCACGGGCCAGCCCGTAACCGATGAAGATATCGAAGCCGCGAAGCGCTGGATGTTCGGCGAATAAGCGCCACGCAGACTTCAACGTAGAGCAGGGCGGTCGGCAATGTCGGCCGCTTCTTGCTGTATGCGGCAATCTTTCCTAGCCTCCTGATATAGCACTTTTAGCGAGTTCGACATGTTCACAGGTACCGCCATCACCCACGAAGAATACGGGATCTTCATCGGTCACGCGATGGGCCTGTGCTTCTGGTCTCAGCTTGATACCGCCGGACAGGTGACGGCTGCACTGTTTGCTGATGAAAAGGAAGCGAAGGAATTCGTTCTATCCTTCGGCCACGACACTGGCATTCAAGGTTACGACTTCCATGAGGTTAAAACCTCAGAGGAGTTCTATGCGACTCCTGACGAGCTACGCCAGGCCGGACTGGAAGATCTTCTCGGTGGCCTCGATACTGGGCGCAAGCTCAACTGATCGAGCTTAATTCTTCTGCTTCACCGACTGCGCTTGGAGAGCATGCGCCTTCTTCTGCGCACTCTCGAAATAAGCAGGCGCTCTGGCGATCGACGCGCCTACAACGCAGAGAAGTGAGGTCACGGCGATCGTCACAACGAACTTGCTATATTTCTACGACTTCGAGTCTTTGGGCATTGATCGCATTCCATTGAGATTAAGCCAACAAGCATTCAGTCAACTTGTTTGCTCGTCAAGCGGCGCAGGCATGAATCCTTCGCGCTTGAGAAATTCAACAAATCGACGCAGAAGATAATGTCATAATTGTTGACAATAGCGCACCATTCATGCAGGCTCCGTTCAGAGTATCTTTGAGGTGAACGAATGAAGCAGCAGTTTCGCATCCGTCGCTTTAATCGGCGCAATGAGTTTTCCGGCTTTCAGTTGCTTCAGGAAAAACGCTGGTGGGGCTGGCAGACGATTGATCGCGAGGAAATCCCGCACCATGTCATCATCAGTCTGGGCGCATTCGGCGATACAGGCGGCTGGGTGACAAAGTTCGCGGCAATCGGGACCTTCGACGGTGGTGACAAATTCACCCCACACGATCCTTCCAGATATGCTCGCCAGTCGATCTTCAAGCGACTGCTAAACAAGATCCGGAACATTCCGCTCTCGACCCGTCAGGTAGTTCGCGCATGAGCGGCATCTATAATCCAGAATATGGCTTCTTTCCTTTCGTTCACACGGTAGCTTATCGTCTGGACATCAGCCCGGCCGCCCTGCAAGGCGACGAAGAGATGGGGGCTATGCGCCAGGTCTATGATCGCAATGGCAGCGCAGGGGAGGCCGAGGCCGCGGTACGTCCGATCCTCGAACGCAAGGGAGTTCTCGTATGACCAACTATGTCGTCTTCTACCGTACCCTGACCGAAGAACAGCGGGGCGAAGTCAACTCAGGCGGCTGGGAAACGCCCGTCGGCAAGGCCTATCTTGACTGTGAACCGATCATTTCCAATCCGCCGCAGTACGCTGGAGCGATGGAGTTCGACCTGTTCGAACTTGCAGCGGTCGCTCGCGAGGTCGAGGACAAGGAAGAACTCTACCACCGCATGCAGAACCATGAAGCGAGCTGGACGGAAGACAGCAAGATCCAGTCGTTCTCGAGCTTCCCTCGCTCCATGAGTGTCGGCGACGTTGTCTACGATGTCGGCGCCGAGGAGTGGAGTTACGTCGCTTCATTCGGTTTCGAACCGGTACAGGACGAAACCTTCGTCGCCCATCTGCGCAACAAGCTCGATCTCATTGAAAATACGAGCTACCGTTCTCCGTGAAAGGACATTGCCATGCTAGCTCGAACATATAAGCCCGACGACATTCTTCCGATGGTGGAGTTCCTTCCCGAGCACCTTCGGGACATGGTCGCTCACTTGTTCAGCAGTCCGCAGCGTGGCAGCTCCTATCTTCTGCAGCTCAGCGACCCCGAGTTTGAACTCCTTCCGAAGTACATCCCGGAGCCGCTGCACATCATTCAGCTCAAGGATGTCTTCGAGAAGCTTTACCCGGGCTTCGACATTGCGTCAGGGCGCTACTCGGAATTCCACACGGCCTATACCGTCGAACACGTCACTACCCGCTACTATGAGTGATCACCATGCAGGCTGACCTTCCGGCCTGGGCGGCAGACTTCATCGAACAGGACCAAGAAGGCTTGACTGACGAACACAGGCTAGCGGCCCTCGTTCGTATCGGCGAACTTGCCAGCGATGGTTCACAGTGGAGATCAATGATGTGATCTCCACTGTGAACGTATCGGATCTCTCCGAGGGAGCAGTCATGGTTTTGCTGCGGGGGACATTCCGTTTCAAAGAGCGGCTGTCCGGATGGGACGATCTTCGTGAGCAGGTCGAAGCGCTGTTCAACGAAAGAAAGGTCAACACTCGTCGGCTCTTGATGGGCCTTTAAGCGGTAGCCCGCGAAGTACGGCTAACCCGGTTGTCTGTTGGCATTTGCTACATGTCTTCGAGCATTTTGCTAAGCTGGGCTTGTGGCCGCCTGTGGCGCAGGTTACGCTATTCCCAGTGGCAGACAGCGAGGCTTCCGAAAGGTCGCTGCCACAAGTGCACCCTTCGGGGTTCGGTACACCACGGTAAGGCACACTCGTTCGGCGGAAACGCTATAGGAAAGGCTCCTTCGGGGCCTTTTTTATTTGCTGCGCCTTGAACCTGAGTGGTAAAGATCGCCGGATTCATTCTTCGAGGATTGGATGCCCTATTACCATGCAACTTGGCGGCAGCATCTCCCTTCAATCCTGAAACATGGGCTGGGCGGAGCAGAACCGAGTGCTCGAAATTTTCCGGCGGCAGAACCCGGTGTCTATCTGACCAATGATCCCGCTATCGCAATCATGATGATGATGGAAGCCTACGCGCTAAACGGCACGGCTGGGAATGATATTGGCATGGCGCCTCCTCAGGCGCTGGAAGCCCTCTGCGTGATCGTCATTGATGACAGCCGGATCAAAGCGGATCTGATCGATATCGACCCCAATGTCGAACGACGAGACTGCACGTGGCGTTATCACGGGGCGGTAGACATCATTGGCATGCCCGTCTTGTCCGTCGATCAGATCATGAGCGAATTCCGCGAACTGTGATTAGGCGGCTACTCCCCGCCTACGCTCCATCTGGCAGAATGCAAGTTCTCCAGCAGGCAGTCTTTCTGGAGCGCGAGAGTTGTCCAAGACGATCCTGTCTGTTTCCAGGTTCTCGACAGACACAAGCTCGAGGAATGCGTCGTCTTTCAGCCGAATTTCGCTCTCTTCACCAACGGTATAGCGATCGACGGCATTCAGAACCACGGTTTCCGACCAGTCCACAGAATCGAAATCCACAAGAGCATGAAGTCTCAGCTCAACGCAGTCGTCGCCCTTGTAGGCGATCCAATCCCGGTCGATTTCCACCATAGCTTTGCCCTTATCGCCCAAGCGTCACGACCGATGTCACCTGGCTTTTGGCGACCTCGAAAATCTTGGTGAAACTCTCAGACGGAGCCGCGCCTTCGATGGACCACATGCCCTCATTCCAGATACCCGCGCTGCCAAAGATCTGTACTGACGGATCCTCCTTGGAGGCTACAGTGATCGTGCCGTTGTCGATCGCCACTTCCCATTCATCAACTGGAATACTGAGGCTGCTGATGATCATGGATTCCATGTCAGCGTTGCTTTGTTGCAGGATGTTTTCTCCGGCAGCCTTGGCATCGCTGAGTTCTGCAAATTCGGAAGCTCCAGACTGACCCGAATGCGACAGCCACCAGCTACCGAATTCGCGAGTGATGAACAGGTTGTCAACCTCGCCCGAAAAGTACTCGTCCGCATTCTTGGGGGCGAGTGGCAGCCAGTAAGTGTCGCCATCGAGCCTTTCCCAAAGGTCCGGTGCCGTTTCGTCGATTGATGTCATCGCCAGTCTCCTTGTGCTTCCAGAAGCTTGCTCGCCAAACCCGCTTTACTCAAATGCCGGCTCACCGCCGTCGGCGATTTATCGGTGGTAAACTCGAACAGTTTCCACATATTGATATCCATGCGTTCGGATCTGCACTATCCAAACACAAGGATGACGACGCAGATCACGTTCTGATCCGCGGTGCGGCCGCTCCAACAGCTAGCTGATCAACAGAAGCGCGACCGCCATCAGATTGTGGCCGTCGCCACTGCCGTATCCTTCGCCACCAGTGAGGATAGGAGTAGCTTGAGTTCCGGCTCCGGAACCATTCTCGCAGCCTCACTGGGCGAAACCCATACACGCTCGCGCTCCCCCAGCTCCGGGAAATCATCTTCCATATCAGCAACGCGAACGAGGTGGACCTGCACGAAGGATGCGACCCTCTCGCCTGACTTCAATGTCTTCACATAAGTGAACCGACCATACGGCTTCTTCTTAGCCTTGCCGACGACTCCCGCTTCTTCCCAGGCTTCGCGTTCGGCGACCTTGTGAGCCTTCAGTCCCTTGATCGGCCAGCCCTTCGGAACCGTCCATCTACGGGTTTCCCTAGTCGTTATTAGCAGCACTTCAGGTTCGCCGGCGGTACGTTCTCTCTTGCAGATAGCGCCAACCTGTTCGATATGCCGCCCTTCCTTCAGCAGTGAACCCAGCTCTGCTAGGTTCGATAGGTGATTTCCAATAGTCATCGAGGCGATCCAGCGCAAAAATTCGAAAGATTGAATTGTTCGGGGGTGACGCACGATTCCTTGCGTCTTTGCGTGCAAAGTATCAACAAACGCTCATGGATTCAATGCCGCAATTGTTGACAATGGACATGAAAGTGATAGGTTCGCATCAGAAAGTGAGGCTTACATGTTTGTTACCGCTTATCTCTGTGCCGCTATCTCCGTTTGTGACGCAACCCCAAGTCGGGTTGCAGTGATCGACGGCGACACCATTGTCGTCAATCATGAGCGCATTCGCCTGGCAGGGATTGACGCTCCAGAGATCAAAGGGAAATGCGCCGAGGAGAAACGTCTGGCCAAGCTGGCAACTGAGCTTCTGGCTGAAGTCTTGGCGGATAGCCGCATTGTGATTGACCGTCAGCCTAAACCGGACCGTTACGGCCGCACGTTGGCGACGGTACTGGCCGACGGTCGCGATGCAGGTGAGGTCATCCTGCGTGAAGGTCTTGCTCGTAAGTGGACCAAGAAGTTCGACTACCGGGAAGAGCCGTGGTGCCAGAATAGCCGTCCAACCGTCGGCAAAAAAAGCGCTTCAGTTCCTGCTTTTGGCCCAGTGAGGTTTCACGATGTCCGTGTCACAGAACGTGCAGAATGCACTGAAGTGGGATGTTCCCGAGCAGATCGTGCATCCGCGCGATGAAGACGAGCTGGAGCGCGTCAAGCAGGAGCTGAAGGATAAGGGCCTTCGCGTGCGCGTATCTTCATTCAATAATGGCACGAAGGCGAAGCCGATCACGGCTTGGGTCGTTCGCGGCTACCGCAAGGGCTGAAGGATTTCGAAATGCTCGTTTATGATGGACTTCTTGCCGAACAGGTACTTCAGCACTGCGTCGAAGCAGCAAATGAAGGTTTCAGATACGTGATCGAAACATGTTTGCCGCCCCACGAGGGTTGGGACAAGAACTTGACTGACCGCACGTGGTTTGAACCCGGCAGCTCAGATTACCTGGCGCATGAAGACCGCGCGGCCGTTCAGTGCAGCGGCAAGATCTCGAAGATCGTTCGGCGGGATGCCGGACGGCACTATCCTCAGGATTCGAATAGGCGATACAATGGCGGCACGTTTGTTTTTCTGCTCGACCATGACGACTACAAGACCGCGCTTTTGGCTCTGAAGGAAACAGTCGTGTCGGAAGCTCCGTTCAAGACCGTATTCGGGTTCGGCATTTAATATCGCGGCAACACCAAGGGAATACCATGAAAACCTGCCTTTCGCTCCTCACGGCACTGCCGCTTCTGATCCTCCCGGTTACTGCAAGCTCGCAGGAAGTCGATGAGAAAGCATATACTCGACTGGCCGCCCAAGTGATCGCAACCGTCGACGCGTGCGCTGCTCTCGAGATCATCGATCCCCAGATCGGCATGCTCGATGAGATCGAAGTCGCGATGCTCTCGTTCGGCGCTCAGCCCGAAGAGGTCGAGGAATGGCAGTCGAACGTGATCGCCAACTTCTCGGAGAGCTTCCAGGCGATCCTGAAGGCCGAAGACGAGAATGCCGCCTGGCTCACCTGCACGAAGGGCATCGAAGAAAAGCGAGGCCAGCTCGCGGCGATCTGGAACGGCGAGGATCCTACAGAAATCCCTGATGATAGCCAGAACAACAACGGCAACAACTAATCATGGTTGGACGCGCCCTCAACTCACGAGCTTACGGCAGCCGTCCTCCGGCCAACGTACCCACAGCGCGAGCCGCGTGGGACAGCTTCATCGAGACGGAAGCTAAACCGCGCCGGACAGAGCGCTACGGCAACATGGGCTCCGCTGGCGTAGCGACCACGGGGCCAGAAGAACCCGCGCAGAATCGAACACCGAAACAGATGTGCCGGACGTTTGTGGGCGAATGGGTCTGGGTCATGGAATTCACCAATGGAGACTTTGACGAACGCCAATGCAGCGTGATCTCTTGGAGGGTGAAGCGAGATAAGCGCCAGAGGCTTGAAGCCGCTATCTAGCTTAGAGCATCGGAAGCTTATCTACTTGGCGCGGCAACTGGTGCCTGTAGCACGGCCCGACGGCGAACATGGTGTAGGTGGGTTCAGGGAAGACCGTCCGTCCCGCATCTCTGACGAGATAGGTGTTGAGGCCGAGCGCTGCACAGAGGGTGTGTAGCCGCAGGAGCTGGCCCTCACTCTTCACTCGAAGCGCAATTTTCGATTTCGAAGTTTCCTGATACTCGGCGAGCACATCCGGATCCGCCTGGAGTGCACAATCCAGGAAAGCATGTCCCGCTTGCGGAACCAGCTTTCCTCCCTCCATGCCTAAATCCCGACGGACGACCGCCCACATCTTCAACTCGGGACGGTCTACCGCTTGATCCTTCTCCTCCTCGAACACGTTTACTGCATCCGTGTCGGGGATCTGTACGGCAATCTCCATGGGTTGGGTTCCGACTAAACTTCGCTGTGTTTCAGTTAGTGGAGGCATAGCGCTCGGTCAACCGATGCCGTGATCGCGCTCTCAGCGGTTGTCTTCTATGCAGAGCCTGCCATCTGAAGGCCAGACCGTATGCGAAACCCAATCCAGGCTGTCGGCAGTACTGGCACTCACGACGACACCGCCAATCATGTCCGGGTGATCTCCGGTCATCTTGACCGACAAGCCCTCACCATGTCCCATGGACTGATAGTAGTGCATAACAAATGCGGCCGCGATGTCATGACTTTCTCCTTCGCGCCACCTGTCCAGGATCTCGCGCTCAACTGGAAAACCCTTCTGGTAGCCGCTGGCGATCAGGTCGCTTGCCGTCGGGATGACATAACCATCACCGAACACGACCGTCGACAGGTTATAATCGGGCTTATCGCCCACTTCCGGATAAAGCTTCATCGTTTGGCTCCTCTTCTCAACCTTCATATGTCCCAGCGACAAATACTACCAGCCTACAGCTATTGATGGCTCAGCATCGGATTCCAGATACGTCGCCCGCATGTCCTGATAGACGGCAGAAAGTCTGTTCCGGAACTGGTCGACTGTCTCGGCAGGCCCCCAAATCACAGTGTCGCTGTACTCGACAGCGCGCGTCCCCTGACAATAGAACGATTGCGAAGCCTCGGATCTGAAGGCTAGCATAAGCTCATCGCTCCGCCGTTCCTTTGATAGAGGCTGGAATTCGACAGTGCCGTTTCTCGATGAGACCCTGATGCCGATCGAGACATCGCCCTCGATCTTCGCAACCAGGTCATGCGATGGCCGACACTCGCCGAATGATGGCTCGTAGTCCAAGGGATAAGACTGGATCCACTCGATGCCACTCTCTTTGGCCCAATCGAGAACAGAGTTGCGAAATTTCTGGATGTCGGTTTCCCTTACGAAACGACCGACACCTCGATCTTGATGATGTCGCATGGGGCCAGCTCCACGGAGCTTCGGCGGCTTCCCAAGCCGAATGTCGGTTTTGATCGCGTCCACGCCGGGCAACGCCCCCAGACGCACCACCTGGCTGTCATCGAAGACGACCCACGACCATTCCATCGCCTTGCCTGATGCCTCGAAGAGGTTCCGATAGACTATGCCATCAAAACCAGACTTGATGAGCGCACGCCTCAGAACCGCGAACCATTCATCGACAATCTCACGCTTTTCCTCCCAGCGGAGTTCATCCTCAGAAAGGAGAGGGGCGGCGATGGATCGGATTTCCTCACGGTCATCCGTATCGAGATAGGACACAAGTTTTTCCGTTACCCAGAACACACCCCAGCACCCTGGGTCATCGGCGATCACCAGAGGGTTCCGAACGGCAAGCGCGCAGGAAATCGTCGTCCACTCGTCTTCAACTTCTCCCTCACCGCGGGAGATCATGTTCGCTCGCCGCTTCTCCGCCTGCGTCCAGGATCCGAAGTGAAAACCGATGTCGGCCGTCTTCTCGAAACGGTCGAAGGCTTTATTGGTCGCATGATGGAATACGCACAGCCTTCCATCCGGTGCCGCCGCTGCCGTCCCTTCGAGAACGGAGGAGTGACGTTCAACGATGGCAGAAGCTACGATAAGGTCTGGGGTCATGAATCCTCTCCACTAGAGGATACGACATTAAAATAAAGTCGCGCAAAGTCCTGCATTCGCTCTCGTTGATCCATCTAATCTGTTGACAGGATTCGATATGCGGCAAATCCTTTTCTGATCGCATTTCCGGAAGGACTTGATATGGCCGGCACTGGGCACAGCTACGAGATCGTAAACATCGCCGAAGTCCGGCAGCTTATTGATGAATGCGCCGCGATGGCTGACGACAGTGTCGCCGCAACCTGGTTTCGTACGAAGGGATTCCTGCGATACGTCACGTCTGACAAGTTCGTATTCAAGATCAGGCGGAATGCTTCGATGAGTTTCCTTGAAGCCGTCGATGAGGCTGAGCGCGAATTCATCGAACGAAAGCATGAGGCGGGGGGTGACATTCGGCTGTTCTCGCTTGATCAGTTCCGCCGCGGCGGCCCGGACATCCGCCACACAGTGGACTGGATGGATATGCTTCGTCACCGTTCACCGTCCGAACATGCCAAATTGACGAGGATGTCTCCGGAAGACGTGTTCCGCAAGGTGAAGGTCTGGATCCCTGCGAAAGGGAGGGGCACGAAGCTTCCGGAAGGCAAGATCCGGCATATCCTGACCACGCAGGATGATTACTCATGGTTCGAACTGGAGGACGATGCCGCCCTACTCGCAGAAGGAGACGCGATGTCCCACTGCGTCGACGGATACGACTACGCCCAGGCATTGAAGCAGGGTCAAAGTAGAATCCTGTCCATGCGCAGCGCGGAAGGCGCACGTCACCTCACGGTGGAGATTCGTCCGAGATCGGACTCCTGGCGTATCCGTCAGATCCAAGCTTTTGGCAATGCTCCCGCCCCTGAAGCATCTATCGACAGTATTTGCGAGATCCTCAATCACCTCAAGATCGTTCCAAATCCGGATGGGCGCGAGGAACGCAGAGCGCGCGTCACCTTCACGAAAGATGGATGGCAGTCAATCTATAGAGCGTGGCAACGCGTCGAGATCCTCGACATGGAATGCGTGACCGACGGATACGAAATCATCGTCATGTCGCCGATCCACCCTGACCGTCCGCTCCTCTCCATGACCAAGGAGTTCGCCTCCTACTCAGCTCACTTGGCCGACACGCGGCACTATTCGATCGACGAACTGCGCGCGGCCGCTGTCGCGGTGAATGAGTACGGCGCACGGATCTCCGACAAGCGATTTGCCTGCGACGAGGCCGGGCGTGTCGCGCCATACTTCGACACCCTTGTTGAGGAGGAACAGGATGGTCACACTTTCCTGAGGGATACGGAAAACCGGAACATCTATGTGACCGCACTCAAGGACAAGGCTCTCCTGCTTCTCGAAGTCGGGCGACATTCGCGGTTCCTTCCCAAGACAGACACTTATTCTTCAACGCCAGCATGGGTATTCAACGCTCGTCACTGGAAGGAGAATGACGCATTCCGATGCTGTGCCGCATTGACGGCCGCAGGCGCGAATTTCATGTTCGGAGCATCAGATGACGACCTTACGCTGATCAGAAAGCAATTCGATCTGGTACAGGGAGGCGACAACGCTTGGCATCCCTTCAAGCTCGAAGCGACCCGACACGATAGCAAGAACCCAGACAGCCACTGGATGGAAACCGACTACCGCCTCTGCTGGTTATATAAGGGCAACCAATATGCGACCTTCAACATCGACGGCAAGGAACTTCTCGGCTTCCCGTACACTTGGCCTACGCTAAGCGTAAGCTGCAAAGATATCGCCAAGCGCTTCAACAAGCTTCGCCTTGTTCCATCTGCAGACCTGTCACGAGCAAGGATCGGCAATCGATTGGCCATGAAACGAACCGATTCCGAGAACCTCGTATGCATCGGCGGTAAATGGAAAAACGTCCGGTCTCAGCGCGATCTCGTTCAATTGGTAAAATGCCCGGAAACTTTGACAGCAGGCGAGGCCACAATCGTCCTGCAGGCGCTGCCGGATAAGCATGAAGAACGATTACCCGAGACTGATCAACTCTACGCCACCAGTGTAGCAATTTGGCTGTCCCATAAGATGACCCACGTGCTCGGATTGCCTTATCGCGACGACCTTAAGACCATGGTCTGGCTTTTCGAGCGCCTAGATCTCATCACGTCGCGGAAGCTGAAGACCACTATGATAAAGCTTGCTTCGACCATGCTTGGCAGGTGGAGCAAGGGTTCGAAAATGCCATTCCTTAGCTCAGAAGATGCGTATATCCGAATCTTCTTTGGAGTCTGGCGCAACCTGTCATCGACATTGATCAACCGAGTTGTCTGCTATGTATTTCGCAATTGCGCGTACTGGCTTGGGCGAGACGGGCGGGACATCATATGGCTCCGCGAGGTATATCCTTCGTTGACAAACGCGAAGGCAAAAGCCGCGATGTATCGAGGCATCGAACATGGTGCGTCCGCATACACCTCAGACACGCCTGATATCCTCCTGGTGAACGCTGAATGTCTCGCCTTCTGCGCGATGCACCAAAGAGTGTTGATCGACTACAAGCTCGATCTCCTGAAGAAGGCCCACGACTCGATCAGCGCCGCTGGCTATCCGCCAGAAAAACAACCGCTGATGGTTTCGGTACAGAAAATCATCGATGAAATCCCTCAGGTAATTGCCAGAACGAAAGTAGAAGCCGAACGCAGACATGCTGAGTGGATGCAAAAATTTCGAAAAACCAGCGACTTAAGCGAGCATACTGTCGCAGCGTAAGCCATATATGGCTGTCTGGAGCGCCCTGGATTGTTCTAAATCCGGAACTTTCCCTTGCGCTGGTGCGTAATAATACGGTATCCCCCGCCCGGGTGAGACCCGGAAAGGAGCTCGTAGACAAACCGTGAATCTGATTGATGAAAAGAAATACAGCGAAGTGGTGCTGGCCGCGAAAGAGCTGACAGATAGAGCTGCAATGGTGCAGTTCCTTCATCTTATGCGCGAAGCCTATGACTTGCAGCATGTGTTTTTCGCCGTCTTCGATAAGGGGTCGAGCGCGTCAATGATGATGTGTGGAACCTATCCGGAACAGTGGCAGCGGTATTACGATGACTGCCAGCTCGTAAGGGTTGACCCAATCTTCAGATGGGCAAACGAACACGCTTCTCCTCTTCTCTGGAACAAGATGGAAAATCTGGCTCCAGAGGAAGACGCACTAATGAAGCTGCGCCACGAACACGGTATCGGCCCGCTTGGCATGACTATCCCGCTCATGAGCATGGACGGCGCGATATCGCTACTCTCGATCACGGGAAATATGGATCCGGAGTCATGGATGAAGCGTGCGCGTGTGCTGTTTAAAGAGTTCCGTGAAATCGGTCTCGTCATGCACGCTGCATACCTTCGAGAGCATGGCTTCAAACCCGCGAAGGTTGATCTGTCGCAGCGTCATATTGATTGCATCCGAATGATCGGACACGGCATGAACCTTGAAGAGGTCGCCGAGTTCCAAGGGCTTACCCAGAAGACGGTGAAAAACCATCTTAAGGAAGCACGATCAAGACTGCGGGCACGAAATAACGCACAGCTTCTATTCAATGCGATCCAGCTTGGTTTTATCGAAGCCCCTGGTGATCCAATCCCGATGTGTGGGTATTCCCGCCGTTGATAGCGGGAACCCCGGACTAGGCAGACTATGCCGCAGCCTTCAAGTTCTGGCTGAGAACTGATTTGATAACCTCAGCACCCTCTTTCCAGTTATGGATAACCAGATCATGGGTGTCAGCCGAGTTGTAAGGCTGTCGCATCAGGATGCCCGTCAGTCCGACCTTTTCGGCGCTCGCAACATGCTTCTTCAGGTCATCAACGAACACGCTACCCTTCGGGAGCTGAGCAAGGTGTTCTTCCTTCGAGGCTTGAAGGGGAAGAACATGAACTTCGTTGAAGCCGAACTGCTCCAGGTTCTTCTTGCGGGAATTGATCGTCGTTTCGCTGACACCAGCACTCGTGATTGCGATCAGCTTGAGTTCCGGGTAGGCGGCGCGAATGGCGGCGAGCGCCTCCGAAAAACCCTCCATCTCGCGGATCCTTGAAAAGCCCTCGGCCTCCGAGAACTCGGTGATAAGATTCATTATGCCTGCGGTGTCGAGGTCAGGAAACGCCTTGGACATGTTATACATGTCGACTTCGTGCCATTCACAGCCGATCTTGAGGCCCCTCGAAACGCCATATTCCAATAGCGCCGGGCCGTAATTCAGCACCACGCCGTCAATGTCGAGTCCCAGTACAATATCCATTCAGAAAGCTCCGTTGGTTGTTCTGCATGAATTCTCCGCCGCATTTTCTCCACACGTCAACAGTCTTGCTGTCGAATCCTTGGAATCTGTATGTTGCATATGCGCAACATTTTTAGTTTGAGGAATTGAATCCTTGCGTTTTGGGGTTCCGCCGTCTGCGATTCCGTGGGCAGAATTAATGAAGTTTCGCGATGCAATAGCGACACTTACTGAAACCAACCGCAAGGAAAACCAATGCGCAGAACAACTCTTTCCCTCGTAAGCTCGGCCGCAGCCCTGCTTTTCGTCGGCATTGCCTCGGCTAATGCTGCCGACGCTATCGTCGCCGCTCCGCCGGAAGCTCCGTCGGGCAACTACGTTCAGGTCTGCGACGCATTCGGCGCTGGCTACTTCTTCATCCCGGGTTCGGAAACCTGCCTGAAGCTCTCCGGCAATGTCGCCGTATCGGCTGGCTGGGATCACAACCGTGACAACGGCTACTCGAGCGTTGAAGCTCGCATGGACATCGACACCCGCGCTGACAGCGAATTCGGCACGATCGGCACGAAGGTTCGCCTTTCTTCGCGCGGCCACCTCGACCGCTACACGATCGGATTCGATGACGTACGCGACGAAGGCATCGAACTGGCCTACATCTCGGCTGGCCCGGTTTACGCTGGTCTGAAGGAAACGCTGGTCAACACCGACATCCTGTTCGGCGACAGCCTGGATCTCGAAACGATCCGCGGCGACATGAACTCCACGACCATCGGCTTCCTGTCCGATATCGGTGGCGGCATCTACGCTGGCCTCGGCGTTGAGCACCGCGAGCGTGGCAACGGCCTGAAGACCATCTGGTACGGCAATGACAACGACGTTGACATCGCTGGCCGCTTCGGCATCTCTGGTCAGTCCTGGGGTCAGGCCGACGTTTCGGCTCTCTACCAGACCGAAACCAAGGACTGGTTCGTCAAGGGCACTGCTGACCTGAAGGCCACCGACAGCCTCGACTTCCGCCTGGCTGCTGCATACGGCGAAGATGCAGACAACGACTTCTACCTGCTCGCTGCCGCCGGCAAGTATGCTTTCTCCGACAAGGTTTCGGCCTTCACGGGTGTTAGCTACCTGGATCGCGACAACGATGACAACATCTGGACTGCCAACGTCGGCGCCGTCTACTCGCTCGCTACGAACTTCGACGTGAAGGGCGAAGCCTACTACAGCGACTGGAAGGCGGACGACACCTACGGCACGAAGCTGACCTTCGTTCGCTCCTGGTAATATCCGGGTAAGGAATAAAAGTTAGGACTAGGCCTCGATTTCTTGAATCGGGGCCTTTTCTTTATGTGCGCATCAGCTTATGAGGCGGCTTCACGCATTCAAGGACAGACATGATGCCTTCTTTAAATGGGACTGAGTTCTTCATTTCCGAGACCCTGCTGCAGTGTTCGGATAGAACTTTTGTTGATGACTGCCAGTGGTCATTCAACCCCGAAACTGCCGTCTTCAATGCCACTTTCATCTCGGAACGCTTCGCTAAGTGCTTGGTTTCTAAGCAGCTTTCCAAGGGCGCAGAGCACATTTCGGACGATGAGCTTCAGGAAATTGCGCTGCTCGCGTCTGAAGAACTCGAGCGACAGACCAACGAAATGGGTATGATGGCTGTGTTCAATCAGTCACACGGAACGAGTTCTTTCGAGTTGCCGCAAGGTTTCACTCTCGAAGTGATTTACGAGGACGAGCAGACAAATCCCTCGGCACCAGGAATCGACTGGCTGGCAATCGCCTAGTCCTCCAAATCCTCTCTAAAAATTGTTCCACAATTTCGTCCCGGCAGCCTTGTCGGGACGTGGAACCTTGCCGCCCTTGCGCCTACCATCGTCGTATCAGGAGGCAAGTGCATGCAAATTAGTCATTTTACCGCTCTCAAACGAATTGGGTTCAAGCTCCCTCAGGAGGGTTTCAGGGCACTATGTCTTATGGAGACAATGCGCTCGCGCGTCTTGCCTGAAACGACGACGCTTCATACCAACCTCGCGAGACTGGATTACGTCGTCTCATCGAAGCTCGGTCTATCCCAGAGCAATGCTGTCTATGTCGATTTCGACACCGACGAGGCAGAAAATGTCCCCACCATCGAAGAGGCCGCAAATGTGATTTCAACTCACGCTCAAGTCGCTCTCGCCCTCGAAAAGTTCTTGCCGGGGATACTGACGGAAGGGCGCGTAACCTATCCTGAATTCCTCATCAACGGCCTCAGAGCTCTTAGCGAAAGAGAAGTCCCGTCGGGGAGGGTAGTGCATTTCGATCACGACTTTCTCGTCATCGCAAATTCGCGTCCAGGAGGCGGATCGATCCACTTCCTAGTCAACGGTCAACCTGCTTGGACTGAGATCACCAACTTTGAAGAGATGGCTGGAAAGTTCTGGCCTGCCATGACTGACAACGCATTCAACGAGCCAAGCAACCCAGTTCTTCCCACCACATCCGATGACCGGGTGAACGAGTGGGTAATGCAGCAGGCCTACGTTCCTGCGCTCGAGTTCAACGAGGGTTTCGATATCAGTGCACATCGTCTTAGAGATCTGATCCCGCTTGGATCCGTAGTCTATGCCGATCCAGAAGTGGTGGTCACAACCTCGGGCATCAAGCATACGATCCACTTCACGCAAGATACAGGTCGCTACGGTGTTGTGATCCTCGACGGAGAGAGGAAGAAGACATTTGATGAATACCTCCGTATTCCGGGGCTCGACTATCTCGATGACTGCAACCCAGCGCGGTTGTGGATCGATGCAGCAATCGAGGAAAGGCGCCGCTATCTTATCGAACGCGATCTTCCAAAGGATGACGGAATGCGCCGCTCAGCTTGATCCATACAAAGATTCGCCAAATTGTTGACATGCTAAGCGGTTTCACACATAGTCTTCCTTACGTAAAAGGAGATGACGTGATGCCGAACAGTGGCCGCTTACGCAGAAAGAAGCGCCCGACGACACTGGAGCGCATGACTGAAAAGCTTGCGGCCCAGCTTTCCGAGTTGCTGAATAGGCCGATCACGGCTGGCGATATCGATCTCCATCCAGCAACAGGCTATTGGCGGCAATCCCGCGCAGATGTCATGCAATTTACGGGTTCAGTCACCATCGATGGCCTGCCAAATACTATCGGTTGCTGGGAGAGCATGTCCGATTGCCTTGCTTACGGCTTTGATGTGAGTGACTGCCGAGGCGAATGGCGCGCCGAGGCAGCATTCGTTTGCTCTGCTCGTGACCGCCGGATTAACCGGAGCGAAAACTGGTACAGCGCCGTGCATCTGGAGGAGATCCAGTTGCAGAAGCGACATCCCGAACACAATGAAAAGCAGGAAGGCATCTAAGATGATCGAGCGCCTGGAACGGTGTCTTTTGGTCAAGGATCCGCACGCTACGAGCATTCTCACTGGGCGAAAGTTCTGGGAGATCCGCGGCTCGGCTACCAAAGTTCGCGGACGCGTCGGCATTGCCAAATCCGGCACGGGAATGATCTTCGGGTCAGTTGAGGTTTTCGGGTCACGAGAAGTGACCTTGAGCGATCTGTTGCACTCTGAAAGCCTGCCGCCGGACGAGCATGAGATGTTCGCTCGAGTAGGGCAGGTCTACAAGCAGCCTCATGCCTGGGAACTGCGCGACGCGGTTGTCTACGATAATCCTGTGCCATACAGGCATCCGCAGGGAGCTGTGATCTGGGTGACGCTAAACAAGGACTCCGGACTATGACTGGAAAGCTGATGAACGATACCAACAACGCCACTTCATCGATCGGGCGCAGCCTGGTCTCGCGACTGTCGCTTCTTCGCGAGGACACTCCGGACGACGTTTTGATCCGTCTGGGCGATCTTGAGCGCGCCGCAGGCTTTCGCACCGGGCAGCGCTTCTCGCTCGAAGGTCGCACCATTTATGAGGTTCAAGTCGACCTTGAGAGCGGAGAGTTCTTCATCTCTGAAGAAAACGGCCAGCCAGTTCGGCTCACAAAGGAGCAGTTCGATAAGACCTCGGGTCTCTGCTACTGGCAACGCTGACTACCGCAACGCTCCAGCTCTGAAACGACAAAAGGCTCCGGGTTATCTCGGAGCCTTTTGTCTGCTTGTCATCTAGGTTTTGAAGGCCGTCAGGCGACCTTCGCCTCCCGCTCCTGCTTGTCCGTCAGAACCTTTCCGGTGCCGTTCAACCACTGATCCAGCTCTTCGACCGTATACCAGCCATAGATCTTTCGGCCGCTGTTGATCCAGAAGATCACGTCGTGCTCGGTCGAGACAACGTCTCCGTCACCACGGGACTTGATCGTGTTCGACCACGCAGGGGTGATAGCATAGAGGTGGTATGGCGAATTGAACCCCGGTGACTCCTCCTCCTTCTGCTTCACGCGTTCACGGATGCCCGTCCGCACCGCGGCCTCTTCTAGGAGACGAGCGTTCTCGTGTGCCTTACGCAGGGTCTCTTTCTGCTCCGACGGGGTGAGCGAAGGGATTGCAATAACGATGCCGCCACGACCAAACGGATTGTTTCCACCACCACCCATGAACACGGCGATGTCGCCCTTGCGGCCGTGTTCAGCGAGCTTCACCAGAAACGCGTCCATCTCGTCGGAGGTCGAGATCGCGAGGAAGTTGTTCTCGTTGAACGAGACGGTCACGCCCGCTTCCGTCGAGTGAAGATAGCCTCCCTCCGGAAGATGAGGATCCTGCTTCGAAGACAGGACGTGGCACGTCTTCCACTTCTTGCGACCGTTGTCGTCCCGGTACCAGAACTTCGCCTTCCCGAAATAGAGAAAGTCGCGCTCAACCGCCGTCTCGGATGGCTGGTACCGCTCGATACCTTCAACCTCGGGATTGCCGCAGCCCATCTTGGCGTAAATACCGCCCAGGCCATGCTCATGCTCGGCACAAAAGTCCGCCTCAGCGAAGAAGCCATACACTGTTCCATCATCAGTTGCGAGAACCTGTGAACGGTAGCAGATGCGCATCTTTAAAGCCTTCCTATGGTTGAGCCTTCTGCGCTCATCAGTAGCGAATCCTGTAAGATTGTCAACGTTTCAAGGATTCAAAGTTACCAAAGGTTCAAGGTTAAGCTACAAGATGCGGCCCATTATGCGATAGGAGGAACATGCAGGCCTAGAAGCCTTATACCGTCAAGGAGCCGGAAGCGGTTCTGCCTGTTGCCAGCCCTCATCCGGATGCCAGACATCATCGAAGTCTTCGCCCAGACGCGCGGCTTCTGTGACAGGGTGAACGAGATCGGCCAGCACCGCGACGACCTCATCGAGGGTGACCGATGGCTTGGAGTCGATCTTCGTCAAGAACTTCGTCCACTTGTCCGCAGCGTACTCGGCAAAGTCGGGAGTGAGACCTTCGAGTTCGGCCGGAGGGATGTCGCGATGCTGGGCATCGAAGGTCTTTGTAATGGCTTCAACGAGACGAGCTCCCTGGAGCGTATGAAGGCGCGCAAGCATCCACATGTCAAAGTAATCCTTGACCCGGGTGTTATCGATCCCGAACTGGACCATGGCGTGGATCTTCTCAGCAATGACCGTTTCGAGCGGGTAAGCCAGCACCTCCGGCTGAGGAGCAACATTTTCCAGAATGGTTGGCATCACGATCCGGCGGACTTCAGGGCTCACGGGATTGCCGAAACCGACATCAACCTTGATGTCCACCTTTGCCGTATGCACCTTCGCCTGCAGCGCCACCTTGCCGCCAGGGATAAGGCCAACGCGATCCTTCTGGATCTTCATCGTTTCGGGAAAGAAGATTACGCCATCGTCCTCAACCTCGACCGCCAGCACGTTCTCGAGCGCGGTCTGAAGAGTATTGATGTCAGATTCCGGGTTGAAGCCGTTGAAGTCGATGTCTTCCGTCGGCCGAAGCAGGTTGCCACCGTTATAGAACGACAGTAGGAGACCACCCTTCACGCAGAAATTCCCGGCTTCGTCCGACACCGAAAGTCTGTAAAGCAGACGCTCCTGGACATAGCGGCGCAGCACGCCAACCATGTCGAGTTTTCGTTCTCTCGCTAGGTTCTGGAGGCGGGTATAAACACCAGCGCCGACATTCTTTCCGGACATTGAGACACTCCTTGTCCAGAAATGATCGTAGCCGGCGCTGAAGCGGACAACCGCGGCGGCTACGATGGGACAGGATGTCAGGTATGCAGGCGACGAGCCGGAAGAAACAGGTCGGGACGAACGGCCTGGAGGATGCCCATGAAGTTGCTCAGCTCTTCTTGGATACCAAATGCCTTGGCAATGCGATGCACCTGGATGTCAGGCTTGCCAAACTTCTCCATGTACTTGATGACGACATCGTTCAGAGCATCAGGATCGACTACCTTCTTCATCCGTCCATCGCGTTTGCCCAGGTGGGAATAGCGAAAGAAGTCGACCAAGGTTCGTGCTGGGTTGGTAATCAGCACGTCAGTCTCGCCGATGCGCAGCGTCTCGATCCCCAGGTCGAAGTTCGCGCCTTCCTTCCAGGTGAAATACTCGACACCATTCGTCGATCGGCGACGACCCCGGATACCGATGTAAGTCCGCGCCCCCAAGTTCTCGGTAATGCCGTGATATACCGCTGCCGAATACAGGCAGAAGACGCTTCCAGGCATGGCGACGGATCGAGCCGCCCAAGAGGCACGTTCTGAGTTCTCACCATCATAGGGCAGGCGGTAAATGCCGCGAGCATCGTTCTGCAGGCGACCGTCGCGCACGAGACGAGACAGCCTCATGCGGTTGAACCCGAGGCTGTTCAGCTCCTTCAGCGTATATGGGCGATCTTCGAGATCTAGGTCGCTCATGTTACAATATACTCCTATCTGCCATATACGTATCATCTGTAACAGGCATTAGCAAGTGCAGGGTTACATTTTGCTCTGAAATTAGATATATGTGTAGTTTGTAACATATCAAAACGACTGAATGGTGGGTTGTGAGCGGCATTGGTGCCGCTTACGGTCGATAGGTCAAATGAAGGACAGAACGATGAATCTAGGATTCGACCCGATCGAAACAGCAAAGAAATTCATGCGAGACGGTCAAGTGGGCTGGATCGATCCCGACGGAGACGTGCATCCTGTCGCTCTCTTCGATCACAACCGCTTTTTCGCTAACCATTCGACTGCGATCCCGGAGCTTTACGATTTCCTCTATAGTCGCGAGGAGGGATTCCTTCAGCGCCATTCCGAACGATGGCGCGACGATCACCCTGATCACCGATGGCACGAATATGTCGAGCCTTTGTACAATCCTATGTTCGATGACGAAGATGATGATCTCGTGGAGGTCATCGCGAAGGCAGCCTATACCAGTGGATGGGGGAGAGTAGGGGCTTTCTCAAATGGAAAGCTAGAACTCGAGTGCACTTCTCAGCACGAGAAGGCTCTTACCACGAAGGCCAAGCATTTCGCGGAGCTGTTGAATCGGGAAGTTGTTGTCCGCGTTAACGACATGGAGTGGGTCAACACCAAGGACTACCTTCCGGAGATCTTCGGATCAGCGAAACCAAAGCCTTGAGCTTTAGTCAGAGTTCGCTGTCAATAAGGCGTTGTGCCTCTTGCTCGCTGGCCGCGTAGATTACACGGCGATCTTCGCCAAAGACGAAGCGTTTCAACGTCAGCCTGTAGGCAGGCTTGGCGGGTTTATGCGCTGCGAGCGGTGTGCTCATGGCTGTCTCCCTGTTGACGATCCAATCCTACACCTCATTTGTTGACAATCAACTAAATTCTTAGACGATCTTGCAATCTTCGAAAAAAGTTTCAAGGGATCGTCCGTGAAGCATCTCGAACTCATAGTGAGCGAATGCGCCTGCAATGTCCGGAGAATACTTCAGGCGACCGAACCCGTTGATCATCAGCCAAAACGATGGATCAGCTTCGCGAGCCCAATAGAACTCTGTCGACGGAAGGACTCCATTGGCTCGTTTCGCTTTGTCGATAAGAGCGATCGTGACCGTCGCAGTGTAGGCGTGAAACGTGGCCAGATCCTCTACCAGCGCCACCGCATCCCGATCCAGATCACGATCTCCCATTAGGTATCTCACCCTAGCCGCCTGAGGATCCACGTCACGGCAATGATCAATGAGCTGAATGAACGCTCTACGGCGAGCCGGAGACAGGCTCGAAGTAGAGCCCTTCCAGGCCAGTTCCAACTGCTTCTTTAGCTCGCTCCGATCAGGCATTCGTTGCGGCGATGATCCGAGCGGACGACTATGTGGAAGCCTGTTGGCTTCAAACATTTGAACCAATGCGGGATCAAAGACTACCTGCATTAGATGGATCCTTCGAAAAGTTTCAGAACATCAACGACTGGTGACGCATACGATTTAACGCCCGTTGAGAGCGACGTTGCGTTCGCATGGGCGTGAGCGACAGCGCCGATCCTTCTTGTATAAGCACAATCCTTCATCTGCAGCTCCATGGGTACTGCATCGCCCCTCTTGAATTTTAGGAAGATCATTTCCGCCCAGACTTTGTTGATATTGGACGTATTAATGATGCGAGGATCGATCAGGGCCCGGCTTGGGTCGACAGTGTGAAGCACGTCATTCGTGGGGGCACCTTTGGGGTTTGTGAACGACTCGATCCCGTCCGCCATTTGTTTAAGAACATGATCGACTTCCTCAGCCCGCACCCTTTCGGCTACCTCCTTCTGACCATATCCAGCGATCTTGATATATCGCGGAAGACGAATGTTGTGTTCGGCACCGGATCTGAAATCCAAAGCCACGTATCCCGCCCGCCCAACGACGATATCCGATCCATAGGTGACGAGCATATCGCCCGGGCAGAATGTTCGCAGCAGAAGAGCCGGATCTTCCGGCTTCGCGTTTTCGTAGTGCCTCATACCCACAGCATCCAGCTCATACATCCTCTTGAGCCAGGCTGGATCCGGCCGCATCTCCACCGCGAAGTCATGGTGCTGGGGAACCTTCGGCTCGAAAAGCAGCTTGTGCTGCACGCTTTCTTTCTGAGCGCGCAAGATATCCTCGAACTTGCGGTTCTCAAACCTGCGTCGATCAACGAAGCTGGACAACACATTTCGGATCTGCATAGCGCCCGGATTCTCAGCTTTCATGAACACCTTGATGTTCGTGTTCGCAAGAATTGCCTCAGTTTCCCTCGAATTTCGATGATAAAGGGAGTCAAAGTCCTGGGTCGCGAATACAAGGCCGACATTCAACGAGCGGGCTTGCTGAGCCATCATGCCCATGCCGTCGGTCATGTACTGGCCGACCTCATCCATTACCATCAGGAATGGGTAGCGTGCGTTGGTGATACGGCGGCGAACGACCTCCCCCCACGAACCCTCAACAGAAGTCCTGAGGGCCTGTCCAAGCATGCTCTTCAGCATGCCGACCAAAAGAGCCCCGATATGGGCGATATCGTCAGTAGACCTGTCGAGCGACGGTAGAAGGATGACAAGAACGCGACGGTTCAAGACAACATCCCGAATATCAACATCCGGCACCTCAGCGTCGAAGATGTGGCCGTATCCCGTCGCCAACATTCCCACCGGGCGCGTCCATTGCATGGTCAGGAAGCCATGCTGTTCAGAAGTTGTTGCCCCCTGCTTGTCTCCTTTCTGTTCGAGATATCCAGGAAGAGTTTCCAGATAAAGCCGCAACTCCTCCATGACTTTCGCAGGCGTGCCCTTATCTTCCGCAAGACGATTCCGGAGCCCAATCAACTGCGGAAGAGGCAGATAGCTGCGGATCGCACCGATAGTCAGTGGTTCGCCACGCTCGTCGCGAAGCCAAACCAGCGCGTGGACGATGGCATTCATGAGCGAAATGGCGCGCCCCGACCACATCGGGTCATGATATCGTCCAAGCATACCAGTCATGATCAGGCTGATCTCATCAGCACTCAGGATCGCAAAAGGGTTGATGGTGTGAGAACTGATCTTTCCGTGGCCCGAGGCAACCGTGGGGCTAAGGTTTACCAGGAGCAAATCCTCTTCCCGACCTGCAGCCGTCATCAAAGCATGCATCTTCGAGAAAAATGCCAGATCGCCCTTTCCGTCAATGAAGACCGCTCCGCTCCCCCAGGAGGCAACGTTCGCCATGATATTCGTGAGGAACTCGGTCTTGCCAGATCCTGTCGACCCCGAGACGAACATATGGGTCTTCACCATGGATGAAGAGCACCATAGTTCCTCACCGTTCAGGTCTCGTCCCAAGAAAAGAACTGAGTCTTTGTCCTTTGTAAAACTGGTCGACATCGTTAATTCCCCACCTTGAAGTCAAAGTCAGGATCCGCGTTAGGATCAATGCTCGGCTCTATGGCGAACGGATCCTCAATATCTTCCTTGGGCACCGACATGTATTCGGCTGCGAAAGACACCATTTCAGCAACGATCGCCTTTTCGAACTTCATTCCCCAATTCATCACTCTCGCCCAGCGAACGTTCTTCGGAACCAGACGCAGCGAGTGAACCAGCCTCTCAATTTTAGTTTCCGAACCGCAAGCGAGAACGCGAAGCGTCGCTTCGGTATCCGGAAAAACTTTTCTCCCGACCTCAAGGCTGTGTCCAACCTTTTTACCAACATCGTCCAATTCACCCTGAAGGGCCGCGCGAACCTTTTTTTCGACGATTTCTTTTCGCTTTCTAAAACCTGCGTTCTCGAACTCTTCAGTGAGGATCAGTCCTACGAACCTTTCAACATGGTTTGCTTTGTTTCCCATCAGCTCATCTGCAACCTGAGCCGCAAGCTCTGTATCAGTCATGGCCAATGTCAGCCGAAGAATATGCGACAGCAGCGGCTTGGGGATCACTGGCAGATAGGCCAGTGCCACCTCGTCTTTGTATCTCATCGGATCTTCATATAGGTGACATTCGTAGCAACTGAGCGTCAGCTCTCCACCCTCAACAGGTCGCCACGCGATAACGCAATCTTCCTCGAACCCGCAACAGTGACAGCACCAACTGCGTCCGCTTTCAAAAACGACTTTTCGATGCTCAAGCGTTTCGTCCGCGCTGAGAATTTCAGTCTTGAAAGCAGGTGAGTTCATCAAAGAATTCCTTTCCACCTCAATACCCTGAACGAGAAAAATAAGTTGTCAAGCAGATCGGCTAAGATTGCTTGTTTCAAGCCGCGGATCTCTAATGGGGATTCAGATGTGGGAGGGCCAATAGATGTCGACCGAGATCATCACAGGAACAAGCGCGGTTAACGAAGACGGTCTGGTCGTGATCTTCTGTGCTGACCCCGGCTATCGCTATGAAAGATACGAGGTCGAAGGGCAGGTTATCCGGTTGGTCAGCGATACCAGCAATGGATTCGATTCCCGCACTTACGGCGTTCTTACCTGCGAAGCTCTTCGCGCCGGAGCGCCTCTACATATCCAGACAATCCTCAGCGACGGAATGCCGGGAGATCTGTATCTCCTCGAGGGCTGAACATGCTTGAATGCGCGATCGACCTGGTAAAGTTCACGGAAACCCCATTCGTAATTGAGCGGCCTGCAGATGCAGATGTCGTCGCGGATGCGGCAACGCGCATTCTCGCAAAGACGGGACTCCGGCTCGACTTCGGAGCGGCCGAGATCACAGCTAGGCATTCGAAGACGGCATCTGCCGTGTTTCCAGACAACGTCGCTTTGATCAACCGCGGCACCGGAGGCATCATCCCGGACAACGGATACAAAACCGCCATCATCGCTGGCCCGGCAAGAGCTGAAGCATCAGTTGATCCCGCATGCTTGATGGCCGTTCAGACATGGAAGATGCTGGGCCACTCCATGACGGGATCTGACAAGCAGCAGGCTGCACTCTTTGCGCACGTCATGGCCATCAAGGCGGGCATCGCTGGCGAAGTACTGGCTGAAGACATCGCAAATACGGCCGCTCATGAAGCTCTGGGGCCACGAAGAGGGCAGATCTCAAAATCGTTGCTCGTTCTCCAGGACCAGCGCGAGAAGATGGAGAAATCCAAAGGCTTCTATTGCCACAATGCCGAGAAAGTCTCAACGCTGGCAGCGCGGTTCAGCACGCACCTTTCAACGGATGCGCATTCGGGCGTAGAAGCCTCCATGGTCGTGAAGACCAGCATTTCCGATGGAGCCCCCTTCAAGCGACGCGGTACGTCTCCGCAGCTCGGTGAAGCCTACCCTACCCATGAGGAAGTCGCCGACCTGCCACGCTTCGAAGAGCGCGCATTTGGCATGACCCCGGATGGCCCGAGCTACCTACCAGACACGTTCAATGAAATGTCGCGGAAGACCGCTCAAGGTGTTCATGTCGATCTTCTGAAGGTTGTCGCTCGTGCCCGCGAAATCTCAAAAGTCGATTTCGAGGTTGTGCCGCGGACTGGCGGAGTGCGCACCGAAGCCACTCAGAAGAAGTTGAAGGCTGCTGGGCGCTCGAATGCCAAGACACCCCGGCACACGATCGGTTACGCGATTGACCTGGCACCCACCCGCAAGGGCCGGATCGACTTCAAGGACATGAAGGGCTTTGAAGAGATCAAGAATGCAATGGCGCAGGCAGCAGAGGAACTTAACATCCCGATCCAGTGGGGAGGCAATTGGAAGAAGCTCGTCGACAAACCGCACTTCGAGCTTGACAGAAAAGTCTACCCTGCACCCAACGAAAAAGCGGATCCGTCAGCTCTGGTTGCCGCGTTCAGGTGAACCTTTGAACTACATGGCTGTAGCCTCGTCTTCGCCGAACAATCGTGACTTCTTTGCCATTTTTACACGTAGCTCCGGATGTCAGAAGAACGGGACCATCTGATGTCGACCGTATTTAGCGCCTATTCGGATTATCGTGTGGAATCACAGGATTGACCATGGTTGCCTGATGCGTTAAATTGTCAACAATTGCCCATCGGAGCTGTTGTCAATTTGCTGCTGACATACCGCTACAAACTCATGCCACGGA